>Ga0335081_10000216_pt1 | contig 109670 bp, 92 predicted proteins | sample Lox_Sample_35_FD_206713 | JGI IMG/M metagenome (GOLD analysis project Ga0335081, IMG submission 206713) | Soil microbial communities from Loxahatchee National Wildlife Refuge, Florida, United States - Lox_Sample_3.5 | ecosystem: Environmental > Terrestrial > Soil > Wetlands | place: USA...
CGGTGATTATTTTGAGCGTTATGCGGCGCGGCTTAAAGCCGCACCCTTTCAAAACAGCTGCCCATTATTTAAGAAGCTCATTCCCTTGCTTCCACACGGTTACGCCCATACGAAACAAGTAGTGTCGGGAGATGACGATGCGGGTTGATTCGCGCGCGAGCATCTTTTTGATTTCTTGCGGAACGTACGCCCGGCGCACCGACGCTACGCCGTCGCGGCGTGAGATGGAACTGCGCATCAGCGGGAACCCGGCGTAGACCAGTGCGAGGTGCAGCGGATGACGGATCAAGTCGTTGATAAGGACGGCGTGGCGGCAGACGCGGAGGGCTTGGTTCACAAAGCAAGTCAACTCCGGCGGTTGCAGGTGATGCGCGAACAGGCTGCAACTCACCAGATCGAAGCTGTGGTCATGAAATGGAATTGCGAGGGCATCGGCAATGACGGCGCGGTGTTCGGGCTGCAGGTGAGTGCCGAAGCGATCGAGATCGGTGATATCGAGCGTGATGCCTTCGGTTGCCAGTTGTGCGGCGGCCGCACGCGGGACATCTCCGAATCCGGAAGCGACTTCGAGCAGGGAAAAATGTTTCTGGCCTGTGGCGGCTGCAACGTGTTCAATCAGGCTTCGTGTGGTGGCCACGCCGCCGAACCAGCGGTTGATGCGGCTGAGATCGCGCAGAGATTTGTGCGCCTCGGCGGGAGGACAAGAGGGCGAGTCGAGAATTTCCTGTGAAACCACGCGCTGCATAACAGGTCTGAGACAAAGAGTAGACGAGGAAGACGATGGAGTTGTCAAAGGAAGCATCGATCGGGATTGTCTGGCGTGTGGTCATTGATTGGCTCCGCCGGAGAGCAAGAACGCGCCGCACCGCCCGCAGGACGAAGGGCTATCCGACGGGCAGTACGACGCGGTACCTGTTACTCGCTGAATGCTACGCCGCTAAACGATGCAACGCCGGGCGCAGTCGAGGTGGCGACCTTGGTTAGATCGCCGTAATTATCGATAGAAAAGACGGCAACATAAGCGTTGCCGCCGGCGCTATAAATTACCGCCAGCCACTTGCCGTCAGGAGAGACAGTGATATCGGTCGGCGATCCTGGCAGAGGCTCCGATTTGTAGAACACTCCACCTTGGCTGTCGCTGAAAAAGATGCTGATGGCCTGCTTCGGCGAATTCCCCGTGTACCAGATGTTACCCGCACCCTTGGCTACCCAGCAGGGTGCATTTACGGGATACGAGGGGGTCGGGCCGGCGATCGCATTGACGGTTCCGTCCTCGTCCACAATTGCAAAGCTGTCAGGACTGTGCGCTGGAGTGAAGCCCAGTACATTGCCCCAAAACGCCTCTCCAAGGGGCACCATGTCTGCGTCGCCGGGAAGAGTGATGGCAGTGCTCACGCCACTCAGCACGCCGCCTTTCCGGGTGAGTGGGAGTTGGAAGAGAGATCCGGAACTGAAGGTGACAGCGGCCCAGTTCTCGCCCACCGCAATTTGCGCGGCCGAGGGATCGGAAAGGCCGACGATCGCACCATCCACGAATCCCCAGGGCCAGGCATGGCTCTCGGCGCAATTTGCGCCCACTACGAACAGATGGTTTCTGGTCAAAGCAACCGAGTCGGGCTTTGTGCAGTCAGCCGCCAGGGGGATTGTCGACCCGATTCCGATTGCATCGCCCTCGCGCAGCAGCTCGCTTATCGTATCGGATCCGTAGTTCGCAACTGCACCGAATGGCCCCTGGAACTGGAGAATCCCTGCATTCGTGCTTGCGCCGCCCTTGCCGCCGGTCATCAGCTTCTGCGTCAACTCGAGCGACGGCGTTGCGTTAGTTTTCAGCCGGAAGACAACTACAGCATTCCCGTTTGCATTATTCGTGCTTGTGATGACCAGCGGGCTGCGCCCGTATTGGCCGTGAGCCACAACCGCACTGGTGAGCATGAGAAAGGCCGGCACAAAACCGGCGCACCACAAACACTTGGATAGACACAGTCTGAACATCGTAATCTCCTCGGAGTTGGGATGAAGTTGTTACGCGCTCAGAGCGCTGCGGGTGACCCCGACAGCAAGGCGCGTTCAGAGATGGAATTCGCTTCCAGCTCGCGGAAAGTTACGGCCCGTGTGCAATCGGGCAAAAAAATAAACTTCTGGTGAATTTCCATCCACGGCGTAACTTTTCACCGCGATATGTCGAATCTGTATTTAGGGCTGCAAGGGAACGGCAAGCAGGCAGGCGAGCGTGTTTGAGGATTGCGCGAAATCGCGGATATTGGTTAAGTAGTTTGTAAGACGTTCCATCATGCACGCCGGCGAAAATCTCGAGAGGTTGATGGCGCGCTATCAACAAGGCGATTTCACCGCAGCTACAGTCCTTATCAATTGCATGAGTCCGCGCCTGCAGCGGTTTTTTCTTGCAAAGTCGATGAGCCGCTCTGAGGCCGATGACCTTCTGCAGGAGACCTGGCTGCAGATTCACCGAGTGCGCCACACCTATCGATCAGGCGAGCCAGCGTTGCCGTGGTTCTATGCGATTGCCCGGCATGTTCGAATTGACCACTATCGAAAGTCCATTCGCGCTTCTGCCGGCGAAAGGGAGTTGGAGGAACTGTCAAAAACCGCTTCGGCGGCTTCCCATCGAGCCGGAGAACTGGAGGAGTTGCTGGCGCCCCTCTCTGAGGGCCAACGCGAGGTGATTGCCATGTTGAAAGTCGAGGGTATGTCACTTGAGGAAGTTGCGCGCGCGACATCCTGCAGTGTGGGTTCAGTGAAGCAAAAAGTGCACCGCGCATATAAGAAGTTGCGTGAAACCATTGGCCCCCTGGGCGAGAGAAAGTGGCGCGGCGGAGAGCTCGCATGAAAGATCAAGAGATTGACAAGGCCCTGAAAGAAGCGGCGCAGACCCCGCAGAATGTCGATCCGCTTTTGATCGAGCGCATCAGGGCGTCAATCAAGCCGTTGTCGCGTCCCGTGCGGCCGCTGCCACCCGTGTGGCTTATGGGGTTGGAGCTCGTTTCTATATCCGCGGCTGTTTCCCTGGCTGGTGCTGCGCGTTCGGGCTTCTTTGGGATTGCAAAAATGAACGTGCTGGAGCGCTCTCTTGTTTTTCCAGCGCTCGGAATTCTGGCCTGTTTGGCCGCGGTCAGCTTCGTACACCAGATGATTCCGGCGAGCAGGATTCGCCTCTCTCCTGGAGGGCTGCTGGCGCTGAGCAGCATCGCGACGCTTGCCCTGTTTGCTGATTTATTTCGCGATTACCACGTCGAGCATTTCTTTTCGGCCGGCATCGTGTGTCTGCTGACAGGTCTCCTTCATGCGATCCCCGCTGGATTGCTGAGCTGGCTGATGCTTCGCCGCGGATTCGCGGTGAACCCCGCATCCGCCGGACTGGTCGCCGGGACGCTGGGAGGTCTGGCTGGTGTGGGCCTGCTGGAGCTGCATTGTCCGAACTTCCAGGCTGCCCACATCCTCGTTTGGCACACCGCCGTGCTTCCCCTCAGCGCTGCGCTTGGCTCCCTGCTAGGTTGGACGGTTCGCATGCGCGCACGTTCCAGCGATCGCTAGCTCCGGGGCAACCATTGAAACGCGATCACCTTGAAGATGTTGATTACGGGACCGCCGCGTTTCCTTCACACCTCTGCCAGCTCTTCTTCCAGCAACTGCTTGTTGTAGAGATCGCTGTAGTAGCCGTTGAGGGCGAGGAGTTCGTCATGCGTGCCGAGTTCGACGATGCGCCCGCCGTGCAGCACGGCAATGCGGTCGGCATTGCGGACCGTCGACACACGGTGGGAGATGAAAATCGTGGTGCGCCCCTGCATCACGTCCCGCAGGTGATTGAGGATCTTGTCTTCGGTGTGCGTGTCTACGCTGGAGAGCGCGTCATCGAGGATCAGGATACTGGGATTGCGGATCAGGGCGCGGGCGATCGCGGTGCGCTGCTTCTGTCCGCCTGAGAGTGTGATGCCGCGCTCCCCGACCATCGTGTCGTAGCCTTCGGGAAAGGCTTCAACGTCAGCTGCAATGTTAGCTGCTGCGGCGGAGATGCGGATCTCGGCATCACTGGCTGAATCGACACCGAGGGCAATGTTCTCGCGAATGCGCTCGCTGAACAAGAAAGTCTCCTGCGGCACGAATCCGATGTCCTTGCGCAACGAAGCAAGAGAATATTCGCGGATTGGGCGATTGTCGATCAGCACCGTGCCTGGCTCGGCGTCGTAGATGCGGGGAATCAGGTTCACCAGAGTGGTCTTGCCTGATCCGGTCGGGCCAACGATCGCCAGGCTGCTGCCTGCGGGAACTCGCAAATGGATGTCACGCAGGACCGGTTTCCCGTCATAACTGAAGTTCAAGCCACGAAACTCGATCTCGCCGCTGATCTCACGACTCTGTGCGCCGGGGGCGTCTTGAATCTGCGGTTGTTCCAGCATGATCTCGTTAAGCCGACCCAGTGATGCGGTGCCGCGCTGGAAGAGATTGATGACGTATCCCAGCGCGATGATTGGCCAGGTGAGCTGCAGCATGTAGGCGTTGAACGAGATGAACTGGCCAACCGTCATGCGGTGGGCAAGGACCTCACGTCCTCCGAGCCACAGAACAAGAACTACGGCGCAGCCGAGCATCAACTCCAGCGTGGGCCAGAGCATGCCCATCAGGCGGACGAGTTTCAGGCTGCGGCCAATATATTCCTGATTTTCTCTTTCGAAAGCTTTGATTTCGGCTTCTTCCTGCACGTAGGCGCGGATCAGGCGCGCTCCGGAAAAATTTTCCTGGGCGCGGGCGGAGATGTCGGAGAACATCGCCTGAATACGCTCGAAACGATCGTGAATGCGACGACCAAAATATTGAATCAGGATGCTGGCCGCGGGCATGGGCAGAAACGTGTAAAGCGTCAGCCGGGCGTTGAGCGAGATCATGAAGCTGAGCGCAAGCGTCATCAGCACCAGCGTGTTGGCCGTGTACATGATGGCGGGTCCGAGAAGGTTGCGGACTGCGCTGAGGTCGTTGGTGGCACGCGCCATGATGTCGCCAGTGCGATGGCGTTGGTAGTACGAGTAGGAGAGCGTTTCCAGCTTTTCAAACAGATCGTTGCGCAGATCGAACTCGATGTCGCGCGAGATGCCGATCATGATCCAGCGCTGCATAAACTGGAAGATGCCTTTGCTGACCGCGATCGCCAGCAGCAGTCCCGCGAAGACAAGCAGCTTGTGGCGAATCTGCTCCGCGGGTACAGACGACATCTTGCGCAGGGCGTCGGAAGCACGCCCGAGAACCAAGGGACCGAGAACCTGGATGCCGTTCGTGAGGAGAATGCAGACCGTGCCGACGACGTAGCCCCAGCGATAGCGCTTCACATACGGCAGGAGTGGGCGGAGGTTCTTCGGCAACATGCAGCTTGTGTAGATGAGATTCTAGCAGGAGAGACGCAGGAAGTTCCTGTCCCACTTCTCGCAACCGCGGCGAGAAGCGGGGCACCCCAATGTTCGGGGTGAGAGTCCAGCGCTCGCTTCACCGTCTCACTAGGCCTAAGACCGCGCAGATAAGAACTTCCAGTTCATCGGTCGAGCGTTTTCATAGTCCCGCCAAAAGCCTTGACTGATAAGGCTTTCGGAAGATCGACGCAAACGTGCTCGCGGCCCGACTATTGCGGAGTTGTGGCAACTCGCGTGGATTAGTGCCTTCGTGACCTACCGGAATCTTTTCTCAACGAGAAAAATGAAATCGCTGCGCGCGATTCGCAAGCTTATGAAGCGGATTCCAACGCAGCTGCTCCATATCCCCCACCGCGCCTGAGAGGGCGCGTAGGAAAGAGAGATACCGCCGTATGAGGCGTCTCATATTCCGATGGAGACCGGCCTATTTGTGTCTCATCCTCCTTTCGTTTTCTTTGCTGGCGGTTGTAGCAACCGGGCAGATGTCGCTCTCCTCCTCAACGATCAGGTTCGGCAGCGTGAATGTAGGCAGTAAGGTCACGAAATCGGTCACGGTTACGAATACTGGAAAATCCCAAATCTCCATATCGAAAGTCTCTGTTTCCGGAACTGGCTTCGCTTTTGCGGGTCCTGGTTTGCCGCTGACGCTTGCACCATCGGGATCGGCGAAGCTGTCGCTGGCATTCGATCCCACGCAGGCCGGGAAGGTTACGGGAAGCCTCACCGTTTACGGCATTAAGGCCAATCGAACGACGCTCGTCAGCGCCAGTGCGTCCCTGGCGGGCACAGGTGTGAGTCCGGCGGGATATTTGAGCGTGCCGTCGAGCCTCAATCTGGGGAGTGTGGTGATCGGGAGCAAACAGAGTCAGACCCTCACGCTCTCGAACACGGGCGGCTCAAGCCTGACAATCTCCGGCGCAAATGTCAGTGGGACTGGCTTCAGCGTGAGCGGATTGACTTATCCATTTACGCTGAATGCGGGAAGCACGGCGGCGCTGACCGTGTCGTTTGCGCCGACGGTCGCGGGAACTGATAACGCAACATTGTCGTTGAGTTCGAATGCGTCTGATCCTTCGGTCAGCGTCGCCTTGTCCGGTACCGCGACCGCGGCAGGCGGAACTTTGGGTGTGACACCGGGCTCGCTGAGCTTCGGCAATGTGGATGTCGGCAGCACTTCGAGTAAGAGCGGCAGTCTCACCGCCAGCGGCGGCAGCGTGGTGTTGTCATCAGCAAGTTCGAATAATGCTGAATTCAAGTTGGGCGGCCTGACTCTGCCGGCTACCATAGCCTCAGGGCAGAGCTTGCCGTTTACGGTAACGTTCGCTCCAACAGCGGCAGGCGCAGCCTCGGCCACTCTGTCATTCGTTAGCGGCAGTAGTAGCGCGTCAGAAACTGCCAGCGGAACCGGAGCCACCATCCAGCACACGGTGGATCTGTCGTGGGACGCGAGTCAATCGACCTCCGTCAGCGGATATAACGTCTATCGAGCCACAAACGCGGCAGGTCCCTACACGAGGATCACGTCGAACCTGGATCCTTCAATGACCTACATCGACGGCTCCGTGCAGTCCGGGCAAACGTACTATTACGTTGCAACGGCAGTGAACTCCTCTGGCGAGGAGAGCGGATATTCCAATCAGGTGAAGGCGGTTGTGCCGATGCCGTAAAACGCGAAAGGGACAGCTGAGTTCGCGGCTGTCCCTTTGCGTTCGTTCCTAGAATGTCTGGAAGATTCCAGTCGGAGATCTCAGGCAGCGCGGGCCACCCGGCCCCGGACTGTTTGCAAGACCGTAGCGGGTAGCTGCAGAATCTGGACCTCGGAGCCTTTGCGGTTCTTGACGCTCACCGCGATTCCTCCGGCTTCCGCAAATGGATCGGAGAGCACTTCGAATTCCTGTCCGTACAGCCGAATGCGTTGGCCGGCACCATACCCAAGGGTCTTTACGTTATGGCACATCTCTCGAATCGAATCATCAATAGGATGGCTGGTCATGATGGGTCTATTCTACCCTTGCGAGAGGGCGTGCGGAAGGGCGGCTTCGTGGGAAGCTAGCATTATAAGCCTAATGTTTTGATGGATTTATGGCTAGCTGTGATGAAAATCACATCACTGGCATTCGATCACTTGAGGAATTAAATTCTGCGGTCGCGGGCCGCTTGAGGGGAAAAACTGATCGCCAGGGGCGGCGAGTACCTTGTTACCGTGAGTTTCATCCCAAACGCGAACTGGTCGGCGGCAGATCGACAGGCCGAGTCTTCGTGAGCGGGTCGGGATGTCGTTTGGCCGGCAACAGATCGCGACCGAAGACCTTTGCACTGAGCGCTCCCACGATGAGAGCCCATACCGCGAAGAAGAGAGAGCCAGCCATGGACAAGAATGAGTCGCTCATAATGATTCGTCCATCGAGAATTATCTCTGATACGCCTTCGGAGTTCCCACTTCTCGCAAATGCGGCGAGAAGTGGGGCATCCCAATCTCATAGTTCGAAAAAAGCCTACTGCTCCGGTGCTGCGGGAGGAGCCTGGCGATTCATGCGCGACTGCATGCGGGCTTCGCGATTGGCCTCCATCTGCTTGAGCTGCGACTGCTGGTCGGCGGTCAGCAGCTGATACATCTGGCTGTGAATCCGCGTCTCGGCGACCGTCAGTTGAGTCTGGATTTGCGCCTTCTGCTGGGCCAGAGCCTGAACTTTCGCCTCATCGTAATTGCCCTCGATGTATTGCCGAAGCTGCAGATCGATCTGGTGCTGCTGCGCCATTAGCGTCTTCATGGCAGGATGTTCCTTCTGCATCATGGTTTTGATCTGCGTCTTCTGATCGTCGCTGAGATTGAGCTTCGGGCTCAGAAAGCCCATCGGGCCGTGCATGGCAAATTCGTGTCCATGCCCAGGAGGCGGCGGGGGCGCATCTGCAGTCTGGGACCTGGCAGCAACTGTGCCCATCAGGACCGCCATCGCAGCAACAAGTAAGCGTAAACGGATTGATTTCATTCGGAACTCCTTCATTCCGGACCAGCCGGACTTGCGTTCTCTGAATAGGAACACGACATCCGCGGAAAACACGGTAAAAAGTCGGTCAACCAGAGTAAAGTTTTGTAAGGATAGAGTTGTGCCGGAGTCGCGAGGGTTCTTTCCGTCGGGAGGCGAGAACGTATGTCCGACATCCGGAAGGGAAGCGCGGCTCCACGGGCTTGGTTTGACAATTCTTTACTGGGACCCCACGCTACGCTGATGCAGAATGAGAAGGCCATGGATCGGATTTTGGTCATTGACGATGATGTAGAGCTTTGCCACCTGGTAGGAGAGTATTTGCGCACCGAGGGCTTCACCACGGAGTGCGTCCACGACGGCGAAAGCGGCCTGAAGAAGGCAACGGCAGGCGAGTATCTGTTAGCGGTGCTGGACGTGATGCTGCCGGGGATCAACGGCTTCGAGGTGCTGCGCCGGATTCGAGCCACGTCCCGCTTGCCGGTGCTGCTGCTCACCGCGCGCGGAGAAGACGTGGATCGCATCGTTGGCCTTGAAATCGGAGCGGACGACTATCTTCCCAAGCCTTTTAATCCGCGGGAACTGGTGGCACGGATTCGCGCCGTTCTCCGTCGGACACGCGGGGAAGGCAGCGGGCCAGCGCCGGAGCTTGTCAGCGTCGGTGACGTGGAATTGGATCCGGCGACGCGGACTGTCCGTCTCGAAGGGAAGCCGGTAGACTTGACCTCGGTGGAGTTCAATCTGCTGGAGGTCTTGCTGCGAGAGGCCGGTAGAGTGGTGCCCCGTGAGCGGCTGGTGAATGCCGTGCTCAGCCGGAAGTTCTCGCCGTTCGACCGCAGCATTGATATGCACGTCAGCAAGGTTCGCAAAAAGCTGGGCGACACCGAAAATGACGAGCACATCAAAACGGTGCGGGGAGTAGGGTATATTTTTGCGCGTCCGCGAGAGAAGGCAAAAGTCACCTAAATGAAAAGCCTGTTCTTCCGAATTTTCCTGTCATTCTGGATCGCGCAAGCGTTGTTCGTGGTCGCTGCGATTCTGGTCACGGTTGTGTTCCGTCCGCGCACGTCAACCTGGGAAGCGCTGCGCACCACGACGCTCAACGATTCCGTCAACGCGTACGAGGAAGGCGGAGTGGCTCAGTTACGGAGCTATCTCGATGGGCTGGACGCGACACAACACGTGCGCGCCTACTTGTTCGATGAGCACGGGACTGAGCTTTCCGGTCGGGGGGCTCCCGATTGGGCGATCCGTGTGGCGAACGGTGGGCCGCGCAGTCCGCGGGACGGTTTCTTATTCCCTGCGCCGCCGGTACAACGCGATTCGCGGTCTTCTTCGGATGGGCAGCATCGATACACTGTCGTGCTGGGGATGCCTCCTGGTCCGCGGGTTTTCATCGGGCCGCGAGGCGTGCCTTTCAACGGTCTTATTATCGGCGTCATCACGTCAGGGCTAGTGTGTTACCTGCTGGCCTGGTATCTGACCAAACCGATCGTTCGTCTGCGGAAGGCGACCCGGCAGTTAGCGGCGGGAGATCTCACGGCTCGCACAGGCGCGCCTTCGACGATACGACGGGACGAAGTGGCCGGGCTGATGCGCGATTTTGACGCCATGGCCGAGCGTATTGAGACACTGCTCAAGGCGCAGTCGCGCCTGCTCAACGATATTTCACACGAGCTCCGTTCACCGCTGGCGCGGCTGAATGTGGCGCTTGGTCTCGCGCGGCAGCGTGCCGGAATCGAGAGCGCCGACATGCTCGACCGGATTGAATTGGAAGCCAGCCGCCTGAATGAACTGATTGCCAGAATTTTGACGCTGGCGCGACTCGAGGACGGGGAACAATTAGTCCCGCAGACGCCCGTCCCTGTTGATGAACTGGTGGCCAGCGTCGTGGAAGACGCGGAGTTTGAGGCGCAGGCGCGGCATTGTCACGTGAAAGCCACCATTCCCGAAGGCGACTGGGAGGTGCGCGGCAATGCTTCCTTGCTGCACAGCGCGGTCGAGAACGTGGTGCGGAACGCGATTCGCTATACCCAGGAAGGCAGCTCAGTGGAGGTTGAGTTAAGCAGCGAAAACCGCGCGACAGCGACCGAGGCGGTGATTCGAGTGTCCGATTCGGGGCCCGGCGTTCCTGCGGACGCTCTGGCGAAGTTGTTCGAGCCGTTCTATCGCCTGGATGAGGCGCGCGGCCGCCAGACCGGCGGCGTAGGTTTAGGGCTCGCGATCACGGAGAGGGCTGTCCGCTTCCACGGCGGCAAAGTTACCGCTTCAAATCGCAAACCAACAGGTCTGACGGTTGAACTCAGGTTGCCGTTGATCTCAGGCGGGCAGCGGGCGGCAAAACCGGCGGAGCCCGTGACGGCGCAGGCGTGAGAATCTGACATTCGGAGGGTCATCTCGAAGGCTCGCGCTCTTGAGTAGACCCTCGGCTGAAGCCGAGGGCGGCGGAGCCGCGAGATCTCCCATAGTACCGCGTCTCGGGAGATCCCTTGCTCCGGCCGAAAAACGCTTTCGCTCGGGATAACGCCCGCCTTGACGATTCGACTTACGCTGCCACGAACTTCTTTCCTTGCACTTCACCCGGCATCATGGAATCCACGTAGCACCAGACCCACGCTTCGCCCGGCTCGATCGAACGGATTAGCGGGTGGCCGGTGTGGTGGAAGTGCTTCGTGGCATGCTTGTTTTTCGAAGAATCGCAGCACCCGACACGGCCGCATTCCAGACAGAGACGCAGGTGAACCCAGGTGTCGCCCATCTTCACGCATTCTTCGCAGACGTGTTTGTCGGTATTGGTGAACTTGATTTGATTGAGGTGCGTGCATTGATCCATAGATTCCTCGCGAAATTGTTCCTACGAAAAACAGTTGACCCGCTACATCTCGGCCAGAGCGCGATGCACCAGATGAACTGAAATCGCGCCTTCGCCCACGGCGGATGCCACGCGCTTCACGTTGCCGGCGCGAACGTCGCCTACGGCGAACACACCAGGTAGGTTCGTTTCCAGCATCTGTGGAGCGCGATTCAGCGGCCATGCAATCGACGGGTCTGCAGCCCTGACCGCATCGAGATCGCGGCCGGTGAGAATGAATCCCTTGTCGTCGAGAGCCAGACATCCGCGCAGCCACTCGGTGCGCGGCGAGGCTCCCGTCATGATGAACACGTGCCGGATATCGTGCACGGAAGGGAGGCTCGTCTTTTTGTTTTTCCAGCCAACACAGTCCAGGTGCGAGTTGCCATCGAGGTTAACGATTTCAGTGTTGTAGTGAAGCTCGATGGCTGGATTCTCAGTGATGCGCTGGATCAGATAGCGAGACATGGTGTCGGCCAGGTTGCCGGAGCGCACCAGCATGTACACCTTGCGCGCGGTTTGGGAAAGGAAGACGGCGGCTTGCCCGGCGGAATTGCCGCCGCCGATGACGACCACATCTTCGCCCTCACAAAGCTGGGCTTCCATGTAAGTCGCGCCGTAGTACACGCCCTGCCCTTCGAACTTCCTGAGATTCTCGATCTCGGGCCGGTTGTATTGTGCGCCGGTGGCGATCACAATGGTGCGGGCCGATAGAACGCCGCCGTCATCGAGCAGGAGCTTATAAGGACGATTGGCGCAATCCAGCTTGACGATGCTGTGGGCAATGAGCATCTTTGCCCCAAACTTCTGCGCCTGATTGAGAGCGCGGGCAGCCAGCTCCTGGCCGGAGACGCCAGTGGGGAATCCAAGATAGTTCTCGATCTTCGAACTTGATCCTGCCTGGCCCCCGGGCGCTTCGGTTTCGACCAGAAGGGAATCCAGGCCTTCGGATGCGGCATAGACTGCGGCACCGAGGCCGGCCGGTCCCGCGCCGACGATGATTACGTCCCGGACCTGAGAGTTATCCAGGCTGGCATTCAGTCCCAGGCAGTCCGCCAGTTCGGCAGTCGTCGGGTTGCGCAGAGCCTTGCGGCCGCCGTCGCAAATCACGACTGGGATTTCGTCGATCTTCACATTGAAGCGATCGAGAAAGTCCTGCGCCATCTTGTCGGTGTCCAGGTCGATATAGCAATGCGGATATCCGTTGCGCGCCAGAAACTCCCGCAGGCGGAGCGTGTCCGCAGAGTGCCGCGATCCGAGGATGGCGACATTGCCGAGTCTGTGGCTAATGAGCGCGAGCCGGCGCAGGATGAATGCCCGCATGAACAACTCGCTCAGTTCGGCGTCGCGGGCGATCAGCGAGCGCAATGACGCGGGACTGACTTCGAGAAACTCACCGGCTTCGGTGACCCGGCCGAGGACGAGACATCGCTGGCCCGAAATCATGCTGATCTCGCCGGTGAAATGGCCGGGGCCATGGGTAGTGATCGGCTGTTCCGCTGAGAGCCGCGGCTGTACGATCTCCATGTTTCCCGAGAGCACGACGAACATGGGAATGCCAGTGTCGCCGGGACGAAACATGACTTCCCCCGGCTGCACCTGGCGAAGGCTGGCCACCGATCGCAGCCGGGTAATTTGGGCCGCGGTCAGGACTGGAAAAGTCTGAGTCGTCGAATCGAGAATGCTTGTGGGCCAGGAAGACACAGCGGCCTCCTTGTTGTCTATGAGCTCTCTACTAAGATGAACGAGAGAGCCTGGAGGGTTCAACAGTGGCACGGGGGGGAGTGATTTGCGTCAAGAAGGGGACCATGGCGGGCAGGAGTGCCTGCGCCACACGATCCGCGCCACACGACCTGTATACTGGTTGGCGGCAGCGGGCAACTCCCGGGGAGCGGTGCGGTTCCAATGAGTTTGGGCGCTGATTGGGTAAAAGAGGAAGCGATCCAAACGCGCGATATTGCGCCGCTGAAACCGCGGCGCTTCGCGCGGATCGCCCAGATCCTTCGCGACTAAAATCTGCCGCTCGGGATGACAGAAAGTACTGGGAGATTGCTCTTCCCGCGTATTCCTGATACACCAATGGGTTGAGATTTCCCGCGTTTTTCAGACTGCAATGACCCGTCACCGAGGGTGCCGGCCCGGTCTGCTCGCGCAAACTTCAGAGAAACAATGGAGATAAAGGAAAGAATGTCGAAACGATTGTGGCTGCTCGGGGTAGGAGGTCTGGTACTGGTCGGACTGCTGGTGGCGTGCGGGAGCAACTACAATTCTTCGTCCGATGGCCTGGTTTTGGTGGGCAGTCAGGGGGCAGCCCTGATCGAGACGTTCAGCTTCAACCTCGACAGCGGGCACGTATCGGCGATTTTCAACTCGCCCAATGACACCGCCAACCAGACCTGCGTGCTGAATGGCCTGCCGTCTTCTATCGTGATGGATAAGTCGGGGTCGTATGCCTACGCCATCGTCAATGCCAACACGTCGTGCAATAACAGCGCCACGGGGATTCAGACGTTCAAAGTCGGTTCGGATGGAAGCGTAACGGCTACGGGGAACCTGCTGTCGCTCAATGGAAACGTCGTGCCGTACACGATGAAGACCGATGCGGCGGGAAAGTTTCTGTTCGTTGCAAACCGTGCGCAAGGCAATAGCTCGGGCTCGGTTTCAGTGTTCGCGATCGGGAACGGCAGCTTGACGGAGGTAGCGGGGTCGCCGTTTACTCCGACGCTGTCAACAGGCAATCTTTCCCCGATGACAATCGACATAATTGATGTGGCAGCGACCCCTACGGTGTTCCCAAGCAATGAAATCAATGGAGTTCAGAACGCGGTATGTTCGGATATTGGGAATACGCCTCCGAGCAACGAGTATCTTTACGCTGTGGATACCTTGAACAACCAGGTCTTCCAATTTCAAGTGGATACGTCTTCCGGTACTTTGAGCTTTCCCGGGACCTACACTTTCAATCCCTCGATTGCGACTGATCCGGTGCCTGCCGGCGTGGCCGTCGACCCGTGCGATCGCTTTGTCTATGTGAGTGACAGCCAGAGCAACAAAGTCAGTGCCTACACGATCTGCAACGGACTGCCGACGCAGTCGTCTGGCTGCCCGACGCAGTCGCAGCCTTCTCAGTTGCCGCCCGGCGGTCTGGTCCCGGTCTCCGGTTCGCCGTTCAGCCTGACAGGCTCGGCCAATGGCGTGGGGCCGATCGTGGTTGATCCCTATGGCAAGTTTGTCTATGTTGTGGGAACGAATTCGAACACGATCTCAACGCTGACCATCAGTCCGATATCAGGAAGTTTGTCAGCCGGCGCATCAACGACCGCGACTGGCCTGAGGCCTACTTCGATTACGATTCGCAGCGACGACAGCTGGATGTTTGTGACCAACTACAATTCGGCCAGCGTGTCACAGTATGCGATCACCCCGGAGAGCGGCGCCCTCACTGCCCAGCAGGCGATTGACACGGATAATTATCCGTGGGGCGTGGCAGTGAAGTGAACCAGGGAACAGGGGCCAGTCAAAAACGCCCCGGCAAGATGCTGCGGTCGCGAATGAATAGCGCGCTTCGGCCCTCTTCTCCTTATGTTCTCACTGACCCCTGACCCCTGACCCCTGACCCCTAGGTGGGCACTTTCAAGATCAAATACCCACCCACCAGCACAAAGATCAGGTCCGGGGACCACGCCGCCAGAGCTGCCGGCAGAAGGCTCTGATTTCCCATTGCCTCGAAAAATCTTGTGACCACGATATAGAAAACGACGACGCCAATCCCCACGGCGACGCCAGTAATCGCTCCGCGCTTTCCTGAAGACAGCGAGAACGGGATGCCCAGAACGGCCACGATCAGGGTGATCAGCGGATACGAGAGCTTCTCGTGCAGCTGCATGCGCAGGCGCACAACGTCAAACCCGCTCTGCTGCAGATCGCGAATATAGTGGCGAAGCTCCTCGTAATTCATCTCGCTGTACTGCTTCACTTCCTTTTTGAAATAGACAGGAGTCTCAGGCAGATCGGCGAATGTGGCGACTTCGAACTCGCGATAGTTGGCGATGGCGGAGCCATTCAGCGAGCGTTCCCATCCGCGCTCGTATTCCCATCGATTCAGATTGTCGGACCAACGGGCGCGCTCCGCATGGATGCGGCGGGTGAGGGTAAAGCTCGCCTTATCGAACTGAAAGATGCTGATATTGCCAAACTGGTCGCGGTCAGGATCGAAGAATTGATAGTAGTAAATATCGTGATTCTGGCCGAAGATCCACTTGCGGTCGGGACGCAGATAGGTTTGCGGCGGCTTGCCTTTGATCTGATTGTGCAGCGCTTCCTGCCGTTTGTTGGTGTGCGGCAGGTAGAACTGATCGCTGAGGAACAAGGCCACCGCCATGACCGCAGCAGCTGCGATCACCGGGGTGACAATCCGGTAAATGCTGGTTCCGGTGGCTTTGATCGCGGTGATCTCGTTGGAGCGCTCCATCAATCCGAAGGTGACTAGAACGGCCAGCAGCACGACTAAGGGAGCAGCGGTGTAGAGCAAATAAGGCGTGACGTTGAGCAGATATTCGGCGACGACTATCGCGGGGACCTTGTTACGCAGGATGTCGCCGAGCAGCTCGAACAGCGTGAAGACCAGGAGCAGAGTGATGAAGCTGGAGAGAATCATCCCGAGATAGAGGAAAAAGTCACGCAGTACGTAATCATCGATGAGTGTAGGGAAATTGGCTCTGAAGACGCGGATGCGGGTTGAGGCGCGCTCAAAGGCATTTTCGCGGCGGCGGCCGATGCCTGCCGGCAGTAACGATCCATTCGTCTTGCCAGAGTGGCGCAGGGAAGCGAGTTCAATCGGACGTTTCTCCGCCCGAGTCAGCAAAAACATCGCCAGCGCGAAAAAAACAAAATCGGCGAGCCACGCCCCAAACCAGGGTGTAACGCGACCCTGCCGGGCCAGGGAAACTCCGATCAGCGAGATCACGTAGTAGGCGAATACCAGCAGGATGGTGAGCACGAATCCGCCGGACTTTCCACTTTTTTTCGAAGACAGGCCAAGAGGAATGCCGACCAGCGCCAGCACGAGGCAGGCCGTCGGTAGCGCGAACCTCCGATGAAATTCGATCAGGTACCAGCGCGCCGAAACCGGATCGGAGCTGGTGGCCTTGCGGAGAAGTGCGGTCGTGTCCATGAGACTGGCGGGCACCGACTCATCGGCCTTGTTCTCGGTCGAAGGCAGGTCAATCGGGATGTCGGTCTGCTCAAAGGTGGAAATGTTGTAATGATTCGGATCTTTCGGGTCGGTTTCGTGCCCGGAACCGTCGAGCAGGTGAAGGTGCAGGCGATCGGGACTCTCACTGACGACGATCCCTTCTTTCGCCAGCGTGATCTTAGGGTTGGAGGCGTCGTTGAGATCGGCCATGAAGATGCCCTTCCACACGGCCGCGCCCTGAGCGCTCTTTACATCCTGTACATAGAGAACAATCTTTGGGAATCCTTCGTAGAAGACTCTGGGCTGGATTTCGAAAGAGACCTGCGATCCTTTGAGCTTGTCTTCCAGTCGGCCGAGAGCAGCCTGGGAACGAGGCGCGACATAGAGGCCGTTAACGAGCGCCAGCAGCCATGCCGCGAGTACGAAGATCGAGAGAATGCGGAGAAAACTCCAGACGCCCAGGCCGCTGGCACGCATGGCGGTGATTTCGCTGTCGGCGGCGAGGCGGCTGAGCCCGATCAGGATGCCGACCAGGACGCTCATCGGCAACGTGTAGGTCAGCGCGAGAGGGACGGTGAAGGAGAAGATTTCGAAAATACTGGGCAGAGGCGCGCTGGCGCGGACGACGAGTTCGAGGATGTGACCGAGGTCGCGCGTGAAGAGGACAAACGTGAAGATTCCCACGCCAATCAGGGCGTGGGCGGTGACCTCACGGAGGATGTAACGGGTCAGAATCCGCATGGGACGCGATTTAAGGGCAGGATAGCACGGAGTGGGCTGGGTGGCTTTCTTGTGCGCGGGAAGGATGCACGCGCGACGGCCGGCGTGGATGGCCGGCGCTACAATTGACCAACCTGGAGGCAGGATGGCAACAGCAAACGTCGCGCAGGTTCCAGGAAATGTTTCCACACCGATGGGGCACAAAGAGGTCGTGGCGCCGCTCGCCGTGGTGCTGGCAGTTGCCTTGGTGCACGTGCTCACAAACGGGCGCTACGGATTTCATCGCGATGAACTGCAGGTGCTGAGCGATGCCCGCCACATGGATTGGGGATTCGTGGCGTATCCGCCGTTGACGCCATTTGTCGAGAGAATTTCGCTTTCCGTTTTTGGATTATCGCTGGTCGGACTGCGGATGTTCTCGGTCATCGCGAATGCGACAGCCATCTTGTTCACCGGGTTCATTGCGCGCGAACTCGGCGGAGGGCGCCTGGCCCAGTTCACGGCGGCGCTGGCGGTTGCGCTCTCGCCCCTGCCGTTGTTTGAAGGAACGGAATTTCAGTACACGACTTTCGATTTCTTGTGGTGGGTGCTGGTTGCGTATTTCGTCATTCGCCTGCTGAAGACGGAGAATCCTCGTTACTGGCTGGCGATCGGGGCATTCCTCGGTATTGGATTCATGACGAAGTACACAATGGGGTTCTATCTGGCGGGGATTCTTGGAGGAGTTCTGCTCACGCGTGCACGCCGCTACCTGATGAGCGGCTGGTTCTGGACAGGAATGGCGCTGGGATTGGCGATCTGCCTGCCGAATGTGATCTGGCAGGTGAAGCACGGGTTTATCTCTTATCACTTCCTGCAACACATTCATAAGCGCGACGTGGGCGAGGGGCGCGCCGACGGATTTTGGCGCGACCAGTTCCTGATCTGTACGAATCCGATGGCGGCGGCATTGTGGATTCCGGGATTGGTGGGATTCTTTCGCGATCGCCGTTATCGAATGATGGCATGGATGTACGTGATTCCCTTGTTGCTATTCGCGGTAGGCAAGGGTCGAGGGTATTACGTGGGCGCCGCGTATCCCATGTTGATGGCGATGGGCGCTGCATGGGGAGAGAGTTGGCTCCGATCAATCGGGCGCTGGCTAAGACGGGCGATCGACGCTGTGCTTTTCGCCGGGCTTCTTTTTTGCGGAGCGTATATTGCGGCCTTGGTGTTGCCGCTTGCTTCGAGTGGGCGTCTGAAGGACTTCGCCTTAGAACATAACGGCGATCTCCGCGAAGAGATCGGCTGGGAGGATTATGTGAAGTCGGTCGCGGGGGTTCGCGATTCGTTGCCGCCGGAACAACAGTCGCATGTCGGTGTGATCGTGCGGAATTATGGCGAAGCGGGAGCGATCGAAATGCTCGGGCCCGAGTGTCATTTGCCGCGGCCGATCAGCGGGACGAATTCAGGATGGTACCGGGGATACCCCGATCCACCGCCCAAGACCCTGATTGTGACCGGCTCAACGCGCGAGGGAGTTGACCACTGGTTCACCGCATGCCGCTGGGCCGGGCACAACGGAAACTCGCAAGGAGTGAAGAACGAGGAGAGTGAGCATCATCCCGATATTTTCGTGTGCGGCCCGCCGAAATTGCCGTGGCCGCAATTTTGGAGCAAATATTTGACGTTCGGGTAGTCCTTCACCACGGAGGACACAGGGGACCACAGAAAAGGCGAAAAGCCACGCCTCAGCCGGCTTTGAAAAACAATCCCGCCAGTGGGGGCAAGGTCAGCTTCAGGGAGAATGGCCGGCCGTGCATGGGGAGTTCTTCGGCATGAACTCCTCCCAAATTACCCATGCCGCTGCCGGCGTATTCGCGGGCGTCACTGTTGAGCATCTCGCGCCAGTAGCCGCCGTGCGGCACGCCGACACGATATCCGAGGCGCGGGACCGGCGTGAAGTTGCACGCGACCAAAATTGTGTCCTGCGGCCGCTCGCCTTTGCGTAGAAGGGAAATGGTGCTGGTGGCGGCGTCGTTGCAGTCGACCCATTCGAACCCGTTGGGGTTGTTGTCGAGCAGGTGCATGGCAGGCTCGCTGCGATAAAACCGGTTAAGCTGTTCCATCCAGGCCTGCACGCCGCGATGCACCTGGTACTGCAGCACGTGCCATTCGAGGCTGCTGTCGTGAGCCCACTCGCGCACCTGGCCGAATTCTCCGCCCATGAATAGCAGCTTCTTGCCCGGCTGCGCGTACATGTAGGCGAACAGGAGTCGCAGGTTGGCGAACTTCTGCCATTCGTCGCCGGGCATTTTGCCGATCAGCGATCCCTTGCCGTGCACGACTTCATCGTGCGAGAGCGGCAGCACGAAATTCTCATGCCATGAATACAGCATGCGGAACGTCAGATCATTCTGGTGATACTTGCGATGAATGGGATCGTTCTGGAAATAGCGCAGCGTGTCGTGCATCCATCCCATGTCCCACTTCATGCCGAAGCCGAGGCCGCCGACGTAGACAGGTTTTGACACCATCGGCCAGGAAGTCGACTCCTCGGCGGTAGTCTGAATGTCGGAATGCTCCTTGTAGGCTTCCTGATTGAAGCGCCGGAGGAATTCGATGGCCTCCAGATTTTCGCGGCCGCCAAACTTGTTGGGAATCCAGTCGCCTTCTTTGCGGGAATAGTCGAGATAGAGCATGGAGGCGACGGCGTCTACGCGCAGGCCGTCGATGTGGTACTTGTCGAGCCAGAACATCGCACTCGACATCAGGAAGCTGCGGACTTCCGGGCGGCCGTAGTTGAAGATGTGCGTCTTCCAGTCGGGATGAAATCCCTGGCGCGAGTCGGCGTGCTCGTACAGATGCGTGCCGTCAAAATAGGCGAGGCCGTGCGCGTCAGAAGGGAAGTGCGACGGTACCCAGTCGAGAATCACGCCGATGCCATGCTGGTGCAGATAGTCGACCAGGTACATGAAATCCTGTGGCGTGCCATAGCGCGAGGTCGGAGCGAAGTAGCCGGTCGTCTGATATCCCCAGGAGCCGTAAAAGGGATGCTCCATCACGGGCAGAAACTCTACGTGAGTGAAGCCGAGCTGGCCGACATACTGCGCCAGGCGCGGGCCGAGTTCCCGATACGTAAGAGGGCGGTTGTGCTCCTCGGGAACGCGCATCCACGAGCCGAGATGCACTTCGTAGATCGCCTGTGGCGCGCGCAGGGAGTTGCGCTCGTGGCGCTTCTGCATCCATTCCTGATCGTGCCATTCATAGCCGGGATCCCACACGACCGATGCGGTGCGCGGAGGCTTCTCATTCCAGAAGCTGACGGGATCAGACTTATCGACGCGATATCCGTGACGATTCGATTCGATGTGGAACTTGTAGAGCGCCCCGTGAAATGCGCCCGGAATGAAACCTTCCCAGATTCCAGAAGAGCCTCGCGGCTGCAGCCGATGAGTCTTGGGATCCCATCCATTGAAGCTGCCCACCACCGACACCGAGCGCGCATTCGGCGCCCACACGCTGAACACTGCGCCGGACTGTCCGCCGTTTGAAAGCAGGTGCGCGCCCATCTTGTCGTAAATGCGATAGTGACTGCCCTCGTTGAACAGATAGAGGTCGTTCTCGGTGAGAAGCTGCGGGGTGGCGAGGGTGGATTCAGGGCTCATGGTTTTGGTTCGATTCGTGCGCGCTCCAGTTTACCGGAAGGTGAGCTTCGGGAGGCACGGTGTGACGCTAATATGCCGCCAGCCGCGCCGCCCACGAGCTTAAGGCCATGAGCGAGCTTGTACAAAAGCGGCTGTGGCTGCCCCCATGCCAGGGCCAGATAAAACAGTGCGGCGACAACGCCCACAAGAGTTCCGTTCAAGACAAATGCAGACTCGATGTGGCGCCCCACCCACTGCGCGAAGATAAACGGCATTATTGCCGAGGCAATCAGGATAGAAGCCAGAAAAGCGTGCTGGCCAAACAGGGAGCGGACAGGAAAGACCACGGCGAAGACACATAGCTCGGCCAAGAGGCCGCCCAACAATACTCGAACCCAATGGATGCGCATAGCGCTCCTGACGCATTCACCGAAATTACATCAACGAGGTTAAATCAACGCTTGGATTATAGGACTGCTCGGGTTTCAAAGTCGCTGGCACCACAGCGCGATCATCGGAATTGGCTTTGGCGGTATAGGAAATCCTCACATGCTATCCTGACTCCTCCAGCCATGCCAGTCCTGCGCGTCATTCTTCTCTGGCACCAACACCAGCCCTTTTACAAGGATCTGGTCACGGGCGAATACCGGCTACCCTGGGTGCGGCTGCACGCGCTCAAGGACTACTACGGAATGGTGAAGCTGCTGGACGAGTTTCCCAACGTTCATCAGAACTTCAACCTCGTACCGTCGCTGATGGTGCAGATTCAGGATTATGTTTCGGGAACGGCGCAGGATCCGTTCCTGAGCGTGGCGGCGAAGCCGGCCGCGGACCTGACCCAAGAAGAACGCCGGTTTGCGCTGCAGTATCTGTTTCAGGCCAATCCGCAGAATCTGATTGGACGATACACGCGATATCGCGAATTGTGGGAGCGGTTCCGTGAGCATGGGGATCATCCCGAGCGCGCGGAGCGTTATTTTGCAGCGCAGGACTTTACGGATTTGCAGGTGCTGTCGCAGATCGCATGGTTTGACGAGTTCTTTCTGGAGGAGAAAGACATTGCGGCGCTGGTGGCCAAAGGCCGGCATTATTCGCTGGACGACCAAAAACTCGTCATTGCCCGCCAGCGGGAGTTGCTGGGCAAAGTGCTTCCGGCGCATGCCACTGCAGCGCAACGCGGATCGATCGAGATTTCGGCGACGCCGTTCTATCACCCGATTCTGCCGCTGGTGTGCGATACGGGCGCGGGAGCAGTTTCGTCGCCGGGATTGCCCGTGCCGCAGAAACGTTTTCGGCACCCAGAGGATGCCCGCGAACAACTCGTGCGAGGTCTCGATCTGCACGAAAGAGTCTTTGGCGTGCGGCCGAAAGGCATATGGCCTTCGGAAGGCAGCGTGTCGGAGGAAGTGCTGGCGATTGCCGGCAGCGTCGGTGTGCAATGGATGGCGACCGACGAAGGTGTCCTGGGACGGACGACGGGATCGTTCTTCGCGCGCGATGGCAGCGGCAGGCTGCCTGGACATCTGGCCGAGAAGCTCTACAACGTCCATCGTTATGAGAATGGCTCGACCGCGATGGACATGGTGTTCCGCGACCACACCATTTCCGATCTGATCGGCTTCGTCTACTCCGGCATGCCTCCGGCAGAGGCGGCGCAGCATTTGATCACGAACATCAAGGAAGCCGCGAAGCCGGTGCTGGCGAAGGAACGCGATGCGGTGGTCTCAATCATTCTCGATGGCGAAAATGCATGGGAATACTATCCGAAGTCGGGGCGCGAATTTCTGCGGCGATTCTACGATGGGCTGCAGCGTGAGCCCGGAGTCGAGGCGGTCACGATTTCAGAGGCGATCGCGCGGCATAAAGATTTCGGCAAGCTGAACTCGCTTGTGCCGGGATCGTGGATCAGCGCGAATTTCAATGTGTGGATTGGCGCCCCCGAGGACAATCGCGCCTGGGATTATCTGCATCACGCGCGCGAGTTTTATGCGCAGAATGCGGCGCGGGCGAACGAAGAGCAGCGCAAGCTCGCATTCGACGAGATCCTGATCGCCGAGGGCAGCGACTGGAACTGGTGGTATGGGCCGGAGCATCATTCGGCGAATGACCGCGATTTCGACGAACTGTACCGGAAGCACTTGTCGAACGTGTATCAGGCACTGGGAGCGACGCCGCCGGATTATCTTGCCCAGCCGATTACGGGCGCGGAGGTGCGTCCGTCGTTTGTACCGCAGACAGCGTACATCCATCCCAGAATAACCGGCGACAAGGTGCGATATTTCGAGTGGATGGGTGCAGCCGCCTATACCGCAGATCACCGCGCGGGCGCGATGCACGGCAAGCAGTTTCTGCTCGATGCGGTCTATGCGGGAATTGATGCTACCTGCTTGTTTGGCCGGCTGGACTTCAGCGCGGCGGTTCCGGCGGAGGATTTCGAACTCGTGGTCAATGTGGAGTCATGGGCGGCCGGGGAGCCGCGACCGCGACGCGTATTGCGGCTGGACGCCTCGGTGCGAGATCGCCGCATGAAGGATTGGCGCGTCGAGAATGGAGTCGCCGAGCGAGTGCTGGCGTCTTCCAGCCAGCCGAACGATCAGGTGAAGCTCGCGTTGGTGCGGAATTTTGAGTTCAAGCTTCCCTTGGTGTGGCTGCTCGCGACACCGACTCCCACGACCGGCGAACGCACGGGCGAGAGTAAGACTGGTGCCGTCGCGATCGCGCCAACCAGCAAACTGCGGCTGCGGTTCAGCCTATGGCAGAACCGGCTGCCGGTGGATTCATTGCCCCTTGAAGGATGGCTCGAGCTGCAGGTGGTGAGCGAAGGGGAGTTGTTGTTTGGGGCGTGAATTCCCCATTGAAAGAAAAATGCCGCACCAGAGCGGATCTGGTCCGGCAAGATTCAAGAACGGCGGGCAAGAATGCCCGCGCCACACAAAAGCTCTGCTAATTGCTTCCGTTCGGAGATGACCTCGACCGCTCGGGAGCAGGGATGTCCTGCTCGGAGGGAGCAGGCTTGGGCGCCGGAGCAACCACTGGCGTTGCAGTTTCTTGGACAGCAGTTTCAGGGGTGGCAACTGCCGGAGCAGGTGCCTGCTGTGCCGCGACTGGTGCCGGTCGCGCCGCGCTGGCAGTCATCTGCAGCGGACGATTCAATTCCAGAGTGAGTTCGGTGCCTGCGCGCAGAATCGCTGAGTGGTGGCTTGCGAGCCAATGACCCGTGGTCCCTCCAGCGCCGATTAAGCCGCCGACGAGGACCCCCGCGGGTCCGCCAACCAGACCGCCAATGAGCATGCCGCCGGCGGTGCCGCCGCCCTCTTCGAGGGTATCGCGGCGGTCGTGGCCTGATCCCTTGAACTGACCTTCGGAATTTACGTCACTGCCGCGAATATTGGTGTCGGTCAGAGTGGCGTCGAGGTAGTAGCGCTCGCCAGTGGGAAGAATCACGGCTTCGGGAAGGATGCCGATCGTGGGCTTGCCTGAGATGCGGCGCGGCTCGCTGACTTTGGTCACGCGGCCTTCCACGGTGGCTCCCGCGGGAATGAGCGTCTGACCGTTCACGACCACTGGTTGAGAGAGGCTGCCGCGGAAAGGATCGCCGGGACGATTACTGAACGTAGCGAGCGTTGTTTCGAGCCGGACCATGATCGCGGTGCCGGCGGGAACGGGCGTGCCGGTTTGCGCGGCCACCAGCGTCGACAAAAGCGCGCAGGGCAAGAACATCCACTTAGACATAGAACCTCCACATCCAAACGCTTCTCTCGAATGTAGTCCACCCCCGCAACCCCGGACAAGCGCCAGACAGTGCATGGCGAACCAGCCAAGATAAGAGGTCGCGGGCAGTGGCCGAACGGGCAGTTCCAGAAGCGGAAATTGGCGGCATGAATTGTGTTGGTTGTCACAATATCGTAACCGTCCTTCCGATATAATCGTCGGTTTCACCAACACGATGGGAGAGATCTATACCGGTGTCGGTTATCTCGCCGGACGGCAGATTACCGCCGGCGGTGATTTACCGAACGGTGTGGATTACATCAATCGCAGTGTTGAAGTCATTCCAACAAAGGAAGCTGAAATACTTATGTCGAATATTGCGGCCATTCATGCGCGGGAAGTATTGGATTCACGCGGCAATCCTACGGTAGAAGCGGAAGTTTTCCTGGCGGACGGGTCGATGGGACGAGCCATCGTTCCCAGCGGAGCCTCTACTGGCGAACACGAGGCGGTGGAATTGCGGGACGAAGATACGAACCGCTTCATGGGCAAAGGCGTGTCGAAGGCTGTGGAAAATGTGAACGGCGAGATTGCCGAGGCTCTGGCCAACTGGGATGGATTCGATCAGCGCGGGCTAGACGCCAAGATGATCGAACTCGATGGTACTCCGAATAAAGGCCGGCTGGGTGCGAACGCGATTCTCTCCGTCTCGATGGCAGCGGCTCGCGCTTCGGCGCAGAGCCTGGATATTCCGCTTTATCGCTATCTCGGCGGGGCGGGCGCGAACACTCTGCCGACGCCGATGATGAACATCCTCAACGGCGGAGCACATGCAGACAACAACGTCGATTTCCAGGAATTCATGGTGATGCCTGTCGGCGCGCCATCGTTTTCCGAAGCGCTGCGCTGGGGCGTCGAAGTCTTCCACACGCTCAAGGGCGTCCTGAAGAAACGCGGCTACAACACCGCGGTTGGTGATGAAGGTGGATTCGCGCCGTCGGTGAAATCGAACGTCGAGGCGATCGAGGTCGTGCTGGAGGCGATCAATAAGGCTGGATACAAGCCCGGGGAAGAGATCGCGATTGCGCTCGATCCGGCGGCGAGCGAGTTCTATCAGGATGGGAAGTACGTGTTCAAGAAGTCGGACAAATCGACGAAGTCTTCCGACGAAATGGTGCAGTGGTGGGCGAAGTGGGTGAATGAGTATCCGATTGTCTCGTTGGAAGACGGATTAGCCGAGAATGATTGGGACGGATGGCAGACTCTGACTAAAGAACTGGGCGGGAAGATTCAGTTGGTGGGCGACGATATTTTCGTGACCAACATCAAGATTTTTGGCGAAGGAATCGAAAAGGGAATTGCAAACTCGATTCTGATCAAGCTCAACCAGATCGGCACTGTGAGCGAGACGCTGGATGCGATCGATCTCGGGCGGCGTAATGGATACACGTCCGTGATCTCGCATCGCTCGGGCGAGACGGAAGACACGTTCATTGCGGACCTGGCGGTGGCGACCGGCGCAGGGCAGATCAAGACGGGATCGGCGTCGCGCACCGACCGCATCGCGAAATACAACCAGCTGCTCAGGATCGAAGAAGAACTGGGCGGGACGGCGAGGTTCTTAGGATTGAAGGCGTTGAACTATCGAGGCTGACGAACGAGGCGTTCGAGGGAGGCACCCATGCGTTTAAAAATCTTTTTGTTGTCCTGCCTGCTTGCCTTGACAATAGACTTTGCCGGGCAGGTTGCCGTGTCGACAGCACCGGACGCAGCTTCGAAAGAAGACGTGAAGAAACTTTTTAACGTCATGGCCAGCCGCGACCAAATGCGCCAGATGATGCAGCAGTTGTTCACGCAGATGCGAGCGATGGATCGCGAACAGCTCAAGCAGCGGCACCCGGAAATCACGGAGGCGGAAGTCGCCCGCTTCGATCGTGAATCGCATGATCTCATCGAGAATTTTCCACTGGACGAGATGCTGAACGAGATGATCCCGATCTACCAGCGGCACTTTACGAAGTCCGAGATCGATGCCCTGACGATTTTTTATTCTTCGCCGACCGGGCAAAAGTTCCTTCACGAGATGCCCGCCGTCACTGCCGAAACGATGCGGTCGGTGTATCCGCGCATCCAGTCGGCCGTAGACGAGGCCATGAAGCGGGCAGAGGAAAAAAGCCCGCCGCAGAACTAAACATACTTTTCGTCAACCATGATGGACCAATAAGGTTAAAGCGAGGGCGGCCATGATCCAAGACTTACTACTCACGGAATTCGACGAGGAAGCCAAGAAGACGCGCGCCATGCTGGAGCGCGTTCCGACGAAACCGGATTATCAGCCGCATGCGAAGTCGATGCCTCTGGGAAGACTGGCTGCCCACGTGGCGGAATTGGCCGGGTTCGGATACACAATTTTGACGACGCCAGAACTGGATTTCGGCAAGGGCTCGACTACGCGGGTGCAGTTTGAGTCGGCGCAACAACTGGTCAAGTCATTTGAAGAACTGGCGGCGAAGACCCGCGATGCCTTGAAAAAGACTCCGGACGGAGCCTGGACGGAAAGCTGGAAGCTGAGTTTTCAGGGCAAGCCGATCTTCAGCGGCTCACGATTCCTGGCGTACCGGCAGATGTACATGAATCATCTGGCGCATCATCGCGCGCAGTTGGGCGTGTATTTGCGCCTGAACGATGTGCCGTTGCCGTCGACGTATGGTCCGTCGGCGGATGACCGGATGGGATTCTAGCTCTCAGGGGCTAGAGACCGCCCGTCATCGATGATCGAATCGGCACCCTTCGGCTCGCTTCGCTCACTCAGGGCAGGCTCAAAGCTGAAGTCGAGTCCTCCCCAGTTTCTTTGTCTTCAATCGGCATCGTGTGATTCCGAAGATTTTTGATCCGAGCTAAGGTTAACAGCCAGGAGCTAAGAGCTTAATTATGTCGCGTCCTAAACCTCTCGTATTGATCATTCTCGATGGCTGGGGATATCGAGCCGAAACCAAAGCCAATGCCATCGCGCTCGCGCGCAAGCCGACGTACGACCGCCTGTTGCGCGAGTATCCCAACACGCTGATCCACACTAGCGGACCATACGTCGGGTTGCCGGAAGGGCAGATGGGGAACAGTGAGGTCGGGCATCTGAACATTGGCGCCGGTCGCATCGTGCACATGGACATTACGCGCATCGAACTGATGACCCAGAACGGAGAGTTTTTCAAGCATCCCGTATTGCTGGAAGCGATGAAATATGCCCGCACGGGCGAGCGACGACTCCATCTGTTCGGGCTCGTCTCTGACGGCGGCGTACATTCGCAGCAGGAACATCTTTATGCGCTGCTGAAGATGGCGAAGCAGAATGGCCTCGAACGAGTCTTCGTGCACGCCTTCATGGACGGCCGCGACACACTCCCGACCAATGGCGCCGGGTATCTCGAGAAATTGCAGCAAAAGATGCGCGAGTACAACTGCGGGAAGATCGCGACCATTAATGGCCGCTACTACGCAATGGATCGCGACCGCCGCTGGGAACGCATTGCCAAGGCCTACAACGCGATGGTGTTTGCCGATGCGGAAGGCGGCAAGCAAGCCGATCCGGTGCAGGGAATGAAGGAGTCGTACAACAAAGGTGTGACGGATGAATTCGTGGTGCCCTTTGTATGTACCGACAAGAACGGCCAGGCACTGGCGACGATTCGCGACGAGGATTCCTGCATCTGCTTCAACTTTCGCGCCGACCGCGTGCGGCAGATTACGCGCGCGCTCACACGGAACAGCGGGCTGAACGAGAAGGGCGGAAGCGATCTTCCCGGAGCGGCCGATCTGGATACGACGATTCCGCGCGCCCGCGTTCCGAAAAATCTGCATTACGTATGCATGACGCAGTACGACAAGAATTTCACTCTGCCGGTAGTGATTCCGCCGGAATCCATGGCCAATATCCTGGCGAATGTGATGGGCAACCAGAAAATGCGCAATCTGCGCGTGGCGGAGACCGAGAAATATGCGCACGTCACTTATTTCTTCAACGGCGGGGTGGAGCAGCCTTTCCCCGGGGAGGATCGCGTCCTCGTACCTTCGCCGAAGGTTGCGACCTACGATCTGAAGCCTGAGATGAGCGCCGCCGGGATTGCCGATGCTGTGGTGAAGGCGACCGAAGACGGCACGTTCGACGTGATGATCGTGAATTTTGCCAACGCGGATATGGTCGGGCATTCCGGCAAGATCGAGCCGACCATCAAGGCCGTGGAAACAGTCGATGCGTGCCTGAGTCGCATTGAATCCGCGGTTCGCGCCAAAGGCGGAGCGATACTGATCACCGCCGATCACGGGAATGCGGAGCTGATGATTGATCCTGCGACCGGAGGTCCGCACACGGCACACACAACGAATCCTGTGCCGTTCATCGTGGTCTCGGACAATGCGAAGCAGTTCACGCTGAAATCGGGTGGATCGCTGCGCGACATTTCGCCGACGATCCTTGGAATGCTGGAAGTCACCGAGCCGAAGGAAATGACGGGGACAGATCTACGTGTTGTGAAGGCAAAATAAAATTCCCCTCCGTAAACTTCGCAAAAACGCGACGTTTAAAGTGGGGAATCCACGTTTAGCAGCTTAGTTTTCCATCAGGGCCGGCGCAGTCGCGAGTAATCCCGCAGCCAGTTCAAGATCGTGCAGATCTTCGCGGCTGAAGTCTTGCGCGAGTTTCGGATCCAGTCCCTTTCGCGAGATCTGAATCACACCCACGACCGAGGAATCGCGGCCCATAATCGGAACCGACATGAGCTTTTGAATCGGAGATGGCGCTACCTCTTCGCCGTCTTCCGGCTTGATGGTCTCGAAGATGCTGGCGTGCTTGACGCGCGCGAAGTTGTTGAAAATTTCGGCTTTCTTGCTGAGCGCCGTATGCGCTGCCACGGCTTTGCTCGAAAGCGGAATGGCTCCTGTAACCCGCAGATGCTCGGGGAAAACGAATCGCAGCAAACCGCTTTCCAGGCGGAGGAGCGCCACTTCGTTGTATTGCACACGGAAAATTTTCGCCAGGACCATGCACAAGTCCAGCGCAGTAACCCCGGGGCCCAGCACTGTACCCAGAGGGAGCAAATGCTCAGGAAGAACGACTTCTTCCATCACATGATCGTTTGATTGGGTCATAACCAGCCCATGTTCCGGACAAGGAACTTAAACTTTATCGCACTTTGCTGGCCACAAGGTACTGTCCAAAGTAATCGCGGTTCTGCTCACAAGTCTTTTATTTTCAGTGCAGGGGGGCCCTGCAGAGACCGAACCGCCCACCCAAATGCTGCTTTTGCACAGTCGTAAACGATCAATCCATGACATTTTTTGTCACGCATTAGCTCGAGCGACCCTCGATGTGCTGGCCCGCACCGTCCATAAGACGAAAACTCGTTTACACTTCCTGCCATGAATAATCCCACGCAACCGAACCTACGACTGACCAACGACGCAACCTATCGCGAGAATTACGCGAACAGTGTGCAGATGCGCGTCAATATATGGGACTTCTTTCTCGTCTTCGGCACACTGCAGCAGCAAAGCGAAATGCAGGTGGAGATTCGCAACTTCCAGGGGATCTATTTGAGCCCGCAGCAGGCGAAGGCATTACTAGGACTTTTGCAGCAGAATGTGGCGGGATACGAAGCCGCTTTCGGCGAGATCATGCTGGATCCAAGGGCCACTCCGGGAGGGCCTGTGCACTGAGGACTTGGATCATCGAGTCATTGAAACCGATCGATTAGGAAGCCTTCCTTCAATTGTGAATTGTTGATTTTTTTGTTGTTGATTAAAACCGCACACATTCGGTTCAATCATCAATCAATAATCATCTGATTGATTCAGCGAACGACTCCTTCCACTGGCGAGCTGGCAGTAGCGTAGAGCTTCTTCGGCATGCGGCCGGAAAGATAAGCCTGACGTCCCGCGAGTACTGCGTGTTTCATGGCTTCGGCCATGAGCACGGGATCCTGGGCATTGGCGATGCCGGTGTTCATCAGGACGGCGTCGGCGCCGAGTTCCATAGCAATCGCAGCATCGGAAGCCGTGCCGACTCCGGCGTCTACGATCAAGGGCACACCGGTAATCATTTCGCGCAGGATGCGAATGTTCGCGACATTCTGAATGCCCATGCCGCTGCCAATCGGCGCGCCCAGGGGCATGATCGTGGCCGCGCCGGCGTCGATTAGGCGCTTCGCAACAACAATGTCATCGGATGTGTAGGGAAGAACGGTGAAGCCTTCCTTCACCAGCACGCGCGTGGCTTCGAGCGTGGCCTGCACGTCGGGATAGAGCGTCGCCTGATCCCCGATGACTTCGAGCTTGACCCAATCGGAGAGTCCGACTTCGCGGCCAAGGCGCGCGGCGCGAATGGCTTCATCGGCGGTGTAGCATCCGGCAGTGTTGGGAAGCAGAAAGTATTTTTTGGGATCGATGTAATCGAGCAACGATTCCTTGCTGCGATCCAGATTGACGCGGCGCACCGCGACGGTGACCATTTCGGCGCCGCTGGATTCGAGGGCGCGCGCGGTTTCCTGAAACGATTTGTATTTTCCCGTGCCAACGATGAGCCGGGAGCGGAAAGAACGTCCGGCGATAATCAATGAGTCCGACATGGGGATATTGTAATGGGCGCGGCGGGGCAATGACACTCCCGGGTACGGGGTTGGTGCCTCGGATCACTGACGAGGATTTGTGCAAGCGCAAGAATCATGGCGATGTCCGTTCTTTCTGCAGGGACCGCAAACCCGAACTTTGAGGGAGGCGATATGACTCAACTATCGAAGCGCACGCTCTTCTGGGCTCCGCGCGCATTAGCCTCAGCTTACATCGTTTTTCTCAGCTTGTTTGCTCTCGATGTTTTCAGCGAGGGGCGAGGACTGTGGGGAACCGTGGTTGCGCTTGCCATCCACCTCGTCCCAGCCTTAGTTCTCGTCGTTGGCTTGGTGCTGGCGTGGCGCTGGGAGTGGATCGGGGCGACGTTCTATGGCGCCGCAGGGGTGGTGTACATAATATGGGCATGGCAGCGTCCGCTCGCCCCTGCCATCAAAATAGAGTGGACATTAACGATAGCATTGCCAGCGCTTGTGGTTGCGGCGCTGTTCCTGGCGAACTGGTTGAAACACGCCGAACTTCACAGCAGCCATCCATAAAGCGCCCGCGGGGCCAAGGATGCGGGAGGAAACGAGTTTCGGACTTCCTCCTGATGCCATGCCCCACGGCTGGCAATCTCGGCACTTAAGGCACACTCGCCGCTTCTGCCTTCGCGTACAGATCATCAATCTGTTTTTTGTAACGTTCTTCTACGACACGGCGGCGAAGTTTGAGGGTTGGAGTCATGATGCCGCTGTCGGGAGTGAATTCGTCGGCCACGAGCAACACGCGCTTCAATTTCTCGAAACGGGCAAGGTTCTGATTGATCTCTTCCACAATGCCTTGATAGAGTCTTTGCACCTTTGGATTGGCGACAAGTTCCGCACGCGAGGATGACGAAACTCCGTTGGTCCGTGCCCAGTCTTCCAGCAGGGTGAAATTGGGCGAGATCATGACCGCGGGAAATTTGCGCTTCTCGCCGATGATCGCGGCCACTCCTATCAACGGGTAGAGCTTCAGCGAATTCTCGATTGGCTGGGGGGCGATGAATTTCCCCCCCGAGGTTTTGATCAGGTCTTTCTTACGATCCGTGACGGAAAGATATCCATCGGCGTCGATATTGCCGATATCGCCGGTCTTGAACCAGCCATCGGAAAGCGCTGCCTTCGTTTCTTCGGGGCGATTCCAATATCCCTTGAACACCGATGGGCCACGGACGACGATTTCGCCGTCTTCGGCGATGCGGACTTCGAGATTAGCCAGAATCTTTCCTACCGTTCCGATGCGGTGGTTCACCGGCGTGTTGACCGCAATGACCGGCGACGTCTCGGTCAAGCCATAACCCTCATGAATGCGAATGCCCACGGTGGCATACCACTCGGCGAGTTCACGGCCGAGCGGAGCGCCTCCGGAAATGAAGGTCTCGACGCGTCCGCCCATGCCTTCGCGGATTTTCGAAAACACGAACTGGTTGGCAAGTTTCCAGGCGGGCGAAGTCGGCATGTGGCCCGCAAGGATTTTCGGCCTGTGCTGGCGTCCGACGGAGAGTGCCCATTTGAAGATCGCGCGCTTGGGAAATCCCTTCGATTTCTGCTCGGCCTGCGCGTAGATCTTTTCATAGACGCGCGGCACGGCTACAAAGACCGAAGGTTCTATTTCCTTAAGCGCCTGAGGCAGTTGCTCGATGAATGGGCAATAGGCCAGCGTTACCCCGTGATAGAACATTGCGAAATCCACGTGGCGCGCCGTGATGTGGCACAGAGGCAAGAACGAAACGCTGACCAGTCCCGGGCGCATGCTGAATCCGAGCAACGAGCAGGAGATGTTCGAGGCGATATTGCCGTGGGTGAGCATCGCGCCTTTGGAGTTGCCAGTCGTGCCGGAGGTATAGACGATCGTGGCGAGATCGTCCGGATGCGTGGCGCGAGCGCGGCGTTCAAGTTCGGGGTCGAGATGTTCGGGGCCTCCCTGTGTGATATCGCTCATCCGGATGCAACGATCCGCAAAAGGCGCGAGGTCGCCAGCGAACTCGATCGGTTCCATTACGACGACTTTTTCGAGAGGCGTCTTGGCAACGACGGGGAGAATTTTGCGCAGTTGCTGATCGGAAGACAGAAAAATGACGCGACAGCCCGAATCATTCAGCACAAACGCGGTTTGCTCGGCGGTCAGCGTGGTGTAGAGGGGCACTACGACGGCCTTAAGGAGAAGGATGGCAAAGTCAGCGATCGCCCACTCCGGACGATTTTCGCTCAAGATGGCAACGCGATCACCGGGACGAACGCCCCAGCTGTGCAGGGCGCTGGCGGTGCGCGCGACGCGCAGGCCGAACTCTCGGGACGAGATGGGGTGCCACTTTCCCGCGGCCCGGTACAGCACGATATTGTCGAGATTGCGCTCGACTGCTTTGAAGAAGATGTCGTTCAGCGTGGCGATGCTCATGGGTCCCAATTTCGCGCCAGGCCGCGCGAAACCGCTCCGACAAAACTCTACTGGTTTGTAATTGTATTGAGCAACGTGAAAGGAGCGTCGCCGGAGTTGATCTGCTGCTTTCTGAGTTTACCTCAAATCCGGCTCGGGGTATGCTGGTCCAACACTTCTGTGGAGGGGTTCACATGCAGATCAGACACTCGGGGCTCCTGGCAGCAGCTTTGTTGTTGTCGAGCCTGTTGGCAGTCAGCGCCCCGGCATTCTCTCAGAGCACGAAGGAGGGTTCGACCATGCCCAAAGTGGGCGATATGGCTCCGGATTTCACTCTGAAATATTTCGACGGCAGCAACCTCAAAGACGTGAAGCTCAGTGACTACCGGGGAAAGCAGAACGTCGTGGTGGCGTTTTACATTTTCGCTTTTACCGGTGGTTGAACGCAGCAAATGAAAAACTTCCAGGCGAACCTGAAAAGCCTGGAAGCAGCCGACACCCAGGTCCTGGGTGTGAGCATGGATAGCGCATTCGCCAACCGAGCTTTCGCCGACCAGATTGGAGTCACCTTCCCGCTGCTGAGCGACTGGGGCGGCAAAGTCACCCACGAGTACGGAATCTACAAAGACGAATATCAAGCGCCGCGCCGCGTGAACTTCCTGATTGGAAAAGACGGAAAGATCATGGAAGAGCAGGTGGACAGGGACGCGATCGATCCGAAGAAGATTGTGGACGCGTGCCAACGGCCGAAGATGAAGAGCTGAATCTGTCGCCCCAACCATTGTCATCCTGAGCGAAGCGAAGGATCTATGCAACTTGTGAATACATAGATCCTTCGCGGCCAAAATCTGCCGGTCATTAATAGCCCTGGGAAGTTGCGTCAGGCGTCGTTATTTGCCGCGCACCGTAATCGTTCACGCGGCCCTATCTGCCTGATATTGCGCCAGCAAGTCCAACCACTTCCCATCCCCCGGAAACTAAACTATCTCTATCGGGTTTATACCCGGCATGAGTAAGATCAGTGAGTACGGATTTCAGTTGTCGTGGGGCGGACATATGAAAACGCGCACATTGTGGTCGTGGTTCATTCTTCTCAGCTTGGCTTTCCTTCTTCAACTTTCAACAGTAGCAAGAGCGCAAGATCAGAACGACGATCAGGCTCCGCCTCAGGATCAGGCAGCGCTGCCGCCAGACCAGGCGCCTCCAGATCAAGCCCAGGATCAGGGACAGGATCCTCCGGCGCGAGTGGGCCGATTGGATTATTCGCAGGGATCGGTGTCGTTCCGGCCAGCGGGCGAAGACGATTGGGTTGCGGCGGTGCCGAACCGCCCGATGGTGAGCGGCGACGATCTGTGGGCAGACGAGAATTCGCGGGCTGAAGTACATGTCGGTTCGACGGCGATCCGGCTCGGATCCAAGACGGGGATTACGTTCCTAGCGCTGGACGATCGCACCACGCAGATCCGTTTGGCCCAGGGTTCGATGATTCTGCGGGTGCGCCATCTGGACGACGATGACGCCTACGAAGTGGACACACCGAACCTGGCTTTCACTCTGTTGCAACCCGGCGAGTACCGTATCGATGTGAGCGAAGATGGCAGCCGTACCAACACTACCGTCTGGCATGGGCGCGGACGCGTTAATGGCGGCGGGTTCACCTATACCGTCGTTGCCGGCCAGTCAGCAAGGTTTACCGGGGACGAGCAGCACCTGGATTACGATCTCGGCCAGGTGCCCCGAACCGACGATTTCGACAGCTGGGCGTTCAACCGCGACGATTCTGAGGATCACGCTGACTCGGCGAATTACGTGTCGCGCGAAATGACCGGCTATGAAGACCTGGACGAATACGGGGATTGGAGCTATGTCGCCGGCTATGGTCCCTGCTGGAGGCCTCGCGCCGTAGTGGTGGGTTGGGCCCCCTATCGCTATGGGCACTGGGTCTACGTTGGGCCGTGGGGCTGGACGTGGGTGGAAGACGAGCCCTGGGGCTTCGCTCCCTTTCACTATGGACGCTGGGCCTATGTCCGCAATGGCTGGTTCTGGGTTCCGGGACCGGTGGTGGTGCGTCCGGTATGGGCTCCGGCGATGGTCGCGTTTGTGGGCGGCGGACCCGGATTCCGCTTCTCAGTGGGAGTCGGAGTGGGATGGTTCCCGCTGGCGCCCGGAGAAGTTTATGTGCCGGGCTATCACGTGAGCCGCGGGTATGTGAACAATGTGAATATCACCAATACGACGGTGAACGTCACGCATGTGACGAATGTCTATAACACCGTGATCGTGAACCGCAGCACGACGATCAACAACGTCACCTACGTGAATCAGCGGGTGACGAACGCGGTGACAGTGGTCAATCACGACACGTTCGTGAATGCGCGCCCGGTGGCTCGAAACGTGATGCGCGTGGATGAGAAAGAGATCACCTCTGCGCCGGTCAGCCGTGCGGTGCTGGCCGAACCGATTCGCACCAGCGTCGTGGGCGCGGGGCGGCCGGTTTCGGTGAGACCGCCGGCAACCGTGGTCAGCCGAACTGTTGTTGCGGTGCGGACGCCTCCGGTTCCACCGCGACCGATCGAGCAGCGGCAGGCGCAGGCGGGTGGACATTTCAACGAGCAGTCTTTGGTTCGACCGGTAGGCCCGACGCGGCCCACGCAAATGAACGCGACGCCTCAGAGCGAGCGGATGCCGGCGCAACCAGGCTTCCGTCCGTTTGGGCAGCCAAACGCGAATGCTGCGAACAACGCCAGCAACCCAAACAACCAGGTTCGACAGATGCCGAACACGCAGCCGCACACGTTCGAGCAACCGGAAAATCGGAACACGCCGTCGAACAACCAGCCGGAGAACCGCACGATGGAGCCTCCGCAGAACCGGATGTCGCCGACGAATCGTGGATTCCGCGAATCGCAACAACAGCAGGCGCAGCAGCCGACAGTGCAACAGCCGACGCATCCGCTGGTGCGGCCGACACCTCCGCCGCGGGAACCGAGTCCGCAGCAGGAGCAGATGAAGGAACAGAAGTTCAACCAATGGCATCAGCAGCAGCAAAAGTCGAGTCCTCCGCCGCGGCAGCCAAAGCCTGCGCCGGCTCCGCATGAATCGAAGCCGTCGAAGAAGTGAGCTGGGTTTGACGCTGACGCCTTGCGGTGTGATAGGGTTCGCATGAGATGGGCATGCGGACAGCAAAACGATCGATCAGTGATGCCGGGAGCGGAACTACCGCTTCCGGCAATTTTTTGCATCCGAGAATTCCGCAGCTATGACGGAAACTTCACGCCCCAAGATCAACTGGATGGATCTGCTGCTGGTCTTCTTCCTCGCCGGGCTGGCGCTGGTGCCGCCGGTAAAGGAGATCCACAAACAGATTATCCTGCTGGCTTTTGGTGCGGTGCAGCTCTCGGAAGGATGGTTCGTAGAACGCGTCCCCAAGCGTGGTGCGGCGTATCTGGTACTCCTCAAGATTGCGCTGGCGACGCTGCTGCTCGATCACACGGGCGAAGTCAGCATCAACAGCAGTTACTGGCCGATCTACTTCCTGCCGGTGGTTACCGCGGCGGAGTATTTCGGTCCCTGGGCAACGTTAGGGTGGACGGCCCTGACCTGCGCTGCATATTGCTCTTATCTATATCCGGCACTCCAAGCATTCGATGTATCCGAGATTGATTATGTTGAAGTTTTCAGCCAGCTGGCGATTCGCATTCTCTTTATCTTTCTTCCGGCGATGGTTGTGAACCGGTTTGTGGTGGAGATTCGCCGGCAGTCAAGACGTTATCAGGCACTGGCCGAGACTCTGTCGGAGACCAATCGACGCCTGGAGCAAGTCCAGGCGGAAGCACGGCGCTCGGAGCGGCTGGCTGCGCTTGGACAGCTTTCCGCCGGATTGGCGCACGAGATTCGCAATCCGCTGGGCGTGATCAAGGGTTCGGCTGAGATGCTGACACAAAAACTGGGAGACTCGAATCCGCTGGCAGCCGAACTGGCCGGCTACATTTCGAGCGAGACCAACCGTCTGAGCGCGCTCGTGACGCGCTTTCTCGATTTCGCGCGGCCGCTCCATGCCGATCTCACTCCAAACGATATTTCTGCTGTACTCGATCGTGCCCTGAACGATGTCGCGCAGTTCTGGAAGGGAGCGCCAGTTCGAATCGAAAAAAACTATGAACCCAGCCTTCCTCGGGTGCCGCTTGACGAAGGATTGGCGGAGCAGGCGTTTGTAAATATCATTCAAAACGCCTACGACGTGATGAGCGCCAGCGGGGGAGCGCTACGCGTGAATGTGGGGCGGGCGCGACGGAGCACCGGCGATCGCGATGCTGTCGATGGAGTCGAAGTGCGGATCGCGGATTCCGGTCCGGGGATCCCGCTCGAATTGCAAGAACAGATTTTTAATCCCTTTGTGACGACGAAGAAAAATGGCGTGGGACTTGGCCTGTCGATCGTGTCGAAGATCATCGATGGACATCGCGGATCGATTCGGGTGGAAACGGCCAACCCTGCCGCAGCAGATGGCGGGCAAGGCCCGGGAGCCTGCTTCGTGATCTTTCTACCGGCGGCCAGCGAATCGGCACAGGTGGGACAAGACACACATCTGGTAATTTCATGAACGTGGAGAAAATCGAAAGATTATGCCGGCCATTCTGATCGTGGAAGATGAGGCCAAGATGCGCCGCCTGCTTGAGCTGAATCTCGGGGAAGATGGCTTCGCTACGTTTTCTGCGGGCGATGCCGAGAGCGGTTTGAAGCTGCTGGCTCAGAATGCAATTGATCTGGTGCTCACCGATTTGAAACTCCCGGGCATGGATGGGTTGGAATTTCTGCAGTCCGTAAAACGGCTGAACGGGGCGTTGCCGGTGGTGGTCATGACCGCGTTCGGATCGGTCGAAACGGCTGTGGAGGCGATGAAAGCAGGCGCCGCCGATTATGTCCTGAAGCCATTTTCGCTGACCGAGATGCGGATGGTCATCCACAAAGAGTTGGACGTCGGCAAGCTGCGCGAAGAAAACCGGTCATTGCGGGAAGCGCTGGGCAAGAAATACTCGCATCCGAACATCGTGGCGCGGAGTCCGAAGATGCAGGAAGTGCTGGCTACTGTGGAGCGGGTGGCGCCGACCAACACGACGGTTCTGCTGGGGGGCGAGAGCGGAGTAGGGAAGGATCTGATCGCTCGCGCCATCCACGAGAAGTCGCGGCGCGCATCGGGACCATTTCTGAAAATCAACAGCACGGCGATTCCGGAGAACCTGCTGGAGAGCGAATTATTCGGCTTCGAAAAGGGAGCGTTCACGGGAGCGGTCGCCAGCAAGCCGGGAAAATTCGAATTGGCGGACAAGGGCACGCTTTTCCTGGATGAGATTGGCGACGTGCCTCCCGCAACGCAGGTGAAGCTGCTGCGCGTGCTGCAGGAGCGGGAGTTCGAGCGCTTGGGCGGAACGAAGACGATCAAAGTGGACGTCCGCCTGATTGCCGCCACTAACCGCGATTTGCGCGAGGCGCTGGAGCAGGGAACATTTCGTGAGGACCTCTATTACCGGCTGAACGTTGTGCCCATCGATATTGCGCCGCTGCGGGAGCGCAAGGAAGATATTCCGGATCTCGTGAATCTCTTCGTTGCGCGGTTCGCTGGGGAGTCAGGCAAATCGATCGAAGGCATCACTCCGCCGGCGATGCAGATGCTGGTGGGCTACCACTGGCCGGGAAATGTGCGCGAACTCCAGAACATCGTCGAGCGGGCGTGCGCTTTGTCGAAGGGCCCGTTGCTCGAGGCCGGCGATATTCATATCGACGCGCGCCCCGCGAAGGCGGCCAATGGAGATCCCGGATTTTTGCCGCAGGGCATGACGCTGGAGCAGTGGGAAGATGAAATGGTGCAGGAAGCCTTGCGCCGGGCGAATGGAAACAAAAGTCAGGCGGCGCGCTTGCTGGGACTTTCGCGGAATGCGCTGCGGTATCGGTTGTCGAAGATCGGGATCGCGGATGAGAGCGAGAAAGAGACGTAAAAGACCGTGGAGCGAGCTTTCGGCTGGCGAAAGATCAAGAGGTGAGTCTCGAGGGGGTGAGCGCAATTGCGATTTATCGCTATCCATTGCGGGGCAGTTCTTTTTTGCAAAGAGTCATCGTTGTTAATGAAGCGAAGCTTAGTGGTCATTTCCAGATGGTGATTAGCCGCTCGGTGAGGTGTTGGTCGATGCAGTCCCGCCGCTGCTCATTGGAGAGAGGGGCATTGCACGCACGACTGTACTCCGCAAGCCACTCTGCCTGCTGCCGCCGAACGGTTTCTTTACGCTCTGCGGGAGCACTTTTGAGAACCATCCGATAGGATTGGTCCATTTGCCTGTCGAGAAAAGACAATTCAACATCTTGGCAGATCATGCTCTCCATCGGCTTCACGGCCTTACTGCAATCGAAGCTGGGCGGATCGTTGTTATATAAGGGCTCCCCAATCGCAGAAAAAGAGCCGTTAACCCACCGGTAGCGACTCGCTATGCTTCCAGCCGAACAGCAATCGCCCTGTTGCTTATCCGGATCATTGACCACAAGAATGAAATCCCCATCTGTAATTGAAACTTCACGTAAGCCCTCGTAGGCCCTCGATCCCGTCCTTAGCCACGCCAGGAGTTGCGGCTTGCCTGGCCTGAGAGTAAACAAGTATACATACTGCCAATGTGCCGTGCCGCCACTGTGATACGTCAGGACGACCACTGCGACTCTTGAACTGATTCCGGTGAGCGCGCCGTAGCTGACGGAGTCAAAAGTAAGCAAAGGACAAGCGCGACTGTCGCTGCTGCAGTCCGGCAAGACATATTTTCCATTAATTAAGGGAGCAGTTTCCGTCCTATCGGAAGGCAACATCCAATGAACCTCTCCGGGTACACCTTCGGCCCTCGGCAGCGGATATGAGAAGTTTTTCCAATCAAAGTTCCGAATTGACTGCTGCGCCACTCCGGGAGCAATCGCGCAGCAGATAAGTATCAGCAGTCTGCACATTTTACCTTTCCTCCACCTGGAGCACTTTACGCCGAAGTTGCCGGGTAGTGCCAAGGCTTACTGTTGTATGCAGGCGTTAATCTCGAAGTCCCTCCACTCATTGACGCAAATTGCACGGGTCCTTCGCGGCGAAAGATGCCGCTCAGGATGACAAGCGAGTGAGATTGCTTGTGAGCTTATTCCGACTTCAGGAGCATGAAGGCGACGCTTGGTTAGTCCACGCGAGATCCCTCGCTTCGCGAAGAAAAGCGCTTCGCTTCGGGATGACGCAATCAATTACGAGCAGACTACTCCGACTTCAGCAGCATGCAGGTGACGTCGTCGTGCTGCGGAGTGGTGCCAACGAAGAGATCGAGTTCGGCCATCAGGCGCTTCAGCATTTCTGCCGGTGAAAATGATTTCCCGGCTTCCAGAGCCGTCAACAGGCGGGCTTCGCCGTATTCCTGCTGCAGAGAATTTTCGGCTTCCACCAATCCATCGGTAAAGATCACCAGCCAATCGCCCGGCGCAAGCCTGACATTGCCGGAGGTGTACTGCGCCTCCGGCAGAATGCCAAAGGGCAAGCCGCCGACGTCAAGACGCTCGATTTGTCCGCCGGCGCGGCGCAGGATGGGATTGTTGTGTCCGGCATTGATGTAGTCGAGGGTGCGGCCGACAGGATCATATTCCGCCAGAAACGCAGTCGTGAAACGAAGCCCGCCCTGGCTATTGCTGCAGGCGTAACGGTTCATGTTGGACGCCAGCTCGGTGAGCGGCACCTGGGCCGTCGAGAGAGTTTTCAGGCTCGCCTGGAACGTGGCCATGAGCATGGCCGCGGGAATGCTCTTGCCCGCAACGTCGGCGACGGCGATCACGACGCGGTTCTCGGCATTGGTCTTTCCAGGGCGCGGAAAGACATCATAGTAGTCGCCTGCGACCGTGTTGGCAGGGCGCGTGGCATAAGCTATCTCGAGGCCGGGAATCTGCGGGGCGACGCCTGGGAGGAGCCAGGTCTGAATCTCGCGCGCGATCTGCAGGTCGCGCTTCATCACGACGCGATCGGCAATTTCCAACATCAACAGCAGCAGCAGAAGCAGCGCGGACCAGAAGTGCAGGTCGAATTCGCCAATGTGGACTGGGCCGTTCTTGCCGGTGTAATCGATGGAACCTTGAGGAATCACCAGAAGGATAAGGGCTACCAGCAGCAGGACGCGGCGGGCAGGCGAAAGCTTCTCAAAAACAGCCCAGAAGAATTCTTTGATGACATGCAGGTGACGGCCGCGGGGGGTGAGTCCCTCGGGAGTCTTGGCAGCAACGTCTTTGGAATACAGCCGATAGCTGGCGCGCGCTTCGGATTCGAACTGCGACCAGAGTTGGCTCACCGCCAGGCCCTCCGTGACGCGCTGCCAGAACTGCTGCAGACGAACACCGAAGGGGACGGGCTGCGCAACAGGCTGTCCGGGCGGAGGAGAGGTGGCCATGACGTTCTGCAGAAATTATAGAAGGGCATTTGGTAATTGGGTAATCGGGAAATTGAGTAAATTGGAAACTGCGAGGTTGAGAGTTTTTCAATTCCCCAATTACTCAATTGCCCGATTTCTCAATTCAGAACAGCTTCATCTGTTGCTCGAAACCCTGCACCGGCCATTTCGTGGCGAATGCAGGAGCATCGCGGCGGTGAGCCCGGGTCAGCTTGTACTTCTGCCGCAGCCGGGCGATCAAATCTGACAAGCGTTTTGCATAAGCTTTCGACACGAAGGCGCGATTCTGATAGCGCTCGCGGTAATTCTCGGCGAGATGCGGAAAGTGCTGCTCGAGAAAGGGAAGAAATACTGCAGCGGAGCAGGGTTTCAGAAACAGTGGATTGGCGAAGACGTAATCGGCGCCAGATTCGGCGGCCGAGCGTATCAGGACCTCGAGATCCTGCGGCGAATCGGTAATTCCCGGAACGACGGGAGAACAACTGATCCCGACGCGAATGCCGGCAGCGGCGAGGGCGCGGATAGCCTCCAGGCGAAGATCTGGCCGTGGAGCGCGCGGCTCCAGTATCCGCGCAAGATTCGTGTCGAGTGTGGTGATGGTGATGTGAACGAAGAGCTTGTTCGCATGGGCCACGCTTCGCAAGAGATCGACATCACGCGAGATCAGGTTCGACTTGGTCACGATGCCGAGTTCGAATCCGCGAGTCGCCGCGAACACCTCCAGAATTCCGCGTGTGACCTCGTAGCGTTTCTCCGCCGGCTGATAGGGATCGGTGGCGGTGCCGAGCGCGATGGATTCGCCGGGCTTAACTCGCCGTAGCTCGTGCCGCAAGAGATCGGCGGCGTGCTGCTTGACGTAGATCTTCTGCTCGAACTCCATGCCATCGCGCATTTCCATGAACTCGTGCGTATAGCGGGCATAGCAATAACGGCAGCCGAATTCACATCCGCGGTAAGGGTTAATCGTCCAGGTAAACGGCATGGCACGCTTGCTGACGCAGCGATTCAGCAACGATTTTGCGGGCAGGGTGAAGTATTCGACGTTATGCCCTTCGCGCAGCGATTCGCCCTCAGAGGCGAGGCGAGCGATGCCGACGAGGCGGGGCTTGTCAGGAATGGGAAGAAGCGGAAGGGAAGGCATGGCGTATTCGCCTTTTGTTCGCCATCATAATGAGGGCAGGGTTCGCTGTCAAGCTGCGGTGTTGATCCGGAGCAATGCTCGGATGTGCCTGAAGCGGGTAAGCCGCGCGGTTTGCGCGGCTCATCTCGCCACCATGTCCCGCCCTATCACTCGACTTGGATTCTTTGCCCCGTGACATTCCCCGCGACTTCCGTTATGAAGTTCCCGGAGGGATCGTAGAAATCCAGGGTGAAGGAACCAATTTGCTCACTGCCGTTGCGAGACAGATGAATCGTCTCACTCAGGTGGATAGTCCCCATGAAGTCTCCGTTGTTGTCATAGTTCCAGACGCGGTGAGCGAGTTTGAAACCACCGCCCGGCATCGGCACCCACGTGCCCAGGCAAACGTTTCCGGTTCGCGGGTCGACGTTGGGATTGTGCACTTCTGTGCCGCCGAGATTCCAGTTCTGGAAAGCTTCCTGAATGGTCTGCCCACCCACCACGAACTGGACATACCACAGCCCGACGATCGAAGGGTTGTTACTGCTATTTGTTGACGCAGTGGCCAGCTGCTTGCTAAGGGACGAACTCACGACGGCCTTGCCACTGGCCATACTTGCCAGGCTATCCCCACAAGAAGCCAAGGCGCTGGCGCTGAGCCCGATGGTCAGCGCCGCGCAGGCTGCAAGCTTGGTCAAAGTTTGAACAGAAATCGATTTCATCATTTTTTTTTTCCTCCTAGCTTTCAGTCTTGGAACTTGGCCGGCATTTTGCAGGCAAAGGCCAAACCGGACAATGGAGGCGGCATGAAGTTCATCTGAAGACGGACTGAATCCGTAACTGAATGCCAACACTGGGAGTTACCTGGAAATCCAGCGCCAATGCTATAGTTTGCGGTCGTCAGAAGAAGGGCCCATTGCCGCCTTCCAGCTACCATTTCGGCGATTTCGAGCTCGATGTGCCCCGCTACGAATTGCGGCGGAACGGCCGCGTCCAGAAGCTGGAACGCATCCCGATGGAGCTCCTGATTTTCCTGCTTGAGAAGCAAGGTAGCGTAGCCAGCCGGCAGGAAATCGCCGACCGGCTGTGGGGAAAGCAGGTTTTCGTTGATACCGAGAACGGCATCAACACTGCCATCCGCAAGATTCGCCAGACCCTGCGCGACGATCCCGATAAGCCGCGCTTCGTTCTGACCGTCACCGGCAAAGGCTACCGTTTTGTCGGAGAAAAGCCCGCCCAACTAATGTTGGTGGTACTCCCCTTCGAAAATCTCAGTGGGGACCCCGCCGAAGACTACTTCACCGACGGCCTGACGGAAGAGATGATCGCGCAGTTGGGATCGCTCAACCCGGAGCAGCTTGGGGTAATTGCGCGCACCACTTCGATGGTCTACAAACGTACCGGCAAAAGCGTGCAGCAAATCGGCCAGGAACTCGGGGCCGACTATGTGCTCGAAAGCAGCGTTCGCCGCGACGGCAATCGAGTCCGCATTACGGTCCAGCTGATCCGTTCGCGCGATCAGGTCCACATCTGGGCGCAAAACTACGATCGCGACATCAGCGGATCGATTGCTCTGCAAGAGGAGGTCGCGCGGGCGGTCGCGGCGCAGATTGAAGTGAAATTGGGCCGGGATTATGCCAAGCGCCCCGTCCATACGCGCCCTGATCATCTGGCGAACGAAGCCTATTTGCGCGGACGTTTCTTCTACAATCAGTTCACGCCTGATGGCTATCGGAAAGCCATTACTTACTTTCAGCAGGCAATTGAGCGCGATCCGAATTTTGCCGAAGCCTATGCTGGACTTTCCGAGTGCTATCGCTATCTAACAATCACCGACTTCCTGTCTCCCGCCGAGGCCTTCCCGAAAATCATCGACTCCGCCCGCCGTGCCGTACTTCTGGGCGATACCTTGGCTGAATCGCACTGCGCTCTGGCCCTCGCCATGAAACATAAGTATCGCTGGCGAGATGCAGAGAAGGGATACAAGCGCGCGATCGCGCTCAATCCCAGTTATTCCGACACGCACCGCAGTTACGCCGCGCTGCTCGCTGCGGAACTGCGGCACAGTGAAGCCTGGGAGCAGATCTGCGAAGCCATGCGCACGGACCCTCTTTCGTTGCCCAATAATGCGGAGGTAGTTCGCACCCTCTACTATGCGCGTGACTATGACCGCGCTCTGCAGCATGCGCACAAGGCGATGCAACTGGACCCCAACTACTATCGCACCCACTTCTGGATGGGGCGCGTGTACGCTCAGAAGCAGATGTATCAGGAGGCCATTGCCGAAGCTGAACTTGTGCAGGGCGCCATTCCGAACAGCATTCTCGCCCTCACCGAATTGGCATATGCGCTCGGCCTCGCTGGCCAGCAACTTGAGGCCCGTAAGATTCTGCGGGAGTTGGAGGAGCGTTCCCAGTCCGGATTTGTGCCCGCCTATAGTCTGGCTGTAATCCACGTTGCACTTGGAGAGAACGACTCCGCCCTGAAATATCTTGAGCAAAGCTACGACGAAGGAAGCTGGGCTCTGCTGGTTCTGGCTTGCGAGCCGCGTTGGGATCCGTTGAGGAATTCCACACCCTTCCGCGCCCTGCTTGCGAAACTAGAGCTCCCGTCCTAGGCGCAACGGCTGAAAGTTCCTGGTTGACAGTTCCCTTTAAAAGGACGTTTGAGCGGTATGCTATATTTCCCATCCCCAGCGCTTCACACTTCATTCGGTGATAGTGCTCCCGAAAGGAAATTCCATTGGCACAGACCACTGATCAACTAACGGCGTCCCTTCGAGGACAGCTCATCCAGCCAGCAGATGCCGCATACGACGCAGCCCGGCGAGTCTTCAACGCGATGATCGATAAGCGCCCGGCGTTGATCGTGCGTGCAGTCGACGTGGCCGATGTGATGGCGGCAGTGCGCTACGGAAGAGAAAACAGGCTGCTGACCGCGATCCGCGGCGGTGGCCACAATGGAGCCGGGCTCGGGACCTGCGAGGGCGGACTGGTGATCGATCTTTCGCTGATGAAAGGCGTGCGCGTCGACCCGGCGGCCCGTACGGTGCGGGTTTCGGCCGGATGCGTCTGGGGCGACGTCGATCATGCCACACATGCCTTTGGCATGGCCGCACCCAGCGGCTTCATCTCGACTACCGGAGTTGCGGGACTAACGCTGGGAGGCGGTATCGGTTACCTGAGCCGCCGCTATGGACTGACCATCGACAATCTTCTTTCGGTGGACATGGTTCTCGCGGATGGGCGATTCGTCACCGCAAATGTAAGGGAGAACCAGGATCTGTTTTGGGCGGTGAGAGGTGGTGGCGGAAATTTCGGTGTTGTCACCTCGTTCGAGTTCCGCTTGCATCCGGTAAGCACCGTCCAGTTCGGGCCGACATTTTGGCCGCCCGAGCAAGCGGGGGACGTACTTAAGTCCTATCGCGAATTTCATTTCGACGGCTCCGGAGGAAGTGAATGGATTCTTTGCCTTTCTCGTAGTTCCGCCCGCCCCGATGTTTCCCGAGGCCCTTCACCTAAAGACCGTCTGTGCCATCGTATGGTGCGGCCTGGGGACCGCTGCAGAAACCGAGAAGGCGACCAGGTCTATGCGCAGCGTGGGAACGCCGTTGCTCGATGCCATGCACACCGTTCCGTTTCCCATGGCGCAAAGCGCTTTCGACGCATTGCTCGTTCCGGGAATGCAGTGGTACTGGCGTGCCGACAACTTCACAGAACTGACCGATGCCGCCATCGCAAAGCACGTCGAGCATGGGGCGAAGCTGCCCACCATGCTGTCCACGATGCATCTCTATCCCGTCAATGGCGCAGCGCAACGTGTGGGCAAGGAAGAGACAGCCTACAGTTTCCGAGAAGCTTTATTCTCCGAGGTTATCGTCGGGGTGGACCCGGACCCCGCCAACGCTGGAAAAATCACGGATTGGTGCAAAGAGTATTACGAAGCACTGCATCCTTATTCGGCGGGAGGGGCATATGTGAACTTCATGATGGACGAAGGACAGGAGCGAGTGCAGGCATCATTCCGCGACAACTACGGACGCCTTGCCGCTATTAAGAAAAAATACGACCCCACAAACTTCTTCTGCGTGAATCAGAACATCAAGCCTGCGGTGTAGAAGCCGATGGAAAAGATCAGTGATCTGTTCTTCGATCTCCCAAGTCGGCTTGAGGGACCCTAATGTGCAACGGATCGATCCTTGTGTTCCGTCAGTCCATCCACCCGCACGTCACAGTGTCCACGCCAGATCCGCGCGCACCATCGTCCGCGCCAAATCCACACCCCAGCCGCGTCCCATCGCCCAAAATGTCCCAGACGATTATCAATTAATGGACACTGATGTGCCCTTTGGTTCTTTCTATCCCCTATCCCGTCAACCGGATATATGACCAAGGCAGAGGTTTCGGTGACTACTCTTCGATCTTTTGCAGGCCGATCTGTCCTTCCTGGGCCGTGCCGGCCTCGCCGACCCAGATCACGCGGAAGCGGGCCTCGTTGTCTCCGGAGACGAGATGGACAGGATCGCCTGGAATGAGACGAAATCCCGGGCGTTCGATGCGGGCGCCGTGATGGCTAAGATCGATCATCGCCGTGGTATGCATTTCCTCCGGGGCTGGAGAATCATCAATGCGAATTTCGACCTCCCGCGAAACTGAGATTCGCGGCTCGTTGCGCTGCGTAATAAAAGTGGACCCGGAGTTTTCGGACCCGGAAATCACTTTCTGCTGCTCGAGCGATTCGAGAAATTGTTGACGCGGCATGGCGCCGGCCTGAACGAGCAAGCCCAATAGAGGATCTTCGTCAGACGGCCCCGGTTTCGAATCCGAAGTGTTTTCTGCGACATTTTTCCAGTCCAGACCTTCCGGCTCGACAAGTGCGTCGGCGAGAGTTTCGGGATTGGCGTTGATCCGGCCAAGAAGCTGTTCCACATGGGAACGGTGCTCGGCCGTGCGACTCTGAAACTCGATGCCCATGCCGAGCTCGGGATCCATGAAACGGACTTTGCCCTGGGTGCGAAGAGAACAATCAGCCGCGCGCAGCAAGACTTCGACGCGGGTTTGCACCGGGAAAGGCGACTGGGTGCGCAGGAAAGTTGCCGCTGGAGTGAGAGCGACCAGGGCGCAGGCGATGGGTGGATCGTGCTTGTCGCCGCAACGTTCGCGCACCCAATCTTTGAGAGCGCGGCGGGAGGATTCGGAGACGGTCGCGAACTGGATGCCGGCACGCCAGCGAGTATCCTGCCAGGCGATCATGCCCGTTGCCTCGATCACGGTGGTGGTGTCGGGCAGATTGAAGCAGAAGCCGATGACGCCTGCCTTTTTCCTCCGCGCGCTGGAGAAACGGACGGAAATTCCGCCTTCGCTCAAGCCCGAGATGGCGCCCTGTTCCCCGTCGCCATTTTCAAATCGGAAGTAAGCGGGAATGTTGATGGCCACCCGCGCGGAGCGGCGGCGTTCTCTCTGCATGAGGGCGCGCGCAGCCCGGAAGCTGGACTTCGCTTTCTCGGTTGAAATGGGCTTGTAGACGACGAAGTTGGCGCCATTTTCGAAGGCGGCATGCAGATCGGAGCGGGCATCGATGATGGCTACCGTCATCGACCTGCGATTTTGCTGGCGGGAACGAACTCCCAGCAGGAGTGAGTAATCGCGCTGATCATGGCAGTCGATGATGACGGCTTCGAAGGTCTGTTGCGCCAGCTTCTTGCCGGCCTGGCCGGCATCGGGACAGTGCTCGACCCCAATCTCCAATTCATCGAGGACGTTGCGGAGAACCCGCACCGTACGCTCGTCGGAACTCACCAATAGAGACTGGAGGGTCATGGCATTACTGCAAATGTAAGACGAAAGTAAGGCGGTCCAAAGTTACGACTGTAACGTGTGCAGAGTCGGAGGCGATCCGGACGCGCGCTTTTTGGGGCCTGCAAAGACCGCCCATTCGACTCTCCCTCGCGGGCTCCCATGTCGAAGATCCCACGTCTCGCAAAGGCGGCAAGACGTGGGGCCCCCTCTTTTACTTGTTCAGAATGACACCGCACCATGGCTACTTCAGCAGACCATACACTTCGACTTCGCTGCGTGTGCCGAAGTAGACGCGGCCGTTGACGACGACGGGGATCACGAAGCGGGTAGCCAGTCCGGCGCGGTCGCGGGCGCTGTTCTGCTCGGACGTGTAGAGCGGAGCGCCGAGCTTTGTCGCGTCGAAGGCATAGAGGACGGCGTTTTTGTCATCCGGACCGTTCCAGGTCTTGGTTGCGACGGCCCAGACGATGGCATTGCCCTTGCCATCGGCTGAAACCGAGGGCGTGGCGCCAGGATCCGCGAACTTGGCAGCAGAAGATGAATGCAGTTCCAGTTGGCCGTTCTTCAGTGTGTAGTCGCGGAGATTGTCGTTGCTGGCCGCGAAAAAGACGTGTCCATTCCAGTACGACATGGCTCCAAGACAGCTGCCGGGAGTGCGAATCATTTCCACGAGAGCGTCGCCAGCGGGGTTGTACTTGCCCATGTTGTCGCGATCGATGACGTAGATGGTCGAATCTTTCGTGGGCTGAAGAAGAATATGACGATGCGGACCGGGTTGATCAGGCAACAGCGTTGGTCCGCTGGAGCCGATGTCGTTATCGGCGTTGCTGATGCGATCCTGATCGTGAGGAGTGAAGTAGTCGCGAATGGCAAGGGACGAGCCGTCGAGTTTGAGAACTGAATCGCCATAATCGCGTCCACCAGAAGCGGCATCAAACGTGCCATTTCCCGTCGGCACAAACAGATTGCCTTCCGCGTCGACCGCCGGCCCAGCGTCTGCGAGCCAGATTCCGGCCTGCGTGCCATTCGGGTTCACATTGAGCACGGCGTTCTGCGCAAGGGTTTGTGCGTCGTAGGCCATTACCCAGCCGTGATAAGGATCGACATCGCAGGACGAGGCCCACGCGAGATAGATGGTATTGTTCGCGGTTGTCAGAGCGGCGCGCGGATTCTCGCGCAAAGGATCGAACGCGACCTGACCGTTGTGTGATCCGGCGCCGTTGCCGGGGACCGAAGCTGTGATCACCCGCGGGCCGCCGAATTTTTCGACGCCGGTAGTGATGGCCAATGCGTGCAGATGTTGAAAGTATTCGTCGTCCTCGACCTTATGGCGAATCATGGTGCGGGCCAGCACGTACAGAGTGCCGGTCTTGAGATCGATGACGGGAGTGGAAGTGATCCCGACTTCAGGGCGGATAAATGGACAGGCGACCTGATCTTCCGACAGCGGCGTCATACCTCGCGATTTATCGAGAAAGCTTACTTTCCACAGCGGAGGGTAGCCGGGTTGATTGGCGTCGAAGGCGTAGACGCTGTCGTGCTCGGTGGCGACGTAGAGCACGTCGTGCTTGCCCTTGCCGGGAATCTCGACATTGGGCAGAAAGAGTGGTTGAGCGTAGACGGGGCCATCGACTTTGAACGAGCCAAGTCTGCCGAACTGCTGCGTGTTTACATTTTGGGGCGTGAGGATCTTTTCGCTAAGCGTGGCGCCAGTGCGGTAGTTGTTATATTGCGAGGTCGTGACCTGAGCCAGCGCAGTGGATACCAGCGCGAAGACAACAAACAGGCGAATTGCTGATTTCATCGGCTGCTCCTGAAATCAGTTCATAAGGGCCCAGACTGGATTATGTCTGCATAGACGCCGCTTTTACAGAGCCGGTTCCGTGCTCTACTGTGCCGAATTCTCCGCCGGTTTCTCGAACAGCTTGGGATCTGCGTGCGGATTGATCTCAAGATTCTTATATTCCACTGCGCTGGTTTCCTCGCCGTTCTGCTTGTTCGTGCGTTGCAGAGGAAGAGTGAGACCGCTGATTGTCTTCCAGTCCGCCATCACCGTCTCACCCTGAACCGGACCTTCAGCGCCGAGCGTCATATAGGTTTCTTTGAGAATATGACCATCGGCGGGATTCACGAACCATCGAATGGCCGCGCCATCGGCATTCACATCTACGATGCTGGCTTCAATGTCCCCGACCTTCTCGGTCCCGGCGGAATGAAAGAAGACGTTCGGATCCTTCCAGTGTGCCGCGATAAAGATCGGATCGCGCTTCAGTTGTTCCAGCGTCTCAGTCTTCTGTGCTGCCGGCATGGGGCGTGTGCCCATTGCTCCCATCGCGACGAAAGCTGTTTCGGGGGTGACGACGATCGTCATGGTTCCCTGCGGAGTTTGCATTTCCGCGTGCAGGTGATCGGGATACAGAATTGTGGCCTGCATCTGCAGAGGCATGTCGCCTTGCGGAGTTTTTCGCGTGACCGTGTATTCGGCCTTCAGGGATTTTATTTGTGCGAACTTTGCCTCGCCGCCCATCGCGGCAATCACCTTGGAGGCGAGTTCCTTGCCTTCGGCGTTGGATCCAGTGGGCTTCTCGTTTTCAGCGGGTTGCGCCGCGCCTGCAGGAGGGGGAATGGCGATGTCGATATCTTTCACCGGCCCGAGCGAGGAGAGCGGTTTATCGAACTCCTTGGGATTTCCGACCACCAGCACCGCGAGTTGATTGCGGTGCACGTATTTCGCGGCGACGCGGTTGACATCCCCAGCGGTGACTTTCTTGATCTCGGCCTGAAACTTGTCAAGCCAGTCGGGCGGATATCCGTAGTATTCGTACACCATGCGTTCGGCCAGAATTTTGTCAGGAGAGTCGAGGCGGAAGATGAACGCATTCAGAATCGCATCCTTCGCCCGCTGGATCTCTTCATCGGTAATTGGTTTTTGGGAAAGATCGTCGATGTCCCCGTCAGCCGCCTGAATGGCCTCGATGGTGCTTTGACTCTTGGTCCCCATCGCGATCTGCAACACGCCGATATGGCCGAAATTCGCGCCGATACCTCCGCCGACGCCGTAGGCCAAGCCGCGCTTGGTGCGAATGTCGTTGAACAGGCGGGAAGAGAATCCGCCGCCGAACGCCTCGTTGAAGACGCTGATCGCGTAGTAATCGGGATTGTCGCGTGTAGTGCCGAGCGCGACCATGCGAACGTTGCTCTGATTCACATCCTCTTTTGAAATGAGATAGTAACCAGGTTTGGCCGGAGAATATTTCAGCTCCGCTTTTGGAAACGGAGGAAAGGATTGTCCCTTGGGCCACGATTCGAACGCAGAGCGGAGTCGTGCCTCCATGGCGGCGGAATCGAAGTCGCCGGTGATCCCGAGAATGATGTTGTTGGGACGAACGTACTTACCGTGCCAATCGATCAGATCCTGGCGCGTGATCGCAGCAACTGTCGCGTACTCGGGCACACGAGCGTAGGGATTGTCGGGGCCATAGGCCAGTTTGACGGCCTCTCGATGGGCGATGTCGCCGACTTCGTCGTTGCGGCGTGAAATCGAGTCTTCTTCACCCTTCTTGGCGATGTCAATTTTGTCATCACGGAATTCCGGGTTTCGCAATACATCGTTGAATGCTTTGAAGACGTCGTCGAGGTCGCCCTTCAGGCAGGAGAAGCTGATGCTGGTGGAATCGGGACCGCCTCCGGTCTCAACTTTTGCCGCGCGGACTTCGAGAAAGTCGTCGAGCTGATCGCCGGTTTGGGTTTTCGTCCCGCCAGTGCGCCATACTTCACCGAAGATGTCGACGAGTCCTGTCTTATTGGCAGGGACGTCGACGGATCCGCCGCGGATGCGGGCGGTTCCATCGATCAGGGGCAACTCGTGGTCTTCCTGGAGAAAGATGACCATGCCATTCGAGAGCTGAATGCGCTTGGGCTGCTGAGGCTTGAAGGCGGGCAGCTGCGGAATGGGAATATCTTTCCAGTTATTTTGGGCTGCTGTATTGCGGGCCGGCAGGAATAGCGCGGCCGCGAAGACGAAGAGGAAAGAGATGCGTTTCATGGAGGACTTGTTCATCGCCGAGGTCTTCATTGCGCACCTCCTTCATTTCCGGAACCAGCTGAGGATTGCCCGCCTCCGCCTCCTCCCGAGTTTTCGATGATGCCCACGGTTCGGTTCGTGTCTTTGAAAACGTCATTGGCCACTCGGCGAATGTCGGCTTTGCTTACGTTTTCGATGCGATCGACGGAGCGGAACAATTCGCGCCAGTCGCCATAAAGAGTCTGATAGGTGGCGAGTTGCGTGGCCAGTCCTTCGTTATCGGCGAGGCCGCGAATCAGGTTGGCTTTGGCTCGGGTCTTAATCATTTTCAACTCGTCATCGCTGATGTCTTCTTTTTTCAGGCGATCGATCTCGGCGTGAATTGCCGCTGCCATCTCTTCCGGTTTGTGTCCGGGCAGCGGAACGGCGAGAAACGCGAACAGGTGCGGATATTTGACGCCGGGATAGCCCGTGAATCCCTCAGAGGCGGAAGCGATTTTCTTATCTCGCACCAGGGAACGATAAAGCCGTGACGTGCGTCCTTCGGACATGAGATCGCTGATCGCGTCAAACACCGCGTCGTCTTTGCTGCGGTAATCGGGGCGATGATATCCCTCAATGTAGATGGGCTGGGAGACCTCTTTCAGCACAACGCGCCGTTCGGAATTTTGCGGAGGCTCGGTCGTGGTGGCTTCGTCAGGCTGGGGCCGCGATGGCAGCCGGCCGAAATACTTTTCCAGAATCGGCATCGTGGTTTCAGGCTTCACGTCGCCCGCCACCGCAACCACCATGTTGGATGGAATGTAGTAACTGTCAAAGAAGCGTTGTGCGTCGGTGGCGGAGAAATGATTCAGATCCGACATCCAGCCTACGGTCGGACGGTGGTATGGATGCGCCGCGAAAGCTTCCTCGGTGAATTGCTCAAGCAAGCGGCCGAAGGGATTGCTGTCCGTGCGCATACGGCGTTCTTCGATCACGACGTTGCGCTCTTTGTAGAATTCGCGCATCACCGGATGAAGGAAACGCTCGGATTCGAGATAGGCCCAGAGTTCCAGGCGATTCTCAGGCAGAGAGTAGTGATAGGCGGTTTCGTCATAGTTGGTGAAGGCGTTCAGGTCTTCGCCGCCATTCTGCTCAACGATCTTTCCGAATGCGTTGGGGACGACGTATTTGTCGGCTTCGGCGATCGCGTCTTTCCAGGCCTTTTCCAGTTGCTTCAATTTGGCCGAATCCTGGCCGACTGGCTTGTCGCGTTCCGCGGAGTAGGCGGCATAGGCGGTTTCAACTTTTTCGAGTGCCACTTTTTCCGCGGCGTAGTCGGTTGTTCCAATCTTGTCCGTGCCCTTGAAAGCCATGTGCTCAAACATGTGGGCAAGGCCGGTGGCTCGGATAGGATCCTGGGCCGAACCGGCGTCGACGAGGGTGAAGAAGGAAAAGACCGGCGCCTCGGGCCGCTCACAAACCATGACGGTCAGGCCGTTGGCCAGCTTCTTCACGGTGACGCGTTTTTCGAAAGATGCCAGATCCTGCGCAAGCGCAACGCAGGATGTAACGAGCAGAAAGACGATGGTGAGAATGCGGGATTTCATCAGACCTCCGATGGGCTGGGCCGGACGTATTGTCAGACACATAGCGTTGGACGGGCCAAAAGGGCAGAAGTTTTGAAAGTACGTGGCCGGAAGGTGGGTTGTCAAACAGCCGTTCAGCACTCCCCTGTATTTTGCGCACAGCGGCGTTTCAGGCACAATGGCGGGGCGGAGATCACGTGACCGATTCCACCGTCGAAATCCAGGGCAGAGATTTGAGGCTCTCGAACCTGGAGAAAGTGCTCTATCCAGCCGCCGGATTCACCAAGAAAGATGTGATCGATTATTACGTGCGGATCGCACCCGCGATGCTGCCGCATCTCAAAGGCCGGGCCCTGACAAGGAAACGCTATCCGGATGGCGTCGACGGCGAGCCGTTCTTCGAGAAGAACGCGCCGATGCACAAACCAGCTTGGGTAAAGACGCTACCGGTGTGGAGCGAAAGTGGGCGTCGGACGGTTCACTACATTCTGGCGGACGATTTGCCGACACTGGTGTGGCTGGCGAATCTGGCTGCGCTGGAACTACATCCTTCACTGGCGCTGGGGCGGGACATCACGTGCCCAACGTCCATGGTATTCGATCTTGATCCCGGGCCCCCGGCGAACATTGTGCAATGCTGCCAGGTGGCCTTGTGGCTGCGCGAGATCTTCGAGCACTGGGGGCTCGAGAGTTTTCCCAAGACTTCGGGATCGAAAGGCCTGCAGCTGTACGTTCCGCTGAATACTCCGACAAGTTTTGATGCGACGAAGCTGTTTTCGCATGCGCTGGCGCAGTTGCTGGAGCAGGAGCATCCGAAAGAAGTGCTTTCGGACATGAAGAAGGCGCTGCGGACCGGAAAAGTGTTCGTCGACTGGAGCCAGAACGATGAGCACAAAACCACCGTTGCCGTCTATTCGCTGCGGGCGCGGGAGAGGCCGACGGCTTCTACTCCGGTAACGTGGGATGAGGTCGAACGCGCGCTCAAGAAGAAAGACGCGAGCCTCCTGGTATTTGAGAGTTCGCAAGTGATCGCGCGCTTTGAAAAGCTCGGGGACCTGTTCGAGCCGGTGCTGGAGCTGAAACAAGAGCTGCCCGATCTGAAAGCTGCAGTAGCCCAGGCGGGCGCGGCCAAGCCGATCGAAATTGCGGCGCAGGCCGAAGGCGGCGGGCGAGACCGCAAACCCGCGCGCAGGCCGGCGAAAAAGGCTCCGGCGAGGAAAAAGCGCAGCAAGGTATAATCGCGGATTTGTGGGCGCTCGCTTCCACATTTTTTGATATGGCGCAACTGTTTGCTGGAACCTCCGGATGGGCCTATCCGAGCTGGAAACCCGAGTTCTATCCTGAAAAACTCGCGCAGAAGAAGTTCCTGAGCTATTACGCCACGCGGTTGAATACCGTCGAGGTGAATTTCACTTTTCGACAACTGGTGAAAGAAACCACGATCCGAAACTGGATGCAAGAGACGCCGCCGCATTTCCGTTTCGGGGTGAAGGCGCACCAGGTGATCACACATATTAAGCGCCTGAAGGGTACCGAAGATTTCGTTCCGCGATTTCTGGCTACGATCGAACCACTGGCCGCAGCGGGGAAGCTCGGGCCGGTCTTGTTTCAGCTTCCTCCAAACCTGAAATTCGAGCCGACATTGTTGGGGGATTTTCTTGCTGTGCTGCCGCGAACCGTTCCCGCCGCATTCGAATTCCGGCATGCGTCGTGGTTCGTCGACGAAACCTGGCAGCTTTTGAAGGACCGCAATGTTGCGTTGTGTGTCGCCGAAACCGAGACCATGACCACGCCAGATGTGGTGACGGCGGCATTCACCTATTATCGGTTTCGCAAGCCGACCTATACCGGCGGAGAGCGCGCATCGATGACCGATCGCATCCGGCAGCACATTGCGGACGGCCGCGATGTGTATGCATATTTCAAACACGAAGAGACGCCGGCAGGCGCACTCTACGCCGTCGAGACGCTGCGGGAGTTAGGCGGGATGGAGTCAGCGTGAAGCGGTTCTTCCAATGGACGCCGGTGTTCCTGCTTTTCTCCGGATTAGTTGCGGCGCAGAATTCCGCACTGCGGACAGTTCATGTTTTCGTCGCGCTCGCTGACAATGAGCATCAAGGGATTGTTCCAGTTGCGGCGAAACTCGGGAATGGCGAGGATGCGGAACGCAATCTGTATTGGGGATCCGCGTATGGAGTGAAGACCTTCTTCAGCCGCTCCGCAGATTGGCAGCGGCTTTTCTGCAGGTATAAGCCCAAAGCCGAAATTATCGAAAGATGCGTCTTCAAATATCGAAGCGGCAACGTTTATCTGATTGCGGACGCCTACCGCGGCACCGAGATCAAGCAGGCGATTCTCGATTTTTTCGATGCAGCCTCTGGAGATGGGGCCGAGACCGAGGATGTTTCCGATTCGTCCGGTGGACTGAAATTGCCGTCGCGCGGAGGAGCCGATCTCCTGGCCTATGTGGGGCATGACGGCCTGATGGATTTTCAGCTGGCGAAGTTTCCGCAACGCAAGAACAATTCGGTCCGCGACGCGATTGTGCTGGCCTGCGCCAGCAAGCAGTTTTTCGGGGATGGAATCCGGGCCTCTGGAGCATCTCCTCTGCTGTGGACGACCGGGCTGATGGCTCCCGAGGCGTACACGCTCAAGAGTGCGCTGGATGGCTGGATCGCGGGAGAAGGACACGAGCAGATTCGCGATCGCGCGGCCGCGGCCTACGACAAATATCAGAAGTGCGGATTGAAGGCGGCACACCGTTTGTTCGCCAGCGGATGGTGAAGTGGGAAGAAAGACGACCTACGTCTCGACGAGCTGCGCCGGCATCCCGTTCAGCACTTTCCCTAGCGTCCGATAACGCGCATACTGAGTTTTCACGAGCTGCGGGACGCGTGTTACCTCAGGGGCTGAAGCCCCTAATTTTGGTGAACGCCAGGCGGCACGGCTGAAACCGTGCCCTTCCCAAAACATCCATCAAGGTAAGTTCTCTTTTTCTTATGAATGCTGAAAGCGGCGGCTACGTACTGGCGGCATTTCTTGACTACCTGCGTGTGGAGAAAGGGCTCGCGAAGCTTTCGATTGCCGCCTACACGACGGACATCAGCCAATTTGCTGAATTCCTGAACAAGAGAAAACGAGAGTTAGCAACAGCGCGACGAGACGATGTGCGCGAGTTCCTGCAACAGCTTTTTTCGAATCGCGTCGATGGACGGAGTGTGGGGCGCAAACTCTCCGCCTTGCGCCATCTGTATCGCTATCTGCTGCTCGATAAGAAGATTGAGCACGACCCAACGCTGAATATCGAATCGCCGCGGCAGTGGAAGGTGCTGCCGAAATCGCTGGCGCGAGATGAGGTAGAGACAACGCTCGCCGCCGCGACGAATAAGGGCGCCAACGCTGATTCAAAGCTCGCTGCAGCACTCGGTCTGAGGGATCGAGCCATGCTGGAACTGCTGTATGCCGGCGCGTTGCGGGTTTCTGAACTCGTGAGCGCGGCGCTCGAAGATTTAAAACTGGAATCCGGTTATATGCTGGTGCGGGGCAAGGGGGATAAAGAAAGAATCGTGCCGCTCGGGAAGCCGGCACAGGATGCGCTGAGGGACTATCTCACTGAGGGACGTCCTGTACTGATCTCGGTCCGAAATTCCCAGGTCTCGCAACGGAAGCGAGACCCTTCGACGGTGCTCAGGGCAGGCCTGGGGCACCCCACCTTCGAAAGGTCGCCATTCCTGTTTATCGCTCGCGGAGGACGGAAGCTCACGCGCCAGCGAATTTGGCAGATGGTAGGGCGGGCCTCGGCCGCTTCAGGACGCCATGCGTCGCCGCATATGCTGCGGCATTCCTGCGCCACGCATATGGTCGAAAATGGCGCGGATCTGCGGACTGTGCAGACGATTCTCGGGCACGCGGATATCTCGACGACCCAGGTGTACACGCATCTGGCGCTGGACCGCCTGCGGACCGTGTATCAGAAACACCATCCGAGGGCAGGGAAACGCTAAGAATTGCAGATTTGAGATTTTAGATTGCAGATTGAAGGCCGCGATGTGACTGGGAACTCTGAACTCTAAAATCTGAAAGCTGAAATCGACAATGAGTACACGAGCCACAGCCGTTGAAAAGGCGGTCGCGGATTTTCTGCGCCACCTGCGGGAGAAAAACGCCTCACCGCATACGATCAAGGCATACACCGGCGATCTTGCGAACTTTTCCGCGTATGTAGATTCCCGCGGATGGGACCAGATTGACCACGTCGCGATTCGTGGATTCTTGTCGCGGTTGTACGAACAGGGTTTGGGAAAGACTTCGGTCGCGCGATCGCTGGCAGCCGTGCGTTCGCTTTATCGATGGCTGGCAAGCGAGGGAGTGGTGGAGCAGAATCCAGCGAAACTGGTGGCGACTCCCAAGCTCCCGAAGAAATTACCGCGCGTGCCTACTATCGAAGAGATGAACTTTGTTCTCGACGGAGAGATGCCCGAAACGGCCGCATTTCCTGAGCGCGACCGCTTGATGCTGGAACTGCTCTACGGATGCGGCATTCGCAATTCCGAGCTCACCGGAATCAATGTTGACGATATTCGTCTGAGCGCGGAGGCCATTCTGATTCGCGGCAAAGGCAAGAAGGAACGCTATGTCCCCTTCGGCGACTCTGTGAAGAGCGCGCTGGGTGGTTATCTTCCAGCGCGACAGGCGCTTCTCGGGAGAACCGGCAAGCACACGCAGGCGTTGCTCATCAATCATCGCGGAGGGCGAGTCACTACACGGAGTGTTGGCCGAATTATCAAGAAGATTGCTGTGGCAAAAGGCCTGTCGCCCGATGTGCACCCCCATACGCTGCGTCACGCGTTTGGAACGCACATGCTCGAGGAAGGGGCTGATTTGCGCGCGATCCAAGAGTTGCTCGGACATGAGCGCCTGGCCACTACGCAGCGCTACACCCAACTCTCGATGAAGCACGTCCTGCAGGTCTACGATCGAACCCATCCTCGCGCCAAGTAAGTATGGCGCGGTACCCCCGTTACCTCGGTAATTTGGGATTTCTAGTGCGGGAACTTGAAAATGGATAAACGGGTAAGGCTTGGGAAAGGCTGAACGTTTGGTTTGCCACCTCTGCCCCAGGAGGCGCTGTGCGCAAGATCAATCCAGAGCTTTGGGTGCTGCTGTGCCTGGTGCTGATTGCCGGGATGCTGAATTTTCTGGTCGCGTCGCAGCAGATGGCACTGGTCTTCTATTTTCTGCCGACGCTGTTCTCCGCCTTCTATCTGGGCCGCCGCCATGCCACGCTGACCGCGCTGGCTAGCCTGGTGATTGTAGTTCTCATGGCGTCCATCAATCCCGTCATGTTTACCCGGCGCATCGAACTGCCATTCGGGAAGTGGCTCGATCTGGCAGTGTGGGGCGGCGTTCTGATGGTCGCCGGCTACGCGACGGGCACGCTTTACGAGCGGAATCAGAAGACGCTGCTGGAAATGAAAGAAGGTTATGACGGGATGCTGGTGATCCTGCAGAATTTTCTTGCCAACCAGAAATACAGCGACTCACATGCCTATCGCATTTCGCTGTGCGCCACCCAAATTGGGGAAGCCGTTGGCCTGGATGCCGGTACGGTCGAAGATATTCGAACCGCAGCCCTGCTGTTCAATATGAAAGACCTGGGAATTACCGACGAAGTGCTGTGCAAGGCCGCGCAGGTTTCGCAGGAAGATTTACAGAAAAAGCGGGCTCGCAAGAGTGCGTCGTCGGCCGGCGGCGGGTTGGGCGGATCGTTGCGGCGTTCGATCCCCCTGTTTCTGGGAGAGCGGCAGTTCCGACAGATTGGCAGAAATCCCGAGGACGCGTCACTGGAGGTGCAGATTCTGGTCCTGGCGGAAGAATATGAGGAATTAATTAGCGGCCATCGCGGGATGAAGCTTTCTCCATCGCAAGCGGGACAGGAAGTGCTGAAGCGCGCCGAGAAGCGCTACGACTCCATGATCGTGGATGCGTTCCGCAAACTATTCGGCGGAGCGGCGACGGGCGCGAAAGTGTGAGGCAATCACCTCAGGGGCTGAAGCCCCATAAACTGTCCTGCTAAGCCTTGCCCTTTCAAATCCCCGGCGCGGCGTTGTCAGTGATGTTCGCGCAGCTTTTCCCACATTCCTACGACACACTCTTTCAACTCTGCGGTCAACTTCTCATACGCTTCTTCCGAGGCGGCCGATTCGGGTGGCGGAAAGATCGGATCTCCGAACTCGATCTTGAGCGGCTTGAATCCCTGAAATGGCTGGTTGCGCGGCCAGACTTCGTAGAAGCCGTTGATCGCGACCGGAACGATGGGCACCTGCATGTGGATCGACAGGATTGCCGCGCCCTTCTTGAACACCTTCGGCGTGCCATCGATCGAGCGCTCGCCCTCCGGGTACAGGATCAGGACCATGCCATGTCGCAGTCCGTACGCCCCCGCTCTCATCGCTGGAACCAGATTCGCGTCCGGATCGACTACGACCACCTTGACCTGACGCGCCAGCCAGCGCATGAATCCCTCTCCGAAGATTTCGCTTGTTCCCACTGCGAACACGCGCTGGCAGACCTCAGCCGGCAGAATGCTCGTCATGATTACCGGGTCAATGTAGCTTTGGTGATTCGAGGAGATCAGATAAGGACCTTTCTTCGGCAGTTTGTCGAGGCCGCTGACCTTCAGGTCAAACCGATCCAGAGAGATGACTTGCAGCAAGCGTGAAATGACGTACCAGAACGTGGTTCGCAGGCGATGCGGAAGTGCCAACTGGGTGACCTCTGGATCATCGGGATCGTCGGCCAGGATGGACTTCCATCCGGCAAAGGCGGAACGCTGAGCGGCGGAGCCCTCTCCGCGAGCCACACTAGCCAGGACTGCATCGATGAGGTCGCGGACGGTGTAGATGTCGGTGAGTTGCGACTCCTCGACATTGCCGCCCAGTTCCTCCTCCAGTCGGCTGAGCACCTCGACGCGCTGCATGGAATCGAGTCCGAGATCGAGCTCCAGATTGAGGGTCGGCCGCATCGTCGCCGGTGCGGACCGCGCGGCTTCGCGGATGACTTTTAAACCTCGCTGCACATCCGACTGATTGAGCCAATCGGATTCCTCTTTGGTGAGCGGTTTTTCGGCGGGAAGATCGGAATCGTTGCTAAGTTTTTTCGCCTGATTCGCGCGCACGCGCTTTTCCACTTCGAAGCGTTTGATCTTGCGGGTTGTGGTACGCGGGAGATCGTCTTGCCAGATTTCGTAGGTGCTGATGCGTTTGGTCGAGGCGATCTTGGGCGCGAGGCCTTCGATATCGAAGCGGATGACTTCTTTTGCGTTGACGATCTTACGCTGGCGCAGGACATCGAAGTTTGGAACGATAACTGCATGTAGACGGTCGCCGCCCTCGCCGGGCTTGCCCTCCAGTCCGACCACAGTAATTTCTTTGATGAAGGGTGATTGCAGATAGTGAGCCTCGACTTCCTCCGGATAAACATTCTTTCCATTGCTGAGAACGATGACTTCTTTCTTGCGGCCGGTGAGAAAGAGATGTCCGTGAGAATCGAAATATCCAAGGTCGCCGGTGAGAAACCAGCCATCGCGTATAACCGCGGCGGTGGCGTCGGGACGGTTCCAGTATCCTTTCATCACCACGGCGCCGCGAATCGCGACCTCGCCAACAGCGGGGCCTTCTTCCTGCGGCTGAGGATCGATGATCCTGGCTTCCACCCCTTTCATGGCTTTGCCGACGGAGCCGATCTCGTTGTCGTGAGGAGAATTTACAAAAACAGCGGCGGTCGTTTCGGTGAGGCCATAGGCCTGCAGGACATCGATGCCAAGATCGTGAAATGCGGTGGCGATGCCAGGATCGAAGCGCGATCCGCCGGTAACGAGATAACGCATCTTCGGTCCGAGAGTGTTATGCACTTTTCGAAATAAAATTGGGCCGGCGTTGATGCCGACTTTGCGGAGTGTGCGATTCAACGCGACCATCGCGTTGAACATTTTCTGGACAACCGGTCCGCGTTTGCCTATCTCTTGGGTCAGGCGCTCGTGAATCAGATAGAAAAATTGCGGAACGACCGCGAAGGCGGAGATGTTGCGGTCGGTCAGCGCCCGCAGCAACTCTGTCGTGTTGAGGGTTTCGAGATAGACGACGCGAGATCCCTTGACCAGCGGCAGCAGCAGATTTGCCATCTGCGCCAGCACATGAAACAGGGGCAAGACTCCGAGCAGGGCATCGTCAGGCCCGATGTCGACCCAGTTAAAGACAGCCTCGACTTCACCCAGAAAGTTGGCGTGGGTGAGCATCACGCCTTTAGGGTCGGCCGTGGTGCCTGAGGTGTAGAGCAGCGAGGCAAGATCGTCCTGTTTCGCTTCGGCAGGTTTGAAATTGCCGGGACCTTGCTGGAAGATCTCCGGCAGATTGCCGAGCCACTTGCGTTCGACTGGCTTTGCCGCGCGGTCGGGATCCATGAAGATCATGCCGAGCTTGAGTTCGTCGGCGGCGGGACTGGCGAGCGGAACGTGGCGGCTATCGCAGAAGATGGCTGACGCGCCGCTGTCTTTTAAGAGCTTCGTGACTTGATCGTCATGCAGAGCAGTGTCGAGCGGGACGACGACGCAACCGGACGCGATGATTCCCAGATAAGCCGCGACCCAGCGTGGATGGTTATCGGCAAGAATCGCCAGCCGCGATCCGGGAGCAAAACTCTTCTCGCCGATCTTCTTCTCTCCAATCCAGCGGCCAACCGACTCGGCCATACGGTGCAATTCGGCGTAGGTGCAGGTTTCGGTCTCATCATGGCGCTGGAGTTCGAGGGCAACATTGTTGGGCCAGCGCTCGGCGCACTCGACGAAGCGATCGTAGAACGTGGGCATGGATCAGGAGAATGAAACGATCATCTACTCGATTCGAGGGGAATATACACGAAAAGCGTAGGTGGGCGCAGGACGGAGAAATCGTGAGCCGGAAAGGACACGCAAGCAGCCGAAGGAAGTTTCTTAAGGTTGTTTCTGCTGCGGCACCGTGGGCTTTTGCGAGTCGGTGACGGCCTTGCGAAACTTTTCCACTGCCTCAACCTGAGGCGCGCGCAGACAGTTTTTCGCCATGTATCGCCAGACGGGAGCTGCATCCAGCGGATACGAACCAGTTCCACGATAGACGGCGAACACGTCTTCCGAGGGGCCGACTTCGTTGCTGACGTGCGGGCCGCGGTCCTGGGGAGGAAAGCCGGGATCGTTCTGCTGTGGTGGCTGTCCGGTGTGGCCGCCAATGCGGATGGTTGAGTCGGTCCCTTGCGCAACTCCCGGTCGTTGATCGATCGGTCCGCCCTTGATCGTCGGCTGCATGCTTTGGCCATTCCCCGTTCGAACCGAAATGATAAGGTCAGCTTGCCCGCCGTCCATCACCAGCCGGAAGCGGCCCCATTCATTGAGTGCTTTCTCGACATTATCGCGGGCCGTGGAATTGGCCATCGGGTTGTTGACGGGTTCTCCGGCATCGGGATCCACCACCACGAGTACAGTCTGCGCGCGGAGAACATCTTCGGGAAGCTTGTTCTTGTCTTTATCTTTGTCCTTGGCGAGGGCGGGAACAGCCAGCATTACCGAGAGAAGGAGCAGCGAGGAGAACCGTGCGGCCATGGACGCCTCCAGCATGCGGACGAGCCCATTATACTTACGGTTACAACGATTCCTGAAGAAGTCGTCCTGCATCTAATGTGCTAGGCTTCTAAATGGCGATCTTGCGCCCTGTGAAGGACTTCCGGTTTGATTAACACACTGCTAGGCAAGGTTTTCGGCACTAAGAATGAGCGTGTCATCAAGTCCCTGACGCCGCGGGTTCGGGCCATCAATGCGCTCGAGCCTGACATGCAAAAGCTCACGGATGCCGAGCTGCGCGCCAAGACCGACGAATTCCGCCAACGGATCCAGGAGCGGCTGAGCCGGGTCGGAGGAAGCAACGGAAATCGGCCACCCGGCAGTGATGTGGCAACGGACGCGGAAGATGATGAAAACGAGCTGGACCGGATCAAGCGCGCAGAGAAAGAGCAATACGACGCTCTTCAAGAGGCCTTGGACGAGGTTCTCGAGGAGGCTTTTGCCGTAGTCCGCGAAGCCGGGCGGCGCGTCCTGAACATGCGGCACTTCGATGTGCAGTTGATCGGCGGCATGGTGCAGCACTCGGGCAAAATTTCTGAAATGAAGACCGGTGAAGGAAAAACACTGGTCGCTACCCTTCCGGTTTACCTCAACGCGCTAAGCGGACGCGGAGTTCACGTCGTCACCGTCAACGACTACCTGGCCAAGCGCGACTCGGAGTGGATGGGCAAGCTGTATCGATTTCTCGGGCTGACAGTCGGTGTAATCGTCCACGACCTGGACGATGACGAGCGCCGTGCGGCCTACGCGGCCGACGTCACCTACGGCACGAACAACGAGTTCGGCTTCGACTACCTGCGCGACAACATGAAGTTCGACATCAAGGATTGCGTGCAGCGCGGGCACAATTTTGCAATCGTCGACGAAGTCGATTCCATCCTGATCGATGAAGCCCGCACGCCGCTGATCATCTCGGGTGCGAGCGAGGAATCCACCGACAAGTATTACAAGGTCAACCGCATCATTCCGAAGCTGGATAAGGGCGAAGAACTAAGCCAGGACGAGTTGCGCCAGCAGTTGGAGGCAGGGAAGATTCCGCCGGAGCGAAGAGAGTCTCTGATTCGAGATCTGAATGATGCCGGCAACGATCCCCAGAGGCAGATTCTTACCGGTGATTATGCCATCGATGAGAAGCACAGAAATATCACGGTTACCGATGGGGGTTGGGAGAAGGTTGAGGGTCTGCTCGGGATCGGCAACATTGCCGATCCAGAAAACTGGGGTTGGAAGCACCACGTCGAGACTGCCATCAAAGCGCATGCGCTGTATCGTCGCGACGTTGAATATGTCGTTAAAGACGGCGAAGTCATCATTGTCGACGAATTCACCGGCCGCATGATGCCGGGGCGGCGTTGGTCCGACGGCTTGCATCAGGCAGTTGAAGCGAAAGAAGGCGTCAAAATCGAGCGCGAGAATCAGACGCTGGCGACGATTACCTTCCAAAATTATTTCCGCATGTTCAAAAAGCTGGCCGGAATGACGGGAACGGCGGAAACCGAAGCGACCGAGTTCGACAAGATCTACAAGCTCGAAGTTGTGGTGATTCCCACGAACAAGCAGTTGCTGCGAATTGAGAATCCCGATGTTGTGTATCGCACCGAGAAAGAAAAGTATTTTGCCGCGGCGGATGAGATCCAGCAACTGGCAACGAAAGGACAGCCGGTACTCGTCGGCACGACGTCGGTAGAAAAATCTGAGCGGTTGTCCGAACTGCTGAAGAAGAAAGGCATCAAGCACGTGGTGCTGAACGCGAAGTTCCACGAGCGCGAAGCCGAAATTGTGGCGCAGGCCGGACGCAAGGGCGCCGTGACCATTGCCACAAACATGGCCGGCCGCGGTACTGACATCCTGCTGGGCGGCAATGCCGAATTCATGGCCAAGCAGGAGATGGTCAAGAAGGGCATCGCGCAGCAGTTGCGCGTGGCGCAGGGCAAGATTGAAGGTCCGCAGGAAGATGGCCAGACGTCGGTTTTTTATTACAACGGAAACGAGTTCACGGTCCCGACCGACAAGTGGACCGAGGCCTACAACCGATACAAGCAGCATACGGACAAAGAGCACGACGAAGTCACGGCTGTTGGCGGACTGCATATTCTCGGTACTGAGCGGCACGAGTCGCGGCGGATTGACAACCAGCTGCGTGGACGCGCCGGCCGCCAGGGCGATCCTGGTTCTTCCCGCTTTTATCTCGCGCTCGAAGATGACCTGATGCGCATCTTCGCCAAGGAATGGGTTTCGAACCTGCTGCAGCGGCTGGGCATGGAAGAGGGCGTGCCAATCGAGTCGCGAATGATCACGCGGCGAATCGAAACTGCGCAAAAAACAGTTGAAGGACAGCACTTCGAATCGCGCAAACATCTGCTCGAATACGACGACGTGATGAACAAACAGCGCGAGGCGGTTTATGGCCTGCGCCGCCGTTTGCTCGAAGGCACGGATCAAAAGGATCTGATCCTCGAAGACTACGTTTCGTCCATTCTGGCGGATCAGCTGGAACAGTTCTGCCCGCCGAAGGCGCACGCTGATGATTGGGACATCAAAGGCCTGAAGGATGCGATTTTCACGCGCTTCGGCGTGGATTTTCTGGCGGAAGGTGTGAAGCCGGAAAGTTTGAACCGTGGCGAACTGGGCGATGCGATCTTCGCGAAATTGAAAGAACGCTACGATGCGAAAGAAAAGCTGATTGGGCCGGCTGCGATGCGGCATCACGAGCGCATGATCATGCTGAGCGTGATCGATCAGCAGTGGAAAGATCACCTGCTCAGCATGGATCACCTGAAGGAAGGCATCGGACTGCGCGGCTACGGGCAGCACGATCCGCTGGTCGAGTATAAGAAAGAATCCTTCGATATGTTCGAAGCGATGATGCAGCGCTTCCAGGAAGACACGGTGCGGTATCTCTACCTGATGCAGATATTGGAGCGGCCGGTGGCTCCTCCGGCGGAAGCGCCAATCGTACAGGAGCCCACGACGACTGCCCCGCATCGGGATGGCGATGGCAACGGGCGCCGTCCTCCGAGGATGGTGTCCACGTCTGCTGACGAGTTGGAAGAGGCTTTCATGCGGCGCAAGCGGCGCGAACTGGAACAGGCGCGCATGGCCGGCGCGGGCGAGACGCAACAGGTGCAACAGGTCGTCCGCGGACAGGAAAAAGTTGGGCGGAACGATCCGTGCCCATGCGGGTCAGGGAAGAAGTACAAGAAATGCCACGGGGCGTAGGCGCGATTGCCTGAAATCGAATTCGAGTACCAAATCAATCCCGACGACTACGCGGCAGCCTCGGTTCTCTACGCCAAGCTGAATAGAGGATCCCGGAAAGTTTCGCCGTGGCTTTTCGGCGGAGTGATCCTAGTGATCGTTTCGCTCCTAGAAAGGGATCGCGGGCTCTCCCCAGTCTTATTGGGGGCGATAGGGGTGTGGTGGATCTTGGCCGCGCTCGCGCGGCTTTTTCCTGGTGTTTCTTATCGCCGCTACTATCGACGTCATTACCAGATGATCGGCGCGGAGAGCAAGAAATACCGGGCTAGCATCAACGAGCACCGATTTCAGGTGGACGGGGACGACACAACTTGGCGAGTGCTCTGGCAGGACGCTTCACCTAAAGGCGAAGATAGAGATGTTTTCATGTTCCATGCGCGTGGAGTCCTTTTCATCTTCGCAAAACGATATCTCGCGGAGGAACAGCAGCAGCAGTTGCGTCTTATGGCAGGCCTTCCTGTCCCAGCTTGATGCTGAGGTCCTCTTTCCCAGGTCTCGCGAAGGCGGCGAGACCTGGGGCACCCACTATCTTCTCTTCTCAATAGCTTTGAACGTCATCTCGTCCGCGTCACTCCTCGTCTCCTGCTTCCAATCGCTGAACAGCGTCGCGTAGTTCTTCGTGATGTAGTCTTCGTGCTTCGCGCCGAGTTTTGTTGCAGTGGCATCGATCCAGCGCGGTGGGCCTTCGATTTCGCAGAAATTTCCGATCGGAGTTTCGTCAACCACTACGTCCCCTTTGCTATCGGTCCATTCTTCACGGAATTTTTCGTATCGGAATGATGGCGAATATCTGAGCGCGCGCAGGATTGCGTCCATCTTCTTGCCATCCTCCACTTCAGTTTCGAGTTCGACGCGGCTGCTGTGACGGGTCACTTTGCCGCCGCTCTTATGCGTGAGCTTCCACGAAGAGCCGTACTTTCGCAGGCGCAGCAGTTCTTTGCGTTGGCGCAATACGTCACCGGGCAGGTCGTATAGCGTGTTCATCTCATAAGTCCGCTTCGTTTTCAGACGGAATCCGGCGGCCTGGAGCTTGCTGCGGAGCGCACGCAGATTGTGCACACGAAACTTAATTTCGACTTCGCGCGAGGGCATATGAAGAGTGTATTACGTTCGCGAGGGCTGGGCTGATGCGGGGAGAACTGGCTTCGAGTACTTACCCCAATCCACTTCGTCGAGCGGACCGACTACAAAATACCAGGCAACCGCGCCGATCCACGCGACGATTGCCGTGATAAGGAATGGCCAATAGAATGAGCCGGTGCGATCGAGCAAAAATCCGGTGAGTGCGGGAGCGACTGCCCCGCCGACATTGCCAACAAAATTCTGCACTCCTACCCAACGGCCCACCATAGTGGGCCCGGCGAGCATCTGCGAGATCGCCCAACTGCCGCAGACGCTGATTCCGAGGAAGACACCGGTGAGAGCCAGCATCGACAGGAAGAGCCATCCCTGGCTCAGGACCGCGAGGACCAGGGCGATGCCGATGCCGACGTGTCCCAGAGCCATCCACGCTTTGCGCACAGAGGTTGGCGAAGCGCCAGCCTGGATCCAGCGGTCTGAAACCTTTCCTGTCGCCATAGCGGAGATGGCCGACATCAGGAAAACGAATGCTCCCACTCGTGCCATTTGAATGAGGGACAACTGGCGACCGCGGACGAGATAGAACGGCAGCCAGGTCACGAGAAAATAAAGAAAATAATTGATCGAGGCCTGGCCGATGCAGGTTCCCCATGCGGAGCGCTCGCGGAGAATCTCAAGGTATCCCGCGGCATGCGCGCTTGTCTGGGCGGATGAGACCGGCCGCGGCGGTCTCCAGGCGTACCACAAAGGCAGCCAGAGGAATCCCACCAGCCCAAGAGTGATAAAGAACGGCCGCCAGCCAAACTTTGCAACCGCGCTTCCGCCCACGAGCATTCCGAACGCGGGTCCCAGAGCGAGGCCGGTCATGAGGACCGAGTTGGCGAATCCACGATTTTGCTCTTTGAAGTGGCTTCCTAAAACTTTGCTGTAGGAGGGAAAGGCGACAGACTCTCCCAGGCCGAGAATGACGCGGATGGTCAGCAGCGCGGCAAATCCATGAAGATATCCAGTCACCGCCGTTGCCGCCGACCATAGGAAGAACCCGATGGCGAAAATCCATCGCACGTCGAAGCGGTCGACCAGCCAGCCGGCGGGCATCTGCATGAGGGCGTACGTCCAGAAGAATGCAGAAAGGAGTGTTCCCAGTTGGGAAGCTGAAATGCCCAACTCGTCCTTGAGCAGCGGCGCGGCGATGGAAAGATTGCTGCGGTCGATGTAGTTGATCAGAACCGAAATTGCCAGAAGAACGAGCACAACATTCAGGCGCGACTGCGTCGGATGCTCCGGCGAGTGCATGGCTTCTGGCGTTGAAGGGAAATCCGTGTGGACAGGGGTACCCATGGCAAAAGCCGCCCAATTGTACACTTCTATGGCCGCGAGTCCGGCCCCACAGATCACGTGCTACGATTCGGCCGGGATCGCAGTGGTTGGAGGTCGCATGAAGAATCTTTTTGAGCGAGAGACGGTCGAAGAAGTCATTTCACGGATTGATCATCTTCAGCCTGCCGCTCAGCAGCAATGGGGCAAGATGAACGTGGCGCAGATGCTGGCACATTGCTCGCTCACCATAGATATGGCCACTGGGAGACTAAACTTGCCGCGGATTTTTATCGGTAGGCTGCTGGGACCCATGGTGAAGCCCATCTTCACGAACGAAAAGCCCCTTGGGAAAAACAGTCCCACCGACAAGAAGTTGGTAGTGGCGGATCACCGGGAGTTTTTCAACGAACAGCAGGAGCTCAAAGAAAAGATTCGGGAATTCCACGATGGAGGAGAAGGGAAGTGCACGCGCCACTCACATCCGTTCTTCGGTGCGTGTTCTCCGCACGAATGGGCCCGAGGGATGTACAAACACCTGGATCATCATCTGCGGCAATTCGGAGCTTAGGAAAATCTACACTCTGAATACTGGGAGGGCGGCAACCTCTGAATCGGACGCAAATCCTAGCTCGCTAGCTGAAGGTTGGCAGCTTCACCAGATCGTCTTTTGGGACGGATTCGAGCGGCTCGCCGGCTTTGCGCCAGGCGGTCAGGCCCCCGACGATCACAAACGTGTTGAATCCTTTTTCCCGCAGTATGTGCGCCACCCGGGCGCTGGTCGCTTCGCGCGCTCAAGTGCAGTAGAGATAAATGTCCTTGCCTTTGGGGAGATTCTTGATCTCTTCATTCAGGTTGTTGGGTTCGATGCGAATCGAGCCCAGAATGCGCTCAGCGCCTCGGTCGTAGTAGCCGTGGCTGCGCACGTCGACGATCTGAACATGATCTCCGTCGCCGGAGGCCAGTCGGGCAGCCAGTTCCTGTACCTGCACGCGCGGGACAACATCGTATTGCCGATACTTCCGGAACTGCAGAATGCGGTAGACCGCATACCCTGCCAGCGCAGCGATGATGAGGATCTCCATCATGCGGGTGGCGGCGTGAATACTGTTCAGTACGGCGGCAAGGAAATCGCGCGAGACATATCCGACAAGAAGATAGGTCAGGCTATATAACAGGGCGCCGGCTAAATCCAGAGTAAGAAACTGGCCAAACCGCATCTTCATGCTGCCGGCCAGAGGAGCGGCCATGGTGTTGATGCCGGGGATAAACTTCGCGACTACCACGGTCACTTTGCCGCGCTTATAGAATGATTCTGCCGAACGGAGAATGCAGGTTTCCGGATTCATGGAAAGCCGGCAGAGAAAGCCCAGCAGAGCCCAGCCGGCAGCCCGCCCGAGCCAGAACTGAATGGTATCGCCAAGGAGCAAGGCAAGGATGGCGACTGGAAGAACTCCGGAGAAGAACAAGGTATGAGAGGCAATTGCCGCCCCGGCGGCGATCAAGGCAATGGCAGCGGGCAGGGGAAATCCAACAGCCTCGGCCAGGAGCATCCCGAAGACGAGTGAGTATCCGTTACGCGCCAGAATGTGGAGCAGATCGGTCATAAGTGAAGAAGAAGGATTTGGATTGTCGCCCCAGCAGGAAGGATTCAGTATAAACAAAGCCGGACGGGTCCGATGAAGCCCGTCCGGCTGTGTACGAGGAGCGAGTCTCTCAGGAGGACTTTCCTCGACAGGGGTGAGAAACGGCGGCCAGCACTCGAAGTCTCTCCGGCCCTGACCGGGCCGGCGCGTCGAAAAACCAAGGCGCCTTTCTGTCTAAAGCTTCGACTGAAGCCGCCGCCTCGGGTTGATGAACATTCAGCCGCGGAGAGGACCCTGAGCGACCTGCCTTTCCCAGGTGCTCGGGGGAGAGAAGTGAGGTTACATGCCTCACCGCATGCCAGTGCGTCTCGTTAGCCTTCCGATGGCAAAATGACATCACCTGGACGCATTCTGCGGCTGGGTGGGGAAAGAAATCTGTGGTATCGGTCACCCTTGTTGGTGACCGTAGTCAAATGTCCAAATAACAAGATTTGGTGCCTGGAGTCACAGGATTGAATCATTGAGACATTGAATCATTGCGGCATTAAGTCATTGAATCAATAAAAACTGATTGGTGACTGAGTTCTTCAATGACTCAATGACTAAATGTCTCAATGACTCAATATTTTTACTTCTCTCGAGCCACGACGAACTCCGGCGCCCAAAGCAACGCGCGTTTGACTTCGGAATCGGGGAAGAAGCAGATCGACTTGCGAGCTGATTCAGCGTACTGCGAGGCGCGAGATGAGGCGGCATCGAGCGAGCCGTAACGCTGCAAAATCCCCAGAATATCGGGGTGCGTTACGCCGTTAAAGGCGCGATCGCGCAGGATGGTTTCAATTTTTTGCCGCTCGGCAGGCGTGCAGCGCTCTGCGGCATGAATCACAGCCATCGTCATCTTGCCCTCGCGCAGGTCGCTGGCCACCGGCTTGCCGAGCACGTCCTCAGAAGCAGTGAGGTCAAGAACATCGTCGACAATCTGGAATGCCATTCCGAGATCGTGGCCGTATTGCGCGAGAGCGGTCTCTTGCTCAGGTGTTGCGCCTCCGAGAACTGCGCCCAGGCGCATGCAGACGGAGAATAAGCAAGCCGTCTTGCGATAAATCAAGTCAAAATGCTCTTGCAGCGTGATCAGTTTCCCGAGCTTTTCGATCTGCAGGAGTTCGCCCTCGACCATTTGCTGCGTGAGGTCAATTAGAGTGTCCAGGATGCGGAAATTGCGCTCCTGTACAGCGATCTTGAAGGCCTGCATGTAGAGCCAGTCACCGGCCAACACACATGTGGAATTTCCCCATTGCGTATTGGCGGCGGGACGCCCGCGGCGCGTCTTGGCATCGTCGATGATGTCGTCATGGACCAGAGTCGCGGTGTGAATGATTTCGACGACAGCACCGAGACGAACCGCGCCTTGTCCCTGATAGTTGAGCAACTTTGCAGACAGGAGAAGCAGAGCAGGCCGGATTCGTTTGCCTCCGCCGGCACGAAGGTATTCGCCGATTTCGGTGATCGCGCCAACATTGGAGACTGTGTCGCGGCCGAACTCGCCCTCGAGCGCAATGAGATCGTCGCGCAGCAGGTCGAATACTTCCTTGCCGTTAATGGTGGCGGGTGCGCTCATTAGTTCGTGCGATAGTTCGCAAACTGCAAATCAATTCCGAAATCGCGGCTGCGCAGCAGTGCGATCACTTCCTGCAGCGTGTCGCGATCTTTGCTGTTGATGCGGACGAGGTCTCCCTGAATCGACGCTTGTGCTTTCTTCTTAGAATCCTTCACGAGTTTCACAATCTCGCGGGCCTTTTCAATCGCGATCCCTTGCTGCATGGTCGCTCGACGTTTGGCGGTGCCACCGGCAGCGGGTTCGATCGGGCCATAGGTGAAGGCTTTCAGCGAAACGCCGCGCTTGACCAGCTTTTGCTGCAGGACATCATTGACTGCTTTCAATTTATATTCGTCGGCGGAGTGCAGCACGATCGCGTCTTTTTCCAATTCGATGTTCGACTTTGAGTCTTTCAGGTCGAAGCGGGTGTGAATCTCCTTCAGCGCCTGCTGGATAGCGTTCGACACTTCCTGCAAGTCGACCTTGCTGACAACGTCGAAGCTGTTATCGGGCATATATTTCTAATCTTTCTGAAATAAAGGAAGTAATGTGAGGTTAACAGAACTGCGCGGTCACTGTCCGGAAACTTTGCTTTCAACCATTTCAGAGATTTTGAAAAAATTGTAGAAATTGCGGGCGGTCTGCTCGCCGAGCGCTTCGGTTGAAAGCCCACGGAGTTCGCCGATGTGGCGCGCAGTTTCCTTGACGTAAGCGGGTTCGTTGCGTTTGCCGCGGAAAGGGATCGGCGCGAGATAGGGACAATCCGTCTCGATCAGCATGCGGTCGAGTGGAACCTGCAAGGCGGCGTCACGAATCTGCTGAGCCTTGGGGAAGCTGACGTTTCCGGCAAACGAGATCATAAATCCGAGATCGAGACCGCGCTTGGCCTGCTCCCAGGTCCCAGTGAAGCAGTGGAGAACGCCGCCGATACCCTTGGAGGCCCAGTGCTCGTGCACAAGGTCGAAGAAGTCCTGCCATGCGTTGTCGCTGTTGTCGGAAGGACGGCAGTGAATGACGATGGGCTTCTTCGCAGCGGAGGCGAGTTCCATCTGCCGAATGAAAACCTGCTTTTGCGTCTCGCGTGGGGAATGGTCGTAATAATAGTCGAGGCCGATCTCGCCCCAGGCGATCACCTTGGGATGCCGCGCCAATCGCTCCATTTCGGCGTAAGCGTGATCGGAGGCGAGACTCGCCTCATGAGGATGAATGCCGATGGTCGCATAGATGAACGGATATTTCTCGGCCAGTTGGATGCCGGCATCGAGATGCGGCGGGCCGTCGCCGTTTCCGATTGCGACAATCGTACGGACTCCCGCTTCCTGGGCGCGAGCGATGACCTGCTCACGATCGGATTCGAATTGCTTGCCATCGAGATGGGCGTGAGAGTCGACGAACATGGTTAATCCCGACTCGTGAGTCCTGAGTCGTTAGCGAAAATGCATTCGGATTGCGTTGCCCACCCCGATCAAAATCTTAACCGCAGAGATCGCAAAGGATTCGCAGAGAACGCAAACAAAAACCGGTTCCTACTTTAGCCTGGCGCCGACGGGTACATCCTCCAGAAAGCTGGCCAGCACGGGTTTTCCGCCTTCCAGCGAGGCAGCGACAATCATGCCATTGGATTCGAGGCCGCGCAGCTTTCGCGGAGCAAGGTTAGCGACGATCACGACCTTACGGCCCACGAGAGTTTCGGGGGCATAAGCCTCGGCGATGCCGGCAACAACCTGCCGAACTTCGCTGCCGATATCGATTTCGAGCCGCAGCAGCTTGTCGGACTTGGGGACCCGCTCGGCGACTTTCACCTGTCCAACGCGCAATTCGACTTTCGAGAAATCATCAATCGTGATTTTGCCGTCAGTAGCGACTGGCGCTCCGGGCACAGCTATGGCGGCCAAAGCTTTCACGGGCGCGGCGGCGGGGGCAGTCTTAGCCTCTTCGACCGCTGGCCCTCTTCCTTGATCTTCCATTTGCTGCATCCTTTCAATCGAACTCTTGTCGGCGCGCGGAAAAACCGGACTGACCTCGCCGAGCCTGGTTCCGAGGGGGAGTTGTCCCCAGGTGAGATCTGTTAAATCGAGCTTCTTGATGTCTCCCAGTCCCATCTGTTGCCAGATTTTTGCCGTCGCGTCCGGGATGACCGGATGGGCGAGTGCGGTGGCAATGCGCAGCGCTTCGGCTGACGTATAGAGCACCGTGGCGAGTCGCGCGCGGCTTTCGTCGTCCTGTTTCTCGCCCAGCGTCCAGGGCTCGTTGTCGACAATGTACTTGTCAACTGCGGCGATGAGTCCCCAGGCGGATTCAAGCGCGCGAGAAAACTGAAACTGATCGAAAAATGAAGAGAATTCACAAATTGTTTTGCGCGCTCTCTCGGCGATGGCGTCGTCGGCAGAAGAGCGCGCGACCGCGTGCGACGGATATGGCACCTCGCCTTTGAAGTAGCGATTGATCATCGTCAGCGTGCGGCTGGCGAGATTGCCGATACCGTTTGCGAGATCGGAGTTGTAGCGCTGGACGAGCGCATCGAAGGAGAAAGATCCGTCCTGTCCGAAGACGACTTCACGCAGCAGGAAATAGCGCAAAGCATCGGAGCCGAGCACGTCGAGAATGGTCTCGGTGCGCACGATGTTGCCGCGCGATTTCGACATCTTGCTCTCTTCGAACAACAGCCAGCCATGCGCCACGATCGCTTTGGGGACGGGCAATCCCGCGGCCAACAGAAACGCCGGCCAGTAGACGCAATGGAAGCGGACGATTTCTTTGCCGATCATGTGCACATCTGCAGGCCAGTATTTCTTGAAGGCTTCCTGGGCAGCGGCGTGAGACGATCCGTAGCCGATCGCAGTGATGTAATTGGCCAAGGCGTCGAGCCACACGTAGATCACGTGCTTGGGATCCTCGGGAACAGGGATGCCCCAGGAAAACGTGGATCGGCTAATGGACAAGTCGCGCAGTCCGGAGCGGACAAATGAGGTTACTTCATTACGGCGGGCCTCTGGACGAATGAACTCGGGATTCGCGTAAAGCTCGAGTAATTTGTCCTGGAAGGCCGACAGTCGGAAAAAGTAATTCTCTTCGTGGACGGTCTCGGTGATGCGGTCGCAAGACGGACACGGATCTCCGGGTTGAGCGCCATCGACATAAAGCTCGTCAGAAACGCAGTATTGGCCCGTGTAGGTGCCTTTATAGATGTATCCGTTATCGCGGATCTGCCGGAACAGTGCCTGTACTCGTTTGGTGTGGCGCTCCTCGGTCGTGCGGATGAAGTCGTCATTGGAGATCCCCATTCGCTGCCATAGCTTGCGGAATTCACCGGAAATCTCGTCCGCATATTGCTGCGGGGTCTTGCCTGCGGCTTCTGCCGCGCGCTCAATCTTTTGACCGTGCTCATCCGTGCCAGTCAGGAAGAACGTGTCGTCGCCAAGTAGCCGATGACGGCGCGCGATCGTATCGCACGCGATGGTGGTGTAGGCGTGTCCGATGTGCGGGCGCGCGTTGACGTAGTAAATCGGGGTCGTAATGTAAAACTTCCTGGCCATAGAACCTTTGCACTACAGAGATCACAGAGGAACACAGAGAGGAAAAGCTGTGCAACTCTGTGTCCACAGTGGTCAATGCTTTGCGTCTTGCAGATAAATCCGCGTAGCTTCCTGCATGACGCTCTTCAGCGGTATGTGATGTTCTGCCGCGATGCGGCGACAGTCTTCATACTCCGGGGCATAGTTCGTGACTGTTCCGTTCATGCTGGCGATCTTGATTCGAATCTCGCCCCACGGCGTGCGCACATTTTCCCAGCGACGCGCGAGCGCGTATCGGACTTCGTCGCGTCGGCGGACGCCTAGAGTTGTGGTCTCCGCAAAAATCAGTTCCGTCAGCGTGCTGGCATTTTCTGGCTTGCACAGAACCGTCAGCAATGTTCCGGGCCGATTCTTCTTCATCTGCACCGGCATGCCGAACACGTCCAATGCACCTTCTTCGAGCAGGCGATCCATCACGTATCCGAAAACCTGCGGGCTGAGATCGTCGAGGTTGGCCTCCAGCACGGAAATTGTTTCAGTTGCGGTGTTGGTTGCGAGTTTCGCCGCCGCCTCTCCAATCACGAGGCGCAAGACATTCGGATAACCAGAAAAATCACGCGATCCAGCGCCGTAGGACGACTTCTCGATCTTCATCTCCGGAAATGCGGCGAAGCGCCGGGCCAACGTGCGAACGATGGCCGCACCCGTTGGCGTCACCAGTTCTGCTTGAATGCCGGATGAATACGCAGGGGCGTCCTTCAGCAGTTCGAGAGCCGCCGGCGCCGGGACGGGAAATGTTCCGTGTGCGCACTTGACCGTGCCACCACCCACGTTCAAAGCCGAGCAGACGATTTCGTCCACACCGAGCGCTTCGGCTCCGACTGCGGCGCAAACAATGTCGACGATAGCATCGACCGCCCCGACTTCGTGGAAGTGAACTTTCTCGACCGGGAGGTCGTGAATCTTGGCTTCAGCGGCGCCCAGCGCTTCGAAGATCGCAATCGCGGTTTTCTTTGCCGAATCGGATATAGCCGCGCCATTTATGATGTGTCGAATTTCCGCTAGCCCTCTGTGAGCATGTGAATGCTCGTGGGAATGAGTGTGGGGGGCCTCGTGCGAGTGCGAATGGCTGTGGTCGTGACTATGAGTGTGCTGTTTCTCCGATTCCTGCTTTGCCCAGTACTCTTCTCGCGGCATATCCTTTACGCCGTCGACCCAGACGTCGATCTTGGTCGCGGAAATCCCGCTGCGATGGACCCGCGAGATCTCGAGCTTTGCCCCAACGCCGAGCGCAGAGACGGTCTTCTCCAGCAACAGAGGCGAGACTCCAGCATCGACCAAAGCGCCGAGGAACATATCGCCGCTGATGCCGGAAAAACACTCGAGGTAAGCGATCCGCATGGAAAAAGTCTTTTCACCACGGAGACACGGAATCACGGAGAAAGCTTTAAGAAGGAGTTACTCCGTGTCTCTTCGTCTCCGTAGTGAATAATGAGACCGAGTTCTCATCATAGGGAAGCCACAGCGTTGGGGTCAAACGTCTGTGACGCACCGTGTCTGCTAAAATCACTGTTTCTTCAATGGCTTAGAGGGTATTCCTTGTACCGTCATCTAGAGCGACGATTAGCCCAGGGTGTCCGCGATGCCCTTGGAAAGCAGTATCCGCAGGCGGCGCTGCCGAACATCGTCATCGAGCAGCCGCCCAAGGTTGAGATGGGAGACTTCGCGATCCCCACGTTTCCTTTCGCCAAAGCTTTGCGATCGGCGCCACTGAAGATTGCGGAGGCGATTCGGAAAGATCTTGGCGCGATCGAGGGAATTGGAGAGATCAGCGTAGTGCCGCCGGGGTATCTGAATATCAAAATCGACCGCGGGTGGATGGCGGCCGCGCTCGCGACCGACCAGAAACCGCCCTCGGAGGTTCCGGCCGGGAAGATTCTCGTTGAACACTCGAGTATCAATCCGAATAAGGCGGCACATATCGGGCACCTGCGGAATGCGATTCTGGGTGACACGTTCGTTCACCTGCTGCGCCACGCGGGCAGGGAAGTGGACGTCCAGAACTATATCGACAACACCGGTGTACAGGTCGCCGATGTGGTGGTTGGATTCACGCATCTGGACAAAAAATCGCGCGCCGAAATTGAAGCTCTCACGCGGCAGCCTAGATTTGACTATTACTGCTGGGATCTCTACGCCAGCGTGTCGCAGTGGTATGAGCAAGACAAACAAAATCAGAAGGCACGTCTGGAAACGCTGCATGCAATTGAGGACGCGAAGACTGAAACTGCGGCGATCGCTGATCTGGTCTCGACTGCCGTGCTGCGCCGCCATCTCGAGACCATGGACCGCCTCGATATCGAATACGATTTTCTTCCGCGCGAGAGCGAAATACTTCATCTGCATTTCTGGGATGCGGCGTTCACCAAGCTGAAAGAAAGAGGCGTGCTGACCTACGAGACTGAGGGCAAGAATAAAGGCTGTTGGGTGATGCGGCGGGCGGGTACTTCAGAACCAATTGTCACCACAGAGGGCACAGAGGACACGGAGCAAGACGAGGATCTTCTGCGTGAGATTGAGCCACTTGATGGGGTCGATATCCGCAAGCCTCGGGACATCTCCGAAGAAGATCAGAAGGTAATCGTCCGCTCCAACGGAACCGTCGGTTACGTGGGCAAGGACATCGCCTATCACATGTGGAAGTTCGGTTTGCTCGGCCTCGATTTCGGGTATCACAAGTTCTACCAATACCCGAACCAGCACGACTGCTGGATCTCAACCATCGACGGCGAGAAGAACCATCCGCATTTCGGCGGCGTGGCCGAAAATTACAACGTGATCGACGTACGACAGTCGGAAGCGCAAAACACGGTGAAGGAAGCCCTGCGCGATCTGGGTCATGGGGAAGCTGCCGACCATTTCACGCACTTTTCCTATGGGATGGTCGTGCTGACTCCGCGCTGCGCGGCCGAACTCGGCTACAACTTGAGCGAGGAAGACAAGACGCGACCCTTTATCGGGGTCAGCGGGCGCAAGGGCTTCGGCGTGAAAGCCGACGACCTGCTCGACCAACTGATCGCTTCCGCAAAAAAAGAAGTTGATTCGCGACATCCGCAACTGAGCGAGCCGGAGCGGTTGGGAATTGCCACGCAGATTGCCATCGGCGCTTTGCGCTACTTCATGCTGAAGTACACGAAGCAATCGGTTATTGCGTTTGATTTCAAAGACGCACTGAGCTTCGAAGGCGAAACGGGGCCTTATGCGCAGTACGCGGTTGTGCGGGCGACGAGCATCTTCCGCAAGGCAGGAATCGAGGCCGACGCCTTCAGCAAAGAAGTAAGCGGAAAGTTGTCGTCAGCCGATCTAGCGAAATATCTCCCCGGCGAGTCCGGTAACGAAATCTGGGAGCTGTGGCTTGCCTCCTCGAAGACTTCGTATGTAATCGAGCAGTGTATTGCGACGACGGAGCCGGCCTACCTGGCCAAGCACGTCTTCCAGTTGGCACAGCTGTTCAACACGTTTTACCATCGACATCCAATCCTGAGTGAAGCAGATGAACAGCGGAAACTGTTCCTGCTGGCTTCCGTTGCCGTGGTCCGCCGTGAATTAATTCGTGCGTTAGCAGTTATGGGGATCACCGTGCCTCCGGTGATGTAGAATGCCAGCCATCCGGTGGCGGAAATCGGGCCCGCCCAGACCAGATGGGAAGCGCTGACTCTCAACCTTCACGTGTGCGTACGTGGCTGCGCCGGATTGTGCGCGTGACGATCGCCATTGTCGTGGTGCTGGCAGCCGCGGGCGCCATCTACGAAAATATTTCCGAAGCTCGCGACCGGCGTTTCAATCCCATGCCCGGCAAGATCGTGGATGTGGGCGGGCGAAACATGCACATCTACTGCGTGGGGCAGGGAAGTCCGAGGGTGATCCTGGAATCAGGGTTGGGCGACTCTTATACCTCCTGGCGCAAGGTGCAGCCGCAAATCGCCAAGTCCACGCGTGTTTGTTCTTACGATCGCGCTGGCCTTGGCTATAGCGATCCCAGCTTCGAGCCGCGCACCAGCAACGTGATTGCCGAGCAACTGCACGCGCTGTTGCAGGCAGCAGGCGTTTCACCTCCTTATATTCTCGTCGGCCATTCCATGGGAGGCTTCGACGTTCGGCTATTCGCCAGCCTTTATCGCAAAGAGGTGGCAGGCATGGTGCTGGTGGACGCATCCCACCCAGAGCAGGAGACCCGTTTCCCGGCGCAACTCAAGAAGATGGAAGGGGGCTGGCAAAGGGAGGCCGAGTTCCTGGAATACACCATGCCGTTTGGCATTCCCCGCCTACTCGGGGTGTGCGACGAATCTCCCCCTGCGCGCGCCGCCGACTGCAATTGGCACAGTGCGCGAGAGCAGGTTTTCGAAATGAAAAGCTTTTCTACAAGCGCCGCTGCGGCCGGAGCAACGGGATCTCTGGGCGATCTTCCGCTCATCGTGCTTTCACACGATCCCGACAAGCCATCCAGCGATTTCCCTCCCGATCTCGCGAAGACTGTCAATCAGACTTGGGAACAGATGCAGGAAGATCTGCGACATCTCTCCACTCGCGGGACACAGACGGTCGTCAAAAATACTTCCCACTACATCCAGCTCGACCAGCCTGATGCGGTGATTGAGGCCGTGCGCAGAGTGGTCGATCAGGTTCCGCAAGGTCCATCCGCTGCAACCACCCATTGAGCCTCAATCAGGCTGACTCACATTGCTAACCTCCGGGTCATTTCTCTGGCCGTAGAATTTTCCAGACAAGTGTTGCGCCTCTGCCTCAGGAGTATCAAATGAACCGGTATTGTCACCGCGTATTCGTTGCTCTCTGGTTGACGCTATATTTGCTTACTGCAAATGCCTCAGCGCAATCGGGCCAAGCCACGCCACCCCAACGTCCTCGGATTGGCCTCGCACTCAGCGGCGGCGGTGCGTTCGGTCTCGCCGAAATTGGCGTGATTCAGTGGATGGAGGAGAACCACATTCCAGTGGACCGAGTGTCCGGGACCAGTATGGGCAGCATTATTGGCGCAATGTATGCGACGGGAATGTCGCCGGCGGAAATCAAAAACTTTGCCGAAAAAGTAAATTGGGACGAAGCGCTTCAGCCCGAAGCCGTCTACACGCAGATTTCCTATCGTCGCAAGCAGGATCGCCGCGATTTTCAGATTGACGCGCCGCTCGGCCTGAAACATGGGCTGAATGGGCCCAATGGCCTCAATCCCGGACAGCGCGTGGGCCTCCTGCTGGATCGGATTGCCTTTCCAGAGTCAGGCGTCGCCAGCTTTGACGATTTTCCCATTCCTTTTCGGTGCGTTGCGACCGACATGCAAAGCGGCGAGGCAGTGGTGTTGCACGACGGATCTCTGGCGCAGGCGGTGCGAGCCTCGATGGCTATCCCGGGCATATTCACCCCGGTGGAATTGAAGGGCCGCATCCTGGCTGACGGCGGCATGGTGCAAAACATCCCCGTTGAAACCGTGCGGGACATGGGCGCGGACGTTGTGATCGCCGTGGAACTACGACTGCCTCCGGGAGATATTGCCCAGCTGGGATCGCTCACCGGTGTGTTGTCGCGCGCGATCGACGTGATGATCACCCGGAATGAGCGGCTCTCGCTTGCGTTGGCGACGGCGAAAGTCAGCGTCGATATGAAGGGCTTCTGGGTCAGTGACTACGGCCGGGTGGAAGAACTCATTCAGCTCGGATACAAATCTGCTGCTAGTCAATCCGGCGCGCTTCTGCGTTATGCCATCCGGGATTCCGCCGAATGGCAGCGATATCTGGATGAGCGGGCCGCGCGCAAAGAACCTCCAATCAAGAAAGTCGAGGCGATCGAGGTTACCGGCGCCGATCCGGATACGAATCAGCGAATCGAGAAGCAACTCAGCAAGGATATTGGTCGACCACTCGACGTGCATATGCTCGATACGCAACTGACGCGCATTGCCGGGCGCGGCCAGTTCGACGATCTCGGCTATGAGGGATTCACGGAAAATGGTGTTCCCGGACTCCGCATCACGGCCCATGAGAAGGCTTACGGCCCGCCTTTTGTCGATTTAGCGGTGAATGTGGAAGGCTCGGGAGTGGCCGCATTCGACTTTTCGGCGGGAGCGCGAGTCACATTCATGGACATCGCACATCACGGAGGGGAGTGGCGCAACGATGTGCTTTTTGGCTCCAGTAATCTGGCGGCCTCCGAATTCTACCAGCCGATTGCGCAATCACCAGTGTTTGTAGCGCCTTATCTTTTTGCGTCGAAGTACGCGCGCAACTCCTTCAGCGGTCTGACACGCATTGCAATTTTCGGCGACGAGCGCGCCGGAGGCGGACTCGATATCGGATACGATTCGGGCCGCCGCAGCGAATTCCGCATTGGATATCAGTTGTTCGAGGGGAAGCTCAGTCCGCTGGCCGGAGCCGCCGGGCTGCCCATTGTTCACGGAAGTACAGGGCAGGTTCGTGCGCGATATGTGTGGGATGGACAGGACAGCCCCTCGGTCCCGAGTCGTGGCACTCTGGTTGTAGCAACGGCCGCACGTGTGTTGCAAAGCCCGGACCTGGCGAATCCGATCGACCAGTTCGAGATCAGGACTTCGAACTTTGTGCCAGTCAGCGACAAGACTTCTCTTTTTATGAACGCCTCAGGAGGCACGACGCACGGCGGTTCGGCGGGTCCCTTTCAGGTGTTCGGGTTGGGGGGAGCGTTTCGCTTGGGAGCTTATTTACCAGAAGAATTTCTCGGCAATCACTATGCGTATGCGTCGTTCGGATTCCGCCGCGAGTGGTACAAGCTGCCACAGTTGGTCGGGAAGAAAGTCTATTGGGGTGGATGGTACGAGGCTGGGACTGCCTTTGGAACCGCAACTGAAGATCCCGGGCCGGTTGTAGTCCGGGGAAGTTTCAACCTCGGCGTTATTGCCGATACCATCGTCGGACCGATTGCGCTGGCTGGAAGTGTGAGCCCGACGGGCCAAAGCCGCGTGAATTTCTCGATTGGAAGATTATTCTAGACAGTTCAGGTCGCGAACCGGGCCCTTCTCTCTTGTCATTCCGAACCAGCGCCAGCTGGTGAGGAACCTGCTTTACCGAGGCGAACAGCAGATTCCTCGTTTCGCGGCTGCGCCGCCCTCAGCTAAAGCCGAGGGTCTACCTGAAAGCGCGGGCTTCGGAATGCGCCCTCTAGAGTGGAATCGCAGTGTGAACGACTCTCGCTCACAAGACAGTTCCACCCCTCAGCTACGATTGATATACTTCGCGCTTCCGTTTTATTCATTCAATGGAGGATTGGCGGTGCGGAGACTCGCATATTTCACATCCATTGTATTTCTGGGCATCCTGTCGTCCTCTGCGCAGGAGGCGCTTCCGCAAGCGCCCACATCGCCATTCACGCTTAAAGAAGTGATGATCCAGGTGCGCGATGGCGTTCACCTTCAGACCGTGATCCTGACTCCGGTCGATCAGAACGGGCCGCTGCCGATCCTGTTTCGCCGTACTCCCTACGGAGTTCCTGAGAAGCCGCCCGCGGAAATGCCATCGTCGATTAAAGAACTGGCCCGGGATGGGTACATCTTTGTGATCCAGAATTTGCGCGGGCGCTTCAAGTCGGAAGGAGTCTTCAATCTTTCTTCATGGGTGGACTTAAACGATGCCAAGGCGACGAATGAGACCACCGATGCTTACGACTCGATTGAGTGGCTCATCAAGAATGTGCCGAACAACAACGGCAAGGTGGGAATGTATGGCGTCTCTTACGATGGATTGACGACGGCGCTGGCACTCCTGCATCCACATCCGGCGCTGAAGGCGATGAGCGAGCAGGCGTCGCCGGTCGATCAGTGGATGAACGACGACGATCATCGCTACGGCGCACTGCGCGAGAGCTACGATATTGAGTATGCGGTGATGGAGCAATCGGACAAGAACAAGAACACTCACTTCGAATTCGAAACTTACGATACCTATCAGTGGTATCTCGACCTGGGGCCACTCTCGAATATCAATGCGAAATATCTGCACGGATCGATTCCGTACTGGAATTCGACCATCGATCATCCCGACTATGACGATTTCTGGAAGAAAGAGGCGTGGGTGCGGCAGCTTCATGCCTCCACGGTGCCGAACCTGAATGTTGCCGGTTTTTGGGATCAGGAAGATCCGTGGGGTCCGTGGCAGATTTTCCGGCACGCCGAAGAGAACGATCCGCAGCATACGAATTTCATTGTGGCTGGGCCGTGGTATCACGGCGAATGGCAGAGCCCGAAGGGCGACAGCATCGGGCTGATTCCTTTCGGAGGGCACGAGACCGCGCGCGAGTTCCGCGAAAACATCGAAGCGCCGTTCTTCCGTTATTACCTGCACGATAAGGGCGAGAAGCCGTCGTGGCAGGCGAGCACTTTTCAGAGCGGATCGAATAGCTGGCACACATATCCGGTGTGGCCACCGAAAGAAGCGAAGAGCACAAATTTGTATCTTCAGGCGGACGGCACGCTTTCTTTCACAGCGCCGGCTGCGAAGAACGCTTATCGCGAGTATGTCTCAGATCCGGCGAATCCGGTGCCGTATCGCCAGCGCCCGATTTCTCCGACGTACCCGGGCGGCGATTGGAGGACGTGGGAAGTTGCAGACCAGCGCTTTGTCGATCACCGTCCTGATGTTCTTTCGTTCGTCAGCGCGCCGCTCGATCACGACCTTACAGTGACTGGTCCGCTCGCGGCGGAATTGTTCGCATCAACTTCGGGAACAGACAGCGATTTCATGGTTAAGCTCATCGACGTGTATCCGGAGGACGCGCAGAAAGATGCGTGGCATCTGGATGAGGGGCCAAAGCCGGGGCAGTACGCGCAGTCGCTAAATGGCTATGAACTGCCGGTAGCAATGGAGGTGCGGCGCGGGCGTTATCTGACAAGTTATGAGCATCCGCAGCCGCTGACCGCGAACAAGCCGACCGAATGGAAGATTCCGTTACGCGATCACGACCATGTGTTTCTGAAGGGCCATCGGATCATGGTGCAGATTCAGTCCACGTGGTTTCCGGTCATCGACCGCAATCCGCAGAAATTCGTGCCCAGCATCTACAAGGCGACCGCGTCGGATTTTGTTTCCGCGACGCAGCGGGTTTACTGCGCGGCGGAATTGCCGTCGCATATTGTGCTGCCGGTGATGCCGTAGATTCCCACGTCTCGCAAAGGCGGCGGGACGTGGGGCACCTCTGTTGTTTTAATTTAGTTTCCGCCCGCGGTGCTGGAGTGTTGCCCCAGCCACGAGGCGAGCTGCGGTTCCTGCTGGCTTTTCAAATCCACGCAATTGTTGATGCGTTCGATGGATTGTCGATAGGTACGCTCTGCGGCTGCGATCTTGTGAGCAGAGAAGAACTCCGCCACCTCATCACGCAATCCGGCGTTACAGAAACTGCTGGTGGCGCCGACGACCTGCGCGCTGGCAAATGGGCCTCCAGCTTTCTGGACGTCGCTCCAGCGCTGACGAATGAAATCCCAGGCGATCTGCTGGCCCGCGGGGTTCGAGAGCACACCGGTTATCAATTGCAAAGCATCTTGTGACCGGACCTCGGGCGAGATCGCGTAATCCAAAGTTTTCTCGAGGAGTTTTGCGTCGGTAAACTGCGGCAAGGTGAAGAAGTAACTGTAGTAGTCTTCCGGCGATTTCGGATTCTTCATCGCAGCGATCAACTTGTCGTAAAAGTCCGGTCCGGCGTTGATAGCAGCCAATGGAAACGCAGCGCCCGCCAATTCTTTATCGACAGAAGAAGGATCGGCTAGAGCTTTGTCTGCGATCCTGCGCGCCTCGGCTAAAGCCTCGGGATCACGCGCGTCATAGCCCAGTGCGTTGAGAAGCCTCGCTCGGAGCGTCTTCTGCTCGTCGCTCTCGCCCGGCTTTGGCTCCAAGCCGACCTCTTTCATCATCGGAGTCAGGAATTGACGCAGCCAGGCGCGATAGCTCTCGCGATCGTTATTGTTCACCAGATACTCTCCAATGAAGTCCAGGCGACCGAGAACGTCTTCGACGACAGGGCGGTTGCGGTCCGATTGGAGTCCCTGCGCGAAGGCGAGGTAATCGCCAACCGGTTCACGCCCAACCCGCACCGAGGCCCATATGTCATTCTGTAGTCCGATGCGTTCGGCGGGGGTCAGCTTGGTTTCCGCATCGGTCGCGAGGCTGTGGATGACATCGGGCTGATATCCTACGCGGTAGTACCCATTCGCGCCGGCATTGCCCAGAACCCAGGTGGAGCATTCCGGCAGCATGAATGTTTGTTCCTTCTTGGTGAGGAGTTCGCACTTTGGTGCAGCGTTTGTGGCCGAGCCTTTCAGGCAAAGCGGCACCTGCCACACCTGGTCGCCGGGATCCGCGAACTTCGAGCGATCGAAATAGTAGCGCTGCTGGGTGAGTACCACACTCGTGGAACTCCCCGAACATTGTGCTTTCAGGTCAATGATGGGAAGGCCAGCCTGCTGCACCCATGTCGGCATGATCTGATCCACGGGCTTTTTTGACGTTTTCGTCTGCGCATCCCAGAAATCGGCAGCCGTGGCATTTGCATATTCGTGTTTCTTCAGGTACGCATTCACGCCGGCGCGAAAGGTTTCTTCACCCAGGTAGGATTCCAGCATCCGCAATACGGCGGCAGCCTTGCCGTACGCAATTCCGTCGAAGAGTTCCTGGATTTGCGCCGGGGTATCAGCGGCCTGATGGATCGGGCGAGTATTCGCCAGGGAATCGGGGTTCATTGTTCCGGCACTGCCGCTGACATCGTCGAGATTGAAATTCCACTCCGGCTTCCAGGCCTGCGACGGCTTGCTTGACATCCAGGTGGCAAAACCTTCGTTGAGCCATACGTCGTCCCACCATTTCATGGTGACAAGATCGCCGAACCACTGATGCGCCATTTCGTGCGCGATGACGTCCACGATGGTCTTCTTCAGGTCAATAGATCCCTGTTTCTCGTCGATCAGCAGGATGACTTCGCGGAAGGTGATGCAGCCGGTGTTCTCCATCGCGCCGGCAGAAAAATCAGGTAGGCCGACGAGATCTAGCTTTCCGTACGGATATTTGATCCCAAAATATTTGTCGTAATAGCTGAGGATGTGCTCGGCAGATTCGAGCGCGAACTTGCCCATGTCTTTCTTGCCTGTTGTGGCATAGACGCGAATGGGAATGCCGTCGGCCTCACCTTCGACGTATTCGAAATTGCCGACTACGAGAGCCGCTAGGTAGGACGACATTTTCGCCGTCGTAGCGAATTTCACGGTGTGCTTGTCCGCGGGACCGCCTGTGTCGGAGATGACTTTCTGATTCGAGATGGCAACCATGCCCTTCGGCGCGACCGCGGTGATGTCAAACGTGGCCTTGTACGCCGGTTCATCGAAGGAAGGGAAGGCGCGGCGGGCGTCGGTGGCTTCGAACTGGGTGGCGGCGTATTTGCGACCTTGATCGTCTTTGCCGAGGTAGAGGCCTCGCATCTCGTTGTTCAGAATTCCGCTGTACGCGATGTGGACGGTCGCGGGGCCGGCAGCCAGAGGTTTGTCGATCGCGAGCACGACCATTTCGTTTTCCTTCTGCGGCGCGACTTTGGCCTTCTGTGTAGCGCCTCCACTCGTGATGCTCACGTCATGGAAATCAATATCTACGGCATTGAGCGTGATCTCTGACGTGGGCTTGAGCACTTGGATCGCAATCGTCTCATCCCCTTCAAATTTCGCGTTGTCGAGATCGGGAGTAAAGGTGAGCTTGTAATTCTCGGGTCGAGCCGTCTCCGGCAGTCGCTGCGCGCTCGCGAGCGAGACGCTCAAGGCGAAAAACATCGTGATCACAGAAATTCGCTTCATAGGATTGTCCTCAGGATTGAATCGGATTGCTTCCTTTGAATGTCAGGTCGAGTGTCTTTCTACGTTAAGGCTCGTTACGAAACAAACGCGGAAAAAGTTCAAGTACAGGGTTCCAGAACGCCATTCAGCACGGTGAATGCACATCGACTCGTTCCAAACCAGTAAGGGATTTCGCGATAATCGGAGACGGAAAAGACCGCCAGGTCCGCGTCTTTCCCGGGCTCGATGCTGCCTTTCCGGTCCGCCATGCGCAAAGCCCAGGCACCATTGATTGTGGCCGCGGCGATGGCCTCCGCCGGTGACATCTTCATTTGCGTGCAGGCAAGCGACATGGCCATCGGCATACTCATCGTCGGCGAGGTGCCCGGGTTGTAATCGGTAGCCAGCGCGACCGCGACGCCGGAATCGATGAGGCGGCGAGCGTCGGGATAGCGCTTCAGTCCCAAGAAGTAATTCGCGCCGGGGACGAGTGTGGCGACCGTGTCGGTCTTAGCCAACTGGCGCACATCGTCGTCATCTGTGTGATCCATGTGGTCGAGCGATGCCGGGTGGAATCTCAGGAACGGCTCCAGTCGTGTCTGCGATAGTTGGCCCACATGTGCGCGCACTTCCAAACCATTTGCCTGGGCAGCTGCAAAAATCTGTTCGGTCTGCTCCGGGGTAAATGCTCCGTGATCGCAAAATACGTCGACAAATTGGGCAAGCTTCCGCTTGGCGGCCTGGGGGACCATCTCCTTACAGACGATCTCAATGTAGTTTTGTGAGCAGCCCTGAAATTCTTTTGGGACAGCATGCGCACCGAGCAGAGTAGGGACGACCGTGCCGGGCCAGTGGGAGGCGGCTTCTTTGATGGATTCCAGAGATTTCAGCTCAGATTCGAGAGTGAGGCCATAGCCGGATTTGGCCTCGACTGTGGTGGTGCCGTGTCTAGACATGTCGCGCAGGGCAGACCAGACTTTATCGGCGAGCAGGCTCTTGGCAGCACGCCGTACGCCTTCGAGGCTGGTGCGGATGCCGCCTCCGGCAATGGCGATTTCTTCGTACGATGCCCCGTCTATCCGCTTTTCAAAATCGACGAGCCGGGGTTCGACGAAGACCGGATGGGTGTGGGAATCGACGAAGCCGGGGAGCACGACTTTGCCCGCGCAATCTATCTCTGTAATCCTCTTGCGATTCTTGTTGAGCCACGGATCGCGAAGGGCGTCTTTAGTTGAGCCAACGGAGACAATCTTGCCGCCGAGGCAGAGGACGGCGGCATCAGGGAGGATGCCAAGTTCCTTGAGATCGGAACCGTGGCGGGGACCGACTTGCGCGGAAGGCGAACGCTGGGTCAACAACTGGCCGATGCTGGTTAGCAGTAAGCCTTTGACTCCTAGTGACTTAGATTGTTCGGATCGAGACACTCAAGCAGTCTAGCAGTCCAACATGGGCGAGCATCCTATCATTGCCTGAAAATCAGGCAATTGGTATAATCAGGCAGGAGGGTAGAAAATGCAGTCGGCGAGAGTGGGAAAGCGAGGAGCGATTATCGTACCGGCGAACCTGCGCAAGCGGTTCGGTATCGAGGAGGGCACCATCGTGACGGCAGAGGAAAAGGACGATGGCATTCTCATCCGGCCAGCTGTTGTCATTCCAGTGGAGCGATACAGTCCGGAACGCAAGGCTGAGTTTCTGCTGTCGAATGCGGTCGACGAAGCAGACTATCGCAGCGCCCGGAAAGCTGTTCGCAAGATGGGCCTCGATCCAGACTCGATACCTCACGTCCAACCTTCCTAAATGGATCGATTATTTCTGGATGCCAACGTCCTATTTTCTGCCGCTCACAAGCCCGATGCGCGGGTGTTTCGTCTGTGGAGGCTGGACAATGTTGTCTTATGCAGCTCGCGTTACGCGCTCGAAGAGGCGCGTTTCAATTTGGCCACCGACGATGAATTGCGCAGGCTGACAAAACTTGCCGGGGACCTCCAATTCGTTGAAGCCAGCCAACACGCCGTCCCTCGCGCAGTGTCGTTGCCCGAAAAGGACGCGCCGATTCTACTCGCTGCCATTGCAGCCAAGGCGGATTACTTGCTTACCGGGGATCTTCGGCACTTCGGCCCATATTTTGGGAGGAAAATCCAGGGTGTGACGGTACTCACTCCAGGTCAATACCTTGAGGTGAAGATTCGAGGTCGCTAGGCAAAGCTGATGGCTATGCTTTGGAAGACTGGTGCCAGTCGTTACCGCAAAATCTGCACTGTCGAGCGGTCGGTGTTCGCGTCAGTTCCCCGCATCGTGGGCAGAGATTTAGATAGATGTCTTTCTCCTGTTCCGCGAGAATCCTTTTGGCAGTACGTTCCAGAAACACTGGCCAGCCCTCGCTGGCTAAGTGCAAGGCTGCGGGATCGTCGGTCAACCAGCGGGAAAACTGCCGGTCATTTCTGGCCTCTTCTTGCGCCGCGAGGTCGCTACGTCCCATGGTCGACTTCAGCGTGCCGGTCAAGTGCTGGTATGCGCGCTTTTCACACTGATTCATGAGGTGCAGATAGTACGACATCACGTAGGTAACGAGATTCGGGTTCATGGCTTCGACATTGGTATAGTCACGCCGGTTTTCTTCGCGAATGCCTTCGCCTCCTCGTATCCCGCATCTGCGTGGCGGATGATTCCCATGCCCGGGTCGGTTGTTAGCACGCGCTCGATTCGCTTCGCCATTGCTTCAGTGCCATCGGCAACCGTGACCTGCCCGGCATGGAGTGAGTAGCCGATGCCGACGCCACCACCGTTGTGAATCGAGACCCAGGACGCACCGGCCGCGGTGTTAAGCAATGCGTTCAGCAGGGGCCAGTCGGCGACGGCGTCCGAGCCATCTTTCATGCTCTCGGTTTCGCGGAACGGCGAAGCGACCGAGCCGCAGTCGAGGTGATCGCGTCCCATCACAATCGGCGCCTTGATCTTTCCTTTCTTCACCAGATCGTTCATCGCAAGGCCAAACTGCGCGCGCTCGCCATACCCAAGCCAGCAGATGCGGGCGGGCAGTCCCTGGAACCTGATGCGTTTGCGGGCGAGGTCAATCCAGCGGCGCAGGATGCGATTGTCGGGGAAGAGTTCGAGCACGAGATCATCGGTGACATGAATGTCGGACGGCTCGCCTGACAGTGCGACCCAGCGGAACGGACCGCGTCCTTCGCAGAATAGCGGACGAATGTAGGCGGGCACGAATCCGGGAAAATCGTAGGCGTTCTTCACGCCGCGCTGAAACGCGAAGGTTCGGATATTGTTCCCGTAATCGAACGTGACCGAGCCCATCTTCTGCAGGCGCAGCATGCTTTCGACGTGCTTCGCGATGGCATCGAGTGATTTTTCCTGATAAGCGTGCGGATCGCGCTGGCGCAATTCGAGCGCCTGCTCGAGCGTCATGCCGTTCGGAACATAGCCGTTGAGCGGGTCATGAGCGGAAGTCTGATCGGTCAGAATGTCAGGAACAACGCCGCGCTCGGCGAGTTCGGGGATGACGTCGGCACAGTTGCCGACGAGTCCCACCGAAACGTTTTCTTTCTTTCGCACCGCGTTCTTCAGAATGCGCAGCGCCTCGTCGAGCGTCGTCACCATGAAATCGCAGTAGCCGGTCTTGAGGCGTTTCTTGATGCGCTCGGGATCGACATCGATGCCGAGAAAGGCCGCGCCGGTCATGGTGGCGGCGAGAGGCTGGGCTCCGCCCATTCCGCCCATGCCGCCAGAGACGATCAGTTTGCCGGCAAGATCGCCGCCGAAGTGTTTCTCGCCCGCGGCAGAAAAAGTCTCAAACGTGCCTTGCACGATGCCCTGAGATCCGATGTAAATCCAGGATCCGGCGGTCATCTGGCCATACATCATCAGGCCAGCCCGCTCGAGTTCGTTGAATTTCTCCCAATTCGACCAGTGGCCCACCAGATTCGAATTCGCGATCAGGACTCGCGGCGCATAACCATGAGTTTTAAATACTCCAACCGGCTTGCCTGATTGCACAAGCAGCGTTTCATCATTGGCGAGATTCTTCAGAGTTTCGACAATGACGCGGTAGGATTCCCAATTGCGCGCAGCGCGGCCGGTGCCTCCGTAGACGACCAGATCTTTCGGACGCTCGGCGACTTCCTCGTCGAGGTTGTTCATCAGCATGCGCATGGCGGCTTCCTGCTGCCAGCCTTTGCAAGTGATCTGATTACCGCGAGGCGCGCGGATCGAGGTGTGAGCCTGAATCTCAGTTTCGACGGGCATGAGTAGATGTTAGTGCCTTAGCTGAGGCTGACGCAATTGCCGGAATTCGCGGCCCGGGTGAGACGCCCAGGCGCAACCGGCGCTACTTCACCACGTGCTGTACGCCGTCCCGTCGCTGCCAGTCGCGTTTGATGCGGAGTGCACATCGGTGATGCCGGGGTCTTGTTGATCAGCGGATAGGACAACGTTCTCTTCGGGGACAGGCTCCCAATTCGTTTCGTGCGTCATGGGATCCTTTGGGAGCTCAGGAAGATATTTGGCGGTCACCAGATCGTCAAGCGACTGCGGAGCTTTTTGCTTGTCGAGGGTGTAACGCCAGATGGCGGTGCGAAGTACTTGCAAATCCGATCGCAGGGTTCTTTCGCGTGCCGCGACAATGGAACGACTGTATGTCGGAATCACCACCGCCAGCAGAATGGCGATGATGCTCATGATCATGATCAGTTCGATGAGTGTGAAGCCACGGAACCGTCGCGAGTGAGAACGCGATGGGAGGATACCCCCGCTGACACGAACCCGCCGCATTACCATGTGCTGTAAGGTTCCCCGTCAAGTGCGGTTCCGGTCGACGCCGAGTGTGCGCGAGCGATTCCCGGTTCGTTGGGATCCACTGCGTTCTGGGGATCTTCGGGATCGGTTGCCCAATCGGCTTTTCCCGTCATGGGATCTGTCGGCAACTTGGGAAGATAGCCCGCCTGCACAATGTCATCGAGCGACTGCGGAGACTGTCCCTTATCCAGCCTGTATTGTTCAATGAGACTGTTCAGTTGGAATAGATTCTGCTTGAGAACTGCTTCGCGAGCCTGAATGACGTGCTGCTGGTACAAAGGAACGGCGATCGCCATCAGGATAATCATGATGCTGATGACGATCATCAGTTCGAGCAGCGTGAAGCCGCGCGATCGAGCACGACGGATCCTTCCCATGTCTCGCAAAATCGGCGAGACATGGGGCACCCGCAATTTGCTACGCGTCCCTACGATTTTTCGGCCCTTTTTCATTTACCAGTCTTTGTATTTGGTGCCGTCGAGACCGGTGCCCTCTGACTTGGTATAGACGTCGAATACATTCTGTTCGCCCCAGGAATCGGAATCGGGGTCGTCCTGCATCGAGCGCAGGCCCCATTCTGTGCTCTTGGTCATGGGGTCGACAGGAATAGAACGCAGAAAGCGGAGTTTCTTGCCGCCCTGGATCTCGACTCCCTTCACCAGAGTTTCCAGATCCGGCGGATAGTTTTGCGAATCGACTTTGGTTTGGAACTTGCCCTGATCTGCGGCATCCTTGTAACGGTCGATGGCGTCGCGCATCTCCCATAACGCCTGGCGCAGCTGCTTCTCTTTCTCACGCTGGATGGTGACCCGCGCCAGCGGCAACGCCATCATCGTGAGGATCGCGAGGATGGCGGTCGCGACAATCAGCTCCATCAGCGTGAAGCCTCGTGCCGCCGATCTTTGGCGATTATGAAACTTCAACATCACTGATTCCTTGATCGCCTCACTGGACCGTCACCGAGGCCTGTGCGCCGTTGACGGTGATGGCCTGCAATCCCGGATCGCGCGCGCCGCCTCGCGTTACGGTGAGTGGCGTTTGCCCGGTTGCCTTTGCCTGGAAAGTCATGGTGACTACCGCACCCTGGCCTGACACTCCGCCGGAGCCGGGGGGACGGGTCGCTGTTATCTGTGATTGGCCGACCGTTTCGTCTTCGCGGTGAACCAGCGTGACCACCTGCCCATCCTGCGAGAGGAAACCTCCATTCGATACGTTCACCAGTTGCAGCATCTTCGGGTCGTAGTTCACTTGCACTGGCACGGAATAGACGTTTTGCGCGCCGGAAAGCAGCAGGTTCACTGCAAAGGTATTTCCCTTGATCGTGTCAATGGTTGGCGGATCAAAAAGGAAGCTGGGTGTCCCTCCCGCATTCGTGTTCGTAACCGGCTGAATCGCTGGCTGTCGCATCTGATTGCCGGGCGCCTGGTTCGGCGTCGCCGGGACAATGGTTGCCGCCTGGCCTGAGGGCGCAGCGGTGATGGACGGTGCGGGTGATGCCGGCTTACTGACGTGACGTAATTCAATATTCGTTCCCGTGCCGATGCTAATGGCGCGCTGATTCAGTTCGTTTACGTCGGGGCCGCGAATAATGTGAGGCACGATGGCAAATACAATTTCGTTCTCGGAATGATCTTGCGTGGTTTGGCCGAACAAGTACTTGAGGATCGGAACCTGTGCCAGCCCCGGGATGCCGCTCAGGGACTTAGTCTGCTGATCTTCCATGATTCCGCCGAGCAGATTGGCCTCGCCGTCTTTCAAGCGGATTTCATGCTCGATCTTGCGCTGGCCAATGATGGGCTGGCTGATGCCGCCGATGTTCGATTGACCCGTGACGGCGGAAACGTCCATGGAGATCTTCAACGTTACTTCGTTATTGGCATGGACGCGGGGTGTGATATCGATGTTCACGCCCACGTCGAGATACTGGAATTGCGTGTTCACGAGGGGATTGATACCCACACCGCCGATGCCGGGCTGGAATGATCCAGTAGCAACCGGGACCTTGTCGCCGATCTTAAGCGAGGCCTTTTGGCCATCCAGCGCTCGAATCTGAGGGTTCTGGATCAGCTTGGTATCGCTGTTGCTCATGAGCGCCGACAAATTGGCAGTCGGGATGGTCACCTGGAAGTCGGTCGCGTTCAAATTGCCAAGAGTGTTCAGGTTGATGCTGCCATTCGACGTTCCGCTTGAAGTGGTTCCCGTCGTGGTGCTGGTTCCTGTGGTAGTCGAAGTCGTGTTGATATTGCTTTGCAGAGCGACCGTAGCGCTGGTCGGCGGACTGAGGCCGAGAGTGCGCGACCGGTCTTTGCTGACCTGCATCACCGCGATGTCGACGATCACTTCAGGCTTGGCTTTGTCCAGATCTTCGACAATTTTTTCTGCCAGTGCGACCTGATCGGGTGTGCCCCGCACGATCACGGCATTTTGTGACAGCAGTTGCTGGACGCGCTGCACGTCCAGCACTCCGCGAATGGCGTTAACTACGTCTTGCAGTTCCGTCGGCAGAGAGACATTCGTGAGATAAAAAGTTTTGAGGACGCTTTGTTCCAGTTCCTTGCGCTTGGCCGGATTATCGGTGGCAACAAAAATCGTGTTTGGGGTGACGGGTCGCCAGAAGGTTTTCGACTCCAGGGCCGTGATCGCCAGCGCGTCTTCCAGCGTGACTCCATTGAGCTCGACTTTGATGGGGCGCGGAGTGTAATCGGGATCAAACAGAACGTTAATTCCAGCAAGCTGCCCGATGGTGCGATAGACAGTGTCGGACTTGTCGCTAAGTTTCACCGTGATCGGCACATTCGAGATCGGAGCAAGTTCGACTGGGCCTGCGGCTTCATGGATTTTCTTCTCCAGGCCAGCCGGCGGACCCGCTGCCTGCGGAGGAGGGTTTTTCTGGTCGTTGATCATCTTCAGGGTGCGGGTCAATTCCTGCTTGGCGATGAACAACGAAGGATCAATCGCGAGCGCCTTCTGGAACGCAGCGACAGCCTCATCCAGTTTTCCTTGTTCGCGCAGTTGCTGTCCCTCATGAACAATGGAGGCCGCGGCCTCGAAGCGAAGGCGCTCAACCCCCGAGCGATAGCGCAGGTCTTTGGGCTTCAGGTCGTAGGCCTGCTTGAAGAAGTTGTAAGCTTCCTCGTAGTGCTGACGAGCCTCGGCATCCTGGCCTTTGGCGTAGAGATCCTTGGCTTTGTCCGCGATGGCAGGGAGGGTTACGATCGCGACCAGCAAAACGAGCAGAGCCGGACGCATTAGGCGTGTCATTCGATGATCCTCACGAGATGGTCCTCTAGGTACGATGTTCGCCAGGCAAACGGTTGCCCTCGCGCTACGATAGCGGCGTCGCGCGGGAGAAACCGGCTTATTCACGAAAAAACTCGCGGTGACGCGATTATAGCATCGCCCTTTCCGACTCAGAAGTTCCTGCCACAGAAGGAGTTACACTCTTTAGTCGTAATCCAAACAGCAGACAACCAGGGTGCGCTTGATCCGGGTGCTCCACAACTTCTCCCAGCTCATGGGGCCGCGCAGCTCCGCTGCGGTAAGATGACCTGATACCTACTGCAATGGCTCGCCAGTTCTCACACCAGACCAAGCCGAATCCGGAGAAGTCACCACGGCGCGACCCTACCGCGAGCGGGCAGAGAGATGCTGCCGTTAATAGGATCGCTTCGCATAACTATTTCTTGCTGGAAAAATTTGAGGCAGGTGTGGCATTGACCGGAACCGAGGTCAAGTCCATTCGGGGGGGCCGGGCCAACCTGAAGGACTCCTACGGCCTGATTAAGGATGGGGAACTGTGGCTGCTCAACTGCCACATCAGCCCCTATGAGCATGGCAGTTACTCGAACCATGCAGCTTTGCGAACGCGGAAGCTGCTCATGCATCGTGATGAGATCCGCAAACTGATCGGGAAGACGCAACAGAAAGGGCTCACGCTGATCCCGACTCGCATGTATTTCAAGAACGGTAGAGTAAAGATTGAGCTTGCGCTTGCAAAGGGTAAGCAACTCTGGGACAAGCGCGAGACCGAACGCCGCCGCACCGCGGATAAGGAAGCGCGAGAAGCAGTGGCGCGGGGAAAAGCCAGGAGCTAGGGGATTAGGGACTAGGTTCCCGTCACAGGTGTAACGGGAACTGGAACGACGGGTGTCGGCTCGGGAAGCACCGGAACCGGCGTCGTCGTGACCGGTTCTACAGCCACTACAGGCGCCAACATCATTTGCTGCCAATAAGAGACGGTGATGCCTCGTTGCCAGAAACGGGGAATCAAGAGCAAAAGCGCAATCAACTGAATGAGCAGAAATGCCCGGCCGATGCCTGCGGAGGGGACGAGGCGCAGCCAGCACCAGAGCCCACCAACCAGGATGATTCCAGCCACAATGGCGGCAACTACGTAGCTGCTGAGTAAGCGCGGCAAACTCCCGAACGCGTGTCGGAAGGCGAAGGCAATCGATTTCCGCACGGCGCGCTGGTCGTTGAGAACGACGTCGGCTTCGGCCAGATCGAACCAGATGCGCAGTGCTGTCATCACCAGAAAAATCAGAAAGAAATTGATTACGCGGAGAGTGAAGGGCAGCACCTCGTTCGTGCTCTCTCCGGCTTTGCCGACAATGGCGCCGTTAATCGCGAAGAGAATACCGGCCAGAATGCCCATCACGATTCCGGCGATGATCATCAAGCGGATGAAGCGCCACAAATTACGGCCGCAGGCGCGGAAGAAATCTTCACGAGGCAGGCGATATGTAGAGGCGTATCCGGCAAAAATCCCTGGCATGAATAGAGCAATCGAGAAAAAGAAAACTACTGCCAGCAGCACAGCCGGGGTTGTGCTCGACTTCATCGGCCCGAATTCGGGGTGGGCATATAAATCAAACATCACTGCAAGATCAAATCCGTGGACCAAACGATCGCTGTACAGGCTGTGCTCCATGATCGCATCTGCGCTTTTGCGGAAACTGGAGGTCCCGAACCAGGCGAGAACCAAATTCAGCAGCCAGAACCAGACAATGTAGCGCTTGTTGCGCAGGACCATACCCAAGCCATCGCCCAGCACGTTGCGCTTCTTAGTTTCAGAAAATAATGTTTGCATAAGATTCTTCCTAGACTCCCCACCAGGCGAAGACCTGGCCAGCTAACTGCGTCAGAAAAAGCCAGTAGTTGGAAAGCTTGAGCGTCGGTTTGCCGTTTGGCTCGACCACATAGCTGTTGTTGAAGTTGTTGCGGTCGATCTGCACCGTGTGATCGGGATCGATCTCCGCCGACACGACCTTGGCCTTTTTCACATAGCTGAATCTTGTCCAGCGGCCTTGCCCATCCCAGTGCTCGCGAATTGTTTCGCCGTTATCGAACTTGACTTCGATTTCAACCGGCATGGCGAAATCTTCTTTGCGGTGGACAGAAACGTAGGACTGGTAGAGAGTGTCACCCTTCTTCGCACTTTTCTTGTCCTTCTTATCTTCATACCAGTTCACGGGAAAAGAATTGATGCTCAGGATTTCGTAATCCATCACTTGCGTTCCGTAAACCGCCTGGTTGAAGTACCAGCGGAGGTCTTTGCCGGAGACCTCTTCAATCGTTTTGAGGAAGTCTTCCTTCGTCGGGTGAGTGAAACGATACTTCATGAAATAGGTGTGCATAGCTTTCGCCATGGTGTCTTCGCCAATGATTCCCTCTAGTGTGAGCAGGACGCTGGCCGTCTTGCCGTAAGTGACTCCTGCATAGGAGTTGGAGTTGTAGTATTCGTAGGCCTTCTGCGCCATGGCGTCACGGTCGGGGCCGAAGAGATAACTCAAGCGTTGTTCCTCGCGCTCGCCCATGGTCGCAGCTGCGAGGTTCAGAATCGATGTGCTCTTGCCGAGGATCGAATCGAGAACTTTGACTTCGGTGTAGCTGTTGATGCCCTCGTCCATCCAGGCATCCTCGAATTCGTTGGTCGCGACCATGCCGTACCAGTATTGATGTCCGAATTCGTGTTCAACGACGACTTCGGGCAAATGCAGGCCGTCCGGCATGAACCAACTCGTATCCCCGGTGATGAAGGTCGGATATTCCATCCCCCCAGCGGCCGAATCCGGTTCAGGATCGACGACGGTGAGTGTCTTGTACGGATAAGGTCCGTACCACTTTTCGAAACGATCGAGCGTCTCGCGGGTGATGCGTTCGTGACGCTCGGCCTGGCTCCAGTGCGCGGGTTGCATCAGGAAGCGGAGCTTGACCGGTCCCATTTGCGCCTGATAGGTCGCCTCGCGAACCTTGAAGCGCGGGCTGACCGTCCAGGCGAAGTCATGGATGTCGTCGCCGTGATAGGTCACGGTCTTCGTGCCGTCGGAGTTGCTGACGCTGCCAACCTCCACTCCGCTGGCACCGATGACTTCGTTTTGCGGGACCGTGAGTTTCACGTCGTACACGCCGAAATCAGCGAAGAATTCGGTGGTGTTGTGGTACTGATGGCAGTTCCATGCGCCGTGCCACCACACGCCAACTTTCGGAAACCATTGTCCTCCCAGCGTGAAATCGCGCTTCCATCCGGAGCGTGCCTGGGTTTCGGGAAACTTGGTCTGAAATGCGATCTTGAACTGGACGAACGCGCCGGCAGGAATCGGCTTGTCGAGATGCAAATCGACTACGGTCTTGTCATCTTTATTGCCGTCATCGGGCGCGATGAATTGCAGGTTCTTGGTGAGGTCGCCTTGGCCGACGACTTCAATCGTTTTGATTTCTTCTGACCCGTAATCTTTGTCTTCCCATTTCTGATAACCCGTGTCGCGGCTGCCCATGAGCTTGGAGTCACGCACAAAAGTGGCCTTGGGCTGGAACGCGTTCTGATAAAGATGAAGAGGGAAGTGATCGAGAGGTTGACCGGTGAGATTGTGATAGGTCAGCACTTCGGTCGCGTCTACAACGTGCCTGCTGACGTCGTACTTGGCGTCGATGTCATAGTGCACGACACGCTCCGACATAGGAGCCGAGGAGTTGATGGCAGTCGTGGTGTCGGGAATAGATACTGCGCCGCCCTCGGCCGACCTTGATTGCGTGATCACTTTCGCGGGGGCGGCTTGCGGACTCGCCATCGCCGTCTTGCGATTGAAAACCGCAGCCAGAATTAACGCCAGCAGACACAGAGCAACAATCGTTCGTCGGATTCTCATAGATGCTCAACCGTGTAGCATTCCGGTTGGAATTTTACCGGAGACGACGCACGCGATCATAGGAGCTGTTCGGCGCGTATGTAGAAGAAGCGAGCCAGTCCGTTCACCTGTTAGTGGCGAACTTCACAAATCTTAGCTCCAGTCGCGGTCTCTTTTACATTTCGGGGACCTATTATAAGAGGCAAACGGTATCGCCGCGTCATGGAGGTAGAGTATGAGAGCTGTGTTCGCCTTCATTTGTCTGGTCGTGTCTGCCTTGGCTCAAGATCATGCGGCCATGTCTGCCGCGCAGTCGGCCTGCGGGCCTGCAGAATTCTCTTTCTCGGTCATTGCAGACAAAACCCAGCATCCCGTTCCTCAGCCTGATTCGGGAAAGGCTCTGGTGGTCGTAGTCGAGAATCTCGGGCAATGCCAAGAGTGCGCGGGAGGTCATTCGTTTATCACAGACGTAAGTTCGGCCGTGGTTAGGATCGGAGCCGACAGCGCCTGGGTCGGGGCCAATCGCGGCAACTCGTATTTCTTTTTCGCGGTGCCGCCGGGAGAGCATCACTTGTGTGCGAATTGGCAGTCGCGATTGGAAGAGCGCTCCCAGGCGTTCGCGATGGCGAATTTCAGGGCAGAAGCGGGCAAGGTCTATTATTTTCGCGTTCGCCTCTTTCCGGGCGAAGCCGATTTCTCTTTCGACCTTGACCTTGTAAACACGGATGAAGGCAAGTACCTCGTGGCCTCTTCTCCGTACAGCGTTTCGCACGTGAAAAAATAACTTGACTTGTCGAAACGCAAAGACGCGAGCTTGCGGAGGAGTACAATTCCTAGCGGCTGCGGTAGCCGACAAAATCATGCCGCGCCAAAAGGAGGGTTCGTATGCCTCCCGTTCAGCAAGGAGATCTGAGTCTTCTCAAACATCCCGCCGCGCAAGAGCTTCTCAAATCCAAAATCCCAGCACGGGTTGCGTATATCTGGACCGACGGTACGCCTCGCGTTGTTCCCATCTGGTTTCACTGGAATGGCAAGGAACTTGTGATGGCGACGCCGCCCAAGGCGCCCAAGTTGAAAGCGCTGGCGAAGAATCCGAAGGTGTCGATCACGATTGACGACAATACATTTCCGCACAAAGTTCTACTGATTCGCGGCACGGCGCGACTGGAAACGGTGGATGGCATTGTGCCGGAGTATGCAGCGGCCGCGGAGCGATATTTCGGTTCCGCAATGGCGAAGGGCTGGCTTGGCCAGCTGCAAACCATGGTTTCTTCGATGGTGCGAATCACCGTAACTCCAGAATGGGTGGGACTGCTCGATTTCCAGACGAGATTTCCGAGCGCGCTAGCCAGCTGAAGGTTTCGCTTCCTGCCTCGATATTCCTTTGCTCCGCTCAGGATTTCGGCTGCGGGCTCCCGCTTCCCACCCATACGCGAAAGACGTGCGTGCCGGGACCCGGCTTCGCGCCCGCAAGAACGCCTCAACTTGCGCATTTGCCCGCTTGCCTACGATACTGGAAGAGAATCATTTAATACTCACCGTTGACTATGAAGACGACCATTTCTTTCTCCACACCGGCTGATCTGGAAACCGAAGCACTTGTGGCGGTTGTGCTGGATCACTCCAATTCGAATTCAAACGACAAGAATAAGAAGCCTGACTTGAAAGTTGCTACGACCGACACTGCGATCCAGTCGGTTTCCGCCGACCTGCTGGCCAGCGGGGAAGTGAGTGCGAAGCCTTTTGAGACGAACCTGCTACACAAGCCCGCATCCCTGAAGGCGAAGCGCCTGCTGCTGGTGAGCGGCGGCAGCGCGAAGAAGTTTTCCAGCTACGATCTCCGCCGTGCCGCCGGAACCGGTGTGCGCACGCTGAAGTCCCGTGGAATCCGCAGCTTTGCTTTCGTTGCTCCAAGCGGAATGCCCGCCGAAGAGGCAGTACGCGCGATCGTCGAAGGCGCTCACGTTGGCAACTTTGATCCGGACTATTACCGCAGCGACCGTAAAGATCAGAAGATCGACACGCTGACGGTCATTACCAGCGGAGATAAGGCCGCCCTCGAGAAAGCGGCCAATGAAGCACAAATTGTGGGTGAATCGCAGAACTTTACGCGCGACCTGGTCAACGAGCCTTCAAACCGCATGACGCCAAGTATTCTTGCGGAACGCGCCAAGAAAATGTGCGCGGAAGTCGGATTGAAGTGCGAGGTCTACGGTCCCGACAAGATCAAGGAAATGAAGATGGGCGCGTTCTGGAGCGTCGCGCAAGGCTCGGACGAGCCTCCGGCGCTGATTATGATGACCTATGAACCCACAGGGGCTCCGGCCAAGCCAGTGCTCGGGCTCGTGGGGAAGGGAATTACGTTCGACACGGGTGGGATCTCGATCAAGCCCGCTGATGGCATGGAAAAAATGAAGTACGACATGGCTGGCGGCGCGACCATGATCGGGGCCATGCGCGCGATTGCGCTGCTGAAGCCGAAGGTCAAGGTGATCGGCATCGTGTGCGCAACGGAAAATATGCCTTCCGGAAAAGCGCAGAAGCCGGGGGATGTGCAGATCGCCATGTCGGGGAAATCGATCGAAGTCATCAATACCGACGCCGAAGGACGGCTGGTGCTGGCCGACGGGCTTCATTACGCAAAGCAGCTCGGGTGCACCCATCTGGTCGACGCGGCTACCCTCACTGGCGCAGTTGTGGTCGCGCTGGGCTTCAACAACGCCGGAATTTTCGCCAACGATGATGACATGTACAACCGCTTCCACACGGCGAACGCCAAAGCGGGCGAGAAGATGTGGCGCATGCCGCTGGATGACGAATACAAAGAGCAGATACGCTCATCGATCGCCGACATCATGAACACCGGCGGACGTTGGGGCGGCGCGATCACTGCGGCGATGTTCCTGAAGGAATTCGCTGAGGATACGCCGTGGATTCACCTCGATATCGCGGGCACGGCCTGGATGGAAGATCAAAAGCCGTGGATCGCAAAAGGGCCGTCAGGAATCGCACTGCGAAGTCTGGTGGAGTTCGTGAAGAGCTTCTCGGCCTAGAACGACTGCGGATCTGCATCGGAACGATCTGGATCAAGAGTCCAAGCGCAACATTGAGGGAACGCAGGGCGGGTTGCTATAATCGGGAAGTTCCGCACGCTCCCGGAACTTAGACTCTGCGCAGTCAGTCTGTGATCCCGCACAATTGGCGTGAGGCGAACAAAGTCATGGGAACGCGCGCCAGTCGCGGGTTCCGAAAAGTGGCCAGGTAGCTCAGGTGGTAGAGCGCAGCCCTGAAAAGGCTGGCGTCGGGGGTTCAACTCCCTCCCTGGCCACCAACTAATTTTGAATCAATTGTTTGCGTCTAATTATTAATCCATCACATCTGCTCGAAATTTAATAAATTGATAATCTTCGATGTTCGTAATCTTCTGTGCTTATTGGGTTTAAGGAGTGGTAGAGCGCAGCCCATAAGGGCTTGGCGTCAACGAATTTCGCTCATGATCCGCGGAGTTCTTGTCGGACACTCTCGAGGATTTCGTCCGAGAGCCGCGGGCTTTGTACTGCGCGAGCCAGTACCACGCCACCGAGCAGCGCGGCAGTCCGAAAGATGGCTTCTTTCCGGTCCCCAGCCTCGGCTGAAAGAATTTCCTCCAAACCCCGCTCGAAGGCGACTTTGAGTTCAGGCGCCGCGCGAGCGACCTCCTGGCCCAATGCGGCCATAGTGCAGCCGTCGCCGGGATTATCCCGGTGCCGCGGGCTCAGGTACCGGTCGGCGAAGGAACCCTTGGCCGTCCTCTTCTTGCTGCGCTGCACACGCTCTAACGAAACTTTCTGGCCGTAGGCGACGGCTGCAGCCTGCAGTTCTTCCTTTGAATTGAAGTGCGCATAGAAGGCACCGTGCGTCAGGCCAGCGGCCTTCATCACTTCGGCCACGCTTACGTTCTCAAATCCCCGTTCACGGAACAGGCGAGAAGCCTCCTTCACAATCCGCTCATGTTTTGCGGCAGTCTCTTCAAGGGGATAGCGCATAACTTTTTTCTGAATCCTCCATCTATGATGGTCATCATATCACATGTATGACGGACATCATATTTGATGCCGGTCACGCACAGAGAAGGAGGCAATATGAAACTGACAGGGAAGAAGGCTCTCATAACCGGCGGAAACAGTGGCATCGGCTTGGCCACAGCCCGGCTTTTCATCGCGGAAGGCGCGCAGGTCGCTATTACCGGCCGTGACCAGAAAACGTTGGACGAAGCCGTCGCCCAACTTGGGCCAAACGCGCGCGGCTACCGCGCCGACGTCACGGTTGCGGAAGATCGCAAGCGGCTCTTCGCGGCACTCGCCAAAGATTTCGGCAAACTCGACATTGTCTTTGCGAATGCGGGCATTTCCGGCCGGACGCCTACCGGCTCGACCGACGAGGCCATCTTTGAGAACGTAATCCACACCAACCTCACTGCCGCTTTCTTCACGGTAAATTCAGCAGCGCCTCTCCTAAGCGACAACGGCAGCATCATCTTTAATGGCTCGGTCCACAATTATCTCGGCCAGCCAGGCGTGGCCGCATACGCAGCTACGAAGGGCGGGGTCGTCTCAATGGCGCGAGCCATCGCCGCAGACCTTGCGCCGCGCAACATTCGCGTCAATGTCGTCGCACCCGGCGCGACGAAGACTCCGATTTGGAAGCGCGGACCCCGCGCCTCTGTTTCCGCAGAAGACTCCGCCAAGTTAGCGAAGTTCGTCTCTTCTGCGATTCCGCTGGGCCGTTGGGGCGAGCCAGAAGATGTTGCTAAAGCCGCACTCTTCCTTGCCTCGGACGATTCCTCGTACGTCAATGCGGTCGAGCTGATGGTCGATGGCGGAGCCACGGGTGCGCCATGGGGAGCTCCCATTCTTCGCGGCTGACGGTACGAGGCGGAGGCGCTGGGCTCAATGCGCGCTTGAGAGTACTGGGTCGTCTCTTTTTGCGAGCGCGTGTCAGCCTAAGTGGGCAGGAACTTTGGTCGGAACTAATTCAACACAGGAGGAAAAATCATGGAAGCAATTGGATTGTGGGTCAGGCTCGAAGCACGCGCGGGTAAGGAAGCTGAGGCCGAGGCATTTCTCAAGTCAGCTCTGCCACTCGCGCTGGATGAAAAGGGAACCTTGAAATGGTACGCGATCAAGCTGGGGCCGGGGAAGTTCGGGATCTTCGATACCTTCGCAAGCGAAGGCGGCCGCAATGCTCACCTGACGGGCGAGATCGCGAAGTCGTTGGGGGCGCGAGCCAACGAGTTGTTGGCGGTTCCCCCGCAGATTGAAAGAGTTGAGGTCCTTGCAAGCACGCCCTTAAAGGGCTGAGGGCAAGGTTTCAAGTCAGTAGGCAATCAAAAGAAAGAACCAAAGGAGAAAAAATGACCATTCACAAGAAAGAAGTAAGAATCGCAGAAACGTATCGAGCTGACTCCGCGCCCCAGGCGTCCAAGTCAGCCCTCCGAGGCCGGATGCAAACCCTCGGATTAACCCTTCTCGCATTTACGCTCGTCATCGGTGTGACCAGTGCTGCAAGTGCCACCCAGGCTCAAGACGAAGCAGCTGTTCGTGCGCTCGGAGACAACTTTGCCAAGGCTTTTGTACAGAAGAATCCCGAACAGCGAACATCCCTGTTCGCCGAAAATGGAACCTTCGTGACGCCCGTGGGTGACTTCCTCCAAGGGCATGCCGTTATGGTGAAGGATTTCGGTTCCGAGGCGCAGGCCGTCACCGCGACTACGCAAGCTGCGTTCTCCAACTATCGGATCCGCTTCATCAAACCCGATCTCGCGGTTGTCGACGCGGTCCTTACCCTGCACAACATCAACGGTCCGGACGGAACAGTCATCCCCGTGATCCCAGTCAACTTTTTCTACGTGGCCTCGCGCCACGGCGATAAATGGCTGATCGAAGATGGTCGCGCGCATTTCGCACCCGCGCCGGCGAATAGCATGACCAAGTCTGCGATGTCTCAAAACTAACGTGGAGAATACGTGTGACTTGTTCCACTCATCTCGTTGAGGTGATCGCTACACGCATGCCGGAGGAACAAACCGGCGTGCGTGTAGTTCGCAGACACCACTTGCTGGTGCGCTTCAGCCACTGGCTGAACGTGCCAATTCTTCTAGGTCTCATTCTCAGTGGCGTTTCCATCTATTGGGCCTCTCCGGTCTATCAGCACACACCGGATCCACGAAACGGGAGTGTCGATCCTCTTGCGGATATCGGTACATGGATATGCGCGCATGTTCCCGGACTGCATCATTACAGCAGTCCACCGGACTGGGTCTACAACCACATAAGCCTCGGCCCCGGCATGCTCGCCGTGGCTCTGCGCCTGCATTGGCTCAGCGCTTATCTGTTCATGCTGAACGGCCTTGTCTTCGTTATGGGCTCAGTTGCGGGAGGTGGCTGGCGCTCTCTGTTGCCACGACGCACCGATTTGCGCGATGCGACCAGGATGTTTTGGTACTACCTAGGCGTTCCTTTCGCCAAACTAACGCACCGTACTTGGCTGCACAAGCGTTTCAACACAAAATACAATGCACTTCAACGCGCCGCTTATTTTTCCGTTCCGGTCGCCGGGCTCTTATCGATCCTTTCCGGATGGGCCATTCACAAACCCATGCAGTTCTATTGGCTGACCTGGATTCTTGGCGGTTATGACAAGGCGCGCATCTGGCACTTCTGGCTAATGTGGTTTTTTGTTCTCTTCGTCGTCCCGCACGTGATTCTCGTTCTTGCTGATGGCTGGGACACGCTTCGCAGCATGATCGTAGGTTGGTCGACGAGGACAGAGAGATCCGAGGACAATTGACGATGAATCTTGAAGACAAAACCTCCGCGGTGGAATCAGACAAGACATCCTCGACTGAACCCGTGTCTTCGCGAAAGCCCGCAAGCTTCTTCCGGGAGCGGCCTCCGCAGGAGATTGAAGTAGCTCCCCAGCTTTCGCATCGTTGGACTCGCCGCGATCTTCTGCTTTTCGGAGCGGGTGCGGTAGCCGCAGTCGCAGCCGGTGGTGCGCTCTTGCCGCAGGCTACGCTCAAACGCCTGGGAATCATCCACGCAAACAAGGGCTGGGCGGGAAAGGAATGGCTTCTGAATCGATCGTTGCGCATCGATGACGACGTTGCAGAGGCTCTGTATTCAAGTAATCGCCTTGTGCCTACTTACACCAGATCACAGATTACCCCGCTCAGGAACAATTACAACGGAGCCACCCCCGACCCGAGTTACATTCCAGAGTGGCGTTTGACTCTCGACGGTCTCGCTTCCGGCTTAAGCGTGTCTTTGAACATCCGGAACTTCCTCGGATCCTTCCAAGTGCATGAGCAAATCACCCGGCTGGTGTGCGTCGAAGGCTGGAGCGCGATTGCCGGGTGGGCGGGGTTTAGATTTGATGATCTGCTGCGTGCTTACCCGCCGATGTCCCAGGCGAAATGGGTTCGACTAGAATCATCGGTCAATCTCGGTCCCTGGGGAAATCCCGACCCATACTACGTGTCGCTCGATCTTTCGACGGCTCGTCACCAGCAGACTCTGCTTGCGACTCATCTGAACGGAAAGCCGCTCACGGTGGAGCATGGAGCTCCGCTGCGACTGCTTGCACCTGTGAAACTGGGTCTGAAGAACATCAAGGCGATTACGCGGATTACCTATACAAGAGACGAGCCAGCAGACTATTGGGCAAAGCGCGGGTATTCACGGTATGACGGAATTTGAAACCCGATCTTGGGACGGCGGCTGCGATCTTTGACGCGAGATCTGCACTCATGCCGTCCCCACGAACTTGGTGTCATTCGTTGGTCACCAGCGCGTGTGTCGCGGCCAAGATCGCCCCGCTCGAGTTCAACATTGTGAAGTCGGACGAGTCGCGACGTGGTACCTGAAATCAGGCAGCATAGCTATGGGACGCTTGTTCTGTTGCCATTCTCACGATGTTTAGAGGGATGCGAACACGGCAAGACTGTCCGGATTTTCGTTCGAGTGCGTCCACAAAGACCACGTCATCGCTGATCACCAGAGGATCACCGACCAACTCAAACTGCGACCCGTACAGCTTTATCTGGCTATTCCGTGAGAATCCCAACTGTTTAAGTCTTTCGCAGAGATGAATCTGGATAGCAGTCATAAAAATTCCCTTACATAAAAGAAAACCGATTTTGGGGCTCGAAGGATCTTTGCGGAACTGCCAGGTTGACAAACCTATTTTAACAGTTTCAGCGATGCCTCCGTGCTGCACCATCGACGTCTCTAAAATCCGAACTTTCGCCCCGCGTGACTGTAGTCACAAACTTTACCTAGTTAACTTTAATCGCTGAGTAACATTTCGGTCCTAGCATGAGAGAAGGGCGAGCACATGGGCGGGATTCTTCCACTCACGCTGCTAGGTGTCATTGTCGTTGTGGTCGCCGCTATGCCGTGGCGTCGTCTCGACCCCAATCATCTGTTCTTTCTGGAACTGCTCAAAACCCATCTGCAAGACGGACCCGATTTGAACGCAGACCCTCCGTACCCGTCGCTCAAGCCGTTCCCTCGGCTGGCGGACACCACGCCGCAAAGCCTGGACGACCATCGGTTCACGCAATTTCGCCGGACCGAACTGATCGAGATGGGGGTCGGGGCACCCGCCGTCGGTAAGCCGGGCGGCTACGCTGCGGGTGAATCATACGACGTTATAATGTCGTCATGTCAGCGGCGCATGACTCACTTCTCTATGCACGCGTGGAAACAGTCCTCGCTGGCGAGATTACCAATGGAGATCTAAAGGTCGGCGACCAACTGCCCACAGAGGACAATCTCATCGTACGGTTCGGGGTCAGTCGCATCACTGTCCGTCGGGCTATTCAGAATCTTGTGAGCCGCGGCCTTGTCGAGATTCGTCGCGGCAAAGGCACATTCGTCGCCGGACAAAAGTTCACGCAGGACCTTAAAGAGCTGAGCGGATTTGTCGAGGATATGCACGCACTCGGTCGCAAGCCAACGGCCCGCGTGCTGGGTAGAGAAATTGTGCCTGCCAATGCTACGGTGGCGACTCAACTGGCACTGACTAGGGGCGAGCGCGTTGTCAGAATCCGCCGGGTGCGCCTGGCGGACGGCATTCCCCTCTCGTTCGATGAGACTTTCCTTCCGTTGGCGATTGGCAAGAAAATCATCGCCAACAATCTGAAACTCGAGCCTATCTTTTCACTGCTCGAGCGCAAATATGATGTTCCGCTGGTCGAGGCCGAGTACAAGCTGGACGCAGTGCCAGCCGGGATCGAGGTGGCTGCAGCGCTGAAAGTCAAGCCACAGATGCCGATCTTTCGCATTGAGCGAACTTCCTATTCGACAGGCGGTCGCCCGGTCGATTACGAAACCCTGCATTACCGGGGAGATCTCGTCCAGTTTGTGAC
>Ga0335081_10000218_pt1 | contig 108865 bp, 97 predicted proteins | sample Lox_Sample_35_FD_206713 | JGI IMG/M metagenome (GOLD analysis project Ga0335081, IMG submission 206713) | Soil microbial communities from Loxahatchee National Wildlife Refuge, Florida, United States - Lox_Sample_3.5 | ecosystem: Environmental > Terrestrial > Soil > Wetlands | place: USA...
GCGGAAGCACAAGGCGCGGGAAATAAATCTTGGTCACCATGCTCACGTTCGTGGTCAGTGAGCGGCTGGCATTGTTCAACGCCGCGCTGAACAGACCCCAGGGTAAAAGTGCGGTATAAGAAAAGATCGGATATGGAATGCCATCGGTCGGCACTTTGGCCACCGAGCCAAAAATAAAATTGAAGACCAGCATCGTTAATACCGGCTGGATGATCGCCCAGGCCGCGCCAAGGATGGTTTGTTTGTAGCGCACTTTGATATCGCGCCAGATCATGAAATAGACCAGCTCACGATATACCCACAGGTCGCGCAAATTGAGCGCGGTCAAGCCGGTGGACGGTTTGATATAAATGGTTTCGGGTTGACGAACAAGTTCCATTGATTTAGCCATAGCTATTTAATCTTCGAACGATTCTCCTTGAACCACGCGATGGTGCGGCGCATCCCTTCTTCAAACGGAACCTGCGCACTCCATCCAAAATATTTCTTGGCACGGCTCACATCCAGGCCTCGACGCGGCTGACCGTTGGGTTTATCAGTCTGCCAGACCAGCTTTCCCTCGAAGCCCGTCTGACGCACGATCAACTCCGTCAAACCTTTGATGGAGATCTCATAACCGGATCCCAGATTGACCGGCTCCGAGCCGTTGTATTTTTCCGCGGCCGTAACGATTCCATCTGCCGCATCTTCGACGTATAAAAATTCGCGTGTGGGTGAACCATCGCCCCAGACCGGCAATTCTTTTTCGCCGCGTTCCTTGGCTTCAATTGCTTTGCGGATCAACGCCGGAATCACATGCGATGATTGCAAATCGAAATTATCGCGCGGCCCATAAAGATTAACCGGCAAAAGATAGATGGCATTGAATCCATATTGCTGGCGATAGGACTGCGCCTGCACCAACAGCATTTTCTTTGCCAGTCCATAAGGCGCATTGGTCTCCTCCGGATAACCGATCCATAAATCGTCTTCCTTGAACGGAACCGGCGTGAACTTGGGATAGGCGCACACGGTTCCAATCGCGACAAATTTGCCAATGCCGCGCTGGTACGTCTGATGCATCAGCTCGACGCCCATCATCAAGTTGTCATAGAAAAATTCGGCGGGATGTTCGCGGTTGGCGCCGATTCCGCCCACATGGGCTGCCAAATGGATGACAACAATGTTTTTTGGTTCTACACCTTTCAGGGCGTGATCATACATTCGGCGAATATCGCCGGGGTCAACCAGGTTGTACTCTTCAATATGCGGAATGAAAATATGCCCCGCGCCGCGCTCCGTCAGTTTCTCGGTCACGAAGGAGCCGAGGAAACCCGCGCCACCTGTCAAAATAACGCGTTTATTTTTCCAAAAATTCTCTGCCACGTTTTTCTCCGATGCCTATTGCACAATAAATTGAGCGTTACGATAATGTTCATCCAACGGATCACGAATCAATCCGGTCTTCAAAGCAAATATCAAATCGCGGATACCATCGTCCACCGTGAGAGTCGTTTCAAATCCCAGTTCGCGCTTGACTTTGGCAAATGACACGGCGATATCGCGCATGTCACCGCCGAAAGTCAAATCCTTATATTCGACTTCCGTTTCAGGCATGCGCCTCAGCACCAGCTTGACGATTTGATCCTTGGTATAGTTGCCGTCGTCGCTGCCGAGGTTATAGATTTGGCCGCTCACTTTTTCCTGCGGAGCCTCCAGCCCCAGCATAATTCCTCGAACGGTGTCGCGCACATGGATAAAGGAACGCGAATAACCGCGCTGATAAATCAACAGCTGGCGCTTGGTGAATGCATCCAAGACAAATTGGTTGATGATCAAATCAAAGCGCGTACGCGGCGAGATGCCGTATAACGTGGCGAAGCGGAACAATAAAGGCGCACAGGTCGCATCATTCTGTTTCAGCAGATATTCTTCCGCGGCGATCTTCGTCTCGGCGTACAGGGATTGGGGCGTGAGCGGCGACTCCTCCGTGACCGGTTTGCCATCCGATGATAGGCCATAGTTGCTATAAGTCGATGAAAAGACGAATCGCTGCGCTCCCAAATCGGAGGCTTGCTCGAAAACCATTTTCGTTGCCTCGACGTTATATTTCCACGCCACTTGTTTGCCGACCGCCTGACAGGCAGGGAATCCCACAATCGCCGCCAGATGAACTACGGCATCGGGATTGGGCCATTTTTCGGTCGCCGAATGATCGCGCACCACGTCCTTGATCTTGTGAGGTTCGGTCACATCCGCTTTCGCGAAATGGAAATTGGGGTGGTGCAAAAATCCAAGCAGCGACTCGCCGCCGAACAAGAGATTATCCACAACGGTCACGCGGTAGTTGGCGCGCAGCAACTCGGAGGTCAAAAGCGAGCCGATATATCCGGCGCCGCCCGTAATCAAGACATGACGTTCCGTCTTCATTGATCATCTCCTAAATTCAGAAAAACCTTATATCCTTGGATCTCAAGCGCGGGGACATTCTTATCCTGCACGACGGCGACGCCTTGCTCGAGGCAGGAAAGGCGACAGATATCGGCGATGTCGCCTTCGCCGACGATACGGACTTTCCTGAAGCCCGCGGCGCGGACCGCGTTCAAATATTTTTTGACGCGCGAGCGGGTCTTGCGATATACGTCCAGCGAACGCTCAATATAATCCATGGTGAGACGGGCGCGCAGGGCGATGCCTTCCGGCGTGATGATGTAGCGCAGTTTCTTGCGTTCGGCGCGCTGGACCTTGACATAGCCTTTCGCAATCAAGCGCTTAAGGTGCCAGTTGACCGTTCCAACCGCCACGCCCAGCTGTGTGGCCAGCGCCGACTGATTTACATCGGGATCAAGCTCCACCTGCTCAAGCAGGGACAGTTCGCGGGTCGTATCGTTCGAAGATTCCATGCGCAACACTTCGCAGTTCAAAATTCAGGTATTGAATTATAACACGAGACGGGAGAAAAGATGGGAAGATGAAACCAAGTAAAATAATGTGCGTTAGAATTTGAGCGTCTTCGGGAATCAGCGATCACATCTGGCCCGCCCACAAGGAGAATGTATGCAAGCCTTTGAATTGCTCGATGTCATCAAACAGCAATCACGCAGCGGAAAGCCTTATTTTGAATTCCTGCAGGTCCCCGACCTGAGCGTGGGAGTCTATCAACTGCTCGTCGGCGATACGGATATTCAGTCGCCGCACGCGGAAGATGAAGTGTATTATGTGGTGGAAGGTAAGGCGAAGATTCGAGTGGCGGACGAAGACCGCGAGGTGCGCGCCGGCTCCGTGATCTATGTGGCGAAAAACGTCCCCCATCGCTTCCATTCGATCGAGGAGGATTTGATTGTGTTAGTGTTTTTTGCGCCAGCGGAGTATTCAAACAAATCTTGAAGGAGGAGGATCAAATGAGTGAACAAGAAGATTTCCTGTCGCGAAAACACGTACGCGTGTTGAACATTGCTGCCTGGGCGAAATACCTGGCGTGGGTCGCATTGATTGTTTTTATACTTTGGGCTATTTCGGATTTTTTTGGAGAAATGAATATCGCCAATGAGCAATCCGTGTTTATGGGAAGATCCGTGATGGATTTTGCAGGGTTGTTCAAACTGGACCCGGTGGAGGCCATGAGATTAGTTGCCAGTGTTATAAATATTTTCTTCAAAGGGATTGTTTATTTTTTGGTACTGGAGGGAATCTCTGCTGGGCTTAATATGATTGTTGAAACAGACATAAATTATAGGGACAGCCATCAGTCGGGAGGAAAGAAATGACCAACGACCTTCGTGAGCAAATTAGGAACAGTTTTAATCTCAGGGAGACAGATGAGCTGTTAAGCATTTGGAAAACGAATGATAGAGTTGAATGGTCGGATGTTGCTTTTAAAGTCTTGAGAGAGATTCTAAAGAAGCGACTCGGCAAAGTCCCACAGCAGAATGAACCAGTGTATGAACACAAGAAAAAAGATCTTGGGTAAGAAATATTGGAGGCTGTTCTTTCAAAGGAAGAATTTAAGCGTGCCGATGCTGCGGTATTTTACAAGCCTAAAAACGCCCTAAAACTTGCGTATTGGTTAGACAAAGCTGCGCTCATATCCATTGGAGTTTCAATAGCAGTAGGTTTAACTGCATTTCCAAACACATGGAACATTGCATCGCAATATTTTCATGGTACTCAGGGCTTCAATCTTGTTATCGCGATAATCGCCAGTTTCATTATATTGATAGGTATTGGCCTTCAGATTCTTACAACTTATTTTCCGTTGAAAGCTTTGGCGTATATTTTGAGGGTTTTGATGGAAATGGAATTCAATAGCCGAAAGTCAAATTAGAATTACCAAGATTACTTTCCCAATTCCCAGAGCAGCCAGCCTTTGCTTAAAAATCTTTTTTGCAGGTTGATGGAATATCCATTTTGCGCCAGAGCTTGCGCCGAGGCTTCGAACCATTGGCGCAAGCCATAGATTTTGGTTGACATCGTCTCTGCCGAGGCGCGTTTCCATGCCGCGAAGAAATCATGGATCATTTCACCAGGCAGCATATGATGAATATAATTCTTGGGCAGGATGGTTTGGAACTCCTCCACCTCAAAGCCTGAGCGGAAATTGGTGCTGAACACCAATGCTTCCAAATTCCATGATCCCCGCGAAGCGTCCGTTCTCCTCGCCACATTTGCAGACCAGAGCCTTCCAAACGGATCGGAGGTGCCTTCGAGCATCAAGCCGCCGGGCAAAACATATTGAGCGAGTCGTTCATAAGCGGACGCAAACTCTTTTTCTTCATATTGACGAAGTACGTTGAAGGCTCGTATCAACCGAACTGATTCATCTTCCTTCAACGGTAAATTAAATCCACCTAACCGAAAAAATGTTTTATCGTCGGAATACGGAAGCGCGGCGGCCACCCGTCCCGCATCAATTTCAACACCGAGAATTTTCAATGATGGATTCAAACGCCGAAAGCGCGCCGCGGATTCAAGTGTGGTGCGCGCATCAAAGCCATAGCCGAGGTCAACGAAAAGGGAATCGGCAAACCCATTGTCGGTTCGCGAAAGAAGCGATGGCTCATAGAGCAGGATGAAGTTGTCGACGCGGCGGAGTCGATTCGAAGCGGTCTTGCCGCGCGTCGGCTGTCCTTCCGGTTTCTTTGGAACAGCACGCGGATGAAATCGCGCTTTCACGGTCTGATTATAAACAAGAAAACAGAGACGCCGTTGTTGGCGTCTCTGTGGTTATTGCTCAGTCGGCGGATGCGCTTTCGCCGATCTCCATCCATTGCGATGAGGAGCCATCGCCGGGGCCGGGTTTGAAGCGGTCCGGCGTGAAGCCCGTTCCGGCCGGGATCAACTTGCCAATGATCACGTTCTCCTTCAAGCCGTACAGCGGATCCGTGGTCGAGCCAATCGCTGCGCCCGCCAACACTTTGATGGTGTGCTGGAAGGACGAAGCGGAGAGGAAGGAATCGGTGGAGAGTGAGGCTTTCGTCACGCCGAGCAGGGTTTCGAGAAGCTTCGCGGGTTGTTTGCCTTCGGCCAGCAGCTGCTCATTCAGCTTGCGAAGCTCCTGGCGATCCACCGCGTCGCCGGGCAGATACTTGCTGTCGCCGGGCCGACTGACCGCGACCTTGCTCATCATCTTGCGGATGATGACCTCGAAATGTTTATCGTGGATGTTCTGTCCCTGCGAGCGATACACTTTTTGGATCTCGCTCAACAGATACATTTGCGCGGCTTCGCGGCCTTGAATACGAAGAACGCGATGAGGATTGAGCGAGCCTTCGGTCAGCGCCTGACCAGCTTCCACGTGATCGCCTTCCTTCACCAGCAAACGTGAAGTCGAAGGAATATCATAGGTCTTTTCCTCGCGCTGTTCGTACGAGACCATGATCTTATGATCCTTCTTCTCGACCGCCACGCGTCCGCCGTGTTGGGCGACGATGGTAGCTTTCTCCTTGGTTGCCAATACCTCGCCAGCCTTGACCTCTGATTCGTCAGAGGCAGCATATTTCCAATCCTCTGGCACGGCGTATTCATCGTGCACCATTTCGGCGTGCTCGACGCGGACTTCGCGCAAATCGGCAAACTTGTCCGATTGAACGACGCGCACCACGCCTCCGATCTCGGCGACCACGGCCTCACCTTTCGGCTGCTTGCGCGCCTCGAACAGTTCCTCCACGCGCGGCAGACCGGTCGTGATATCGGCTCCGCCGGCGGCCACACCGCCGGTATGGAAGGTACGCAAAGTCAGTTGCGTGCCAGGCTCCCCGATGGACTGCGCCGCAACGATTCCCACGGCCGCACCGAGGTCCACCATATCGCCGCGGCCCAAGTCAAGGCCATAGCACTTGGCACAAATGCCGTGTTGAAGTTCGCAGGTCAATGGCGAGCGGACTTTAATTTCCGCAATACCGGAGGCGGAAATCTTGCGCGCCATATCATGGTCGATGACATCATCGCGTTCGCCGATCACCTCACCTGTTTTTGGATCTATCACGCGTTCCGCCAGCAGTCGGCTGTACAGACGGCTTGATAACGATTGGCCTGCCACATCATCTGCGCGGCGAATGTAAACGCCATCTTGCGTGCCACAGTCATGCTCATTGATGATGATGTCCTGTGCAATATCGACCAGGCGACGCGTGAGATAACCGGCATCGGCGGTACGCAGGGCCGTATCGGCCAAACCTTTGCGCGCTCCGTGGGTCGAGATGAAGTATTCGAGAGCGGTCAGCCCTTCGCGGAAGTTGGAGCGAATCGGCAGCGGGATGATGCGTCCGGAAGGGTCAGCCATCAGGCCGCGCATGCCGGCCAACTGCGAGACGGTCGAGAAGCCGCCTTTGGTCGCGCCGGAGGCCGCCATCACGGAAAGGTTGCCATCCGGATCCATGTGTTTCTTGACCGCGTCGGCAACATGATCGGTGGTGACCTGCCAGATCTCGATCACGCGTTCGTTCTGTTCCTGTTCAGTCAGGAGGCCGCGACGGAAGTCGCGTTCAACCACTTCCACCTGTTTCTGCGCCTCGCTCAAAATGTCTTTGCGTTCATCGGGGATGGAAATATCCGCGACAGCCAGCGTGGTGCCCGAGCGCATCGCAAACTCAAAACCCATGGCCTTGATCTTGTCCGCCACCTCCGTGGTTTGCTCGCGTCCACACAATTCATAAACATCGGCGATCAAATCTTTCACACCGCCCTTGTCCAGCTTTTCATTCATGAACTGAACTTCCGGCGGCAGGATGCGATTGAAGAGCACGCGTCCAACCGTCGTCTCGATGAGGCGCGTTTCGGGCTGCGGCAGCCGATCGCCTTTATCGCTGTACCAAGTTGCCATCCGCAATTTGATCTTGGTGTGGACCTCTACCTGGCCCAGCTGATAGGCGAGTTCAACCTCGTCTATATCGGCGAAAGCGCGGCCGTCACCTTTATGGGCGGTTTTCTGCTCCATCGTCAAATAATAGACACCGAGCACCATGTCCTTCGACGGCGAAATGATCGGCTCGCCGTCCGCCGGCTTGAGCAGATTCTTGGAGGCCAGCATCAGTTCACGCGCTTCCTGCACGGCCTTCTGCGAAAGCGGCACATGCACGGCCATTTGGTCTCCATCGAAGTCGGCATTGAAAGCCGTGGTGACCAGCGGGTGAAGTTGAATGGCGGATCCTTCGATCAGGATCGGTTCGAAAGCTTGAATACCGAGGCGATGCAAGGTTGGCGCACGATTGAGAAGCACCGGACGATCCTTGATGACATCCTCGAGCGCCTCCCAGACCTCGGGGCGATTGCGCTCGATGAGACGCCGCGCGCCCTTGACATTCGCGGCGTAGCCGTTCTGAACCAGGCGCGCGATCACGAACGGACGATAGAGTTCCAACGCCATGGTCTTCGGCAAGCCACATTGATAGAGCTTGAGTTGCGGGCCAACCACGATCACGGAACGGCCGGAGTAATCGACACGCTTGCCGAGCAGGTTACGGCGGAAGCGTCCCTTCTTGCCTTTGAGCATATCGCTCAACGATTTAAGTTCGCGGCGACCACGGCGGCTGAGCGCCTTGCCGCGCTGCGAGTTATCAATCAAGCTATCGACCGCTTCCTGCAACATGCGCTTCTCGTTGCGGATGATGACATCCGGTGCGCCGAGTTCGAGCAATCTCTTCAAGCGATTGTTGCGATTGATCACGCGGCGATACAAATCGTTAAGGTCGGAGGTGGCGAAGCGCCCGCCATCGAGTTGAACCATCGGCCGCAGATCCGGAGGGATGACCGGAAGGACGGTCAGAATCATCCATTCCGGGCGATTGCCTGAGCGGCGGAATGCTTCCACCACTTTGAGCCGAGTCGTAGCTTTCTTACGCTTTTGCTTGGACTTTGTGGTCTTGACTTCCTTCCAAAGTTCTTCCGCCAGCTTGTCGAGGTCGAGGCGCTCGAGAATGTCATAGAAGGCTTCTGCACCCATATCGGCGCGGAAGACCTGTCCCCAGCGCTGTTTGAGCTCGCGGTAACGCGCTTCACTGATGAAGGTGAACGGGCGTAGTTCCATCAACTCGTCGCGCTGACGCGAGGATTGATTGGCGGAAACCGATGTCTGATCCTCCAACTGCGAGCGCAAGGCCTCCATCTTCATATCCGCGTCAGCTTTGACGCGACCGGAATCCATCTTAAGATCTTCAAGTTCCTTGGCGCGCTTGTCTTTTAGTTCATTCTCGAGAGTTTCCAGTTTCTTCTGGACGATCTTCTGCACCTGGCTGATATGTTTGCTGGCGACCTTGTCGTTGGCATCCAAAATCTTTTCGCCGGTTAATTCGAAGACAACCTCTTTCTTGGCCGGTTGACCCATTTGATCCTGCAGCAGCTTCTCCAATTTTTGGCCTTCGCGGATGACCGGGTCAAGCTGTTCGGCAATGTATTCGTCATAGCCTTGCTCAAGGGAGGTCTTCTTTTGATTGATTTCATTGAGTCTGTGATCGCGTTTGGTCTTGACCTCAGCGATCTTGGCGTTGACATCCGCGGCTTGCTCGCGCTCAGAGACGGAAATCTCATCCTCGATCCGTTGCAAGGCTTTCTTGCGGGCCTCTTCATCAACGTAAGTGACAATGTACTGGGCAAAATAGAGGACGCGGTCGAGGTTGCGGCGGGAAATATCAAGCAGCATGCCCAACTGGGACGGAATGCGGCGGGTGTACCAGATGTGGGCCACCGGCGTGGCCAGCGCGATGTGTCCCATGCGCTCGCGTCGGACCGCCGCGCGCGTCACTTCCACCCCGCACTTTTCACAGACGATACCTTTGTACCGAGGATTTTTATATTTTCCGCAATAGCACTGCCAGTCACGCGTCGGCCCGAAAATGGCCTCGCAGAACAATCCATCTTTTTCCGGACGGAGACGGCGATAGTTGATCGTTTCCGGTTTCAGTACTTCACCGTATGACCATGACAAAATCGTTTGGGGGGATGCCAAGCTAATGCGAAGTGCGGTTAATCCTTTAGTTTCCACTGGGTTCTCTCCTCGTCAAGAGATAAGAAGTTTTGCCTTCTGCCTTTATCTAGCGTGTAGTCGGCATGAACGAGAGACAAACAAAGGCAAGCGCTTCGAGGCTTTTCTGCTCAAGCGCTTGCGGTGTATCAGTCAATTTTCAAATCCAACAATGTAATTATATGCCGAATTCCCTTGAAGTCAAGGTGGTAATCTTAAAGAAATTTAAGATTTGGCTGCCCGGTTTCGATAAAGGCGCTCGTTCGGAACGGCTAGCATTTTGGCAACATCAACGGGAACAACTAGAAAGTCTGCGATGGCTTGGCAGTAATTTTCCGGTCCAGCCATCATTTTGTTGTAATCCACGTACATCACATCCATGTTGGGCTGTCGGGCCAGCCAGTACTTGATCGAAGCTAGGTGCTTTTTGAATTGCTCCTGCATTTCCCCATCGCCGACGTTCGACTTCTCGTTGCGATTCGCGAGCATCTTCTGCTGGGAAGCCAATATTTCGCTTGCCTCCCTCTCCATGAAAATAATCTTATAGCGATAGCTTGCGGGAAGGTGTTCCAGCAAGGCAGAAATGATTTTTACAGCCTTATGGTTTGCATCGGCAAGCCACGCGTTTTGGCCCTCGGGCAATTTTTTAACAAGCTCGAATTCATAATAACCATTGGGATTGTCGCCATCCGCGCCCCGAACCGCATCCGTTAAGACGGGAATGCCGCCCTCCACAAGCATCTTCATCATCATCGAAGTTCCAGAACGAGGCAGACCCGAAACCACGATGACTGCGCCGTTTCTATCAGTTTGGGAAGGCTTTGTGCGCAATATATTTTTTAACACAGCAATGGATAGTTCCTTTACTTGGACATTATGCTATGATTTGTAGGGTGCATTCACGGCATCCAGTTTGGCAAGAAGCTCATCCTGCATGGCTTGAGCGACCGGGAACGTGCTGGAATACAAGTCGGTCAATTCCTCAGGATCGTTTTGTAAGTCATAGAGCTCGAACTTGTCCCCTTCCTGATAATAACCTCGATAACACATTAGTTTATAGTTCCCCTTTCTCATTACAACGCTGATCCTGATCAACTTCCCAAAGGCGGGATTCTTCAAGGCGTACAGCGTAAAGATGCTTCGATCGGACAGCTCCTGTCCACCGAACACCGGCAGAAGTTCCCCTTCACGCCAGTCCGGAATTGCATTGCCCGCCAAATGCGCAAGCGTCGGCGCCACATCCACGCTAATGGTGGGAGAATATACATCCTGTCTCGACTTCTGACCAGGATATGAGATCATCAGCGGAACTCGGATGCCTGCTTCATACAGCAGAGGGGAAACATGCCCGCGCTCACCTCGCTCCAACAACTCCCCATGGTCTGAGGTGACCACAACATAACTGGTATCAAAAACACCGCTGCTTTGTAAGAAGTCCAGCAGCCTGCCAAATTCGTTATCCAAGGTGGCGATATATTCATCATAGGCGCGCCTGAAACGATACATTGCCTTGGATGACCAATGATCTCCCAGTGGATGAATCGGCTTTTCAACCGGGTTCCATCCGTCGTCAAACTTAAGATAAAACTGTTTTGACGGATTGTAAGGGTCATGAGGAGGATAGAGATGGAAATAAGCCAGGGAGCTTGGTTTCAGGTTTCCAATTACGGACATCAGTCCATCCATAACATTAGGCAACCGGAAATATAAGGGGTATTGGTGATTTTGTGGCAGACCATTGGGATAACCGCCTTGACTTGTATGAGCAAGCGTCCTCTCCAGCGATATCCGCTCAAAAAGGCTAAACACCAGAGATTTGGGAGGTGTACCCTGCGAAAAGAAAAAGTCGTCAAACACCCGCTGGGTTGTCAATAAATCCTTGTTGAACTTCTCTCCAAAGGTATAATCCACCTGACTGAACGACCCCGAAGGCAAGATTCTGTCTATATCCTTCTGAAACTGGCCAAAGAAATAATTCGGCCACAAATTTTGCGCAAAGGCCAGCCGGTTGTACTGCTCCCCGACCAACCGAAAAATATTTCGATCCGTGAGACTTCGTGCAACCAGCCCGGCGTCATTAATCGCCCGGTGAGTCCACGGGTACAATCCGGTCAACAAAGAGGCGGTGCCGGGAACCGTAAAGGAACCTGCCGAGTAGTGGGCATTAAATACCGTGGCCCGTTCCGCAAATCGTTCAAGGTTAGGAGTGGTGTTCCTCTCATAACCGTATACGGACAGATTCAACGCCGACATGGCATCAAAAACGAAGATCAGGATATTGGGCCGGGATGGATTCTGGGCCGTTCTTAGCAGGGATACGTTCTGTATCAGCCCTGAGAGCGCAAACATTCCCGATAATGCCGATGTCAATTTCAGAAACTCGCGCCGACTAAATTTCGACATAGCTAAACCTTAAAGAACCCGGGGGAGCACTATGAATAAAGAGACAATGCTGATGGGAACGTAAATAAACAGGAAGACTGTAACTTGCTCCGCGATGAACTCCACTGCCCTTCGTACAAATGGGATTTTTCCCACGACAAAAACAAGCAACGCGATAAGCCCCAAAGCCAGAGCCACAGACCATACTTTCAATAGGATACTGGGATACGCATCTCTGGTTTGAAATTGCAAGGCAAGAAACATGGCATAACCCAAGCCCAGGATGACCAAGGACGAGCCGCGCGCTACAAACGAATCCCGGAACCATTTGGAGGGCAATACAAAACTCAGAAGAATGGGGCCGCAAACCACAAGTAAACTTTCAAGAAAGTTCGTGGCCAAGATATAGGCATACACCAGAGCAATCTCGCCAGCGGTCATGAAAAAAAGCCAGCTCGGAAGATTCCACAGGAACCACACGGCGGTCCAAGTGTAGATTATGATTACAGCGATGGCGTATACCGGCGCAATTTGCCTAAGGCTAGGCAAACGGTTAAAGATAGCCAAGACCTTTTAACCTCTCTTCCAGGTCCTTCTGACCGTGCACGCCAGTTTGGGAAGGCGGTTTGATATAGGATTGATCCAAGTGCTTCCCCAACGCAAGGAACGGGACATCCCTGAACGAGATCCCCGGCATGTTTCGAATATCGCGATTTGCAAAGATGACGCCCGGAACCATCAGCGAATCGATGCAATGATCGGCCCCCCAATGGCCCTGATTTGCCTCCATCGAAACGGGCGCGGATTTACCGAGACCGGTTTCAGACGAGGCGCGGAATCCGGGCGCGTAACCGATTACCAGGTCCGGGCCGAGGCGCGCATACGGGCCGTTGAAGGCTTCATGCTTCAACAACACGCGGCTGATGATCTGTTTGCCATCTGCCGTTTTCCAATTCAACAATTTGGTTTTGATCTCGTCCAGGAGAGGTTCGATCTCCTCGGGTCGGACGATTCCTTTTCCCTCACGGCTGGCGATGTTAAGATACAGGCTGTTGAGTCCGATCGCATAAGCTTTGGTCTTGTCCCAATCCACATCACCGAGTTCGGGTGTATCGGTCTGACGCGTTAAACTCATATAGCCATTTTCAACGAGCCAGCGATTAACATGAACCTTTTGCTCAAAGACGCGGAAGCCGTGATCGGAGAGGATCAGGAAGCGGTATTTCTGCAGACCCAGCTTATTGATCCTGTCTTGCACCTCGCCCACAAATTGATCGAGCTTTGCATACCAGTCATCCACGGTCTGCTGGCTGGTGCGCAGGAACATATGTTGGACGCGATCCAAATCATCAAAGATGCCCGCCAGCACGCCCTCTTTGAAATTATCCAACAGGCGGAAATAAATTCTTTTGCGACTCTCGAAAATCGATTCGCACAGGCTGAGGAATTGCTCGTCCGTGATGCAGTCATCTTCAAGCGCATTCGTATCCTGGGGCCAGCCCAAAGTCAGGAAGGGGCCGTTCTTATTCCATGAGTCTTTTACAAGCGACGACGGCGTGGCATACATCCAGACCGAATGCAAGGGATGAATTTGCAAGGGGAGGAAGTATAGACTGACCTTGTTCTTCGTTTCGGTCAGGATGATTTGCGTGATGGCTTGGATCGTGAACGCAAAGCCTGCCGCAAATTTGAGCTCAATAATCGGACTCCATGCGCCCAGCGTCAATCGAATCTTGCGATTATCAATCGTCAGACTGGCAGTTTTATCGTCGAGGATCTCAACCGTTACCGGCATCGTCGCGGGACGGATCCCTTCCTTGGTTTTGATACTGGGTCCCTCGATCGTTGCCGTGAATTCTTTGGCCCCGGCCGATTCGAGCTTGACGACCTTGACTTTTTTCTTTTCTGTCGGTTCGGTGGTCAGATAAATTCCAACACCCAGTTGACCGCGTATATCAGGGGTGCCCAGTCCCGGAATTGTCGCGACCGGAATCTCGGGACGCGCGGGAAACAAAGCCGGCCACCATAATACAGTTGCCGGGTAACCCATCGAGGTGGCTTCTTCAAAAAAAGTCTTGGTGGTGTAAGGGGGCTGGTACTGTTCACCCAGTGCGGTCACTCTGGTCGGCAAAATAGAAACGTAGGGAATATACGTTTCCGGGTCGCGGTGAACAAAATCGAAGATGCCATGCGAACCGGGGTCGACGCCTGTGGCGATGGAGGTCCACGACACTTCCGTTTGCGGCGGAGAACACACCTCAAGGCGGGAATAACCGCCCTGGTCCGCCAACTTCGTTAAATTGGGCATTCGGCCAGCACCTTGAAGCCGCTCAAAGGTTGTTGGGTCGAAGGAGTCGAAGCCGAGGATAACGGTCTTCATCTATTAGTCTTCGTCTTCGGTCTTATCCTTGCGCAATTTTCGGCGGAGCTGGGCAAAGTAGCCGCGGATCTTGCCCGAAAAAACAAGCAAAACACCCGATATGACAACCAAGGATGCTGCCAGAATTTGGAACAACATTCCGCCGGTATTGGGATCAATGTACATTTTTCCTCACAGTCTTTTATGGTTAACAAATCTTGTTGACGACCAATAATTGTAACAGCATTTTAAATTATGCCAATCCAAAATTATGAATTTTCCATATGAATATCTATGAATATCTATTCAAACTTTAATAGCTCGAGAATATCGTTGAGGCAGGCGGCAAAAAGCTCATGCATGATGTCTTCCCCGACACGGTACGCGCCGCCAAAGGAGCCATCTCCGTAGACCTGGCGCGCGGTTTTAGCATCCATAATCGCGCTCGGCACTTCGGGCGGAGTCTTGTTTTCAGTGGGCAGTTCGCCAACAATGGTGAACGGGAAAGCCTCCAGCCAGTTGGCATGAGCAGGCCGGATGCCATGCTTCTGCGCGACCACCTCCACAGAATGGGACGACCACCAATCGTACCAATTCAGTTTCAAGTCGGGCAACTCATTATTGACTTGATGCAAATGATTGCGTGCCGGAGAATTGCCGCCATGGCCGTTGAGAATAAGGACGCGGCGAAAGCCATGCCCATACGCCGAACGAACCATATCTTCCGCCGCAGCGATTAACGTGCTGACTTTCAAGCTCAAGGTCCCTGGATAGGCCAGGAAATACGGTGAGACACCGAAGTTTAGCGGCGGGGCAACCAGCACGCCGGTTGCCTGCGATGCCGAGTCTGCCAACGCCAATGGAACTTTGATGTCCGTCAGCAAACTGAGGTAACCGTGTTGTTCCGTCGCACCAAAGATCAGTATCAGACGATCTTCCTTTTGGAGATACTTTTCAACCTCCATCCAATTCAAATCTTCAATGCGCATCTTGACAACTCCATTCACACAATCACGATTTGGTTTGGCCCGGTTACGGCGTGACCGTGGCAGCCGGAACATTCGTCGGCGCGGAGGTTGTGGTCGGGAACGCCGTCACGGTATTGGTTGGAACCGGAGGGATAGGCGTGTTGGTAGGCACGGGCACGGCAGTCGGGGAAGGCACGGAAACTCGCGTCGGCGGTGGGGGCGGAGGCAGCAGCTGGACCATAAAGTGGACAATCTTTTCAGCATAACCATTCGCGCCGGTCACATGCAGGCGCAGGGCAATGGTATTGCCGGAGAGATTCGACACGTCCCAATTGAATAAAAGATCGTTATTCACTGGCTGGTTTCCCTGCGCCAGTGTCGTCCAGCCGTTCGGTTTATCGCCAATCCCAAAATCAAGCCGCCAGGATTTAAAACCGCCGGTCGCATTGGCGGTACCGGAGACGGTCAGAATGTTCTGTGAAATGATGTCGCCCTCATTGACGCTCAAGTCAAGTTCGGGACGCGGATCGGTCTTGGTACATTCGCGTGGAGGCGCGTAAACCGGCGGGATGGGAATATCGTTCGCACTTAACCAGCTTTTTCCGTCCTTGGTTCCAAACCACTGGCGCGCCCACGGATCAGTCACATTAAGCACGATCTGACCCGGCGTCGCGAAGTCGCTGCAATCGGGAGAGGCTTCCAGTCCGGTCCATGTGTCGAGCGAAACGGAGCGGCGCAAATCCTGACCCGCCGGCAGAGGTAATTGATCCGAATCAAAGATTTCGGTGCGGGTGCCGCCTTTGCACCATTGCGAAGGCATCGTACCGGATAATGAACAGATGGTCTCCTCAACGATCCCGGCGGGCTGCGTGAACCAGGACGGATGCCCATTGGTTAAATACGGGACAGCATACTGCATGAACTGAGACCAGATCGGTGCCGCGCCGGATATGCCCGTGGTATTCACCATGGGCGTGTAATCCGCATTGCCGACCCACGCGCCCGCCACAAGGTCGGGTGTGTACCCCAGAGTCCAGTTGTCGCGAAAATCATTCGTAGTTCCGGTCTTGGCCGCGACCGGGAACGGCAGATTCAAGACCGAATTCGTTCCAAACATCGGGGCGCGCGCCAGGTTGTCTGAAAGGATCGAGGTCATGAGATAGGCGTGTTCCGGGCTAATCACTTGCCCGCCTTGCGGCGGCTTATATTGATACACTACATTTCCCTGATAATCCACAATCTTCAAAATGGAAACCGGCGGAACCCGGACGCCGCTATTGGCAAAAACCGAAAACATGCCGGTCATCTCCAACACACTGACATCGCCGCCGCCCAGCGTGAGCGAGAGGCCATAATCGTTGCGCGTCAAGGAGGTGATGCCGAGTCGATTCGCCATCGCAATAAATCCATGGTCGCCATAAATGCCGACAAATTGCAAAGTCTTTACCGCGGGGACGTTATAGGAATTCGCCAACGCCGTACGGACGGTAACCGGTCCGTGGAATTTGTTATCGTAATTGTTCGGTATATACGGTGGGCGCGTATCGTTCGGGTCGCCGGAGGGCGGAAACTGCGAAGGCACATCCCAGATCAACGTCGCCGGCGTCCAGCCTTTTTCAAATGCAGCGACGTAATTAACCGGTTTAATGGACGAACCAGGCTGGCGCGTCTCACTGACCGCCATGTTGACTTGTCCCGAAATCGCGGTGTTGTTGAAATCCGCCGAACCGACCATGGCAAGGATCTCGCCGGTGGATGGGCGGATGGCGACCAAGGCACCATCTGTGGCATGGTTGCCGGCCAGCGCGGCGACTTGAGTGGTCACAACTTGTTGGGCATAATCCTGGAGAGTCGGATCAAGGGTCGTATAAATCGTAAAGCCGGAGCGATAAATCGTCTGCGGATCATAGCTGGCCTCCAATTGAGATCGCACATAATTAACCCAATGTGGATATCGCATATCGACGCTCGGCGGCTGGAATGCATAATTGTGCGCCTGCGCCGCGGCGGAGGCCGCATCGGCGGGAGTCACACAGACCGGTTGGCTGCTATTGCTCACATCAATGCAATTCTGTTCATAACTCACCTGCGTCATCAGGGTCAACACATCCTGCTGGCGCGCGAGCGTCGCCTCACGGTTGGTATAGATATCGTACACAGAGGGAGACTGCGGAAGACCGGCGAGGAACGCAGCTTGCCACAAGGTTAATTGATCGGCGGTCGTCCCAAAATATGTTTCGGCCGCAGCCTCGACACCATAGGAAAGATTCCCATAATAATTCTCGTTCAGATAAAGCTCGAGGATTTGGTCCTTCGAATATCGGCTTGTGATCTCCGCCGCCAGCAGGATCTCGCGCACTTTGCGCAAATAGGAGACGCGCTGTTGAAGTTCCTTGGGGTCGAGCAGGATCGCGCGCACCACCTGCTGGGTGATGGTCGAAGCACCGGTAACGGTTTCCCCTTGAGTATAGTTCTGCCAAATTGCGCGGAGGATCGCCCAAACATCATAACCGGGATGGCTGTAATAATCCTTGTCTTCCGTTGCGATCGTCGCCGCGACCAGCGCGGGGGAGATTTTGCTGAGCGGCACGTAGGTGCGGCGTCCGGCGTTCGGGTCGAGAATCTCGTAAAGCAAATCGCCGTTGCGGTCGAGGATGCGCGTGGTTTCGAATTGCGGGGCAAGCTGCTGCAAATCATTGATCGAAGGAAGCGAGCTGGCGATGGAATAATATTCGTAAACGCCAATGGATAGAAGACATAAGCCGACGATTACAAAAACAAAGAGGAGCGCGATCAAAACCTGAATGATGCAACCGATTGTGCCGTATCGAAGAAATATATTTCCGTTGCTTTTCTGGACATGGAGCCTGTTTGCTTTGCGAGGTCGGGTGACTGGCTCATACGCCGCGGGTGTGACCTGCGTGCCTTCCAGATCAACCTGATTCACGCGGCGCGGTAATGGCAGATTGTTCTTATCCGGGCCAGGGGACGATGGAATCGGCTCCGCCGCGCGCAGCGGCTGCGAAGGAGGCGTTGCTTGCGTTTCGCCTTCGGAATGGATTAGCCTGCGAACTCTCTGCGGATCCTGATTGCTTGTCATGCCATTTCGAACTCTAGGATGTAGCCTCTTTCGGCTTGGATAGGACCAGGATACTCCAAGAACCTCGCATGCAGACTTCATCCTTTTGGTTCTTCAACTCGGCTTCCAGCGTGACAGAGCCGCCGCCGATGCGCGGCAAGGCTTTGGTCTCCGCAACACTCAACTCGGCACGGACTTGATCGTCAATGAAGATGGGTTTGACAAATTTCCATTCGTTCACCTCACGAAATGCGATCACCGTACCGTCGAGAATCCCCGTTTGCCAGGCCAGGCCGGAAGCGAGGGACAGGCCCAAAAGTCCATGGGCAATGCGTTTGCCAAACGGGCCGGCTTTGCTGAATTCTTCGTCCGTATGAATTCGATTGACGTCGCCGGTCAGATCGGCGAATTTCATAATATCATCCGAAGTTACCGTCCGGCCGCCGGTCACGATCTTTTTCCCGACACTGAATTCCTCGAAATACATGCCCATATTCATCTCCTCATGATCAGAGTTTAATCGAATTATACCCTTTGACCTCCTGCTCATCTGACCGTACAATAGAACTATGCGCGATTGGACTCTCCGCCCCGGTGACCCGTTGTCTCTCACCTTGGCCGCGGATTTTCGTTTGTCGAAGCCGGATTACGTCAACGATCACATCTGGGAACTCGAAATCGGAGCGGGCGAACCGGTCGCACTAGCAATCCGTACCACGTACGGATTGCGCGCCCGCCTCATGCGCATCTTTTATCGCTTCAGTGAACTTGGCAAAACAATGTCCAATCCCGCCGAATTTCACGCCTCGCCATACCTGCGGCGATTTTACCCAAACTTCCTTTGGCTGGAATGTTCCCCTTTTGAGGGCCTGGAAGTCTCGGCCGAGTATTGGGTGCCCGAATCCCACGCCTTGGCCGGCAGGCTGACGCTCAAGAATCGCACCGCTTTTGCCCGCAAGATCACGATTGACTTATGCGGGACGCTCACTCCGCTCGAAGGACAAGCCCTTAAAGATACTCAACAACAAATGGTCAATGTCCTTGCAGGACAAACCGGTGGTCTCTGCCCGGTGCTCTTCATGACCGGGGGGCCGCAGTTTGGTCCGGCCCCCCATCCCTCGCTCACGCTGGCGCTGGATTTCGATCCCGACTCAAGCCGTCAGCTGACCTGGGCCATTGCTTCAACCGATTCCGCGGAGGCTTCGTTTGATTTGGCGCGGCGCACTGCCGGCCGTTCCTGGGAAGCGGAACTCGCCCATATCGAATTGGTGGATGCCGGAGATACGTTTGATATTCGCACCGGTGATGCCGATTGGGACGCGGCGCTCGCCTTCAGTCAACGCCTGGCGCTGGGACTATTCTTTACGCCCGATCGCCAATTGCCGAATCCTTCTTTCGTACAGTCCCGCCAGCCCGATCATGGTTTTTCCAACAAGGGCGACGGACAAGATTATCCGCCCGGCTGGAGCGGACAATCACCGCTCGAAAGCTACTATCTTGCCAACGTGATCGCTGCGGCGCCTCACCTTACGCGCGGGTTAATTGATAATTTTCTCTCCACCCAGACCAAAGACGGGTCGATAGATTACAAGCCCGGCATCGCCGGTCAACGCGGAAAACTGTCTGCCGCCCCAATGCTGGCCAGCATGGCTTGGAAATATTTTCAACAAACGGAGGATAAAACTTTTCTGGGCGAGGCCTTTCCAAAACTCTCGGCTTTTTTCCGGGATTGGCTTTCGCCGCAACACGACTCGGACCGCGACGGCTTGCCGTCGTGGGACCACATAGTCCAGACCGGCTTCGAAGATAATCCACTTTTCGACGTCTGGCATTCCTGGTCACAAGGCGCAGATATTTCCGTTGTACACGATCCTGCACTGGAAGCCATGCTGTATAAGGAAGCGCGCACCTTGCTTCAGATCGCAAAGCGATTAAACCAGAATGATGAAATTGCAGCCTTGGAAGCAGAGGCCGGGAAGCTCAAATCATCGGTGGAAGCGTCGTGGGACGAGCAGGCTGCGTTATATAGCTATCGGGACCGCGCCACCAAATTTTGTCAGACGGGGAAATTGCTCGCGAAACATAAGGGGCCGGGCAATATGATTCCGAAGCTGGAGTTTGAGCAGCCCGTTCGGTTGTTGATCGAGGTGCAGACGAAGAATCCGGCGGCACATCGGCCAACCGTTGAAATCAGCGACCTGGTCACCAAAGGTCGAGGCAATATCGAGTTGATCCAGGGAGATCAATTCCATCGGAGAAGCGACGGTTTCACCGCCACCAGCCAAAAACTCTTTAGAAAAATCGGGCGCATCCGAATTGACGGTTTGGAGCAACAAGATCGAATCTTGGTCAGCAATGTAAATACGGCCAGCGAAGACATCACGCTCTTGACACCGCTCTGGGCGCATATTCCTGATCGTCAGCACGCGCAAGCCATGGTCGAGAGTTCTCTTCAGCGGGCCGAATACTTTGGCCGGCCCTTTGGTGCGCCGGCTTTATCGTTTGTGCCGGAACCCGAAGCGGACGCCGTTGCAATGAGCATTCATCTTCCCTGGAATCTATTAATCGGCGAAGGGCTGCTGGCTTACGAATTCAGAAGTGAGGCCGCGCGCTTGATGGGTCGCCTCATGAACGCAGTGATTCAAAGCCTCAAGCAAAACCATGCGTTCTATCAGCGTTATCACGCCGAAACGGGAAGCGGGCTTGGCGAGCGTGGCGCCTTGAATGGACTGGCACCTGTTGGTCTGTTCCTGCAAGCCCTGGGCGTGACCATTCTTTCGGAAGAACGTGTACGCTTGGAGGGAAAGAATCCGTTTGCATGGCCCGTGACGATCTCGTATAAAGGCTTGAAAATCGTGCGCGGACTTGGACAAACTGAAATTGCTTTTCGAAACGGAAAAGCCATTACGATTACGGACACGAACCCGCTAGTAGTATCCATGACTTAAATGTGATATGCTAATAATGAATGATGGCCGATGAGGAGCAGATTATGAACGATCCGATTCGTCTCTTGATGCTGGCGATTGTACAGGAGCAGGACTTGGATGTTGCGACGCGCGCGGTAAGCTCCTTCGGCGCACCCGTGGTGTATCTAGCGAGCGCGGGCGGATTCCTTGGGCGGCGCAGTGCAACGATACTGATCGGCCTGCCGAAGGGCCGTGAAGAAGACGTGCTGAGGGAACTCCGCAAAACCTGCCGTCAGCGCGTGGAATATCTGTCTATGCCGTTGGAGGGTTCACCGTTGCCGATGCCGACGCCGATTCCGGTAACGGTGGGCGGCGCAACCGTGTTCGCCTTGCCGGTGGAACGCTACGAGGAGCCATAGCCATGAAAATGATCATTCTGATCGTCAAGGACAGCGAGGCGGATGCCGTGACCCGCGCCATGACCAGTGCCGAATATCGCGTGACGCGCATCGCCTCGACCGGCGGCTTTCTGCGAAGCGGCGTGGTGACTCTGCTGCTCGGTGTGAACGACGCCCAGGTGGATTCGGCCATCCAGCTCATTCGTGAGACAATTGCAATGGGCGCACCCACCGAAAAGCATACCTCGCTCTTCGTGGTTCCGGTAGAACGCTTCGAACAAGTCTAATTCTTTTTAAAAGGGCGACCAGCCAGTTGCCCTTGCTACAAAGTCATTCCAAAACAAAATTATCGATCAATCTGGTCTTTCCGATGAAGACCGCCATCGAAAGCAGCGTTCTACCCGTTATATTTTCCAATTCCCGCAGGGTATTGTCGTCGGCGCAGGAGACATATTGCAATTGTGCCAGCGGCTCGGAGCCGATCGCCGCCTTCATAATTTGTCGCAATTTCTCGGCGTCGCGCTCGCCTCGTTCATAGGCAGTCTTCGCCATGCTCAACGAACGATATAAAACCGTCGCAGCCCTGCGTTGGTCGGCATCGAGATAAACATTGCGGCTCGACATCGCCAACCCATCCGGCTCGCGCACCGTTGGGCAGACCACAATCTCAATGGGGAAGTTCAAATCCACGGCCATTCGGCGAATCACCGCAACTTGCTGGGCGTCTTTTTGACCGAAATAGGCTTTTGCCGGCTGGAGGGAGTTGAACAGCTTCGTGACGACGGTCGTCACGCCGCGAAAATGCCCGGGGCGCTCGGCACCTTCCAGCGGGCGCGTCATTTCCTCGACCTGGACCCACGTTTGATAGCCAGCCGGGTACACAATTTCCGGCGTCGGCGTCCAGACCAAGTCCACGCCAGCCTCTTCGAGCAGGTGCAGGTCACGTTCCAAGTCACGCGGATACTTGGAGAGGTCTTCGTTCGGTCCAAACTGGGTCGGGTTGACGAAGATGCTCACGGCCACCGAGTCACAGTCGGACTTGGCGCGTCGCACAAGGGAAAGATGCCCTTCGTGCAGGTAGCCCATCGTCGGCACGAGACCGAGCTTCCCGTCCAGAAGGGGGCGTGCGGAGTGTAATTCGTCAAGAGTGGAAACGATCATCATGGCCAAAAACTCCCGGTTGACAAGAATAGAAAATCTGTGCTACACTTTTAAGACCCTAATATTAGAAAAGGAGAGATCAATGGCTTACTCACACACTAATTCGAAAGGCAATACCTACTACCTGCACTCCAACGGCAAGATGTTCTACTTCTCGAAGGAGATCAAGGCAGGTGCACTCGAGGCGGTGCCCGCCGGCTACCACGTCGAGGAGATGAAGACAGGCATGCTTGTTTTGAAACGAGACGAACAACCCAAGGCGGCCACCGAAGGATAACCATAGCCAAAGTATAACCCGTTCACCGCTACATCATCGTTCTTTTAGAGAAAAGGAAACCTGATATGACACTAAACATGAACTCTAAAAGTCTGAAGGAAAGGAGGGAAAGATGCCAGCACTAAATCGTGTTCAACTGATCGGATATCTGGGCAAGGAACCGGAAAGCCGCTTCACACCGAACGGAAAGAAAGTGGCCCATTTCAGCATCGGTGTCACGCAACGTCGGAAGAGCGGTAACGAGACAAAGGAATATACTGAGTGGTTCAACGTGGAAGCTTGGGGAAAGCTGGGCGAGAACGCCAGCAAATATCTCAAGAAAGGCAGCCTCGTCTACGTCGACGGCCGGCTCAAAACGGACAAATTCGAGGACAGTAAAGGCGAGACCAAGTATTTCAGCAAGGTTGTGGCCCAACTGATGCAGTTCCTCGATAAGAAGCACGCCGACGAGCCTGCCATAACGGCGGACGAAGAACAGGCTGAATACGAAACAGCGTAAGTTATACAATAGCGTACTGGAGAAATCCAGTACGCTATTCTTTTTGCACATCGCAATCGCTGGAATCTAGTTGTTACGAAAGGATTGCTAACATGCTCAGACTAAGATACCAGCGGAAGTTGGTGGGTCTGATAACGACTTTCTTGTTCTTAGCGAGCTGCGGGCCCTCCATATCCCTGCCGGCAACGCCGCGCCCCGCACCCACCCTACGACCTTCACCAACGCTGCCCCCCATATCAACCCTGCCCCTCACCCACACACCTGACCTTGTTTTGGCTGAAAAGACCGCAACTCTATTCGAGCAGGACTTTGAGTCCGGAACCGCGCTGGGAATCTATGATGATTACGGAAATTGGTCCATATCCCTGGACGATGCAGGCCATCATGTGTACTGCAATAATCAAAGCTCTCAAGATTGGCAATCGTTCAAATTCGGCTCGGATACCTGGACCGATTATGCGGTAGAGGCCAGGGTGGAATTCACGGAAGAAAATCCCGACCATGGCGTTGAAATATACGCCCGGATCGATTCGGCGATGGATGGATATAGAGGGACCGTAAATCGGGGCCAGGCCGGCTTGAGCTATTATCCTCCGGTAACAAGCCTGGGAAGCTCGTCATTCGTAACATTGGCAAATACATGGTACACACTCCGGCTGGAAGTCTTCGGTGACAACATTCAGTTTTCGATCAACGACCAACCCGTAGCCAATGGCGTGGTGAACCAGGGTCTGAGAGGTTCGGCAGGCTTTGCGGCGGGCCCAGACACGAAGACATGCGTGGACGATTTACGCATCTGGGCGTTAACCGAGGACGGTCGGATTGCCAACACGAGTCCGCTGGCCAAATACGAAGGGGAATGTCAATACTGTTTCCTGGATGATGAAGGTCCATCAGCACCCGTTCCGTTATCGAATACCTATGGCTTTACCTATCGCAGCGGCGATCCGCGAGAAAAAATCACTCTGAATGAAAATTTCAGGGTCAATGCCGGTGAAAACGTCGAATTCGATAACAAGATCATCCTGATCAAGCCAATCCAAAGAAAAGATATTGAAGTTTTCGGAACATTGACCATCAAGGATTGCCTGCTGATCTGGCTGCAGACAGATGATGACCAAACCGAATTGAGAATCAAGAGCGGCGGCACTTTGATCATTAAGGATTCATACTCATTTTGGGGCAACAGCTTCGGGGTGAACTGGAACTACGAGGACGGGTCGACAGTTTTCCTGGATCATTTTATTGGAGATCCATGGACAACCATCAGCGGATCGGTTAATTATACGGCCATCAACTACTCCACCGTAAAATTGACGTTTTTACAGGACACTCACGATACGAAAGTCCAGATAGCCAATGCCCACCTAGTCTGGTTCGAGATCTTTCCTCCCGAAGGTACCTATACCTTTACATTACCTGCCAAACGCCAATGGGCGGACTGGAATATTTCTTCCCTTTGGCCCATGACGACGGTGGAGATGAAGGATTCACATATCTATGAAGAGGATATCAGCCTCAATCCGAATACCCACGTGACGGTTCAAGATACTCCGGGTGGAGTGGGAATCGGCTGGATGATACACAAAGCCGCTCCCGGATATGTAGATTGTGAACTGAAAAACATGGGCGAGCCAGGAACAGGCAACGAAAACGGAAAACTCTACCAGGATATGACCTGGGACTTGGCCTGCATCAACTCATCGCTGACCTTGAAAAACACCCGGCTCGAAAAAGTGTGGCCTCATATTTGGGGGTATGTCCATGTGAAAGTCTACAATTCAAACATGGCAGAGACGGAGAACGCGGGGACGCTGGGGACTTTGGAAATCTACGATTCGGCCATGGACGGGGTATATGCCGATAGCGGAGGGCGGATCTACCTCGAAAATTCGTCGGTCGCATATACCCTTGATGTAAGGGACCAGAATTCTGTGGTCTACGGTTTTGGACTCAGCGGGCAATATCAGGTATTGACCTCCGCTGGAGGCGCTTATATCCAATTGGAGAAACCGGGTTCCCCGTGGCACTAGTAGTCTGTCAATCATGCTTTGATAAGTGGAGAGCCGTAAACATTGTGCGGAAGGCAGATGATCGGATATAGTCTTTTGAGTTTGATGCGTGCGTCAGCGGTTGTGAGACGCCAGTCGACGGTGGCACCGTTTGAATTGCGTTCAGTCTCCCAAGCCTCGGCCTCGTGGGCCGACACTATTGGATTGGGAATGTATCCGTTCAGGCATTGGCGGCTCAGAGCACTCAATTCGATTTCTGCCATGTCGAGCCAGGAGCCCTGCTTGGGTGTAAAGTGAAATTCCGATCGATGCAGAATGCGTTTCGCTTCGTCAGGTGGGAAGACTTCATAAAGAGATGAAGGATCATGCGTGTTCCACTGGTCTTCTACGAGTACACAGCGCTCGGCCTGGGGAAAATGCACGTACACCAAATCATGCATACAGAACGCCCAATCGACTTTGGTGCGCCGCTCAGTCACTTTGACGTGGCGCCAATTCTGCAGCGGTGCAAAAAACATAAACAGATTCGCCGTTCCTCCCCGATGATATTCATAGTCATAACATTCCGGTTGTCCGACGGTCATCGGCCCTCAAAAGAATGCGGGCATGGGTAATTTTCCGCACCCGTTGGGTCCCCGAGGCGATCAGATCGTTCCGCAATGTCTGTTCCTCTTCACTCAAGTCCACCATATATTTCTTCGCCATGCCTGTCTCCTTTGTACCAAGACAGGATAGTCCGAATCACGCTTATCAAAGCATGCTTGACAAAGTACTAGGGCCTGTCCTTGCACACATTATCGTACGTGATTTGAATACGACAGCTCCAGCCAGCGGTTTGGCCCGGACACTCACCTGGCGGAAGGTCTTCGAAACGATAGTCTGGTTGACCTAGAAGCACATGATTGATCTGGCATGTTTTCGGCGTCTGGCAGATTTGTTGGTAACTGACTGTGTAAGCCTCCTGGTCTGCGTATGCTTCGGCCATGGCGATACAATCGCTGTCCGGAGGCGGAGTGGTGGAGCCAAAGACGCCGCAAACCGGATGCAGATACTGCTCCGTCATCTGGCCACACGCTTGGTGAGGATTTGGGTTGCCAACCCATTGCTGCGCCGTTGCGATAAGGTTAGCCGGCACAGTGGGGGTGGGTGTGACGGGCGCGGGAGGGGGATTCGGCGGGACTGGTGAGCAGGCCATTAGAACAACCAACATTGCGGCAACACACAACATTTTTTTCATAAATCAACTCGTTGGATCTTGACTTGGCAGAAGGACGCAAAGAGATGCGACGATCGGGATGGAACTGATTCCCCTAGCCTGATGATCGGATACTCCTCAAGGTGTAGGTGTTGGCGTCACGAGCGGCTGTCCGCACTCGGTAAACCAATCGATGCTATTCCCAACCAACCCAAAATGCACTTGCCTTTTTGCCGTTTGGCCCTGCACAGTGACATTCGCATCTAAGGTGTAAACGTCCTGAACTTGAGTGGATATTCCGCTCGCCACCCATTCCCATGAGGCGGGTCCTTGTACATCCAAGACCGCAATATTGTATGTTGTATCCACAGGGCGCTGATTGACATAGCTTTGACACTGCGCCGCACCGTAGAGATTCAAGACTGCCGGGTGCAGGTGTTGAAAGAGAAACACCGTATCGTTCGTGCGCAATGCAGGCACGAATTGTCCCATGAAGGTTTGCAATCGCGGATCGATCCCTGAAGGCATGTTGGAGGGCAACGCGCTCGGCGGGTTTACGGCTACGGAGGTAACGTTTGGAATTTGAGTGTTCACGGGTGCCGCCCCGGGAGCCGCGGCACCCTGAAGTTGAGCCTCCACATGGAACGTGATCGGCCTTCCAGAGGCGAGAACACGACCTGCAGTACCCGTCTCCGTCACCACTTTGACGCCCACAGAATAATCCCCCGACAACCCGCTCGGTGTGAACGTGCCCTTGAACTCCGCTCCGAGGCCGTCTATACCCCAGCCTTTCGCCGCGCCGGTCGCGTCGAAAGTACCGTCCGGGGCAAGCTCACCGCTGACCGTCACCCACCATGACATAGGTGATTGAAAAACAATACTATGCCCTTCGGAGGTTGACAAAGAAAATGTGAGGCCATTCGACAGGCCGTAGTCCCGAACCAAATCCTCGTTAGCCCGATTATCCGAATACGATAGATCAGATACCTTGGCCATCCAAATGCCATAAATTGATACGACAGGTGGTTGAATTACAGGGGGTGGAGCTACAACAATTGGCGGAGCTACAACGACAGGCGTATCCACAACCGATGATTGGCCATGAACATAGAATTCGCTCGGAACTGGGAAACCTATATCATGAAAGTAGCCGCTGATGAGATCGTCAGTAAAATCTTCTCCGAAGAAGTGATTAAGAAGACCTATGGAGCTGAACAGCAATGCCACAACAATGAGCAAACATCCTCCACCATAAGCCCAGAAGGGAAATTTGCGAGGCTTCTGGAGTCTTGTCATCGGGCTGCCCGACGTGGCCGATTGTCCACCAAGGGCCGTGGCTTTGCCATCCCGCCCAAGCTCTGCTTGGTTCTTGAGATCGTTCGCAATAACTTCCTGCGCGACGGTTTCGACGTTTCCATTTCCACCGAGGTTACCCATAATTTAAGGTCCTTTCCATGACCGAGGTGAAGACCCGGCTGATCGGATTCACAACGTTTCGCCGTAAGGGCATATTCATCTGTCGAGCGATGACAAGTCGGCGCCATCGCTTTGCCCAGATTTCCAATTCAGGGGCCATCAGGTTTCTGCGGGCTCCCAAGTCATCGTAAAGCCCGAATTTCATCGACTGATCATACTGATTCAGCGTTTGACCCGTTGCCGGACGGTTCAGATAATCGCAGATCAGCGCATCAAGCATTCCCGACTCGAGCTGCCCTAAGAAGCGCTCCAAGTCTTGGCCGGGCACGCACGCAAAAGCCCGCCGGCTGTCGTTGGGATTGACGATCACAAAAACACAGACCGCCCAGCTGACCATCACTGGTGCAAGTTCATAGCCAGGCCTGACTCGCGGTCCGAGAATCGTGCCGTAAATGCTTGGCTCTATTGGAGCCTGGTGTGAATTCTCAATTCGTTCTTCGTCCGGACCTTCGATTGGGAGAGGCTCCACCCCTGCAATCATTTTGTCAGCAGGCTCGAGATCCGTCTCATCAGCCAGGCCGGTTATGGTTTCGCGCGCGATTTCCCATGATGCTTCCAACTGTTCTTGTGCTGTGATTGTGCCTCCGTCGGCCAACCGTAAGCGCGCCTGACGTCCTTCACTGTAAAGATCGGGACCGAAGGCTCGCCGATCCACATACCAGCCATACCGGCTATGATCCAACGCGAGCTGAAGTGCCAACCTGGGGGGATTTTTCCCAGATAAACAGGCTCGTACGCTACCCACCGCCACCGCCAGCGCGGCGCGCAAGCGCCTGCCGGTGACGTACTCCCCGCCCAGCTCGATTCTCTTCGGGCGTGGTCGTACCAAGAGACCGGGCGAAGTCTGCCTGTCCGTCAACAACATCAAAGCCGGAGCAAAGGTACAGGCCAGGAGCAAGGCCACCTGCTCTCGGCGCGTGGGGTCGATAGAAATACTTATATGTGTTGAGTAGCCCTCGATCCGGATGCCCGCGGGCAAGACCTGCTTCAGAAGGGCATAAGCCTCGTTTGCCCGTGTCTCGACAGCCAACGAAAACCCGCCAGTCAGCAACGTGGGCGGAAGTGCTAATTCAGCTTCGCGTTCGTCGCAAGTGAGCGACGCGCCGCAAGGCAGCCGATAGGCATTTGGATCAGATGGGTCGAGATGAGCATTGGCCAGCCCAAGCTTATGGATTAGCAATCGAAAATCGACAGCTCCATCTTGCTCAAGTCTATACTCATGTTCCAAGCCCACTAACGTATTCATCTTGTTCGGCTTTGCTTCCTTCCGCCGGTATCGCGCTTTATCCATCTTCTATCCGATTCCACTTCCAGATGCGCACATATTGTTGCAGTTTTCAAACCCCTTCCCAAGCCGCGTACTTGCACACGCGAGCGAATAGGTTTCGGTTCGGCCGGCTTACATAACATCCTCCGGTTTATCCTTTTCATCAATGCTGTCACCCTTGATGTCATCGACCGGTTCGTCACTCGGGCCACCTGCAGGGATCGCGGGCGGCAAGATTGGCTCCGGCAGAACCGCATCTTTGTCACTCGAGCCATCGGCAAGCCACGTGGGCTCTAAGGCGTCTGGTTTCGAGCTTGGCGCGCCTGTTTGCGGCTGTGCGACGGCCGCAGGTGACTCTGAAGAGGTCAGGCCCTTTTCACCCATTTTGCATTCCTCTCTACTTACATGCTCCGACAAAACCTTGTGTGCGTGCTAATCACTTAATGGAACGCCAGTTCTTCTCAGTTTTTTGCATGTGAGTCGCGGCGATTCCCGATCGGCCAGCTCACATAACCTCCGGAGGTTTATCCTTTTCATCAATGCTGTCACCCTTGATGTCATCGACCGGCGTATTTGGCGGAAGCTTATCTTCGTCACTTGAAACAGCTGGAGGGACCGGCGTATCAATGTCCAATTGACCAAGGGTAGCTATTTGGCCCAAGGCGTCTGGTTTCGAGTTTGGAGGTCCCCATTCCGGGTGCGTGTTTGGCGTGTCTGTTTGCGGCTTTGTTGCAGTTGTTTGTGACTCTGAAGATGTTAAGCCTTTTTCACCCATGTTGTATTCCTTTCTCTATACGCGCTCCAGTAAAATGTTGTGCCTGTGCCAGCGACCGAATTGAGCGCAATTCTTCCTGCGTTCCATTCACGCTTATTTGCACGAGAGTTGAGGCGACGCTCGATCTGTTGTGATACGGTTTTGCAATGCCATGGACCTGGAAAAACCGGGCCCGCGCAATCATATTCCACCCTTTTGCCAATCGAATGATACCGTTGCCAAATACCATTAAGTCCTACCTGTAAGAAAGCCCAAGACACGGGAACGGCTGATTGCTATGGATTTTACTGTAGTTGCCCGGCCTTGTCCAGTTGCTGAATCACCTTGTTACTTAAGATTTAAAAGTGGACAGTTTAAAGTCGAAAGGTGGACACCTGGTAGAGGAGCGGCAAAAGGGTCTAAAGTTGAAAAGTGAACCGCTGGAGGAGGGATTGCAGCGCTTCATAGGCGGGAGCCCTACCCGCACGCTGGGGTCTCCGTCAAGGGCGGCGAAGCCGTCCCGCAGGGACTTGCCCTTGACGGGGTGGTGTGCGGGTAGATAATTGCCCGCCGGAGGCGTTGCCGCGGTCATTCGCCCAAAAAATGATTTCATGCCGCCGCGTCTCGCGCTGTGCGGCGGCCAGTGAGCCCAACCGTTGGTTTCGAGAACTTGAAGTAATTCAACAACAAAGTGTGGCCGCACTGGATTTGAGCCAGAGTACCTTTAATCTCCTTTAGGATTGACAAATCCTCGGCAACATTTTTCCTGCCAAAACTTCACTGGGCAAATTATTTTATCCACTTTGACGATGGTAGAATCGAGAAACCATTTCCTCCCTCATCCGTATTTTGCAATAGAACATAAAGACAAGAAATGAAGACTTCACCCACCGGCACGCGCGCTTTCTTCACGATTTGGTTCGGACAACTCGTCTCCCTGATCGGCTCACAACTGACCGGCTTTGCCCTCGGTGTATGGGTCTACGATCAAACTCATTCGGTTTCGCTGATTGCGTTGACGCAGGTGGCGTTTGCCGCACCGTTCGTGTTCCTTTCACCGCTCGCAGGTGTGCTGGCGGACCGGTGGAATCGCCGCACCGCCATGATCGTCAGCGACTTCGGCGCGGGTCTGGCGGTGTTCACCACAGCCATCTTATATCTCAACCATCTGCTCCAGCCATGGATGGCAATTCCCATCAACTTTTTTATCGCATCCTTCAACTGTTTGATGTGGCCCGCTTTCACCGCCTCGGTGACCATGCTCGTTCCGAAAGAGCAATACGGACGCGCCAACGGATTCGTACAATTGGGCGAGGCTTTGCCGCAAATCGCCGGACCCGCCATCGCCGGAGTCCTTTATGTGGTCATCAGGCTCGGCAACATGGCATTGATTGATTTCTCAACTTACATCTTTTCCGTGGCCCTGATGATGGTATTCGTTCGCATCCCCGATCCGCCGCGCACGGCGGACGGTCATCAGGCAAAAGGCTCCCTATGGAAGGAAATGAAATTTGGCTGGGATTACATTGCCGCACGGAGGGGATTGCTCTATTTGCTGGTATTCTTCTTCTCAATTAATTTTGTGCTGGGTGTGGTCAACCCCTTGATCATCCCTTTGATTTTGGATCGCTGGACGCCCGAGGTGCTCGGATACCTCAGCACGGTCATGGGTGTGGGGATGTTGGTTGGGACATTGGGAATGAGCATCTGGGGCGGTGGAAAGCGGAAGATTTATACCCTGCTGGCAGGGGGATTGCTGAGTTCACTATTCCTCGTACCGATCGGCCTGAGGGTCACCATTCCAATGCTGGCGATATGCGGCTTTGGGTTTATGGCCATGATCCCATTCATGGATGCTTCAAGTCAGGCGATTTGGCAATCGAAGGTCGCGCCGGATGTGCAGGGGCGAGTGTTCGCAGTGCGTCGCGCCATCGCCTGGTCGAGCCAGACGATTGCCCCCCTTCTGGCCGGACCTCTGGCGGACGGCATCTTCAAACCCGCGATGTCCGCTGGAGGCTTTCTCGCGCCGACCTTCGGTCCCATCATCGGCGTTGGAGCAAGCCGCGGCATCGGTTTATTGATCAGCCTGCTTGGCATCCTATCCGTTCTCGTGGCGATGGGTGCCCTGATCACTCGGCCGATCCGCCATGTGGAAACCGATCTCCCCGATCATGGCACAGACTTGGGTAAAGCGCCCGTCATTTCCGGCGAACCAGCCGATTGACCACTTGTTTTTTTGGTGAGATGAAACCGCCTCGTTAAGGCGGTTTCATAATTAGGGTTGAGAAGCCGGTCCCGGGGTGGGATGCACCGGCAAAATGAACGGGGCGCGTGGCACTTGAGTAAAATCGAAATCGCTGAGCAGATTGCCAAGAATGGAAACATCTTCGCGCACATCAGGGCGCGGATCCGGGCGGCCATCGGTCGCGGGGTCGATGCGTTGTCCGTTGATGAAAATATCTTCAATCAATTTCACATAGGCGTCGTGACTCAGGACCTGATGATCGATGTAGCCCTGCTTGGCGTACGGGCTGATCACAAGGCCTGGCACGCGCAGCCCGTATCCGTTCTGGTCGACGTGCGGCGGAACGACGTGATCGTAAAATCCGCCCCAATCGTCCCACGAGAGGAAGATCGCGGTGCTATCCCAATCGGGGCTTTGCATGACGGCATTGATCAAACTGGCGGTCCACGCCTGGCCGTCGCTTAGAAGAGCCGGCGGATGTTCGCTGTTGGCACCGCTGGGCGTAATCCAACTGACGGCCGGCAAGCTTCCGTTCTGGGCATCCTTATAGAAATTCGTAACATCCGTGATGTTCTGAAGTTGTCCATCCTGCTGGACCGTGTCAAAGTAGGGCAGCGGATTCCAGATACCGGGCGTTTTTGCATCCTGATGCACAGGAGGGCAGTCCGCCTCGTCGTCCTCGCAGTCCGGCTCAGTGCCGCTCTGAACATAATATTTCCAGCTGACTTGATTCTTGAATAGCAGATAGGTCAAATCCGTCCAGGCATAATCGGGAGCAGGGTGATCCCCACCATTTGGATTATTGGGGGTGAAAGTCAGGAGGGTTGCCCGGTGCTTGCAATGCATTAATGCAACTCATTGGATCATGTGCAATGCTGCATTTCGCAGACCACTCCGAAACCATGAAAAGATGCGCCGGCAAACTCCAGGAGGAGTTCGGTTCAAACAAGTGATCCTGCAGAACAAAGTTTTCGGCAAGCGTCCAGTAGTTGGGAATTTCGCGGGCGTCATGATATCCCATTACATCCGTCCCGCCGCCGCCGCAATCAGGATTATCCGTCGTCTCGCAACCGGCTTTGCCTTGCTCGGCTTCTGTAATAAAGCCGTCCATTCTGCCATTGTCAATATCCTTGGCCGCATTGGATTGGCCATGCGGCCCGCCGTAATTCAAGTTCGCGGCATCGTGGTAGGGATAGACACAATTCCCCGTGGCCGGGTCGTTCACGCAGGTCGTGAACTTGCCGTTGGATCTTGGAAGCCCGTCCGCACCAGGATACGTTCCGAAATACGAATCGAACGAACGATTCTCCTGCATGATGATCACGATATGTTGAATTTTCTCGCGCGCGATCGTCAGGGATTCAGGAACAGCCGAGGTGGGTGTCGGCGCCGGGAGCGCGGTAGAGGGGTTGGGGGTGGCAGTAACAACGATCACCACAGGTGTTGAACTTGAAACCAGGCCAGTCACAGCATTGCAAGCCAGCAGAATAAGAACGGACACTACCGGAAGAAAGTATTTGATCGGCTTCATGGATGCACCTCGCCTCAATGCTAATCAAATCCTATGAGACCAATATTAATGGAAAGAAATCGGTCAAGCACAACGATGCGGGACGAGCGTTGGGAGATGTTTCGTTTACCCGCCCAGGCAGATCATTGGCTCAGAGCAGACTACATCAGGCGGTTACAAAATCCTCTAACGCACCCTGATTTTCTGCTAACTCACAGCGTGCAGAATAAAATGCAAAATTCTGGGAATCCAGAGGGCATCAACGATGGCCTTAAGATTTTGAAAACGATGGTCCCAGTAAGACGAAAGGCGGGAATATAAAGCCGGACTATAACTATGGAAGATTCGAGGCGGAACATCAAAGCCTCCGAAAAAGCCGATCCCTGCAGTCGATAGTGCCAATCCAGCGACCACGATCCAAAAACAGATCCGAAGTCTGGGCGTTGGCTGAAGCATCTCATCGATTCGCCAAGCCAACATGGCAACCGTTACAGTTAACAACAGGTAGAAATCGGCCGCGTATCGCATGGCCCCATAATAATAGACCAGAACAACCAGGAGTTGTGCCGCGCCGCCAACAAGAATCAGCATAAAAAAAACGAAACGTTTCGTCAGCGCAGGGCGATACCTGAAATACGATCTCCATAATATGGCAGTTAAGGGAACACTAAGAGCCAGCAGCCATAGAGTTGGAGAAGATGGGAAAAGACCGGCCATGACCGGATCGAAAAGCTTGCCGGGTGTCGCAGACGAAGCTTCAAACCAAGCTGGAAGCATCGCGTTTCCGAAGAGGGAAATTCCAATAAATGGGAATTTGTTCGCGACGGTCAGAGGATAGAAGAAATACGCATAAAAATTGGCAGGAAGATAAGATATTAAGAAATAGTGCTGTATGGGAACTGTCAGTTGATAGGTTAATCCTGTTTCCAGAGGATTGCCGAAGCGGGCAAAGTTGTAGATCCCCAGACCAAGGACGCAGCCGGCAAAGGGGATAAGGAGCAGACATAATTTACTCCAAAAATTCTTCCACTTGGCTTCCGTTCCGATCCAAATAATTATCTGACCCACAAAGAGTAAAGCTGAAATTGCAAGGTCATACCTCGAACCAACGGCCAACCCCCACCCCAATCCTGTAATGGCCAGCCAGGCAGGGCTCGCTGTCGCCATGTAAATCGTCCAGCTCGCCAATCCCAAGAAAAGGAAGAGCTGTCCGGCCATAATCGATGTTTCGTAAACCTCAGGGCGACCCAGCAGGAAGAGAAAAGGGATATTGACCAACCCGCCCAGGACCAATATTCCTAGCGACAGCTCGGGTGCCGCAGGGAAAAATTGATTCCTGATTTGGATCAAGGTAACCAGAAAGAGGAAGGTTAAGCCAATGTAGGAAATGACTGTCATCAGGATGTTGGGCGGTCGGGTCTGTGTCACGCCTTCGATCCCTGCCAACACCAGCCCGGGCACGGGCCCCCAATACAAATAATATTTTCCTCGGTAATAGGAATAGTCAAATTGATAGGGTATCCCTCTGCGTTCCTTGGGATTGTATGGATTCTCAAGAGCCATGAGCTCGGGCTGGGGCTCTTTAAGCATGGATAACTGACCATGCAGAAACGCCTCAGCCAGATCAATATAGTAATTATCCTTGCCCAGTTTTGGAAAGGCAGGAAAATTGCCCCCCGAGGTGTACCACAGCGAATACCCCGCTATAAGCAGGCAAACCAGGATCGCCAGGGCTACCCCAAGGATGGGTGAAAGAAATATTAACTTCAGGCGACCTTTGAGCCCAGGCATAAACAGTAGGATGAAAATTGACGACAAGCCGAGAAGCTGATGGAATCATAAAGCCAAAATCTGGAGGCAAAACCATTGCGAAGCCAGTCGATCAATCCTCCTTCGGCGGCGCGGCAGGGCCGTAATTCAGCACCTGTCTCACCTGTGTATTCCCCTCCGGCGGACCCACGACGCCGCGTTCCTCCATTACATCCATCAAGCGGGCTGCACGCGTATAGCCGATACGCATTCTGCGCTGCAGCATCGAGACCGAGGCGCGGCCCTCGCGGCGGATGATATCAATTGCATCATTGAGCAGCGGATCGCCATCCGTCGAGTCGACATCCTCCCACAATGGCCTCTGCTTGAGGGAGGCGTTTTCCGGCAGCGCATCAACCGGTGCGCCGGTGACCGCATACGGCGTGGAGGCCGAGGCCTGTGTCTTCCAATATTCGACCAGCTTTTGAATCTCGTGATCGGAAACAAACACGCCCTGCAGACGGACTGGCGCGGGTGCATCAGGAGCCTGATATAACATGTCGCCGCGGCCCAGTAGCCGTTCCGCGCCGGGCTGGTCGAGAATCACACGGCTGTCCACGCCCGACGCCACGGCAAAGGCGATGCGCGCGGGGAAATTGGCTTTGATCAGGCCAGTGACCACATCCACCGAGGGACGCTGGGTCGCCAAAATCATATGAATACCCGTGGCGCGCGCCAGCTGGGCGAGGCGCGTGATTGCGCTTTCGGTTTCATTCGGAGCGATCATCATCAAGTCCGCCAGTTCGTCAATCACAATCAACAGGAATGGGAGCTTCTTTTTACCTTCCGCCTTCATGCGCGCGTTGTAATCGGTAATGTTGCGCGAGCCAACTTTGGCAAACTCGTGATAGCGTTTGTCCATTTCGCGCGTCATCCATTGCAAGGCGCCCACCACGCGTTCCACCTCGACCACCACCGGCGCAAGCAAATGGGGGATGCCGTTATAACTGGTCAATTCCACGCGCTTGGGATCCACCAACACCAGGCGCAAATCATCCGGCGTGTTGTTCAACAGGAAGCACGAAAGGATCGAGTTGACACACACCGACTTGCCGGAACCGGTCGTGCCGGCGATCAGCAAATGCGGCATGAATTCCAAATTCGCGGCGATGGGATGGCCGGCCACATCCTGTCCGAGTGCAAAACGCAGCAGCGTTTTATTGCGCTGGAATGTTTCATTCTCCAGCACATCGCGCAAAGCGACCAGCGCCATCTCCTCATTCGGAACCTCGATGCCCACGTAACTGTGTCCCGGCACGGGGGCTTGAATGCGGATGCGCGGCGCGGCCAGCGCCAATGCCAGGTCATCCGCCAGCGAGGCGATCTTGCTGACGCGCACGCGCGTCCGACCGGCTCGGGTCTCGACGAAGAGCGGCTCAACGCCAAATTGCGTGATGGTCGGCCCGCGGCTGATCTCGACCACCTGCGCCGGCGCGCCGAAGGAAGCCAGTGTCTCTTCGATCAAATGCCCGCGCTGGTTGATGAATTCCTCGTTGACCGCCGGCGCGTTGCCCGCATCGAGGATGTCATTGATCTGCGGCAGGATCCATGGAATGACCGGCGGACTCGCCGTTGGAACATTGGGCGGTGCAACCGAGGGCGCGGCGGGAGTGTCTTTCAGCGGAGTGAATGCGGCAGGTTGCGCGCCCACGTCCGTCGGCGCCGGAGGTGCCGCGGGTCGGATCACCAAGGATTTCAGTCGCGCCAGTCCATGGCCGATCCAGTGAAATAGATCCAGCATGGTAACATCGAGCGTCATGGTCAATGCGATCAGGAGCCAGGCCACCAAAGCAATGATCGCGCCCCAAAAGCCAAGACCGAAAAAAAGCAGGCGCTCAAAAATGCCCCCCACATAACCGCCGCCCGCGCCATCCAGCGCTGCCGCGTCTGCCATCACGGGCTGGGCAATGATGCTGTGCATGGTGGTCAATAACCATAGGAATAGTAAAATGCTTCCTATGGCTCGTTCAACGGACAATGCCGGAAGCCGTTCATTCCGGCGGAGGATCAGCCAAACCCCAAAGAGAAACAAGGCAATGGGCAGGACATAAATTCCCCAGCCGAAGATCTGACCGAGAAAACGAATCAGGTCTGCCGTCAGGATGGACCGTGACGAAGCCAAGAGCGTCAGCAGGATCAAAATGCCGGCGACCGCCAGGGCCACGCCGATCACATCGAGCTTGCGCTCGGAAGACAGCCGGTCCCATAATGACGGCTCAGGAGGCAGCGACTCAGGCGGTGCGGAAGGCATGGAGGGCCTCAGCGCCGGTTTCGTGCGGGCTTGCGCCTTCGCAGGGGCTTTCCGCTTCGGCTTGCGTTTCTTGGGTCGGGAAAAGAAATCAAGGAAGGACATTCTTATCACGCGTACATCAGAGAGCAACAAAAAATTATAGCACAAATGGTCTGTTTTCTTTAAGGTACAATTGATTAGCAGTTACAGCGTAAACCACAAATCGCAAACCCGGCTCAAAGGTTCGCACGTTGCGCTCCGTTTATCAATTTTCTACAAGGATTCATCGTTGTTCGAAATTCTATTCCTCGGCACCTCTGCCTCCGCGCCTTCCGCCAAGCGAGGGCTTTCGGCTCAAATCGTAACGCACAATGAATATCGCTTTCTCATTGACTGCGGCGAAGGCACGCAGCGCCAGATTTTGCAAGCGGGCGTCGGCTTCCGGCATTTAACGCGCATCCTGCTTACTCACGGTCATCTCGACCATATCCTCGGACTCGGCGGACTGCTCAGCACCTTCATGCGCTGGGAGGCAATTGACCAGCTCGAAATCTTCGGCGGACGCGCCACACTGGACCGGGTGCGCACACTGATTGACGATGTCGTCCTGCGCGGCAATCAAACGCCCATGCCGCTCCATTTCCGGGAAATCAAGCCGGGGACGTTCTTCGAAGCGGATGATTTTACCATCAAGGCGTTTCCCGTCAGCCATCGCGGGCCGGATTGTCTTGGCTATGTTTTTGAGACCATCGCACGGCGGCCATTTTTGCCGGAGAAAGCAAATGAACTCGGTGTACCGTTCGGGCCGGAACGGAGTGATCTGGTGGCAGGCAGGGAAATTACACTTTCCAACGGCAAACGCGTCCTGCCGGATGAAGTATTGGGGCCGGTCGAAAAAGGCGTCAAACTCGTCGTGGTGGGGGATTCGGGTAAGACGGACAACTTGCTGGAGGTCTGTAAGGACGCGGACGCGCTGGTGATCGAGTCCACGTATATTGACGAAGAAGCCGAAATGGCGCATCAGTTTTCGCACCTGACCGCAAAGGAAGGTGCCGAACTGGCGGTCCGGGCCCACGTTAGAAAATTAATCCTGACGCATATTTCGCGCCGCTATCGCGAGAAGGACGTCTTGAAAGAAGCACAGGCGATCCATCCCAACGCAGTGGTGGCGCGCGATTTTGATGTTTACCAGATAAAGAGAATTGAACGAAATGGAGATGAATAAACCTTTTACCATTGGAGTTTTGACTTCAGGCGGAGATGCACCCGGCATGAACGCCGCCATCCGCGCCGTGGTGCGGGCCGCCAACACGAACGGCGCAGATGTATTGGGGGTCATGGACGGTTATGAAGGATTGCTGAACAGTGAGTTCCGTCACCTCGGCCCCCGCGATGTAAGCGGAATCCTGCAGCGCGGCGGGACGATTTTGCAGACCAGCCGCAGTCCCCGCTTTATGGAGTCGAAGGGCCAGCGCGAGGCCATCCGCCGCATGAATGAAGCCGGCATGGATGCATTAATTGTGATCGGAGGCGAAGGTTCGTTGAAAGGCGCCAACGCCTTGTATCAGCAGGGTATCAAGGTGGTTGGCCTGCCCGGCAGCATTGATAACGATGTATCGGGCACGGACATCTCCATCGGCACGGATACAGCCATGAACACCATCATGGACGCGGTGGACAAGCTGCGCGATACGGCCTCCTCGCATCGGCGCGCGTTTCTGATCGAGACCATGGGGCGCAATTGCGGTTATCTGGCCGTAATGACCGGCATCGCATGCGGCGCGGAAATCGTGTTGATTCCCGAAGTCCATGTGACGGTCGAAGAGGTCGGAAAGGTGATTGAAGATGCCTATCGGAGGGGAAAAACGCACGCCATCATCATTAATGCGGAAGGATCAGGGCAAAGCACCACCGAACTAGCCGAGGCGCTCGAAGCCATGGATGTCGGATTCACCACGCGCGTGACCATCCTCGGACACATTCAGCGCGGCGGATCACCGACCGCCTATGACCGTCTGCTGGCATCCCGCATGGGCGTGAAAGCCGTCGAGGCGTTGCTGGAAGGCAAGAGCGGCGTGATGACCGGCCTCGCCGGCCAAGAAATCATTTATGTTCCGCTGGAAGAGGTGATCGGCAACAAACGCACGGCGAGTCTGGAATACTATCAGATGACCAAGGTGCTGGCGAGGTAAAGATCACAGGTCGGTTCCAGCGCATAAGGAGGAAATTACATACGCAAGGCTGTAATTCGGGAATTGCGGGTCTAATGTCATTGCGAAGAGGTTGAAGAAGCAATCGCACGGAGCCATCAGCATCATGTTAGCCAAGATATCCTCCCTTTACGATAAGCCCGCCCGGATCAGCTTTTACCATTATATTTCCGTCCGTTTCGGCCGGCTTTGGTGGCCCACCGAACAGCCAACGAACAGATTGCCTGACCATCAAACAATGAAACGATTGCGATTTCTCAAGTAAAATCAAACTGTGAAGGAATTGATATATTCGCGCAATGCGGTCTATGAGACCCTGCGCGCCAAACGCCGCGATGTATTTCGCATCCAGCTTGCGGAAGGTGCACAGGAAAAGGGTCGGCTGGCTGAGATCGTACGCATGGCCAAGGAGCGCAGGATCCCCGTGGAGCGCACGCCGCGCCCGCGGCTCGACAAGGTTCATCCCAATCATCAGGGCGTAGTGGCGGAGGTCAGCGCTTATCCTTACAGTGACCTCGTCGACATTCTCGAACACGCTGATCAGAAACACGAATCGCCTTTTGTGTTGGTCCTTGATTCCCTGCACGACCCTCAAAACTTCGGCTCACTGCTACGCACCGCGGAGGCCGTCGGCGTGCATGGCGTGATATTTCCCCTTGCCCACACGGTCGAAGTGACTCCTGCGGTGGTTAATGCCTCGTCTGGCGCGAGCGAACACCTGCGGATCGCCCAGTCGAATCTTTCGCAGGCGATGGACGCCCTCCAAGAGTCAGAGGTATGGATCGTTGGCCTGGACCAACGCGGTGAAACCGTCAGCGATAAAACGGACCGGCATTTAAGCGGCGCGCTGGCGCTCGTGGTCGGCAGCGAAGGCGAAGGTCTGCGCGAGCTGACGCGTAAGAAGTGCAACCTGGTGCTGAAGCTTCCCATGCGCGGCCAGGTCGAATCATTGAACGCGGCTGCCGCCGGTTCGGTCGGGTTATATCTGGCGTATTTAGCCAGGAGAAAATAGAGTACCATTCTGCCATTGCGATCGGCAAATCAATGACAGCCGTGAGGAGGATCCTATGCCGGAAGCTACCTATCATTTTCCACGCGGGTTTTTATGGGGCACCGCCACCGCCGCGCATCAAGTGGAGGGTAACAACACCAATAACAATTGGTGGAAATGGGAACAGGATGGACATACCGATGGAAAATCGGGCCTAGCCTGCGACTGGTGGGGCGGACGCTGGCGCGAAGACTTTGACCGCGCCGTTGAAACATCACAGAACGCCCATCGCTTCTCCGTGGAATGGAGTCGCATCCAACCGTTGCCCGACCAATGGGATGAAGACGCGCTGGAAAAATATCGCGCGATGCTGCGCGGCCTGCGTGAGCGCGGCTTGACGGCGATGGTCACGCTGCATCATTTCACCGACCCGCTCTGGCTGGCCGAACTGGGTGGTTGGGAGAACGACGATACCCCACAGAAGTTCGCGGTCTTTGTCCGCAAGACGGTGGAGGCGCTGAGGGAATATGTCACCACCTGGGTGACGATCAATGAGCCGAATGTGTATGCCTATTCGGCCTACAGCGATGGCGCCTATCCGCCCGGCAAGAAGGATATCGGGGCCGCCTTCCATGTGATGACCAATCTGCTCAAAGGGCACGCGCTGGCTTATAAGGCCATTCATGAGCTTCAGCCAGAAGCGCGCGTCGGCATCGCTATGAATTACCGTTCCTTCCATCCTGCCAGCGGTTCGCCGCTCGACAAGTTTGTGGCGGGCATTCAAGCAAAAATATTTAATGATCTCATTCCACGTGCTGCACAGGACGGCAGGGCTCGCTTCGTTTATAAAACGGTGTGGATCCCGGAGGCCGCCAACACCCAGGATTTCATCGGCGTCAATTATTACACGCGCGATCAAGTGGCCTTCGATCTTTCGCGCCTTTCGACGTTATTTGGGCGCGCATACTTTCCCAAAGACGCCGATCTCAGCCAGACCGGTTACATCGCCAACGAACCGGATGGCTTTTATGAAGCCTTCCAGTGGGCAAGGCAGTTCAAGGTTCCCATCCTCGTCACGGAGAACGGCGTGGAGGATGCCGGGGACAAAATGCGTCCGCGTTATATTGCCCAGCATATTCATCAGATGTGGCGCGCCGTGAATTTCAACTGGCCGATCAAGGGATATTTCCATTGGTCGCTGCTGGATAACTTCGAATGGGAACGGGGCTGGACGATGCGCTTCGGGCTTTGGGGCCTGGACGTGGACACGCAGAAAAGAATCCGGCGTCCGTCCGTGGACCTGTATGCGGCGATCTGCAAAGAGAACGGGCTCTCGTCCGAGATGGTGCGGAAGTATTGTCCCGAGGTATTTGATAAATTATTTCCCTCGTAAGTGCAGGAGCGAGCCAACGCCTGTGCCTTTTCAGGACGAATCGCCCCTGCTTATTTCATGCAACTCCCGCTTGAATTTACCCAAACGATCAAAAACACCTTCGGCGAGGCCGGTCGTGGTTGGCTGACTTCGTTGCCCGATCTCATCGAGCAAGCCTCGCGCCGCTGGCAATTGCTGGAGATTCGGCCCGTCTCGAATCTTTCCTACAATTTCGTTGCCTTTGCAAAGCGCTCGAATCAGGATGTTGTTCTCAAGATCGGCCTTCCCCATCGCGAGCGGACCAGCGAAATGTCGGCGCTACGTTTCTTCAAGGGCAAGGGCGCAGTCCGTTTGCTCGAAGCCGATGAGGAACGCGGTATGTTTTTGTTGGAACGTCTTTTGCCGGGGAAAATGCTGGCCACCTTAACCGATGATGCTCAAGCCACGCACGCCGCCGCCGGTGTGATGTTAAATCTCTGGCGGCCCGCGCCGTGCGGAGGCGCGTTCATTCAATTATCCGATTGGTTCAAAGGCTTTGAGAAATTGCGGCTCCGCTTCGAGGGCAGCACGGGGCCGCTTGAGAAAAATCTGGTTGAAAGAGCGGAGCACTCGGTCGCGAGCTTCTTTGGCGAAGATTATGCTCCGATGCTCATTCACGGCGACCTGCATCATGACAATATCCTTTCATCCCAAGATGATTGGCTGGCAATTGACCCAAAAGGTGTGATCGGTCCTGCCGCATACGAAGTCGGGCCGTTGCTGATGAATCCGTTGGGCTATCTGACTCGGCCCGATGCCGTTCGAATCACCAGACGCCGCATGGACATTTTATCGGAGCGATTGGGCTTCGAGACCGAACGAATCCGTGAATGGGGAATCGCGCACGCCGTTCTTTCGGCATGGTGGGATCTGGAAGATAACATGGATTGGAAATATTCCATGCGCTGCGCGGAAATTACGGCACGGGCTTAAATACAACAGCCTCCCAAACAGGAGGCTGTTGGGAGTGCTGGGAATCTATTACATCTTGAAGACGAAAAGCACCGCGTAGGCAAGGGCGAGAATGCCGGTCACCCACGAGGCATAGGGAAACGCCCAGAAGGCAGCGATTCCAAAGAGCAGGAAGAACAACCACATGCACCACTCGGAAATCTTCTTGGGCCACATCATAAGAACACTCTCCTTTGACTGAATTTGACTGTCCGCGCGGACAGCTCTAATTATGACAACCCGGGTGTAATTCGGGAGTTACGCTCCACGTGGTAAAATTTACGAATCCGTTCCGTTTTCAGCGCCTGCCGCAGGGACTGCGGTAGGCTTTTTCTGCCTCATGACCACCATCTCTGCTCCTGCTGAATTCACTCTGACGCGTCAACCCTCCGAACGAACCAGAGGCCCGGCCCGTTGGATCTGGTCGCACGCCATGCGCTACTGGTATATCCTGGTGATGCTGGTGGTCGGCGCGATCGGCAACGCCGCGCTGGCCTCCGCGGTTCCCGTGCTGGTGGGCAACGCCTTCAACGACATGCTGAAGCCGAATCCAGATGTCCGCATTCTCATTCCGCTGGCATTGATCCTCGGCGCCTCACAGATCGTGCGTGGCGTGCTCCAATTCGGACGCAACTTCGGCGCGGAATTGATGGCGCAAAAGATGGAGCGCGATATCCGCGACGAGCTTTACGTTTCACTGCTTGGCAAGAGCATGACCTTCCACAACCTCCAGCCGGTCGGCGATACGATGGCACGCGCCACCAATGATGTGCGCGAAGTCAACTTCATGTTCAGCCCCGGCGCAAACCTGGTCATTGGTTCGGGATTATTCGTCATCATTCCTTTCTTCGTCATCCCACAGTACAGCCCAGCGCTCCTGCTCACGCCGGTTCTATTTTGCATCGGCTATTTTATTGCCTTGTGGCGTTATCTCAAGACCATGGCACCGGTCACGGATGACGTGCGTCAGACCTTTGGTGAGATGAACACGCATCTTGCCGAAGCCCTGGACGGCGTGGAGATCATGAAGGGCGCGGCCCAGGAAGGGGCGGAAACCGAAACGTTCGTCACCAATGCGCGCAAAGTGCGCAATGCGTTTGTCCAGCAAGGCGACATCGAAGCCCGCTTCATTCCAAATCTGATGATGGGCCTCGTGTATGCAGCAGGACTTTTCCACGCTCTGATCCTGTTTCGCGCGGGCGTGATCAACACCGGCGATGTGGTTGCCTATTTCGGTTTGCTGCGCATGTTGGAGTTCCCGACCTTTGCGTCTGCCGCGGCCTATACCCAGATCTCGTTGGGCGTTTCCGGAGCGCGCCGCATTCTGGAGCTCATCAACCACGAAACGAACCTCGATCAAAACGCCTCGGGCCGGACTTCGAGCATGCGCGGCGAAATTGAATTTCGCGGCGTCTCGTTTTCCTATCCCGATGGCGGATTGGTGCTGCAGGACATCTCCTTTCACGTCAAACCCGGACAGACGGTGGCTCTGGTTGGACAGACCGGCGCGGGCAAAACATCCCTGGTGAGACTCATCAATCGAACCTATGATGTCAAACAGGGCCAAGTATTGGTCGACGGCGTGGACGTCCGCGACTGGAACCTCGCTTCCTTGCGCTCGCAGATCTCGATGATCGAGCAGGACATCTTTTTATTCTCGCGGTCCATTGCCGATAACATCGCGTTTGGAAAGCCCGGTGCGGGGCGTGAAGAAGTCTTATATGCCGCGAATGGCGCACAGGCGCACGAGTTTATCGAGACGTTCGATCAAGGCTACGAAACCGTGATCGGGGAACGCGGCGTGACGCTGTCCGGCGGACAGCGTCAACGCCTGGCACTGGCCAGGGCTTTCTTAACGGATCCCCGCATTTTGATCCTGGACGACTCGACTTCCGCTATCGACTCGGCCACCGAAGACAAGATCCAGCGCGCCATCGCCAATGCGGCGAAGGGCCGCACCACGATTCTCATCACCCATCGTTTATCGCAGATCCGCTGGGCTAACCTGATCATCGTTCTGCGCAAGGGCAGGATCGCCGCGATGGGCACACATGATGAGTTGATGAAAACCTCCGAAGCGTACAGCCGCATATTCAAAGAATGAATGGCCTTCTGATTACTGGATATTGAACCATGGGTTTCTTTGCCGGACTAAACGTTGAAAAATATGACCGTCAATACACCGACCGCCAATTGGTGGGACGGATCATTGATTATTTTAGACCACAGGGCAGGCGTTTTGTCTGGGTTTCAGTTCTCGTGGTCTTCATCGCGGCCATTGGGGCATCCTTACCGATCATCGTCAGCAACATCGTCAACCTGCTTCAAAGTAAGCCGACCTTGCAGGCCGTCACGCTGGCCGGTCTGGCATTGGCCTTCATCGGTGTCAGCACATGGGGCCTGAATTGGGCACGGCGCAGTCTTGTGATCCGCGCCATCGGTGATGTGGTGCTTGCCTTGCGGGCCAACGCCTTCGATGCCGCCGCAGAACACGATCTGTCGTTCTATGATCAATTCTCTTCGGGGCGCATCGTCTCGCGCATCACATCCGACACGAACGATTTCGGTCAGCTGGTTGTCATCGTCACCGATGTTACGTCGCAGCTTGCTACTGCGATCATCCTCGGCGTGGTGATGTTTTACACCGAGTGGCACATGGCGCTGTTGATGTGTTCCTTCGTGCCGATCATGTTGGGCTTGACTACGATCTATCGCAACCTGGCGCGCCGTGTCACGCGCAATGGCATGATCGCCATGGCGGAAGTGAATCAAACCATCAAGGAGACCGTCAGCGGAATTTCGATTGCGAAAAATTTCCGGCAGGAACAAAGCATCTTCGATATTTTCAACAAGGCGAATCAACAGTCGTACCGCGTCAACGTCCAACGCGGCTTTGTGCTTTCGATTGTTTTTCCCACCTTGAATGCGGTCACGGGTTTCTTTGTTGCGGCGTTGGTCTATTATGGCGGCATCAACATTCAACAGGGCATTGTGACTGCCGGGGCATGGTATCTTTTCATTTTAAGCATTGATAGCTTCGTCAATCCCATTTCGAATCTCTCGGCGTTCTGGGCGCAGATTCAGCAGGGGCTGTCCGCCGCAGAACGCGTCTTCGCGCTGATCGATGCGGACCCGAACGTGGTCCAGACGGATCGACGCGCGGTCCCAAGCCTCAAAGGTGAAGTCCGCTTCGAGCATCTCAACTTTCGTTATACGGATAAGGAAGCGATTCTCACCGACTTCAATCTGACCATCCGCCCCGGAGAGAATCTCGCCCTCGTGGGGCATACCGGCGCGGGCAAATCCTCCATTGCCAAGCTGATCGCGCGCTTCTACGAATTTCAAGAGGGATATTTGCGGATCGACGGCATGGATATCCGCACCTTCGATTTGCATGAATATCGCCGGCATTTGGGAATCGTTTCGCAGGTGCCGTTCCTGTTCTCAGGCACGGTGGCGGATAACATCCGTTATGCCGTGCCAGATGTTGAAGAAAACGAAATGTTGGAAATGGCGAATCGAATTGGCGAGGGCGAATGGCTGGAGACCCTGCCGGAAGGTCTGCACACCGAGGTCGGGGAACGCGGCGGGCGCCTCTCAATGGGGCAGCGCCAGCTGGTGGCGTTGATGCGCGTGCTGGTTCAGCGCCCCGCCATCTTCATCCTCGATGAAGCCACCGCCAGCATCGACCCGTTCACGGAATGGCAAATCCAGCAGGCATTGAATTTGATCCTGACCCACTCCACCAGCATTCTGATCGCGCATCGTTTATCAACGGTCAAGGCTGCGGATCGAATCGTGGTGATGGAACAGGGCCGCATCATTCAGGAGGGCAATCATGAGTCGCTGTTGAAACAGGGCGGACATTACGCGACATTGTATAACATGTACTTCCGGCATCAATCGCTGGATTACCGGCCTGACTGGGTGGACGATCAAAGGACGACCAACCTGGATATAGCGCTGGACAACCAAACCACACAGTAGCCGAAAGCAAAATCGGCCTCACAGTTTGCTCCAGCCTCCCACCCGCAGTTTCTCAGTTGACCGGATCAGATGCTGAGTGCGGGCCGGTAATTGACAAATACGACACTTCAGTTAATAATCGCCTGCGGCAGAGTTATACTCACTTGTGGTGCAACTCTGATCAGATATCATCATGCCTCATCCCGTTGTAGGTGAGGTTCACGTGCGGCACCTGCATCAAAAAAATTCAGCCGGGAGGCTGCCCTATGTCGGATGAAATCATATTGATCGTAAACGGAAAGCCCCGCACCGTGCAAGCCGCGCCGGATACGCCGCTCCTGCATGTTTTGCGCAATGAGCTTGGATTAACGGGCCCGCACTTTGGGTGCGGTGAGGAAAAATGCGGCGCCTGCATGGTGCTGATCGGAGACAAGGCAACGCAATCATGCAAGATGCCGGTTTCCGAAGTCGGCCAAGCGCGCATCACAACTTTGGAGGGCCTGATCGAAGAGGGCCAGCTGCATCCGGTCCAGCGCGCTTTCATCGAGGAACAAGCCGCGCAGTGCGGTTACTGTCTTAACGGAATGATCATCACCACCGCCGCGTTGCTTTGGAAGAAACCCCATCCAAGCGATGCACAGATCCGGGAAGCCCTGGACGGCAACTTGTGCCGCTGCGGTTCCCACCTGCGTATTCTGCGGGCGGTGAGACGGGCCGAGGCTTTACTGGCGGAGAGCGAATGACCAATCAGACCCACGACGCGAACCAAAATTGGAATCAGCAATCCGGTCGTCCGGGCTCGGGACGCAGGGAAGCGGCTTGGGGCGAAGTGACGGATCGGCTCGATGATTGGCTAGCCATCGAACCGGATGGATCCGTCACGGCATTCAGCGGGAAAGTCGAATTGGGAACCGGCGTGCGCACAGCTCTAGCGCAGATCGTAGCGGAGGAACTGGACCTGCCACTTGAGCGGGTTCATATGGTCATGGGGGATACTGCCCGCACACCGGATGAGGGATATACCGCCGGCAGCATGACGATCAGCGGCAGCGGAACAGCCCTGCGGAACGCCTCGGCCGAGGCGCGGCGCGCCATGTTGCAGATGGCTTCCGAGCGATTAGATGCCGCCTTGCATGAGTTGCTCATCCGGGACGGCATTGTCCAAGTGAGGAACCATCCCGAGCGTTCCATCTCCTATGCAGAACTGATGGGTGGAAAGACATTTGACCTCAAAGTCACGGATCAAGCGCCGCGAAAGCCGCCGAAAGATTATCGAATCGTTGGGACATCCACTGCGCGTGAAGACCTGCCGGGCAAGATAGCCGGTCAACCCAGCTTTATCCATGATTTGAAAATTCCCGGAATGCTCCACGGACGCCTCGTTCGCCCGCCGGGTCCGGCCGCAAGATTGGTTTCCATCGATAAGAACTCGGTGAAGGACATTCCGGGACTGGTCGACGTGATTCAACGCGGCAACTTTATCGGCGTGGTGGCGGAACGCGAAGAGCAAGCCGTCTTAGCCGCCAAGCAGCTCAAAGTCCAATGGCAGGAGGCGGCCGTTTATCCGCGCATGGAGGATCTCTATGCCTATCTGCAGAATCAGAAAACGGAAGATACCATCGTAGCGGACGAAGGAAATTTCGACAAGGCGATCGTACGTGCCGACCGGAAATTGCATGCCACGTACTACCAGCCGTATCACGCCCACGCCTCGATCGGTCCATCCTGCGCGGTGGCGGATGTGAAAGGCGATCAAGTTACGGTTTGGGCGAGCACCCCGGGGCCTTATCCGCTGGGCGGCGCCCTGGCACAGATGCTGGGCCTGCCCGCTGACCATGTGCACCTGATCTACGTGGAAGGTTCGGGAAGTTATGGGCAGAACGGCGCGGATGACGTGGCCGCGGATGCGATCATCCTATCGCAAGCCGTTGGAAAACCGGTGCGGGTGCAATGGACGCGCGAGGAGGAATTCGCCTGGGAGCCAAAAGCTCCGGCCATGGTGATGGAGGTCAACGCCGGGCTGGACGCGCAGGGGAACGTCATGGCGTGGGATTATCATGTATGGTCGCCATCGCACGTGGCCCGCGCGCGCTTTGCCGGCCAGCTGGTGACTGTCCAACTGCTATCCGGACAACCTGCTCCGCAGTCCCGCTTCTCCTTTGGCGCGGAGCGCAATTCGCGGACCAATTACAGCTTTCCCGCGCAACGCGTGACCGTCCACTATTTGGGAAATTCGCCGTTACGCGCCTCATCCTTCCGAAGCCTGGGTGGAGCGGAGAACACTTTTGCCAACGAGTCGTTCATGGATGAATTGGCGGCTGCGGCAGGTGTCGACGCACTGGAGTATCGCCTGCGCTATCTATCCGAGGCACGGGAGCGTGCGGTTCTGAAGGCCGCGGCAGAAAAGGCCGGCTGGGAATCGCATCCTTCCCCGCGCAAAAGCAAAGCGGCGGTAGCGGAGGGACGGGGTGTGGCGTTCGCGCGCTATGAGAACGATCAAGCCATCGTGGCCTGTGTGGCCCAAGTGCAGGTCGATCCAGCCCGCGGCATCGTGCGGGCTAATCGAATCGTTGTGGCCCATGATTGCGGACTCATCATCAATCCGGACGGAGTGAAGAATCAAATCGAAGGCAATGTCATCCAATCGCTGAGCCGAACCCTCAAGGAAGAAGTGCAGTTTGATGAGAAACATATAACCAGTGTCGATTGGGAGAAGTATCCGATCTTGACCTTCTCCGAGGTGCCCGAAGTGGAAATCGTGCTCATCAACCGGCCTGATCAGCCGGCGGTGGGTGCGGGTGAACCTTCGACGGTGACCACGGCCGCGGCCCTCGCCAATGCCATTTTCGATGCCACTGGCGCGCGCTTGCGGCAGATTCCCTTTACCCCGGAACGGGTCAAGGCGGCTCTGGGTGAATGGGAGGACCCGAAATGAGCCGGACCGGCTGAAAAGACTTCATGGCTTGTGATGAGTGCTCTTCCACATAGGGAAGAGCATTTTGTTTGTGCAAATGTCCTCATTCTATTTTCGTCTCCGGCCTCAATCCATCAATAGTCCATTGACGGATTCTCTCGTCAAATGTAGACTTAAGTTATCTGATTTGGAGCGCGGATATGGTAAAGAAAATAACGCCGAGAGAAAAGAAAACAATTAAGAGATCATCCCAGACAAGGCATTCTTCCGTTCATGCGCGGAAGGGAAAGCAGACAAAAACTACTTCATCATCACAGACGAAAGGAGTGGCCGGTGAAAACTTAAAGGGGAGGCGGTCCATGCGCATAAACGCGGTAACGCGGCTGACGTTCCTTGAGGAGGAATTGGATCAGCGCGATGCTGAATTGGCCATCATCGACAGCATTGAACAGGGATTGGCGTCTAAATTGGAATTGCAAGCCATTGTGGATTTGGTCGGTGATAAGCTGCGGCAGGTCCTCAAAACGAATGAAATCGGGATTCGGCTTTACGATGAACAAGCCGACCTGGTTCATTACCTTTACGAGTTCGAGCATGGCGAACGTCTTACCATTCCGATGATGAAGCCCAGCGCGCTGTTCCGAAAAATGCAGAAAGACCACTTGCCGGTTTTTGGGAAAACATCGGAAATCAGCGCGGCTTACAACTTGATGAATGTGCCCGGCACGGAAATCTCCAAATCTCTGGCGAACGTTCCGATCATTTCAGGCAACAGGGTGATCGGATGTATTTCGGTTGAAAACTATGAGCGCGAAGATGCCTTCAACGAATCGAATATTCGTCTGATGCAAACCATCGCGGCGTCGATGGGGGTCGCGCTGGAGAATGCGCGTCTCTTCGATGAAACCCAGCGCCTTTTCAAAGCGGAGCAGGAACGCGTTGCAGAGTTACAGATCATCAACTCGATTCAGCAGGGCCTCGCCGCCGAGTTGGACTTCCAGGCCATCGTGGATCTGGTCGGCGATACACTGCGGGGCGTGTTCAACACAGGGGATCTCACGATCACCTGGTACGATGAAAAAGGCAAACTGGTGAACTACCTTTACGGCTATGAACATGGCAAGCGCCTCCCGGTTCTCTCCCGCCCGCCCAACCCCGGCGGACTTTATGAAACAGAAATGAGGACGCGCCAGCCGGTAGTGCTGAACATTGCCGCGGATTATGCAAAGCTCCACGGCGGAGTGGTTCCCGGCACGGATCAGAGTAAATCGTTGATCTCCGTACCCATCATCAGCGGTGATCGTTTTCTCGGCGACATCAGCCTGGAAAACTACGAACACGAGAATGCGTACGGCGAATCCGAATTGCGATTGTTGACCACCATCGCTGCCTCGTTGGGCACAGCCCTCGAAAATGCGCGGCTTTTCGATGAGACCCAGCGCCTGCTTAAGGAAACCGAGCAGCGTAATGCGGAACTTGCCATCATCAACAGCATTCAAAGTGCATTGGCTGCAAAACTGGATATTCAATCCATTTACGATGCCGTCGGCGACGAGATTGGCGAAATCTTCCCGAAGGCGGATGTGGGCATTCGTATCTATGATGCCCATACCAATCTAATTCACTTCCCTTATTCAGTCGAACGTGGTAAACGGCTTCACATAGATCCCATTGTTCGCGGTGAGGCGGGAATCACCGATCATGTGCTCAAGACCCGTCAAGCCTTGCTGATAAATCAAAATGCGGAAGAAGAAACAGCAAAGTACGGCAGTTATACCATCCCGGGCACGGAGTCGGAAAAGTCGGCCTTATATGTTCCATTAGTAGTGGGGAATCAAGGCAAGGGCATGATCAATTTACTCGATCTGGATAAAGAGAATGCATTCAGCGATTCCGATGTCCGCCTGCTAACGACGATCGCCAACTCCATGAGCGTTGCTCTTGAAAATGCCCGTCTCTTCGACGAGACCCAGCGCCTGCTCAAGGAAACCGAGCAGCGCAACGCGGAACTCGCCATCATCAACAGCGTGCAACAGGGGCTCGCCTCCAAGCTTGATTTTCTCTCCATCGTTGATTTGGTCGGCGACAAGGTGAGGGAAATCTTCCATCTCGACGATTTGTCCATCGCGCTATACGATAAGCAAACCAATATCATGACCATGCCGTATTTTCTGGAGGGCGGAAAGCGCTTTCCAATCGAACCCGTGCCGTTGACCACCGGTTTTACCGCGCATATCATCCACACCCATCAACCCTTTTTGATCAACGAGGATCAGGGACGCATCGCCAAGGAGATGGGCACGCGCAGCATTGGCGATGAAAGTTCGACAGTCCCCATCGATGATCAAAGTTATCTCGGTGTGCCCATTCTCAAAGGTGAGGAAGCGATGGGTGTGATCGCGCTCTACGCCAATCACAAACACGCTTTCGATCAGTCACAGGTCAACTTACTGTCGACCCTGGCATCGGCCATGAGCGTGGCGCTCGAGAATGCGCGCCTCTTCGACGAGACGCAGCGCCTGCTCAAGGAAACCGAACAGCGCGCGGCCGAACTGGCGATCATCAACAGCGTGCAGGAAGGGCTTGCATCCAAATTGAACATGCAAGCCATCTACGACCTGGTCGGCAACAAGATTTGTGAGATCTTCAGTCTGCAGACCTGCTTCATCATGCTCTACGACAAGGAAAAGGACGTTGAATATTATCCCTTCATCGTCGAGGATGGATTCCGTCAAAAGCAGGAACCGATCCCCCACGACGAAAAAGGATTCGGTCCGCTGGTGATGCGCACGCGTCAGCCAATGATGATCAGCGAAAAAATGAGGGAGCGTTCTGCACAGGTTGGTTCTTATATCATTGGCGGCGGCAGGGAACCCAAATCCGCAATTTATGTGCCACTGTTGATCGGTGACGAATCCAAGGGCGTGATCTCCGTGCAAAACACGCAGAAGGAAAACGCCTTCACTGAATCGGATTTACGCCTGCTCAACACGCTGGCGTCTTCCATGAGCGTCGCCTTGGAAAGCGCCCGCCTCTTTGCCGAGACCGAACAGCGCGCCACCGAGCTGGCAACGATCAATACGGTCAGCACGGCCCTGGCCGGCGAACTTAATATCGACTCGTTGATTCAATTGGTGGGCGAACAAGTGCGCAGCAACTTCCACGCCGACATTGCTTATGTGGCTCTGCTGGATGAAGAAAAGAATCTCATCCATTTCCCTTATCAATATGGCGACGAGCTGGCCTCGATTGAATTTGGTCAGGGCTTGACCAGCAAGATCATTCAATCCGGCAAGCCGCTGCTGATCAACCGGGAAGTGGATCGGCAGCGTGAACATTTGGGCCCGACCGTTATCGGACGACAGGCGCGTTCGTATCTCGGTGTGCCGATCTTTGTCAGCGGCAAGGCGGCCGGCGTGATCAGCGTGCAAAACACGCAGCAGGAAAACGTGTTTAAAGAAAATGATCAGCGCTTGCTCGGCACGATCGCCGCAAACGTCGGTGTGGCATTGCAGAATGCACGCCTGTTCAATGAAGCCCGCGAAGCCCGCGCCGCGGCCGAATCGGCGAACGAGGCAAAGAGTTCCTTCCTGGCCACCATGAGTCATGAGATCCGCACGCCGATGAACGCCGTCATCGGCATGAGCGGACTCTTGCTGGATACGCAACTCAACGATGAACAACGCGATTACGCCGAGACGATACGTAATTCCGGCGATACGCTCCTCAACATCATCAACGACATCCTGGACTTCAGCAAGATCGAAGCGGGCCGCATGGACATTGAATCGCAACCCTTCGATCTGCGCGACTGTGTCGAATCGGCACTCGACCTGATAACCGCACGTTCCATCGAAAAAGGACTCGACACCGCCTATATCTTCGAAGGCGAGGTCCCCGCCGCAATCCAAAGTGACGAGACGCGCTTAAGGCAAATCCTGCTTAACCTGTTGAGCAACGCGGTGAAGTTCACGGACAAAGGTGAGGTGGTTCTCACCGTCACATCGAAAGCAGTCTCAAAGAACAAGGTCGAACTTACATTTTCGGTTCGCGACACAGGCATCGGCCTCACCAAAGACGGCATGAGCCGCATCTTCCAATCCTTCTCACAAGCGGATTCATCCACGACACGCAAATATGGCGGCACGGGCCTGGGGCTTGCCATCAGCAAACGTCTCAGTGAAATGATGGGTGGAACGATGTGGGCGGAAAGCGGCGGCGTGGGCCAAGGCTCCAGCTTCACCTTCAAGATCGTGGCTTCGATTGCAGATCTGCCCGAGCCGAAGCGGCGCGAGTTTAACGGAGTCCAGCCTCAGTTTCATCAAAAGCGGATCCTGATCGTGGATGATAACGCCACCAATCGCCGCATTCTGAGCACGCAGACCGCAAAATGGGGCATGTCCTCGCGTGACACCGAATTTCCGCGCCAGGCCATCCAGTGGGTTCAAAGTGGCGAGGGTTTCCATGTCATCATTCTCGATATGCACATGCCCGAAATGGACGGTGTGCAGCTTGCAAAAGAGATTCGAAAACTGAATGCGTCCACGCCCTTGATTTTGTTCAGCTCCCTGGGGCGGCGCGAAGTCGGCGACCATGCGAACCTGTTCGCGGCATACCTGACGAAGCCCATCAAGCAATCGCAGCTGTTCGACACGCTGGCCGGACTCTTTGCGGAAGTCCAAGCGCAGGAACACGCAGCACGAGCCGCTCCCGATTCTTCGACCAACACAGAGCGGCGCCGCGTCCAGCTTGACCCGGAATTTGCCGCGCAGCATCCGTTGAAAATTCTTCTGGCCGAAGACAACGCCGTGAACCAGAAGCTTGCGCTGCGGATTCTGGAACAAATGGGTTATCGCGCCGACGTTGCCTCAAACGGCATCGAGGCGATTGAGTCGGTCGAGCGCCAGGATTATGATGTGATCCTGATGGACGTCCAAATGCCGGAAATGGATGGGCTGGAGGCTGCGCGTCAGATCGTCGCGAGAGGGTCTGCACATCATCCTCATATCATCGGGCTGACCGCCAATGCCATGCAAGGCGACCGCGAAATGTGCGTCGCGGCAGGGATGAACGATTACATCACCAAACCGATTCGCATCGATGAACTGGTCGGTGCGTTGGTGAAGGTGAGAAAATAAGAAGTCGTTGCGAGCCGTGCGGCCCCAAGCTTGTGGAAGGCTGGCAGGATGAAGCCATCCGGGTAAAGACGGGACGGGTTTGTCCGAAGAGCATCTGCGCGCAATGCCCTGGATAGATTAGGAGATGTCATGGCCTCAGTGATTGATGCAAATGCCTTTGAAGATTTAAAACAGGTGGCTGGAGCTGATTTCATCGGCGAGTTGATCCATACATTTTTGGATGATGCGCCGCAGTTGATCAAGCAACTGGAATCCGCCTTGGCTGCCAATGATGCCGAGTCGTTTCGACGCGCGGCGCATTCGTTGAAGTCGAACGCTGCCTCGTTCGGAGCAAGCCATTTGTCGAGTCTCGCGAAGCAGTTGGAAATGCTGGGGCGCGAAAAGAAACTGGATGAAATCGGCGGGGGTCTCAAAGCCCTGGAAGAAGCGTATCAGGTCGCCGCGCAAGAACTAAAGGAAATGGCCCCATGAACTCCGTGCACGAGGCGGGACACATTCTCGTCGTGGACGATAACAAGGTCAATCGCCTTTTGTTGACGCATGGCCTGGAGCAGCAAGGTCATACCGTCGAATCGGTGGAGAACGGCAAACAGGCCTTGGAGAAATTGCGTTCGGGAGATTTCGATCTGGTCCTGCTGGATATCGAAATGCCCGAGATGAACGGTTATCAGACCCTGGAGGCCTGTATGAATGATACAGCCTTACGCGACATGCCGATCATCATGACCTCGTCGCTCGACGAACTGGACAGCGTGGTGAAATGTGTGGAGATGGGCGCCGAGGATTATCTCGTCAAACCGCTCAACCCGACCTTGTTGCGGGCGCGCGTCACCGCCAGCCTGGAGAAGAAACGATTGCGCGACCAACAGAGAAAATTGTTCCGCACCTTTGCGAACGATCAAGTGGCTGACCAGCTTTTGCGCGAAGGCTTTTCGCTCGGCGGGAAATATGTGACGGCCTCGGTGATGTTCACAGACATTCGTTCGTTTACGGCCCTGTCAGAAACGCGCGAGCCGGCTGAAATTATTGAACTCCTTAATAACTATTTTGCCCTGATGTTCGATGCCATCACCGGCCATGGCGGGACCGTGAATCAAATCGAAGGCGATGGGTTGATGGCGGTTTTCGGCACGCCTATCCGCCGCGAGGACCATTGCGAACAGGCGGTGGGAGCCGCGCTGGAAATGCTGGAACTATTGGATGGTTTTAATCGGGAACAAGCCGCGTTGGAAAAACCGCAAATCAAAATTGGAGTTGGGATCGCATCGGGACGCATGATTTCCGGTTACACCGGAACACAGCATCACGCCACCTTCACTTGCGTCGGCGACACGGTCAATCTTGCGGCGCGTATCGAAGAGCACACCAAAATTGCCGCACGTCCGCTGCTCATTGACAAGAGCACGCGCGAGAAATTAACCGGGAGGGTTGGCGTCGAAGCATTGGGACCTGTGTTGTTCAAAGGCAAAAGCGTCCCGGTAGAGGTCTTTGCAGTCACGCCTGTCTAATTTCCGCAATGGGGATAAAATTACAGGGAGGCTGAAGAAGAGAATCTTTTGGCGATCCGCTTGAGGTTCTATCGCCCGTAAATTTCTGATAAGGAGATCCATGCCACACTTGTACCGGATGAGCAGGAGGATCATCGCGTTCTTGGTGATCGCCGCCGCGCTGGCCGGATGTGCTCCATCGCGCGCCGCCATTCAAACCGCGATCGCGCAGACTCAAAGCGCCGATACGCCGACTCCTGAACTCGCTACTACAACCTCCTCCACCCCCGTGCCCGCGACTCTTGCTTCCATTCCCACCCAGACACCGGCCCCCTCTCCGATCCCCAAAGCCGGCTCCGTCGGGTCACCCATCCCGTTCCACCAAAAAGGCACACTGACTGATGCGCTGAGCGGCGCGACGTTTGATCTTCAGGTCCAACAAGTGGTGCGTGGACCGGAAGCGATCTACTTGATTCAGCAAGCCAGTACAAAAAACCTGAATCCGCCGCAGGGCATGGAATATGTCTTGGTCCAGGTCACGATCACTTTGGATGCGGGCGACTTGAACATCAGCGATTACGACTTCATGGTATCCAGCAACGGACAACTTTCCGATTCGTTTTCATCACCGGTTTGCTGTATGATCAACGTCGGTTATCAAATGCTTCATGCGGATTTGTCCTCGCTCGGCGCGTCGACCGATGGCTGGATTGCCCGCATGACATTTATCGATGACCCCAGGCCACTGCTGGCTTATCGGGCGGGCGTGGGAAATGATCCTTCCCAAGCGGTATTCTTTTCGCTCAGCCCCGCAACGCAATCACCATAATTCCTGCAAAGATGATCAGCGCGCCCAGGATCCGCAGGCGGCCGAATTTTTCTCCGAGGAACTGCCAGCCCGCATAGGCTGCCAGCACCACGCTGACCTCGCGGATCGCGCCGGCATATCCGAGCGGGGAAATGCTGTAGGCCCACAGAGCCAGCGAGTAGGCACCGATGGTCAGAACGCCGATGGCGGCCAAGGTCCAGCCATGAGCCGAGAATTCAGCCCTTAATTTATCCCATCCATATAGTTTAAGGATCAAGGGCGAAGTGAAGGCGGGGACGCACAGGAAGAGAACGATCACATAGGGCAAAGCGTTGGTTTGCTTGACGGCGACTCCATCGAGAACGGAATAAATCGAAATCAGCAATGCCAGCAAAAGCGCCAGCAAAACACCCCGTGTGTGCGGCTTGCTGTGCTTTTGGAAAATGTCGCTTCCACCAACGATCAATAAACCCGTGATGATGATGATGATGCCGATCAAGCCGCCGAAGGTGAATCGCTCGCCGAGGAAGATCGCAGACCACACCGCGATCAGCGCGGGTGCGGCACCGCGTCCCATGGGATAGACGAGCGAGAAGTCCGAATCTTTATAGGCCTCCGCCAGCACGATGTAGTAGGCAATCTCAAACAGCGCGCTAATGACCAGGATATGCCAAACGGATCGGGCAGGAAAGCCGATCAGAAAGATGGCGGGCGTGAACACGAGAAAACCAAGGATCGCCCCCCACCACGTGGCGATGTATTTTTCACCCGCCTGTTTCAATAACAGATTCCAGGTGGTGTGAAGCACGGCGGCGGCGAGCAATAATCCGATCGCGAAGAGTGACATCAAGCGATTCCGTTTCTATCCAGATACGTGCGGATGGAAAATGCCGTATAGGAATCGACCTCCAATTCCGCCAGGGCTTGCCGCGGAGCGATCCAGATGAATTCCTCGGCCTCGTCATTCAAAACCACTTCGCCTTCATCCATTCGAGCCGTAAAATCAATGAAGAGGAAATGACGGGGTTTCCAGAATTGTTCATCGTAAATACATTCCTGCCAACATAGAAACTCGACATCGCGAATCACAAGGCCCGTCTCTTCTTTTGCCTCGCGTTTGGCGGCCTCGGTGGCGGACTCGCCCAACTCGATGTGCCCGCCGGGGACGCCGTATTTGCCGCGCCATTTGTGAGTCTTCATCAACAATAATTCAGCTTTTGGATTGAAGATGAAAATCCCTACCGTGGGTTCTGGAAAGGTTTGGTCTGGCATGAATTCCTTATTTGCGACAAGGCGCAAGAGTTTTATTCACCTCCAAGGCTTGCCCATTATAGCCTGTTCAAGAAAAAGCCTGAGACATTCCATCTCAGGCTTGAAAGCAAACAATCTTCTCATCGAAACAATGGGATGCGCGCCCCGCTGATCTTGCCGGCTTCCTCCGAGCAAAGATACACGATCGAAGCGGCAATCTCATCCGGTGTGGTGCCCTGGCCGCTTCCATCCACGTCAATGGATTTGACCTGAACGATATTGGCAGTTACGTTGGCCTCTTTCAGTTCCGCAGCTAAGTTCAAAACCAGGTTTTCCTGTGCGGCCTTGGCGGCGGTGTAGGCGCCGGCCTGGCCTTGCGGGCTGGCCGCCGTGGGTGCGGAAACCACAATCACGCGTCCCCATTTATTTTTTGCCAGCAGCGGTGCAAAATCCTTGAATAAATGAAACGTGGTCCAGGCGTGCTGACCCAGCATGGATTCAAAATCATCGAGTGGAGTCGCGGCAATGGTTCTGCCGCCGACCCAGCCGCCCACGAGGTGAATCAACCCGTCGAGGCGCCCAAATTTCGCGGTCACCTCTTCGGCGGCAGAATGAACCGCAGCCGCGTTGCGGAGATTCGCCGTCACTGTAAGAACACGCCCGGCGGGCAGGTTTAAATCCCGGGCCAGGGAATCCAGCCTGGATGGGTCCGTGCCGATCAAAACCAATGAAGCACCGCGTTCCGCAAGGGCACGTGCGGTGGCTTTGCCCGTTGCGCCGGCTGCGCCGGTGATGACAAAGACTCGATCACGCATTGATCACCTTCATTTGTTCTTCGCTCATGCCGCTGACGATTGGACGGTCATCCTGCTCCTTAAGATGTTCCTTGCCGCTGAAATCGATCAAATGCCCTGACTTGGCGGCTTTGGTTTGCAGATAGAAAAGATTATGATCGTTCGGTTCCATCACATGCGGAATGCGATCCGTAACCTTGATCCCGTAATCGGTGAGCTGTTGGATCTTTTTCGGGTTGTTGGTGATCAATCGTACGGATTGAATTTTCAATGACATGAGCATATGAGCGGCGACGGCGTAATCGCGTTCGTCATCGCGGAAGCCTAAAGCAAGGTTGGCCTCCACCGTATCCATGCCCTGATCCTGCAAACTATAGGCGCGGATCTTGTTGATCAATCCGATGCCGCGTCCTTCCTGACGCAAATACAGCACCATGCCTTTCTCCATCTGGCCGATCATCTTCAACGCGGCTTCCAGCTGGTCGCGGCAATCACAACGCAGGGAGCCGATCACGTCGCCCGTCAAACATTCGGAGTGCAGGCGCACCGGCACATCACTTGCGCCGATCACGTCGCCCTTGGTAATGGCGACATGTTCCTTGCCATCGCGGTTGTTCTCAAACGCTACGATATGGAAATCGCCGAAGCGCGATGGCAGTTCCGCCATTGCCACAATTTTCACGCAAATGTTATCCTTGCCGACCCCCTCACAATCATGGTCCTTGTTCTCTTCCAAAAGAAGATTCATTTTTTCATGCATCGTTGTCGTCATTGCGACCTCTTCTCAAATTGATATCTTAACAAGACTCCGCCGTCATCCCAAGCTTGGGATTCTACGAGCTTTAATGGGATCGCACCGTTTCGTACCAGACCCGGGCCTGCCGCCATGGTCGGTGCAGACGTACCGCCGAAGATCATCGGCGCCACGTAAATCGTAAGTTCATCCACGAGTCCCTGGCGCAGCAGCTCAAAATTGAGCGTCGCGCCGCCTTCCACCATCAAACGATTGACTCCTTTAGTTTTTAACGTCTGAAGTGCTGAAATCAGATTTACACGTTCGCCTTCGTGAACGAATACTTCCGCACCGCATGAGCGAAGCATCGCCAATTGTGCCTCAGTGGTTTGCGGCGTGGTAAACAAAAAAATTCGCGCCGGCCCGGCATTTAGAAAATTGGAGTCCGGTTTGAGATGCAACCGCGCAGACACGCCGACTTTGGAGGGGTTCGCGGGAAGCCCGCGGGCGAGGCGTTCGTTCCTCAATGTCTCGGATTTCACGGTCAATTTTGGCCCTTCCTCATGGAGCGTATGTCCACCCACCAGGACGGCGTCGGCTTCGGCACGCAGCTGATCCACGCGTTCCTTGTCGCGCGCGGACGAAATCGCCGCGCCGCTCCGCTCAAACGTGTCTATTTTTCCGTCAGCCGTCGCGGCGACGTTGATACGAACATACGGACGATCCATTGCTTTGTGTAGGGGAAAGTATACTCGCCCCCACCCATTAACCAATCCTCACTGACCTCATCGAGATTGAGCCGCCCATCACCTTATCCGCAAAGAACGAGACCGGTTCGTTTTCATCTTTCAGTGCGAGGCTATAGAGCAAAGGAACATAATGCTCGGCAGAGTTGATCGCCAGCGCCGAGGCTTGATCGCCTTTTTCATAGTGGATGATCGGCTCGTGGTCGTTTTGCGTGATCCAGTTGGCGATGCGCTGATCGAAATCAACGGCCCAGCTGTAGGCGGAATCATCGAAGCGCGCCATACGCAGGTTGTGAACGATGTTACCGCTCCCGACCATGAGCACGCCTTCTTCACGCAATTCCTTCAATTGGCGGCTGATCTCATAATGCTTTTGCGGCTCGATGTTTGCATCCAGCGACATTTGAATCACAGGCACATCCGCCTGCGGGAACATGCGCTTCAGCACGATCCATGTGCCGTGATCGAGTCCCCAATTCAAGTCCGGCTTGACCTCCGTATTCTTGATGATGCGCCGAACCTGTTCGGCCAAATCGGGCGCGCCGGGCGCGTCGTAACGGATTTCATACATGTCCGGCGGAAAGCCGTAGAAATCATAAATGGTACGCGGTTTATCCATGGCAGTCACCAGGGTGCCACGCGTCACCCAATGGGCAGAGATACAGATGACTGCTTTGGGTTTGGGCAGAGCCCTTCCCGCCGCGTCCCAAGCGCGTGAAAATTCGTTGTCTTCCATCACATTCATCGGGCTGCCATGTCCCACAAACAATACAGGCATTTTTTCAGGCATCGGTTTATCCTTGTGCGATCATCGAATGGCCCGCTCCACATCATAAACGGGTAAATCCTGGTCTTCAAGATAATCACACAGACCGCTCAAAAATTCAAATTCGTACCCCCGCCTCCGTAAGAAAATAATCATTTTTTCCAGAAGGTCAAAGGCATTTTCGGCATTTCGCTGAAGCAAAGGTTTTTCCCAACCGTCCGTGGCATCCGGCAGCAGGTGAAAATAATGATCGTACGGGTGCGAAAGAACGGCAAGTTGGTCCGGCAAGGGAAACATCTTCAGCAAAAACTGATATGTTTTCCAACCGAATAATTTTACATAACTTAACGAAAACACCAAACGGATTCCCGACAAGGTACCGAATGGAACCTCGATAATTGAATTTGCGGCGCGCCTGACCCGAAACGGAGCCACGGGCAGGTGCAGGTTATTGTATCCGGGCCTTCCGGGCCTCACGGATGGATAGATGCTCGAGTCGTAGCGGAAGCCCAAATCCAATAATGTCTCCATGCCCTCCCGTGTGATCTGTCCAACCGGAGCACGGTAGCCATCCGGATTCTTGCCAAAGAAGTCGCGGAAGGCCCGGACGGATTCTTCGATGTCGGTGCGCGAGCAGGGATTCTGCATATCGTGCCTGTGGGAATGGACCGCAAATTCAACGGGAATTTTCCCGGCGAGTTTTTTATAATCCGCGCCATATTGGTCAAGCAGGGAAGTGACGAGAAAAGCCGTCAGCTTGACGTCGTGTTCATTTACAAGAGCCGTGTAACGGGCAAATAAAGAGGCGTCGTCGAATAAACGCAGGCGGGCACCGGGGTCATGGAAATCCGTTTCGACATCCAGCGTGATGCAGGCGATCTTCCTGGTCATGCGTGCGGCAAATTGGATGCGTAATAAAACGTGGCGTGGCGCGCATACCAAATATCCCGGTAGCCGTATTTGGCAGCCATCGCATTGAATTCATCGTGACCATAAAGATGAACACCCGGGCAATGGTTAAGCCAAAGATACACGCGGCGTAACTGCCATGTCGACCAGTCTTTTCTACGTCCTTCAGAATCGGGAAAATCGAACAGAAAATATCTGGTCTTCATGTGACTCATCATGGAATCGAGTTCAGCGGAATCGAAATATTCAATCACGCCCAAGGCTGTGACGAGGTCAACCTGAGGAAGGGCGGCGTCGGGCTGCGTCAAATCCATGACTCTGAATTCCATGCGATCCGCGTAGGGGCTGGCCAGCCGATTTTGATTCGCAGCCTCAATCGCGGCCGGCGAAACGTCAAGGCCTGTCACCTTCCGCGCGCCGGCCTCCATTAATTGAAAGGCAAAACGTCCCGATGCGCACCCAATATCCAAGACGCTCCGATCCTTCACATACGGCTTGACCATGCGCAGTGCGGCCTCCATGCGGACGTACATTCCCCCTCCACGGAAAAATGTGGACAGACGATCCCAGAAGGCCGGTTGTTGGGCGCCGTCTTTAAAATATGCGCTGGCTTCCCAACTGATCACATGCTCCTTCCAGTAATCACCACTCTTGGAACTTGATTCCTGCCTCATGCTTCCTCCGCGACCGTGTTCGATCAATAGGACTGTTGAAAATATTGCTGGATAATATCAGAAAAATCAGTGCGGGTGTCCAGGCGCAGGGTCGCGAAGAAATCCGCGGCGGTGGCGTGCTTATGGGCGTAACGCGAAGCGTAATCTTTCAAGAAAGCAAAGTACGCATCATCACCGAGGCGCGTCCGCAGCGCATCGAGGAATTTTGCGCCGTTCATGTACACAGCGCTGACGTAGGCGTGGAAGGTTGAATAATCATAGATACTTCCATCCACATAACCACTCGCGCCAAAATTATAGGAACGAAAGTTCCACCACCAATTCCCGAAATTCGGATAATTATATTCATAAAAAATGTGTTCACTATAAACCGCCATGGCTTCATCCAGCCACGGCTCCTCCGCCTGATCGCTCCCCACCAATCCGAACCACCATTGATGCGCGATCTCATGCGTGCAAATCGTGGCCAGATTGCTTTTGGCGGTGCCATTGTATTGTTCATAAAAATTCTTGGAAAGAAACACCAAACCATCGTATTCCTGCCCGTCTGGAACATCGGTCTCGACAACACTAATGCTTTGATAGGGGTACGGAGCGAATTTTGCGTCATAGAGGCCCAGCGATTGAGTCGCAATCCAAAGGACCTCCCCGCTGGCATTTTCATCGCCGGGAAAATAATACGAGCGAATCTTCACCGATCCGACGGCGGAATCATCCACTTTGAAGCTATCGCTGGCTGACAACACGAACGTACGCGCCGCTTCGAGGCGATATTCCATCCAATCACCGTTCAGCTGTCCCGGTGCGCTCGCCGCGATGATGACACTTGGATCATCGACCTTGAGATTCACATCGTAATCCGCAGCATCGTATACCAGCCATTCGCCAAAGGGCCAGGGGTCGTGAAGTACCCATCCATTTTCATAGGGAACGATGAAGGGATACCAGTCGCTCAAATTGATTTGATCGGCAAGATAGCCAAATGGTTTTGCAAAGCTTTTGGGGGGAAGGGCCAAATCAAAACTTAATGTGAACACGGTTATGGCGTTCGGCGTAAGTGCTTGAGGGAGATTGATCGTCAGCCGCTGACCATTGAGGCTGTAGTCCGTAAGGGTTCGACTGCTCTGTGTAATACCATTCAGGTAAAAGCAATTGCTTGACAAATTGGGCACGACAGCCATAACAATATTCCACAAAGTCTGGCCCGTTGTGTTTGTGTATCGGATCGTTTCATCTGCATGGAGGGTATGCGCCGAATATTTCAGGTTTACATCAAATGTGTATTGGGTCCGTGTATTCACGGGCACAGAGGTGGGCGAGGGATTATTCGGCAAAGGCACGCGCGTATCGGTTGGAGGCGGAGGGGCGAATGTCGCGGTATCCGCAGGAACAGCCGTGCTGCTGGGAATGATGGTATTCGTCGGAAGCAGGGTCGCCGATGGAACGGAGGTCGCGCTTGGCAGCACAGGCTGGAACGGCGTCGCCGTGGCGGTAGCGTTTGGAGCAACCGTGACCAAATTGAAGCCGGGGAAACGAGGCGGGGAGGCGGCTTGACTCGGCGCGCAGGAGGCAATAGTCCAAACCCAAAGGACGCAAAGTAGGCGAAGCGCTTTTTTCATCAATACGAATTCTTGAAATATTTCTTTTCCAAGTCAGAGAAGTCAACTTGTGTGTCGGCGTGCAGAACGCGGAAGAATTCCGCCGATGTCGTGATTTTGCCGCTTTCCTGTTTGAGGTAATCCTGCAGGAAGGCAAAGAAGGCTTGATCGCCGAGGCGGATCCGCAGATCGTCTAGGAAATGCGCTCCGCCCAGATAAACGGTGTTGGTATATGGGATGAATCCGCCCCCATCATAGATGCTGATATCTACCCATGGAAGAGAGCTGGTTCCTCCCACGCGCGGATACCAATACGCCCACCACCATGAAACCGCGTCCGGATAAACCGAGGCATAAAAAACGTGCTCGCTGTATGCAGCAAAGGCCTCGTCCAGCCATGGCTGCAAGGCCTGGTCATCGGCAACTTGCTCAAACCACCATTGATGAGCGGTCTCGTGGACGGTCACCGTGATCAGAAGGCTCTCGGGCGTTCCGTTATATAGATTGTACGCACTCCGCGGCATGAAGACCAAGCCGGAGAATTCCATGCCGTCATTGAAATCGCCCATGACGATGGAAAACGTTTCATGCGAATAGGGGGTCCCGTAATGCTGGGCATAGACTTGCATCGCCTGAACCGACGCCATCAACGAGGCTTGTGCGGATTTATCATATAACGGAAAATAATAGGCGTAGATCACGGCGTCCCCCGCCTGGGCGCTCATCACTTTGTAGTCGCGACTGGCAGAGATCACAAAGGTGCGTCCTGAAACGAGCGTATAACGCGTCCATTCTCCGTTCGGAGTCGGCGCGCCGCTGGAGGCCACAACAGGTGCGTTGATCGGATTCGTAAATTTGAGATTAACAGAAAAATCCGCGGCATCATAAACCAGATGCTCGCCGTAATACCAACGATCGTGCAGAATCCATTGTCCACCGATAAACGGTACGACAAATGGATACCAGTCCGTGAGATTCATCTGGCTGGAAGCATAACCAAAGATCTGCGGGCGCACGCCATGCTCTTCCACGAGAGGAGGAAGTGCCAGATGGAATTGAATATGAATTGTAAGGACCGACTCAGAGGGGAGGGGTTGGGGAAGATCGAATGACAACTTGTGGCTGTTCAAGATGTAATTTTTAAATGGATTGCCATTCAGCGCCATACTGTCGAGCGTGAAACAATTGGTCCAGTAATTCGGTTCGACCGCCAGCACCATGTCGTTCAACGTTTGACCGGTATGATTTGGATAGACGATGGTTTCGTCGGCGGTGATGGAATGCGCGTCATAATCCATCACGACATTCATCGTATATTGGGGGCGCATGGGAATGGAAACAGCCATCGCAGAAGCGGTTGGCTCTGGAGTTAGGGTTGTGCGCGTTAAGGGACTGGGAACAGGAGGTTGGGTGGAACGAGGAGTTGCAATCCCGGTCGAATCCGGCGTCGGCGTTGCACATGAAGTGAAAAAAATGAAAATCAGGATGCAAGAAACAAGATGTCGTGACCGAAATTGCCGCATGGACACTATTGTAAGCGAGAATGGGTTAATTAATAGTAAGAATCAAGGTTGGCGACCGCCCCTATGATAGAGAAAAACCCTCCCGCTTATTTGCGGGAGGGTTGAGAACCTAACCTCCGAGTCCTTTTTTGATGGATGCCAATGCCGTATCCAGGCTGGCTCTCAGCTGCGGCACGACCATGCCCTCTGTGCCGGGCATGACCGCCGCGTCCATGGAAAGCTGCACCTTTGTGCCGCTGCCTTCCGACTCAAAAGTATATGTGTTGGTCACCGGAGAGGCGGGAGGCGGTGCCATGGTCTTCACCGCGTACTTCTTATTCGGCTCCAACGCGACGATCTCGTGCTCGGATGCGAAATCCCGGGTCCCAAAGTGGGACTTAACCGTATATTTTGCACCGACGGCAACCTTGCCACTAAAAACAACTTCAGTAATGTTTGCGCTCATGAGTTTTTGATTGGTGGGATTTGCCACGAAATCAAAAACCTCCTTTACGGGTTTATTGATCGTGGTGCTGGTTTCAATCATGGTCATAGGTCATCTCCTTTTCGATGGAGACGATTTTAATCGTTTGAAGGAAAAAGCCAATAGGAAGAAAGTCGTGGTCAAAGTACAGGAGGTTGAATCCTGATTAGGGCAGACTTTGGAGAAATCGAATCGCCTGCTCCGCGGTTGCAATCTTGACAACCTTGATGGTTTTCGCAACCGAGACGGCGTCGGCATAATTATCCACAGGACACAGGAAATAAACTGCGCCCACCTGTTCCGCTGCAGCCACTTTTTGTTGAACTCCTCCAATCGGACCCACGGTTCCATCCAAATTGATTGTGCCTGTGCCAGCGATCCTCAAGCCGCGCGTCAAATCATCGGTCGAGAGCATGTTGTAGAGCGTGAGCGTGAACATCAAACCTGCGGATGGTCCGCCGTTGATCTTTTGGGTCACGATGGAAACCGGAAAGGGGGTCTTATAATCGAAGCCAGCAGAGGTGATGGAAATTCCGATCTTCGGAGAATCGCTGGATGAGGCCGGAGTCATGAGAGGAATCGTCACTTCCATCGGGGCTTGATTCCGCTCTATTCCGAGTCGAACCGAACCCGAAGCAGATTGCGCCTGCACCTGTTCAATCAAATCGGATGTGGTTTGGATCGGGGTTCCGTTCAGATGTGTGATGATATCTCCGATATTCAAGATTCCGTTTGCGTGACTGCCCGGCAAAATGCTGACGACTTGCGCACCCTTGCCAATCATTTGAGTTTGATAACCTGCCAGGCGCAGACCAACGGTGATCGCGGTGGCTTCGCTGTCATCCAGCATTTGATAATCCTGTTTGGCTTGTTCCTGCGGGGTGGTGTTCTGTGGCACAACTTGTTCCGGCGGAAGGATCACCATGGCCGGATCGAATTTCGCAACCGCCCACTCCCCGGCGAGAATCGGCGCGTGAGAAATGACGGTGGTCAAAATGAATGTGCCTTTATGTAGATGGCGATATTGAGCCGGGACATTTACCATCGATTCCACGGAGAGCGCCACGCCGGGAGCATCGAGTCCATCGTTCGTCAATAGGGAAGTTGAACTGGCTCCCAGCAAAATCAAGGCGAGGATTCCCGTAACCGTAAAATGCAAGATGCGATTCTTCGCATTTTGTTCGATTCTCGAATCTTCCTCTTTGGAGACGACTGGAATCCTTAGCCCATCCAGCAATAGCAGGGCAACCAGGAATGTGATAAGCCCGGTCTCTATGCTGAAACGCGCTTGTTGAGCGAACAAGAAGATTCCCCAGTCGTTCACAGCCAACACGACGATGAAACCCAAATACCTGATCCAGCGCATGATCACGGATGACCTGATCGATCCCCGCAGCAAGGCGCTGGTAAATCGTCCGCCGTCCATAGGAAACGCGGGCAGAAGATTGATAATGAATATCCATAGATTGAAACCACTGACGAAGAGTGTGACCAGATTGATATAGAGGTTGAACTGTGCGCTCCACACAAGATACATCAAAGCGGCAAGCAAGAGATTAGCAAACGGCCCCGCGCCAGCGATGAGGATTGCCTTCCAAAAGGAATCTGCGTCCGGCCAAGATTGAGACACATCTCCGAAAATTAAGACCGTCAGTTCCTTGGGGGCTTCTTGGTGCATCCTCTCCGCAATCCACAGGTGTGCCAGGATATGACAGGCAATGGAAACGCCGACCATCAAGCTGATCAGCAGGGTCGCGATCCCTGTTTCAAATTGCGTCAGGTTTTCACTGAACAACGGCAAATAGTATCCTGCGATTCCCCATATCCCTGCTGGAATGACAATCAGCCACGTAAAACCAAAATTGAATTTGGGTAAACGAATTGAATCAAGAATAGTTCTTGGACCGATGGGCAATGGTGACATTTTAACAATAAGACCACATAGAAAGATTGGTCATTCTTTGCGGCAAAGACAGAACGCGAACCAGTGTAATGGCGAACATTAAAAGGAAGATGAGAAGACAAACAGCGATTTTCAATCGGATGGCGGAAACACTTCGCGGCTTGGGTGAGGCAATTCACGGTAACGCCGCGGAGAACGCAGGGCGTGAACGATCAGCGCCATGAAATAAAACAACGAGGTTAAGCTGACAATATAAAAACTTACGGGCCAATGACCGATGAATGCAAGGATCAATCCCGCCAGCACGGAAAACAAGCTGATCAGGATGGATGTACCAATTGCAAGCCATGGGCGATGAGTCAAATGTTCCGCGGCCGCGGCCGGTACGACCAGAAGCGCGAAAACCAACAATACACCGACCACCTTAACCGCCACTGCCACGCTGATCGCAAGCAGAATAAGGAATAGGATCGAGAGTTGCTGAACGGGAATGCCGCGCGCCTCTGCCACTTCGGGTTCGACGGAGGCGAACAGCAATGGGCGAAACAAAACAACCATCAAAATGATGATGAATACGCCGCTTCCCAATATCACCTGCACATCGTTGATCGTCACACTAAGGATCGACCCGAACAATACTCCCACAGCTTCGGTTGCGTTTTTAGTGTAGAGGCTCAGGAATAAGACCCCGAGTCCAAGCACGAACGATAATACCATCCCCACCTCAAGATCCCGGCCGCTCAAGCGCTTGCCGAGCGCACCTATTCCAAACGCTGCCAGCAAAGTGAAGAGGAACATGCCTTCCAGCGCGCTGGCTCCGACCAGGGCGGCTGCCAGCGCACCGGTAAAACCAACATGCGATAAAGCTTCGCACGCGAAAGCCTGCCCGCGCAGAATAATAAAATAACCGACAAAGCTGGAAAGGATGGCAACGATCACACCGGCCAGAAAAGCATTTTGAACAAAGCTATGACGCAAGATTTCAATCATGGCGTTCTTTCTCAGACGGTAAAGCGGGATCCGCGACGGATAGTTTTTCAAACCCTTTCGCCGATCTTTTTGAATCGATTCCTTTCGATGACAAACGAACGGGCAGGTAAACCCCGAAGGATAAAGCAGTAATGAAAAAACTAACCGGCCACGGACTGTTGCCTCCCAGCAGAATTCCCAGCCAGGTGTAAGTGAGTCCCAAAATGGCCGCCAACACAATTGCTCGGAATGGCTGATGAACGAGTCGAACAGCAGTTGCGGGCGGCCCGATCAGCAGTGCGAACACAAGCAAAACTCCAACGACTTGCGTGGTGATGGATATGGTCAATGCAATGAGAACTAGAAAAATACTCCCCAGCGCACGTACCGGAACGCCGCGCGTCTCGGCTAGTTCTGCATCGAAAGAACTGAAAAGCAGAGGCCGCCCGATGATGGCGATCATGATCAATAGAATCAAACCTAATAAGAAAGTGAAAACCACATCGTCCCGGCTCACTCCGACAATCGTCCCAAACAGAATGCTGTAGGCCTGTTCAGCATAGCCGTGATAAAGCGATAAAAATAAAATTCCCAATCCCAATGCGAAAGTCATGATTACGCCCGTGGCAACATCTCGTTCGCGGACTTCTCTTCCAAGGATGGAAATGGCAATGCTGGCTGTGACTGTGAAAACCATCAAGCCGTAGATCGGTGACACGCCGAGCAAAACTGCTCCAGCCGCGCCCGCAAATCCGATGCTGGACAAAGCGTGACCGGCAAAACTTAATCCGCGCACGATCAGGAAATAACCGAGCACTGCCGCAACAATCGCTACCATCGATCCGGCAATCAAGGCATTTTGAATAAAGGGGTATTGAAAGATCGCAAACAAAATGATCCTTTATGCTTGGTTGCTAGACTTCAGCACCCACAACAAAATAACGTCCGAGTGTGTGAACCACTTGAACGGGCGATCCGTAAAGTTGAGTGAGATTGGATTCGGTAATCACTTCATCCGGCAAGCCTATCGCGCTATGACCACGAGCCATATAAAGGACTCGATCCGCGACTTGCAGTAATGGATTGACATCATGTGCGACCAGCAAAATGGTCACGCCGCGAGTCCGGCAGACCTGGTCAATCAAAGTAACCACATCCTGCTGGTAAGCCAAGTCCAGATTCGCAAGCGGTTCATCCAGGATCAGCAGGCGCGGATCGGTGAGCAAGGCTTGGGCAATCAGCAAGCGCTGTTGTTCTCCGCCCGATAATTGTCCAAACGGCGCATCGGCTAATTCCAATCCATCCACTTCTTTCAATGCCTGATCGATCTTTTCCCGCCGACTGCGGCTTGGCCATCCGATTCCCCAGCGATGACCATCCAAGCCGAAGCCGACTAAGTCGCGTCCGCGCAGCGGCAACTCAGAATCAAAAACGCGGTGTTGCGGAGCGTAGCCAATCAGATGGGATCCGACTCGGGGAGTCTGGCCCAGCACCCGCACCGATCCGGAAGCGGGCTGGATCAATCCAAGCAGGAGTTTGAGAAACGTGGTTTTACCGGCGCCATTCGGACCGAGGATAACAATGAACTCACCCGGCTGGATGGATAAACCGATATTATGCAGGATGACTCTTCCCCCTAGTTGAACATCCACTCGTTCCAGTTGGATGATTGGTTCTTGCATTTTTGTGTTCCTCTTTGATTTTTGAGAAATAGCTAATTCCGTCTGATTCATAATTATTCACCACATTTGTACCCGCGCCAGGCGGAGGCAGTGCCTACGGAGATCATAGAATTTTTTCTCTATGATCTCCGTAGCGAGGTTTACTACTTTCTGTCTTCTAGCCGCCAAGCGCTTGTTCAAGATTGTTCAGTTGATCCAGCATCCAGCTCTGATATGTTTTTCCAAGAGGCATCGTCTCCGACACCGGCACGATGGGAATATTATTTTGTTTTGCCTCGTTCTGCAGATTCGTCGTAATGGGAGTCACGGTTTGCACGTTATAGATCAGAACCTTGATTTGGCGATTCGTAACCTGATCGTTGGCGGTCACTACGGTATCTGCCGGAGGGTCATTTCCTTCTGCAATGGCTTTCTCAAACTCGAATGGCGTCAGGACGTTCAAGCCGATAGGCTGGGTCTGGTACAGGAAGATGGTTTCTGTAAGGCCAACGGGCGTTCCGCTATATTTGTTTTTTATTTCAGCGATCTTCTGCTGAATGGGTCCGAGCGATGCCAGAAATTGAGTCAGTGCAGCATCGTAATCGGCTTTGTGAGCGCCATCGATCTTGTTCAAATCAGCCGTGATATTTTGCGCGATGGACTGAACATTATCGATGCCGTACCAAAGGTGAGGGTTATCCGGTAACGGATCGCTGGCGACATCCGCCGCGACCAAAAGGATTCGATTGGGATTGGGAGAAGCGGCGAGCAGCTTATCCATCCAGGTATCATAATCGGCTCCATTCTGAATCACCAGTTGAGCCTTGCTGACCGCCGCAGCATCTTGCACGCTGGATTCATATTCATGCGGGTCCGCATTTGGATCCGAAAGAATGCTGATTACCGACACGTGACCTGCTCCCAATTGCTGAACAATATCTCCGTAGAAATTCTCCGCCGCTACAACGGAAACCGTGCCGGCATTATTTCCGGATGAAGCGCTTGCTCCCGAACAGGCGTTGAGCGCTAGCGCTAAGGATAGCATCGCAACCGCAAATGTCCAAAAATGGTTTCGTTTGTTTTTGTTCATTTTAGCCTCCGATTAAAAATGTTAGTAAGTAGATATGGATGTTGAATGGCAAAGCGATAGCTAGCTGGACTAAGTGAAGTCCGCTGATAAGGTAAACCAAATTTATTGTTGAGGCGCGCCGCCTCGATTAGGCGGTCCGCCTTAGGTCAGGGAAGATACGTCAGGGTGTGATAGGTGACCGACCCGATCATCAGCACGATCACCACACCGGCAGTGATTTGCATGATGGGCTTGGAAATTGGTTTTTCCGTGCCCGCCGACTCGGCTTTCTTTTTTGCTTCGATTTGTTTACCGTTAAGAGTGATGCCGGTGGTGGCCGCAACGGGGATTGCCGCACAAAACATACACATAAGTTTCTCCTTTGGTTACTTGCAATTTTCACATAAACCGAAAAGTTGTAGCCAATGTTCATTGATCTGATAGCCCGTCTTGCGCGCGACGGACTTGATGAATTGATCGAGATCGTCTCCATCGAACAGGGTCGTTCGTCCGCACTTACTGCAAAGCAAAAGATGCTGATGACCCTTACCTGCTTTGATGAAAGCCTGACATCCCTGCGGCTGGTGAACGCGCTGGATCAAACCAAGTTCTTCCAGCTTTTCCAGCGTGCGATAGACGGAGACCAGGCCGAGGGCGGGATATTGCTCGCGCGCCGCATCATATACTTCGACCGGGGTGAGGGCGCGGTGACTATCGGCGATGATCTCAACGACGGCGCGGCGCGCGCCCGTCAGACGATAGCCGTTCTCTTGCAATAGGGCGAGCCAGTTATTTACAGCCATAAGTGATATTGAAAATCATTTTCAATTATATACAGAAAGTCAAAATAGTCAAGAGCGATCAGGGCAGCCAATGCGGCCATGTGCCTTGCGCCACGATGTGAGGTTGCGACATTCCCTCCTGCCAAACTGCAACATCGGTTGTGTGCTGCCCTGTGATCATTTCTTCCTGGAATAAGACATCATTCCCCCAGGGATCCCAGATCGGAGTTTCATAAATGAATCGAGGATCGTTCGCGACCATGGGACCGCCCAAGTCGTTTGGCTGCACCAAGAGCAGTCCCCTCGATGTAAAATCAGGCGGAAGCTTCAGGCCGATAATGATCTCATTTGGATTCGGAGCCCATGCCAAATCTCCATATTGATAATCTTGTGTATCATTTTTCCCAATCCAGACCGAGATATCGCCCGTGTCCACGTTGGCCATTTTGACTTCAGTCCATGAACTGGAACCATCCACTGAAGTCGCTTCATCTGTGAATAATATGGATTTGCTATCCGGAGACCAAGCAGGCATATCGCCTCCGGTCGCGCTCGGTAACGAAAATTGTTCGCCGGTGGCAATGGATGCCACTTGAATGACTGCCTGAACACCATCGTACGATGTTATATATTTTCCATCCGGCGACCAGGCGGGACCAAAACCGATAATTTGTGGATCGGAATAAAGGGGATGATCCTCGCCGCTTTGAATATTAAACACCCAAGTGCGCGGCGCGCCGGTCGGCATGCTGGGAGTAATGGGTGCTGCCTCGCGCGTATAAGCAACCTGTTGACTGTCAGGTGAAATCGCGGGTGACGTGCAACGAGCCGCGCCGCACAGGACAAGCAGGCGCAATGAGTCTCCGTTGCGGCCCACATACCATAAATCAGCGCCCTGTTTGTCGTTCAGGGCGGAAAAAACCACAAACTCGCCATTGGGCGCGGCATCGAAATCAAAGATGGCTTTATCAAAACTGCCAATCCGATGCGGAGACTTTCCATCCACGTCAACCGCCCAGAGTTGAATGTCGTTATTGATGGAGGCAAGATAAGCGATTTGCGGTACACGTACATGAAGTGTCCAGAGACGATCGAATCGCATAAACAAATTATGACCACCTAAAGATCCGGCCTTCATTCGGATTTGATAGTCGCTATCCGGCCGCAAGGGTTGAAGAGGAGTGAATCGAAGAGTCACGGTATTCACCCAATCCAGCTTGCCCGGCGTATTAGGTTGCATCAAAAATAGCGATTGGGCAATGGTCTGGTTAACCGGTTCTGAAAATCTAAGATCAATGGATGACAGCGGGCTGATCGCTCCGCTGTCATCAGTAGTAGCGAGATTAACTTGGACGCCCTCCCAGGTACCTATCCAAATCACGGCACCAATGATGACGATCAATATTAGGGCTAAACCTCCAGCGGCAAGATCAAGTGGCTGAAAGATGTGCAATTTCATGGATACAGATAGGGCTGATCCGGCTGCGGCGTGGCCTGGACGTAACTGGCTTCGATCAACGGGATCGGCAGGCCGCCCAACTTGGTTGCTTGTACTGGTCCCTTGACCTCCACCCACGAACTTTCTTTTAAGTCCGCACTTTCGTTCCAATCAACGATCATGCCTATCGCCGAAGCATCCGCTGTGCAGCAGGTGATGACAAAACGGCTCACGATGAATTGATTCGCCGGCAGGCGCGGATCATGATAAACGAAACCGGTCACTCTGGCTGTCTGACCGACGTACGGCGAGAGATCACTGGTTGAATTAAAGATGACAATCCAATCCAAAATATTGCGGGCGTCTGCCGCGGCTTGGAATTGGCGCGCGGACGAGCTACTAACCAAAGGCGCAGAGACGTTCATGCCGCGCGTGGAAGCGGCGGTTGCATCGAGAGGGTGCGCTGGAATTAGAACACCGATCAGTAGCGGGACAACTAAGATCATCAACGCGCTCAGAGATAGGTTGTGCTGATGAATTGCCTCGTGAGGTTCATGCTCCCCCGATTCGGAATTTGCAAGTCGAAGGATTATGAATGTCATGATGGCAAGTACAACAATTCCAAAGAGGGTCAAAGGCATGAAGCGTATGTTGATATAGAGAGATAATGTGCCGCTGATTAATTTAAAGCCGATAAATACTACCAGGGCGAAAAGAATAAAGGCTTGCAGGAAACGGTAGGATCGAATGGACATGGCCCTCACCCGTAAAAGTAATTGAATGCCAATCCTGCCAACAAACTCATCAGCAAAGGCAAAAGAACGAGGTAAAAAACCGACTTTCGGCGGAAGACTTGCAGGAACATCAAGATACTTTTGATATCCACCATCGGACCAAAGACCAGAAACGAAAGAACAGAGCCAAAACTGAAACTTCCCATGAAGCCGAGAGCAATGAACGCATCAACCGTGGAGCAGATGGATAATAGGACTGCCAATGCCAGCATGATAAGAACGGAAAGAATGGGCCCGCTTCCAACTGCAAGTAATGAGGTTTGTGAAATGAACGTTTGCAAAACCGCAGCAAGCGACGCTCCTAAAACCAGATAGCGTCCCATCTCAAAAAACTCATCTGCGCTGATGATCAGTGCGCGACGGATCTTTTGGATGAAAGTTTCATTCAAATGATGATCGAGGACAGGAAGGTCTGTTTTGAATGTTGGCGTTCGCAGAATAGGGGCAATATCCTTCTCGATGGAAAATGCCAAACCGATTGAAACTGCGATCAACAAACTAAGGCCGACTCTCCACAGCAACATTCTCCCCCAACCGAACGCAGTTGCGGTGCTCAATATAACGATTGGATTGAGGACAGGCGCGGCTAATAAAAAAGCAATGCCAGCCGGTAACGGCAGTCCCTTTCGGAAGAGGCGCCGCGTCAGTGGGACTGTTCCGCATTCGCAGATGGGAAAGATCAAGCCGAGCGAAGCTCCGACCAACGCAGCGGGGATGGCGCGGCGCGGGGCGGAACGCGCCAGCCAATCGTCTGAGAGAAACACCTCGACCAACCCCGAAGAAAGGGTCCCCATTAATAAAAACGGAAGAGCCTCGATGAATATCCCCAGAAATACAGTGGCAAAAACAGCAAGCCGTTGTCCAAGCCACGACCATGCCGTCGAGGGCAGGCTTGTATAAAGAATTATGATGGCGCAACCAAGGAGAATAAGCCAGATCAGGAAACGGGATACATTGAATCGCGGTGAGGGTATTTCCATCGCAATCATTATACCTGAGCGGGTTAGGCAAACATGAGTTGAAAATTAGAGCCGCCTTTCGCCGCCCGGTTGTGCCTTATACTGGCCGGTTGACAAAGAGGAAAAATGAAAAAAGTCCCGGTTTCGTTTGTTGGCGCGGCCGCGATCATCATCTTAGGGTTCTCCGTCCTGCTGATTTTTGGCATTCCTTATTTCTTCGAGCCGCCGCAGTTTTCGAGCAGCATGGGCGCGACGTTCGGTTCACAGACGGTGCTGGCGCAGGTGACGAAGATTATTGACGAGGGGCAAATCAACCTCAACGGCAGGAATCAGCCCTATCAGGTGATGCAAGTCGACATCCTGGAGGGCGATTACAAGGGCCTTCCGCTTCAAATTGATTATGGGAAGGTTCAACTTCGCAATGACAATTTCCGCTTTGTGCCGGGCGATGAAGTTTATGTGGAAGTAGATAAAACCCCGGACGGTCTGCTGCAGGCACATTATGTGGATTACGTGCGCACCCGACCGCTCTTGGTGTTGCTGATCACCTTCATCCTTTCCATGCTGGTGATGGGACACTGGAAAGGCCTGGGCAGTTTGGTGTCGTTGGGCGTCAGCATGGTAATAATCATCGGCTACGTGATCCCGCACGTTCTTGCGGGAGAAGATCCGGTTCAAGTTAGTTTGATCGGTTCCCTGATTCTTTTGGCGGCCACTTTGTATCTGACCTATGGCTGGAATCTGAAAACCCATGCTTCGGTCGTAAGCATCATGGTCTCCCTTTTGCTGACCGGAGCTCTTTCCTTGTTCTTTGTATATCTGACACGCCTCACCGGTTATGGAGACGAAAACACCGGATTCCTGATGCAGTTCTCTTCGGTGCCGATTGACCCGCGCGGCTTGCTCCTGGGTGGGATGATCATTGGCTCGCTGGGCGTGCTGGACGATCTCGTCACGTCGCAGTCGGCGGCGGTGGTTGAGATTCATGACGCCAACCCAGCGCTGGGATTCCGAAGCACGCTTCAAAAAGCCATGCGTATCGGCCAGGACCATGTGGCCGCTACCGTGAATACCTTAGTCTTGGCTTACACAGGGGCGGCCCTGCCGCTTCTTTTGATCTTCACCCTCGGCAACGGAAGCTACAGCTATTTCATCAACTCTGAATTCTTGGCCGAAGAAATTGTGCGAACGCTGGTAGGTTCCTTGGGGCTGATTGCGGCGGTTCCCATTTCCACCTTTTTGGCAACCGTGATCATTCTTAATCAAGATCGATTCGGCCAATGGCGTGTTCTGCTTGGCCCCGAAACCGGCGACCGAACGGAACACGGTCGGGCCCAATGACTGGAAAATTCCTGCAGCATGTCGTGCCGGAGTTTTCACTTAGACCTGTCTGTACTTCCTCATTTGTTCAGCGATGGCAACCGATTGCTCATCGCCGCGTTCTTTGAGATGCTGAATGATATGGGCATGATCCTCGTCGTCGCGGTTCTGGCTTAATTTGAAATTGGCCTCCAGGCGCGTCACCTTGATCTGAAAACCGACCGCGCCCTGCATCTGGCTCTCAGCAAAATCAGGCGGCAGAGTCTCCATCCGATAGGAGCTGTTCGTTTCGTAACGCTGGATGAGGCGGGAGAGGATATCGCGCAATTCGTCCCCGCCATCGATCAGGCGCGGAAAACCATAAAGATGCACCGCGATGTAATTCCAAGTCGGAACATTGAGATGGTTGTACCAGGTCGGCGAGATGTAGCTGTTTGGTCCGCCAAATATCAACAGCACTTCTCTTTTAGAATCAAACTTCTGCCAGAGCGGGTTGGCGCGCGCCATATGTCCGCTGAAGAGCCACGTTCCATCGGAATCCGTTTGAAAGTCCACGAGCAGATGCGACGCGACCGGAATGTTATTCTCGGCCAGCACCAGGGTGGCGAAGCCATGTTCACGGAGAAAGTCCGCGATCTTATTTAAATCTTCTTCACGATAAAAATGGGAAACATACATGGCGCGTCCTCATGAAAAAACGAATGTAAATGGCGACCCATCAAAACGAGTCCACCGCTTTTTTTAGATCCGTATAAACCTGAAAGAACTGGATGAAGCCAGCCTTATCCAGCGTTTCGCTGACCATCTCCTGCGGACTCAGCAATTTGATATGGGCTTGCATGCCGCCCCCGCGCGAGCGATCCATGGACTTGAGTACTGCCCAACCTGATTGTGGATCGATCGCCGGTTCGCCGCGCAGAAACATGGCTATGCTGTGCAAAGCCACCAGCCCGGCACTGCTCATAAAGGGCACCTTGCTTAAATCGACCAAAAAATCCCTGGCGCCCGCGTTGAAAAGTTCGCGGGCTTTGCTGACGAGTTCCGCGTAATTGGACGCGTCCACATCACCGTGCGGCTGGATCACCGTCACCGGTACACGCCCCTGCTGTTTCAAGATAGTAATTTCCATCGTTCCTCCTTTGGCGCATCCATTATACTGCCACCTTTTATTTTTCCACCTTGCTATCCAGCCGCTGGCGGCGGTGAGTCAATTCATCCATCCAATGCTTGCGCGCGTAGGCCGGCAGGTCGGATTTCTCAATTTGCCTCTGGGCGGCTTTGGTCCATTTTAGCGCGGACTTCACATCGCGCTCCCGGTGCTCATAATATTTGGCTAGTTCGATGAAAGCATAGATATGGCCCTTGCCTGCCGCTTCTTCCCACAAACGAACCGCCTCATCGAAGTCGCCGCGCCTCTTTTGCAAGACCGAGAGGCGGTGTACCGTTTCACCAAAACTTTCCTCGGCGATGCCTTTTTCCAAGCCGCGCTCAAAGAGACGTGCCGCCGTATCCCACTGACCGAGGTCCTCATAAAGCTTCGCGAGCGCAATCACATCGAGGCCGTGTTCAATGCTTTCATGAAACGGATCTTCCAGCATCCGTGCCATGTGACTCAGCAGGGCCGCCATGGCCACCACATCCATGGCGTTGTGATAGAACACCCCTTTCAATGGACGGGCATCGCCGTCGCGCAGATAATCAAAATAGAGATAAGGAATTTCATAACCTGGCACTTCCTGCACGGTGCGCGGCGCAAGGAGAATATTCTCTTCCAGATGCTTCAAAGCACGCGATTCCAATCGGTCGCGCCACAACCTCCGTGCCAATGGGAGCAGATCCAGATGAGCGAAATCCTTGAAGGGGATGGGAATGGCATGCAATGTATAGCGTGTCGCAAGCAACGGCGCGTCAAAAGCCTTGCCGTTGAATGTGACCAGGACCTTGGCCGAGGCGAGGAATTGTCCCAATCCTTCCAGCAACGCGGGTTCTTCCGACGGATCGCGCATGAAGAATTGCCGCAATGAGAATTCTCCATTGACAAAATGTCCCGCGCCGATCAAAAAGGCATATGTGCCGGTGCCGCCTGAAAGGCCGGATGTCTCGGTATCAAGAAAAGCAAAAGTCTCAATGGGCAAATCGCTCAAACGAGCATCTGCCGCCCAGGCTGCCAGCATGTCAAGCGAGGCTTGAAGTTTGATCGGCGCGAGGCCGTGATGGTAATCCGCATCAAAATGTTCTTCGTGAATAAACGTCTCGCCCAATGGATTGGCTGCAAACGTGCCCGTCATCACCGAGTCGATTGGAAAGCGCACATCCCCTGTCGCTGCAGGAATCTCGAGCGCACCGACCTTAACGCCGAGCGATCTTAGACGATCCGAGAGAGAAGGTTTTTCCGTTGATTTCACCTTGCCAACAATTATAACGGCGCGAAGCGTGCCCTCAAATACGACATTTCTGGTCAATAACAAAGGTTTTTCAACTGCGCTAAATCGATGTCACAATCACTGAATTATGTGTAAGTCGGTTGAGAGGTACCGCGTATCTTAGATATATTAAACTAAGCGCCGTACGTAATAGTTACTTGTGTTTAGAGTTCGTAGGACCTTAACAAAGATGGAACTTGCCGAGAAAGTTTTTGTGTGAGGAAAAACAAAATCAGCGAGTTCCGAAAAGCAGTATACCAAAGTCTGAAGAAACGAGCGGATATTCTATTCGACTTGATCGACGCCCTGACCGTGGCAGGCCAGGTGAGTTCGCCCGTGGCCTTGAGCGAACAGAGGCCGTTCCGGCGGAAGTTCGAGAGTGTGTACGACGGGTTAGGACACGGCGAGATGGATATCGGGGAAATTCTTTCGCTCTTGCCAGGTTGTGTGCCGGAAGACAGCGAAACGATCGCAGGCCATCCAGTCTATGCAGTAGACGCTACTCCCAACGAACATGAAGAAGCCGAGACCCTGCCGGATCGCAGTGCGTTGAAATCCAACCCGAGCGAGCCGCTGCGCTACGGACACAAGTATTCCTGGGTGGCGCGGCTGATTCATTGCGGGACTTCGTGGGCGGGGACGGTGGACGTGGAACGGATCAGCACGGAGAGCACGGATACGAAGCTGGCGGCGGTGCAAGTGCAGGAATTGGATGTGCGTGGCCCCCAAGCGAAAGTCATCTTGGGCGGACAGCCGGTATCAAGACTGCCAGTTTCCAGGCATTTTTGAGCAGTGGCAGCGTACGTTTTCTCTGATCCGTCTGCGAGGCAATGGTATCTTGTATGAAGAGCCGAAGCGGAAACCGAAAGGCAGTCGCGGCGCTGCTCGCAAACATGGCAAGTCCTTCAAACTGAATGGCACTCATCGTGCTGCCGACCGGGAAGAGACTTTTCAACTCGGAGAGCAAACCGTACGGGTGCAAGCCTGGCGGAAATTACATTTTAAGAAATTAGCTACCCTGATCGGCACTCTGATCCAAGTCGAATTCCTGAAAGCCGGTGGCATGCCGCGTTATAAACGACCGATGTGGTTATGGTGGACCGGACCGCAGAACGTGGCGCTTTCCGATCTGGGTCGCATGTATCTTTGGAGATTTGCGATCGAGCATCTCTTCCGATTTCTCAAAGAGCCCATGGGACTCAATTCCAATCGTTCGCCGAATCTGGTGAGCGCTCAACAATGGATCTGGCTCTACGCCTTGGCTCATTGGCAATTGCTGCTGATGCGCGATCAAGTGAAGCCCAATCGCCCGGCTTGGGATCCCAGCAAAGCGAATCGATGCACCATGCTCACACCTTATCAGCCGCAACGTTCGGCGTTGGCATTTTTTGGGTTGGAGTTGGGTCCACCGGCTGTCAGTCCATAATTGGTATTTGCTTTTCCCTTTTTAAGGTTCAGTGCGATCGCACATTCCTTGTGCGCGATTTTGCACTCGAAACTCAAGTCGTTATTATGAAATTATAAAATCAATTAAGGAAAAATTATGAAAGTCCGTTCAGTCATCATCAAATTTATGGCCACGCTCGCAATCCTAATGATCGCGCTGATGGGCATGCCGTCAGCGCCGGCCTATGCGGCAACGATCATCAGCACCGCGTCTGGCGGCACTTGGAATGTGGCTACAACGTGGGTGGGCGGGGTTGTTCCAGCCCCAACCGATAATGTCACCATCGCAACCACGGGTACGGGCGCTGTCAATATTTCGGCGGCCGTTGCTCAAACAGGGTCAGTCACAGTCAATGATGGGGCCAACCTTACTACAAGCGGCGGCACCATATCGTTCGGCGGGCTGACTATCAATAGCGGCGGCAAAGTCACTATGCGACGGGCTTTTACCGTTACTGGGACCACAAATATAAGCGGAACGATCAACTTTGGCTCCACCAACACGACCGCAAAGGCAATGGCATTCAATGGCGATGTTACGCTCAATAGCGGTGCCGTGTGGGATGAAACCAATGGTGGAGCCAATACTCTTTTGGACACCTTTACCTTCAACGGCAGCCTGATAAACAATGCGACCACCTTTACCGCCCTGGCCGGTTTGCATACCTTCAGCGCCGCAGGGACCCTTAGCGGCGCGACCACTACCGTCATTCCTAAAGTTACATTCAAAACGGCCGCCTACACCAACTCAGGTACATTGACCGTACCCACCACCCTCACGATTACCGGTGTTACCCTGACCAACAACAGCACAATCACTGCGACTACTTCCCTTGCAGGATCGGGTGCGCTTACGAACGGCGCAACCGGTACACTGAATATCAACGGCGCTTCTACACTTACCACGATTACCAATGGAGGGACCGTTAATATCAATGGTACCGGCACTGTGAAGGCTCTTACCAACAGCGCAACGGGTACGCTCAACATTGGCAGCACGTCAACCTTCACCACGCTGACGGCTACCGCCGCTGGCAATACCGTCAATTACACGGGTGCTGCCCAGACGGTGAAAGCCACCACCTATGATACGCTCATCTTCAGCGGCACTGGTGCGAAAACCATGGCATCGAGCAGCATCAAAGTTAACAACAATCTGAGCATTGTATCTGGTGTGCAAGCTAATATTGGGGCCGGCCTTGGTCCTACTGTGAAAACTTTAACACTGGGCGGCACGCAGGAAGCTTTGGGGAGTTGGGGTTCCACCAGCTCCAGCGCCTACTATAAGAACAACACATATTTCGCGGCGACAACCGGCATTATCTATGTTGGTACACCCGGCCTGACCATCACAGCCAACAGTACCAGTAAGATCTATGGTACAGGCGTAAATTTCGCTGGAACGGAGTTTTCCACCAGTGCGTTGGTTGCTGGCGGCAGCGTAACCAAGGTGACGCTCAACAGCACGGGCGCAAGTGGCGCAGCGACCGTGGCGGGTTCGCCGTATCCCATCGTTCCAAGCGCGGCAGTTGGCACTGGTCTTACTCATTATGTTATTACCTATGTTAACGGCAGCCTGACTGTTAATCCCGAGCCGCTGACCATCACGGCCAACAGCCTCAGCAAGAACTATGGTGACACCGTAAGTTTCGCCGGGACGGAATTCACTGCTCCTGGTTTGGTAAACAGCGACACTGTTACCAGCGTGACTCTCAACAGCACGGGCGCTGATGGATCAGCTACGGTGGCAGGTTCACCGTATCCCATTGTCCCGAGCGCGGCGGTTGGCACCGGCTTGGCTAATTACACCATCAGCTACGCCAACGGCGCGTTGACGGTAAACCCTGCCAGCCAGAGCATCAACTTCGATGCAATACCCGACGAGACCTATGGTAATCCTCCCTTTGATGTCAGCGCCACAGCCACGTCGGGTTTACCCGTCAGCTTTGCCAGCACGACCACAGATGTCTGCGCGGTCTCAGGTTCCACAGTCAGCATCTTGTCCGCCGGTACCTGTACGATCGAAGCCAGCCAGGCCGGCGACAGCAACTATAGCGCCGCACAGCCCGTTGACCAGTCGTTTGGCAATGGCAAGGCCGGCGAAGCCATCAACTTCAGCGCATTGCCCGATAAAACGTACGGCGACGCCGATTTTGACGTCAGTTCTTATGCTTCAGCCACCTCTGGTTTGGCAGTCAGTTTCTCCAGCGATACACCGAGTGTCTGCTCGGTCTCAGACTCCACCGTCAGCCTCGCATCCGCCGGCACCTGCACGATCCGGGCCAGTCAGAGTGGCAACAACAACTACGATGCCGCCTCCGATATAACTCAAAGCTTCACCGTCAACCCCGCCACCCAGAGCATCCGCTTCGACTTGGGCACATTGCCAGCCAAGACTTATGGCGACCCTGATTTTGATATCAGTTCTTTTGCTTCGGCCACTTCAGGTTTGCCGGTCAGTTTCTCCAGCAGCACCACGAGTGTCTGCTCGGTCTCAGACTCCACCGTCAGCCTCACATCCGCCGGCACCTGCACGATCCGGGCCAGCCAGAGTGGCAACAGCAACTACAATGCCGCCTCCAATGTGGATCAAAGCTTCATCGTCAACAAGGTCGACGCCTCCATCAACGTCACTCCTTATAACCTCACCTATGATGGCGCTTCTCATACCGCCACGGCGGCCGCCACAGGTGTGAAGAGCGAAGACCTCAGCGCCGACCTCACCCTCTCCGGCACCGCTCACACCGCCGCCGGTGCCTACACCGCCGACGCTTGGTCCTTCCATGATCCTGCCGGCAATTACAGTGATGCCAGCGGCTCCGTCAGCGACACCATCGCTCCCGCCACACCGGCCATCACATTTGGTATAGCACCAACACCTACGTATTTGGGCGGGGACTTTACTGTAAGCGCTTCGACAACCAACACTGACAATTCCACGCTAACCTATAGCTGGGTGAGTGGTCCATGCGCGCTCGTTAGCGGCGCTACGTTCAGCTCTTCTGGCTCAGGTACATGTGTTGCTCAAGCCTCAGCCATGGCAACGGCCAACTTTACTGCCGCGTTGCAACAGCAGATCATCTCAATTGCCAAGGCCGATCAATCGACCCTGATGGTCACTGGACCTTCCAACATTACTTATGGAGTCGGTGGAACCGTCACGACCTCAGGTGGTGATGGGATGGGCATGTTGTCATACGATGCCGGTTCATCCACGGGATGTAGTGTGGATTCGTCCACCGGTGTAATCACAGTCACGGATGCCAGCGGCAATTGCTCCATTACAGCTATGAAGGCAGCCGACGACAATTACAGCTCGGCCACTTCAGCAGCCCTCGATGTTTCGCTCAACAAGGCCAACCAGACAATTTCCTTCACATCATCGCCCGCCGGAGAATATGTCGGCGGACCAACTTATTCTCCAACGGCGAACTCCACCTCTGGCTTGTCAGTTACCCTGACGATCGATGACAGCGCTACATCCGTGTGCTCGATCAATAACAACGGAGTGGTTTCCTTTGCAGGCGCCGGCCGTTGCATCGTTGATGCCGATCAGGCTGGCAACGACAATTACAACGTGGCTGCTGAGGCTCAGCAGGCATTCATAGTCACTTCCAGGACCACTCCCACCCTGATGGTGACGAACTCACCCGTCACCTACAGTAGCTTGCAAGAGACGGCGAATGTGAGTGGCTCTGTACCGGGCACGATCAGCAATGTTCAATATAACGGTTCATCCATTGTTCCCACCAACTCAGGCACCTATTCAATTACGGCCGACTTCCTTCCGGACGACACGACCAATTACAATAGCCTGATCGGCGCCTCGGCTGGCGACTTCGTGATCAATAAGGCCAGCCAAAGCCTTACCTTTACTTCAAGCTCTCCTTCCAATGCAGAACCGGGTGGAGCAACCTATACCCCAACTGCCAACGGTGGCGATTCCAATAATCCAGTTGTGTTTACGATTGATGCCGCAGCAGCTTCCGTCTGTTCAATTAATGACAGCGGAGTGGTTTCCTTCGGGGGAACCGGCACCTGCATCGTTGATGCCAATCAAGCCGGAAACGACAATTACACGGCCGCCCCCCAGGTCCAGCAGACCTTCCCTGTTGGCAAAGCCAACCAAACCATCAGCTTTACCTCCAACGCACCCACCAACGCCGTGATTGGCGGACCAACCTATTCCCTGTCAACAACCGCATCTTCTGGCCTGCCAGTCAGCTTGACGATCGATGCCTCGGCCTCGTCCGTGTGTTCGATCAGCGGCCATGAGGTCTCCTTCATAGGGGCCGGCACCTGCCTCATCGATGCCAATCAAGCCGGAAACGACAATTACACCGCGGCTCCTCAAGCTCAACAGTCGTTCACTGTCAGCAATCCACCTTCAAGCATTTCGCTCTCCAACGCGTCCATTTCTGAAGGTCAGCCGAGCGGCACAGTGATCGGAACCTTATCCACCCTGAGCGGGGTCAGCCCTTACGTTTACTCCATCACCGGTGGAAGCGACGCAGCCTCCTTCAAGATCAGCGCGAACACTTTGGAATCTAGCATCGTCCTCGCCCAACCGGGATCGCTCCAGGTCACAATCACAGTGGTTGATGCTAACGAAGCCGCGACCAGTGCGAACTTCACAATCAACGTGGTACCTACCTCCACGGCGGTGTTGCTCAGCCCTGCCGATTCGAGCATCCTGAACAACGATGCGCCCACTTTCGACTGGACGGATGTCACTGGAGCAGCTGCCTACCAGCTTCAAATCAGCAACTCCTCCAAATTCACCTCGGTGATCAAGAGTGCAACGGTCACGCCCTCCAACTACACTACAACTTCCAATCTTCCTGCCAATGTAACCCTCTATTGGCGTGTCCGGGTTGAAATTGGAAAGGTTTGGGGCACATGGTCAACGCCATGCTCATTCATGACCATCACGCAGCCGATTGGCCCCAAGTTGGTCTCCCCGGCGAACAATGGGTTGACGAGCAATTACACTCCGGCCCTGACCTGGAAAGCAGCCAAAGCGCCTGCTGGCAGGACCATCGTAAATTACGAAGTGCAGGTTGCGACCGACTCGGCCTTCCATTCCCTGGTAGTAGATGTTAATCCGACGGGTCTGAGTTACACTCTGACCTCGCCCCTAGAGTCGAATACCAAGTACTATTGGCGCGTGCGGGCCTATGACTCAGCCGGCAAGTATTCACCCTCGGCGGTATGGACATTCCGTACGGCCATGCTCGCACCCACCATGGACTCTCCAACCGGTTCAACAGGCTCTTTGAAGCCAACATTCACATGGGAAACTGTAAGCGGCGCCACAAGTTATACCATTCAGGTGTCCAGGAACACCGCCTTCACAAAATTGGTTCGCACCTCCACAGTCAAGACGAGCAGCTATATGGTGGCCTCCAACCTGCCCGCCGGGACGCTGTATTGGCGTGTCAAGGCCAACGGTGCGAATCCCAGCAGCTGGTCCACCTATTTCACGATAACGATAACAGCGCAATAAACGCGGAAGGGAGGGAATGCAAAACAAACCAACAGGGCCTCCAAGTTGTACTTGGGGGTCTGTTGGTTAAAAAGAATCAGCTAGAGGTTATGGATTGGTGATCGTCACCTGGATCGTCGCAACATCCACGCGTTGATCAGCACGAACGACTTGCAGTTGCACGGCATATAATCCGGTCAAATTCTTGGTATCCCACGTCGCCAAGGTATCATCATGGATTGGTGTGGTCGAGTCACTCCCGATTTGAATCCAAGTTTGCGGGTCAATCCCCTGACCCACCAATACACGATAACTGCTGAAATCCGCGCCGGCCGCTGTTCCTTTGATCTGCACTTGCCCGTTCACTTCTGCAAACAAGGCTGGCGCGGTGATGTTAACGTCCGGATTGACCTGTGGCGGCTGGATGGCATCGTAGGCGCTGGGTGCAATGGGCACTCCCGCGGATTTCGCCCAAGCCTGCGCCTCAGGCGGGATCATCATGAACACCCTGTCCTCGACCAATTGCGGCGGCGTAAATACCGTGGCAAGGTAACCGGTTTCCCGATTCACCGCAACGCTTTGATATAGATCATCCGGCTGAACCGGCTCGTTCCCGTTCAGAAAAATCTCACTGACAATGGATGGACAATCTTTGGTCGGCAGCAATCCCGATGGATCACACACCTCCATCGTTGTAATCCCTGCAGGCAGGGACCAACCTTGGGATGGAAGTGATCGCGATGCGGTTTGCATCAGCGCGCTCCATAGCCCAGTGGAAAGCTGCGGTGAAAGCCGAGCGGAGTCGGCGGCATGGCTCGCTGACCACACGGCGACCAGGCGCGCGGGTGTGTAGCCGACCGTCCACAGATCATGGCCGTCAGAAGTCTGCCCGTATTTCATGGCCGCGGTTTCTCCGATCTCTGATGGGTTTGGGTGTCCAAGACTGGGCCAGCGTGCCGTCTCATCACTCAAGATATTATTGATAAGATACGCCAACTGCGGTGTGGTCACGGGCTGGGCTTGCGGATCGCTTTGATCCAGCCAGACCGAGTGATCCAGCCCCTCGACGCGCAGGACCGTGATTAACCCGGGTTGACCGTAGCGCACGCCCTGCGCGGCAAAGACATCATACGCCGAAGCCATATCCAGCAAAGTAAAAGAGTCTCCGTCAAGCCCAAAAGAAGACTCGGTTCGCTGGACAGCATCGCCGCCCATCTGATTCGCGATGGCGGCCGCGGGCACGAGATAATCATTGACTAGCGCGATGCGCGCCCGCACGGGGCCATGGAATTTCCCGTCAGGATTTTGCGCGTTGCTCGTGGCTGGAATATCCCAAACGAGGGAAGCTGGACTCATGCCGCGCGTAAACGCAGTTAAATAAACGAACGGTTCCATCAGCGACCCGGGATCATGTGCCATTAAATAGCCTGTCTCGTTGCCTCGAAGCGTTTCACCCACCGCCGCGAGGATTTGACCCGACTCCGGGTCGGTGATGAGCGCACTGGCCGATGGCTCTGACAGAATCGTTCCGGGCGGCAGGGATGGAAGCAATTGCGCCGCATTACATGGCGCGCTCGGATCGGGTGTGTCTGCCAGGCGGTGGACATAGACCAAGGTGATGCAGGACGCCTGGTTTTGCAAATCATAATCGAGGGTTGTAATGATGTTCAAGCCGCCGCGTTCGATTCGTTCGCGGGTGAACTGCTTATCCAGTTCGTTGATCGCAAGATTGACAAAGGCAGGGGCGACCGCATCCGTCGATGCGGGAATCGGCAAATTGGGAATTGAGAATGAATCAAGGATTTGTGCCGCATCCTGATCGGAAATCATATGGAGAGCTTGCATGGCCCTGATGGTTGCTTCGCCGCGTTGCAGGGCGAGATCGCGCGCATCGAACGGATTCAAGCCGGGTGACTGGCTCACCCCGGCCAGCACCGCCGCTTCGGCAGGCGTCAATGTCAGGGCGGATGTGCCAAAATAAAGTTGCGCCGCCGCCTCCACACCAAAGGCGTAATGGCCGTAATCTGCTGAATTCAGATACCATTCCAGGATTTGACTGCGCCCATATTGGGCGGTGATCTGCGCCGCAAGGATCCGCTCGCGGATGGCGCGTTGAATCGTGGGCTGTTCATTATAGAGCAGCAAATCGGAGGCCAGTTTTTGTGCGATCGTCGGATGCAGGTCGGGATCTTGCCAGCCATCCAGCATATAACCGGGGCTGGTCCAAAAATCAGGCTGGGCCATGGCTACGGTGGCTTGCGCGAGAAAGTCGGGAAGGTGCTGTGGGTTTTGCGGATTAAGCGGAAGATAACGCCGCGAGGAATCGCTGGGCGCAAAGGTTAATAAGAGGTGTTGGCCGGTGCTGTCATAAATGCGCGTGGGTTGCAGCAACAGGCCGTCCGGCGGATCGAGCAGAGCAGGAAGAAGTTCAATATTTGGAAGATTGCTGGTGAGGCCTGCATAGGCCAGGGCCGTCAATAAAATCATCAAGATCAACAGGAAAGAAACGATCATCCCGAGTCCGACGCTACCCATGCGCAGGCGCCCGGCACGGACGCGTCGCTCTCCGGTGCGTTGAGCGCGTCGGCGTTGGACAATAGATTGAGTTGACGGCATATGGAGAATTAAACCACGAAAGAGAAAAGAAAGATGATCAATCTTTCAACAATTCACCCAGCCAGCCTTTTATATTCGACTTATCGGTCTTGATGAGGATGTCGCTCTGCACCTGATCATTTTGTCCGCTGATCAAAATCAGATGGCTTCTGTTCTCCAGCCAGATTTCGATCATCCAGACCGGAAGCAAATTGAGGCGGAAGGATTCGATGGTCATATTGGCGGAGGAGGCGGAGAACAATTTCACGAGGCCGGCCTTCATTGTCAGGTCGCGTTTGGTCAGGTTTAGGGCCTGACTGCGCGCGTCCAGCGAGGCATCCGCCATGGGAATATCATAAAGCTCAGCGGGCCAGTCCGCCAGATAGCTCGGGTCATAAGGTTGAACGGCTTTCAAGTCAAAGCTGGGGATGAGCCGCAGGAACGGAGCTGAACATTTCCGGCTGGCAGGAATCGGAAAATCTTGGATGAGCACCGGATAACTGTCGTTGACCTGGATGACATTGGACGCTCGGTGTTCCAATCCCATAGGAAAGCTGATGCCCTCGCTGCTCTCCATCATCTGGCCCGTGTAATCAATCGCGCCGCCGAGATCGAATGTCCAGAGCGGAAGATAAAGTCCGCGCGGCGGTTCCGCCTGCTTCTCCGGTTGGATCTGGTTCTCCTCCGCGTATTTGACGAGCAGTTGAACCGCATGCTTCTGATCAAAGGCAAAGGGAATGATTCCATCCGGCGCAATCAGCTCTTTCGATTTTTCCAGATTGACGACATGCGGCGAACCGCAGTACACACACACCGCGGAAAGCTGATCGGGCGGCAGGATGAACTGCGCGCCGCAGCCCTGACACTGAAAGACCTGCTCCGCCAGCGGTTTATCATGACCGCGGGCAGTCGCCATCGCCACGATGAAATCCTCCTGTTTGGTCGGAGCTTGCGTGTGGAGGGATTGATTGCGCGCACAATACTCGCAGACCAGGGACTGGCCATCGGGCGAAAACGTCATACGACCGCCGCATTTGGGGCACATGAATCTCTGGGCCTCAGCCTGTGACAAGTGAGCGGGGGCGGCAGGCAACGCCTCGGGATTCACAATTTCGTCGGGTTTGATTTTGCCATCGAGGATGGCGAGGGCGCGGCGAGCCTCAGGATGCTGCAGATCGTTCGATAGACAGTTCTCCAGCGCTCCGCGCTTCTCGGCCGGATCATCTGTGACCTGGCTCATCCAATACCAGGCCTCCGCCATCACTTCGTGATCACTGCTGGTGTAGGTGGCGCGGTCGAAGTAACGACGGGCAGTATCCTTGTCACCCGCCTTGGCCTCAATGATGCCGCGTTTCAAGAGTTCCTTGCCATAATCGTCGGCAAAGTCATCGCCGGGTAAAACCCCGCCATAATTTGTATTCATTATTTTTGACTCCTCACAATCGCGTCCGCCATCTGGGCGACACGTGCCATGTATTCCACGTCGTGAACACGGACCATATCCGCGCCCCGCGCAACACCGACCGCAACGGCTGCCGCGGTGCCTTCCAAGCGCTGGTCGGGCGGCAAATCCAATGTGTAACCGATGAACGATTTGCGCGACGGTCCCAGCAAAACTGGGAAGCCGAGGGTGCGGATTACATCGAGGCGATTGATCAGCTCGAGGTTGTGTTCCACTTTTTTCCCGAAACCAATTCCGGGGTCGAGGATGATGCGCTCGTCCTCAATGCCTGCTTCCCGGGCGAGTTGGACGCTATCCATTAATTCGCGCTTTACATCTTCAATCAAGTCTTCGTATTCCGCGCCGATATAAGCCTTGCCCAATTGAGCGCGCACTTCGACGCTGGCAGGGTTGCTCCGGTTGTGCATCAGGATCACGGGAGATTTCGATCTGGCAAGCACATGTTTCAATTCGGGATCTGCGCGGAGTGCCCACACGTCGTTGACCATATGCGCGCCTTCGTTCAGCGCTTCTTCCGCAACACTGGCTTTATACGTGTCGACGGAAATCAATGTATTGGGAAATTCCTTGACAATTGCTTTGACGACCGGGATGACGCGCCGGCGCTCTTCCTCAGCATCCACCGGCTGCGAACCCGGACGGGTTGATTCTCCACCAATGTCCAAAATCACGGCTCCCGCCTCGACGAATCGTTTTGCAAGCGCCAGAGCCCCCCTCTCCAGCTCTCCCCCCGTTGCCTGGACATGGGGGGAGATGGGGGCCGGCAGCAACCCATCGCCCGAAAAGCTATCCGGCGTGATGTTGAGGATGCCCATCACATAGGTGCGGCTTCCCCAATCCAAGGTGTGGCGCCCGATTTGCAATGATTTCATGCAATCTGATCGAGTGGGCGAGTCAGCCACGCCTCGGCTTCATCGAGGTCACTAAAAATCCGGATCGCTGCGGAAGTTTCGGGCAGCACCAAGGATGTGATCTCGCGGATGCCATTCGCAACCTTTTCATTGGCGACCACCACGGCCAGCCGGATGTTGCGCGCGGAAGGATCGCTGTTCACTTCAACTGCCGTTCGGATCGCTTTTTCCGGAATATCCTTTACGGCGCGCAAGTCGTAGAGATTGCGAGTCAGGCGATCGGAGCCGAGCAAATGATCCAGCGCAAAGTCGTGCCAATCGCGCAGGGTGGCCTCCGACAGGTCGCTGAAGGTAAGCGTCATGCCGCCGTCGGTGCGTCGGACGACGTTCATGCCCACACCGGGCTTGGCTTTCCAGTTGAGAGGTTTGAGATTGGTCATGGAGCCTCCGTCTTTGGCGCGATTATAACCGCTCCAAAATATTATTTGAATGGATGGATTCCGCTGGCATCCACACCTGCCAGCAGTTCTCTAATTGTTTTTCTCAGGACCGGATGGATGTACTCGGGAGCAATGTCCGCGAGCGGCACGAGGACAAAGGCGCGTTCATGCAGGCGCGGATGTGGAAGGGTCAATGCGTCGGATTCGAAGAGGAGGTCATCGTAGAAGAGAATATCCAGATCGATCAGGCGCGGCCCCCAACGGAAGGATTTCTCGCGTCCAAGCCGGGCCTCCAGTTGCTTGAGGCATTTCAAAAGCGGCTCCGGCTTGAGGGTTGTTTCACACTTAACCGCCATGTTGAGGAACGCCGGCTGATTCTCAATACCCCACGGGGGCGTCTCATAGATTTTTGATTCGGCGAGGACTTTCACTTCTGGCAGGAGCGCTCCAATTGCCGCGCGCAGATTCGCAGACCGGTCGCCCAGGTTTGTTCCAAGCGCAAGGTACACCATATGTTTCATCGGTTTGCTAAATCTTTTCAATCAACAATGCCAGTTCATCCAATGTAATCACTCCCCAACGCCCGGACTTTTCTTCCATCTCATTCAGGGCTTCCTTGATAAGCCTTGCGCCATCTTTTCCATCTTTGCTGGTGGTTACGTCTTTCGATTCGATGCCTGCGGCGCGCAAGACCGCGTCGCCCCCCTTCCATGAGCGCACGGCCAGACGCGCGCGGGGTATCAGATTCCATCTGCCGACGGCATCCGGTGCGGCGAGCAGGATAGCAGTTGAAACATCGTTTTCAATGCCAACGACCATGACCACATCCAAATCAAAACTCAAAATGGACTGCGCCGCGAAGAATACCGCGCGCAGACTTGATGAAACGATGGCCGCCGAACAAGCCAAGGCTGAAGTGCTTAAGATTTTCTCTGCATCTATGGAACGCGATTCATCCAAGCCAAAAATCACATCTTGAACGCGAGACGAACCCACTCCGGCCTCATCGACCGCTTGCCGTATGGATTCGGAGGGATTCGCGGATTGAACAACGGAAATGACAAAGGCGTCTGAATCGGACATAGTTGGGATGGTTATGATTGCCCTTTTGCGGAGGGGATTCTATAATGCAATTATACAGAATGGTTCCGGATAAGCAATAGTCGGGAAGGTTTTGTGGAGGAAAATATGGATAAGGTATCTGTCCAATTGGGCGACGTGCAAAAAACGTTATTCCTGCCTTTGTGGGGACGCGCCGTCGAGACGAAAAAGGAAAAACCCCTGCTGCAGGATCAGACTGCGCTGGAGATCATCGAAAAGGTGGATTACGACTTTGCCGGCATCACGAAGAACATCACCGAGATCAGCCAGGTCGCATGGATCATGCGCAGTATTTACATTGACGAGGTCATCAGGGATTTTCTCGAGCGGCATCCGAAAGCGGCGATTGTCAATATCGGTTGCGGCATGGACACGACCTTCGACCGAATCGATAACGGCTCGCTTCTTTGGTACGACCTGGACCTGCCGGACGTCATCGAGTTGAGGAGAAAGTTCATCCAGGAAAGCGAACGAAGGAAGTTTATCCCGGCTTCTTTTCTTGACGAAGGCTGGCTGAAGGAAATCAAAATCGTTGATGGTATTATGTTTATTGCGGCGGGCGTGTTCTATTACTTTGAAGAAAACGAAGTGAAGACATTCCTGAAAAGGCTCGCCGATGTCTTCCCGGAATGCGAAGTCTTCTTTGATGTGTCCTCTCCACGCGGCGTGCGAATTGCCAACAAAAGAGTCATCACCAGCAGCGGCCTGGACGAGAGATCCTATCTAAAGTGGGGATTGAAAGACACTCACGATATTTTGTTATGGGACAATCGCTTCGAGATATTGAAAATATATTATTACTTCAAACATAAAGAGTTGGCTCTGAAAATTAGAATGATCGGCTCGATCTCGGATTGGATGAAAATACAATATATAATTCATTTGAGAATCAAGAAGCGAGACTGAGTTTTTGTAAAACGCGATTCGCTCTCGGAAGCTGTTGATGAGACAAAAAGATTTACAGCACATATCTGATTACCTTACACCCTTGAGTTTGGAGTGGTTGGATCACAACGGGCGGCAGCCTGAGATTCGATAGGATTGCCTGGGAACTCGGCAAGAATAAGAGGCCAGTAGCCAGCGCCGGATCAGGGTTCCTCGGGACTCCGCTTTCGTTTCCATCGGCAGAAAGTTGGCGATCTGGCTCAAGTTTAGCGATTGACTCGGCAGCCTTCCGACGATGATCCAGATCCAGTTCGTTACCTGCCTGCAGTTCTTCACCGGCACCAAGGTTTTCAACGCGTCGCTCAAACGGTCGTACAATTCCTCGCGGCTGCTCAGCGCGGGCCTCCTTGGGTCGTAGACAACCAAATTATGCCCTATTCGCTGAGCCGTAGCCTTTTAGTCATTCGGTAAGCTGATCAGAGCACATATCCTGTTTGCCGGTTGGCCAAACTAAAATATGGCAAATGATCATCTTTTCTTTAAAGTCTTGGTTGCGACGAACAGAGTTACGGACGCAGGCGCTCTGGAATATCCGCTAATTCATCCGGCCACCGATTTTTGCCAGAGATCCACGCTCACCCCTACACCTTAAACGGAATTCATCTTGCCGGCTTATTCGTTTCTCTTTTCACCGCATTAATGAAGTCGGCGAAGAGTCCGTAGGCGGTTTCTTCGGGTCCGGCGCCCAAGCCGGGGCGTTCGGTCTGGACGATCGCCAGGTCGCCCAGCACATCGGTGCGAAATTCCAGCCCGGCGCTGGCGCTCGACATTCCATACAGACGCGAAGTTGAATCCACCAACTCCGGCGCAACGCGCGCGCGAATATTCCTTCCGCCTTTTTCAGCGGACGCGACCAATTTCCAACGCTGACCTTTGGCATTTGCTTCCCGAACCATTTCCGGCGTGATATGGCGGATTCCGGTTCGATCTACTGCCTGCGGTGTGAACGGCGTATCCATCAGAACCGTGATCAACGCCGCGACCTTGATCGCCGCGTCCCAACCGTCCACATCGTTGGACGGATCGGTCTCCGCCACGCCGATGCCTTGACAATATTTCACAGCCTGATCGAACGTCTCGCCGTTTTCCATGCGCGTCAGGATAATATTGGTCGTCGAATTGATAATGCCTTTGAAGGAGACCAGCTCCGCAGCGGGCATGGCTTCGCGGAACGTGGAAAAGACCGGCGTGCCGCCCAACACGGTCGACTCAAAATAAAACTTCTTATGCTTCGATTTTGCCAGCGCAGTCAGTTCACGATAGCCATACACCACCGTGCCTTTGTTGGCCGTGATGCTGTGCATTCCTAAAGTGAGTGCGGCTCTGCAATGGTCAATCGCTGGCTGACCCGTGGTGTGATTCACCGGAGAATTTTCAAACATCACATCCGCGTTGGATCCTTTGATGACCGACAACGAATCATTCACGGGCGATGACGAAAGGCTCGAAACCGATTGGTCCGATCGGACCAGCGACAAGGCTTGCACGACATCCAGTCCATTTGGATTGACGGCGAAACCGTGTCTGCCTGTGGCAATGCCCGTCACGGAAAACGTGATCTCGTATTGATCTTTCAGCGTGATGCGCTTGCGCCTCAGCAATTCGATCAGTGCCTGCGCAACGTTGCCGAAACCGATGAAGGCAAGCTTGTAATGAGCCATGGGTTGGTCTCCCGTAGGGGCTGTCCCTACAATTTATAGCGGCGGATAGGGAAACGATCTGCGTCCTTGTGGCGGATGCGGAAAGACTTTGGATGTGGTCAATGCTTTGGCGCGCGCTTTGAGGGCGACGATCTCGCGCGGGCTGAGATAAGGCTCGAGATCGGTCAGCAGGCTTTGGTTCGAGCAGAGAGGCGCGAGGCACGACAATAAATGGTCGGGAATTGACTCGCCCGCAAAATCCCAGATGACCGTCCGCAATTTATCGTATTCGTGGAAACAAATCCCATGATCAATCGCCCAGAGTTTATGTGCGTCGGCATCGAAGAAAACGTGACTGCCTTTGCGGTCGGCATTGTTGACCAGCAGGTCGAACAAGACGACTGGCTTCAATTTCGCCTTGTCTTCGTCGCTGAAATTGAAGTAATGATATTCGGGATCGAAATCGATATATTGTTGCAGCGAACCGGAACCGTGCGGACCGTCGGCGCGCAGCGTGGTGAACGGGACGAAGCGAAAGCCCAGCGCCTCGCTGACCAGATACGCGGCCACCTCGCGCAAGGCCAGTGTGTTCTCGGGAAAATCCCACAGCGGCTGCTCACCGCGCGACGGTTTGTAAACGGCAGGAATCGTTTTGCCCTGGTAATGGACATCCACGAGGAACGTGTAATTCGAACCCAGCATGAATTGGCCCTTGAGTTTTAGGTTGCCATGTTGAAGGGCAGATTGTAAATCGTGGGATGGAATATTGGTCACAGGGAATGATTAATGCAAATGCCCATTCTTCTTCGGGCAGAAGTGACCTTCGGGCTCCATGGGCTGTCCGCATTGCGGGCAGATCGGTCGTCCGCGCGCCGCGATCTCCGCGCCCCAGCGCGCCATCTTATGGACCTGGTCGCGCGTGCACCAAAAGCGGATGACCGCGCCCGATTCGGGGTCTTGATCTTCTGTCAGCAACTCGCGCACGAACAACACAACGCGGTCGCGGTTGGCATCGTAGCCGAGTCCGATCTCGCCGACGCGGAACATCGGGTCAACCGGTGGGTTGATGCGCATCTGCGCCTCGACGTACTCGGCTGAGGCCTCCTGAAGATTCGGATTCTGCCGCATCACCTCCACCAAGAATTTTTCCACGCCGATGGCCAAGGAAAGCAATTGAGTCTTTTCGATGATGACCGTGTAGGTTTTCTCAGCCCGAAAAGCTTGAATGTAAAAAACGCGCTGACCGGGTTTGCCGATGGCGTCGCTGGTGATGTGATCGCAGGGATCGATATCGAGTTCAAGACGTGGAGCCATAATTCCTTTGCTGTAAATTTAGTATACCAGATTCGATTTCCCATCGAACGAAAGTATAATCAAGCCACCTTCGCCAAACGAGGAGCGCGTCATGTATGATAAAAAGAAACTGAACGATTTAAGAGATTCGCTGGAAACATGGGAGGACACTTCGTTGAGAGAGACTCTGGCATCCATGCCGGAGCGACAAGACCAATTCATCACGACATCCTCTGAACCGATCCATCGACTCTATACTCCGCTCGATGTGGCGGATATGGATTACGCTTCTGCGCTCGGACTTCCGGGCGAATATCCATACACGCGCGGAGTCCACCCGACTCTTCACCGCGGCAAGTTGTGGACCATGCGCATGTTCGCCGGATTCGGAACCGCGGAGGAAACGAATCAACGATTCAAATATTTGCTGGATCAAGGTCAAACAGGGTTATCCATCGCGTTCGATTTGGCGACTCTGATGGGCTACGACACGGATCAGCCGGAAGCGCTCGGCGAGTTCGGCAAATGCGGCGTGGCGGTCTCATCGCTGAAAGACATGGAAATCCTGCTCGATGGCATTCCGCTCGACAAAGTCTCCACCAGCATGACCATCAATTCCGCCGCCGCCATCATCTGGGCGATGTATATCGCCGCCGCGGAAAAACAAGGCGTGCCTTCCGATCAACTGCGCGGCACGACTCAAAACGATATCCTTAAAGAATTCATCGCACAAAAAGAATTTATCTTTCCGCCGAATCCATCCATGCGGCTTGTGGTGGACACGATGGAATTCGGCGCGCAGAAAGTTCGGCAGTGGAACACGATCTCGATCAGCGGCTATCACATCCGGGAGGCCGGTTCGACTGCCGCGCAAGAACTGGCATTTACACTGGCAGACGGCATGGAATATGTGAGATGGGGAATCCAGCGCGGCATGGATGTGGATGAATTTGCACCGCGTCTTTCATTCTTCTTCAACGCCCATAATGATTTTTTCGAAGAGATCGCCAAGTACCGCGCCGCGCGCCGCATCTGGGCACGTGAAATGAGGGAGACATTCCATGCCAGGAATCCGCGTTCGTGGCTGTTGAGATTCCATACACAGACCGCCGGCGTTTCGCTCACTGCGCAGCAACCGGAGAACAACGTTGTGCGCGTTGCAATTCAAGCATTGGCCGCGGTCCTCGGCGGGACACAAAGCTTACATACGAATTCGCTCGATGAGGCCCTGGCGCTTCCCTCTGAACACGCGGTGACGATTGCACTGCGCACGCAGCAGATCATTGCCGAGGAATCGGGGGTGGCAAACACCATTGATCCGCTGGGCGGCAGTTTCTTCGTCGAAGCGCAAACCGATCGAATCGAAGCCCAGGCGCGTCATTATTTCCAGCGCATCGAAGAATTGGGTGGGGTCATTCCCGCCATCGAGAAAGGATTCTTCCAAAGCGAGATCGCCGATGCCGCCTATCGGTATCAACGTGAGATCGATGAAGGCGTGCGGAAAATTGTCGGCGTGAACGCATATACTGAAGAAAAGCCGCTCACGGTTCCAATTTTGGAAATGGACCCGAACGGTTATAAGCGACAGGTAGATCGCCTCGCAGAACTCCGTGAGTCGCGCGATGGCGGACGCCTCGGCCAGGCAATGGATAGACTCCGCATTGCATTGCAGGGCACAGAAAACTCCATGCCCTATTTAATGGAATGCGTCCACGCCTATGCCACACTGGGTGAGATCATCCATTTGATGAAAGAAGTGTTTGGAATTTACGAAGAGCCAACGATGATTTGACAATACTCGATATGCAACAATCAGATCCCGGAAAAAGAGAGGGCGGCCGTTGCGGCCGCCTTTCTGACTCCCGTCTCGTCACGGACCCGCGCCTACCCCCATCGCCAGCTTGTGCCGTCTTTTGCGTCCTCAATGGTCACACCCAACGATTTCAGCCGATCACGAATTTGATCGGAGAGCGCCCACAACTTTTGCTTGCGGACTTCGCTCCGCACTTCAACCAGCAAATCAATGAACTGGTCGGCCTGGCCGGAGCCTTCCTTCTCTCGCAATTGCAAACCCAAGACGCCCTTCAGCTCGCGCAAAGTAAGCTGCGCAGGTTTGAGTTGATCACCGGTCGCACCTTCATCACGCGCGGTATTGATGGCTTTGACCAGTTCATGGATGGAAGCCAATGCCAGGGGCGTGTTGAAGTCATCATCCATCGCGGACGTGAAGGCTTGTTGGGTCGCTTCGGACTGCGAAGTGAGTTCCGCCGCGCTCCCCGCAGGGATTCCCTTGACATTGGGCAATGCCGGCCGAAGTCCGGATTTGAGACGCCCCAGACTCTTCTCCGCCGCGTCGAGGGTCTCCTCATTAAAGACCAGCGGGGCGCGATACGAACTGCTCAGGACCAGCATGCGCATCACGTCCGCGTCTCGCTTCGACAAGAATTCCTTGATGCTGATGATGTTGCCAAGCGATTTAGACATCTTCTCGCCGCCCAGCTGCAACATGCCGTTATGAATCCAATAGCGCGCAAAGGGTTTGCCGGTGTAGCATTCGGATTGAGCGATCTCGTTCTCGTGATGCGGGAAGATCAAATCGTTGCCGCCGCCGTGGATATCGATCTGTTCACCAAATTCAGCAAGGTTCATTGCCGAGCATTCGATGTGCCAGCCGGGGCGACCCTGGCCCCAGGGTGAATCCCACGCAGGCTCGCCGCGCTTGGCGGCCTTCCACAAGGCGAAATCCATCGGATGCTCTTTGGCCTCCTCGACTTCGATACGAGCCCCGGCCTGCATCTCATCGAGTTTGCGCCCCGATAGCTTTCCGTAATCGGGGTCCTTGGTAACCCGGAAATAGACGTCGCCATTCGACGCGGCATAGGCATAGCCTTTTTCAATCAAACCCTTGACCATGGATTGGATCTTGTCCATGGTCTGCGTGGCGCGCGGGTTGACGGTGGCGGGCAGGATGTTCAAGTCTTTAAGATTCTGAGCATAATCGTCAATGTATCTCTGCGCGAGTTTGAAGGGGTCCTCCTTGAGTTGGTTGGCGCGATTAATGATCTTGTCATCCACATCCGTATAGTTCATCACGTGCTTGACCTTGTACCCGCGATATTCAAAATAACGGCGGATGACATCGAATACCAATGCCGACATGGCGTGACCTACATGCGCATCGTTATAGACCGTCACGCCGCACACATACATGCGGACGGCGTTCGGCTCGAGGGGCTGGAAGTCTTCCTTCTTGCGTGTGAGGGTGTTATAGATGCGCAACATGCTTTCTTTCTCCGCCACGAAAGGCACCAAGGCGCCTAAAAATGACGCTCCTGGGTGCCTTTCGGTATCCTGTGATCAAGCAATTCGTTTCATCCCTAGCTTGCTTTCTTGCGCTTGCCGTTCTCTTCGTCCACGCGGGCAAAAACCATCCGGCCAGCCGCGGTCTGCAGTACCTTTGTGATATGCACGTCCATGTATTCGCCGATGTAATCCTTGCCGTTCTCCACCACAACCATGGTGCCATCGTCCATATAACCGACGCCCTGGCCCATTTCCTTGCCTTCCTGGAAGATGTTGATCTTCAGGATTTCACCCGGCAGGACCACCGACTTGACCGCATTGGACAGCTCATTGATGTTCAGTACGGTCACTCCCTGCAGCTCGGCAATGCGATTCAGGTTGTAATCGTTCGTCAACACCGGACTCTTGAGCTGTTTACCCAGCACCACGAGTTTATCATCCACCTCGCGCACACCTTCGACATCAATGTCACTGACACGCACGAGGATATTGGGAAGTTTCTGCAGTTCCGCCAGGACCTCCATGCCGCGTCGCCCGCGCTGACGGCGCAGGCTATCCGGCGAGTCAGCAATGTACTGAAGTTCATTCAACACAAAGCGCGGGATCAGCAGCGTGCCGGGTAAAAAACCTGCCCGAGCGATATCCGCCACGCGTCCGTCAATGATGACACTGGTATCAAGTAAGATTGTGCGATTGAGATTTGTCCAAGAGGAACCGGAACCTCCCTCGCCGCCGCGACCGCTCAACGTGCCGAACAGGCTCATGATGTCGCCTTGCCGCATGACGAACACCATCACGCCGAAGTAGCTGAAAAGCAAAACACCGATGAACGGCATGATGCGCCCAAACGGTTCAGGCAACAGCGATAGAGGAAACGACAACAAGGCCGCCGTGAGCAACCCAACCATGAGCCCCATCAGCCCGGCAAAGAGGGTCTCCGCCGCCATTCGTCCAAGAAGAGAACGCAGAACCCGAACCGGACGCGTCGTAACATAAGGCGTCACGATAAGCCCTGTTAATGCCCCTATCAACACAGAGGACCAAATGATGCGGACCGACTCCGCGTGCGACGAAGCGTAATGTGAGAACGAGGCTCCAAAGTATCCCCCGGCGACAGAAAGCACGATCATGCCAATGATGCGAAAAATGAATTCAACGCTCATAATTGCTCCTTTCATTTCCAAATTTATAAGGTGCGAATAATTGGCATCATAATAGCATGGGTCATCTGTCCCGTCAATTGGCGATTTGATATCTATAATGTGGTTATAATCTGACACCTATGACCGTTGACCGTTTTGGACGTGGCGCTTGCTGTTTGCAATATTAAATAAATTATAATGCGGAGCGATTTTCGATGATCTTGACCGACACCCTCAACCGGCCTCTGCGTGACTTGCGCATCTCCGTCACTGACCGGTGTAATTTTCGTTGCGTTTATTGCATGCCCAAGGAAGTCTTTGGGCCGGATTATCCATTTCTGCGCCGCGCCCAAATTCTGACCTTTGAAGAAATCACCCGGCTGGTTCGTATTTTCATGGGATACGGCGTTCGCAAGATTCGATTGACCGGTGGCGAACCATTGGTGCGCCGCGATCTACACCTGCTGGTCGCGATGATATCCGACATTCCCGATATCGACTTGACCCTGACCACCAATGGCTCCCTGCTCGCCAGGCAAGCGCGCCTGCTCAAGGAGGCTGGATTAAAACGGGTGACGGTCAGCCTCGACTCGCTTGATAACCAGATATTCAAAGCCATGAACGATGTGGATTTTCCGGTGGAAAAAGTTGTGGAGGGCATGGACGAGGCCGCAAAGGTCGGCCTGGGCCCCATCAAAGTAAACATGGTGGTCAAGCGCGGCCTGAACGAATCGAGCATATTACCGATGGCGCATTTCTTCCGCGAAAAAGGTTATATTTTGCGCTTCATCGAATATATGGATGTGGGACACACCAACGGATGGCGGATGAACGATGTGGTGTCGGCCAATGAAATCATCAAGATGATTGATGCGGAGCTGCCGCTCGAACCCATTGAACCAAACTACCGGGGCGAGGTGGCCGGTCGCTGGCGATATAAAGACGGGAGCGGCGAGATCGGGATCATTGCCTCCGTGACACAGCCGTTCTGCCGCGATTGCAATCGCGCCCGACTCTCCGCGGAAGGCGATTTATACACCTGCCTCTTTGCTGTCAAGGGATTCAACCTTCGCGACCTGCTGCGCGGCGGGTCCAGCGACGATGAAATCTCACAAGCCATCGCGGGCGTATGGAATAAACGCAGCGACCGCTATTCGGAGCTTCGATCTGAAAACACGACCTCATTGCCCAAAGTCGAGATGTCGCATATCGGCGGATGAGATAAGTGCTCCGTCTCAAGACCCTCTTTTACATTTGATTTAGGAGATTCTTTTGCTTTCACCGAATGGCATCCAAGCCATCTTCTTTGACCTTGATGGAACCCTTCGTCACAACCTTCCCGCCGGCGGGGACGTTCTTATGGATTATGCATCCCAACTCGGCTTGCGCCTCCACCATGAAGATCGTCTGCGTGCCATGCGCTGGGAACATTATTACTGGGCCAATTCGATGGATTTGAAAACGGACCGGGAAATTTACCCGCAGGAGAATCGCGAATTCTGGCAGAACTATTGCCGCAGACAATTGGTGGCATCCGGCGCATCCAGCGGACAAGCAGAAGAACTCACCCCCAAAATTTCACGATACATGGAGGATGCCTATCGTCCGAAAAGCGTCGTGCCTGAGGATGTGCTTCGATTGTTGCCCCAACTTCAACAAGCGGGTTATTCCATGGCGGTTATTTCCAATCGCGAAAAGCCCTATCAACAGGAGATCGAATCGCTGGGCATTGCTCCATATTTTGTTTTTTCGTTGGCAGGCGGCGAAGTGAACGCCTGGAAACCCGAACCGGATATTTTCTATCATGCCTGCAAGCGCATGGATATAAAACCGTCGCAGGCGGTGTACGTCGGCGACAATTATTTTGCCGATGTGATCGGCGCGCGTCGTGCCGGACTTCAGCCGGTTCTCTACGACCCGCGCGGCATCTTCCCTGACGCCGGGTGCCCGGTGCTGGCCAGGTTTGACCAGCTGCCCACCGTACTGGAGGCGCTCTAGGCCGCTCCGCCAAACGAGACCAGGACAAGATTGCGGTATTGAAAAGGGTACCATACATGGAAGGGGGAGGCGGTCGATATGTCCCGGGGGAGCATGGACCAATGCGTCCATCTCTGCGAATCCGCGTTCGCGGATCTCAGCCCGCCTGGTTGCACAAGCAGTGCGAGACAACACCGTCGTGCACATCCGTGCCACGAAACGGAATACACAATCTTTCTGCCATCCGGCAGGGAAGTGCATGACAAGTGCCTCCTGCCGGAAGCGCCGCGCCATGCTCCTCCGCCAAGCACACGCCAGACCGTGACGATGATCGATCTCATCTGGAGATCGTTCAAGTATGCAGCGATCCATCTGTACGGGTCAGCCCTCCATTCGAGCCGCAAGGGCCTCCAGGGCATCGTTCCGTGTTGCTCTCCGAAACTGCCAGCGCTATAATTGGCCAGAATGAACCGTTGGAAGACGCCGCCCGTTCTCTTTCCCGGCATCGGAGGCATGCTGGCCATCCTGCTCATCGTAGTATGGTACAAGCCTCTCAGCTCCCATGTCTTCATGGGTGATGATCTGTTGTGGATCCAGGCCTACAACGCGGGGTTTGCCGCGCGCGGCTTTTGGCTCAGCATTCTTACCATGGGCCAGGCAAGCGCAAAATTCCGCCCCATGTCGAACGCGCTCATCCTTCTGTCTACGGACCTATGTCGGAACGGGTACGGTTGCTACGTGCGCATCAATTGTGCGATCCTGCTGTTGAACGCGGCGTTGATCTCGATGGCTGCCTATTGGGTCAGCGCCAGATGGTGGCCGAGCGCGGTGATGGCAGCGCTGGCGCTCATCGTATCGAGGTTCGCCTACTATGACATTTTGGCGGTCATGGGTTTGATGGAAAGCCTGTCGCTGACCTTCGTCCTGCTGTTCGCGCTTTGCGGAATCCGGTTTGTGATGTCCGGCAGGCGGCGTTGGCTGGCGTTGCAGATCCTGTGCTATGTTTTGGCCCTTCTCTCCCATGAGAGGTTTATGGTCTTGATCGTGCCGCTGTTTCTATCGGCGTTTCTGGAGCGCGCGCGCTTGAAGAAGGCCGGCCTCTTCGCAGCCCTCGCGGCCGCAGCGCTGGTGACGAGTGCCTATTTGGTTGTGAAGCAATTTGTGCTTGGAGATTCGGTTTTTGAAGGTACGGCGGGCACCTCCGTGCTTGCAACGTTTCACCTGTCACAGTTTTTGTCCTTTCTAGGCCAGGGATTTCTGAACCTGATCGGGTTCAATATGGGGCCCGCGCAGTGGAGCGGGGCACAGTTCACGGATGCCGGCTTCGGCGGTATTTTGGTCGGCGCATTCTTGTCCGGGAGCCTGGCGACCCTCACGGTGCTGCTTGTGCGGCAACGGCCCGCGGCGTATACGCGGCTGCAGTTCAAACTGGCCGCATTCTTAGTCGTCACGATCGCGGTTCTGCTGGTTTCCGCTTCCATCACGTTCCGCCAGGAGTTTCGCTGGCTGTACGCGCCGTTTGCAGCATTCATTCTGCTGGTTGTCCTGCTGCTTGGCGGGCTGCCCGGCACTAAGGTCAGGCTGCTCCTAGGGGTGATTCTGGCCGTCGCTTTCACCGCCGTGGACCTCTTCTACAGACCCCTCATCCATGCGAACTTCAATTTCATGAGCGCGGGTCAACTGGCAGATTCCGTGAAGACCCAGATCCTGGACAAGCTCGGCCCACACAGGCTCTCCAGAACAGCGATCTATGTTGTCACGAATGGAAATGGAGACTATTACATTCAGGGGTGGATACTGGGCGACGAGTATTTCTTCCAGCTGTACTCTCCGAAGGTGCACGTCGATGTACATTATGTGAACAGCCTGTCAGCCCTGCCCACGAATATCTTTCAGGCTCAGCGATTTGTCGTGTTCCAAATCCTGGATACGGAGGTGGTCCGCGTGCCAAATCGACAGGTTCAGCAGTTGTTGGCCGCCAGAGAGCCACCCTCTGCCGGCCGGGTCGAATTGAATTTGCTCACTCGCCTGCCCGCCGGCGTTGTAAACAGGCCTCTCCCCTCGAGTCCGCCAACGGACGGCGCTCCCTTCATCATCAATTGGAACGGCGCGACTGGCGCGGTCGCGGTGGCCGGCGCTCCCGGCCTGCGCTTCTCCACGATCAACTGCGCCGCGAATTCCCACTTGCGGTTTCGCGCCGGTATGCCGTATGCCGTGGGAGACGGCGCTGATCTCACTGTTATTGTCCAGAAACAGAGACACATCGAGAGATTGGCGGACATATCGTTCAGGCCAGCGAGCGTAGATCGGCTTGTCAGTTGGTCCGACTATGACCTTCCCATCCAATCTTGCAGGGGCGGGCCGGTCGACGTGACATTTCTCGTGAACTCCCCCAGCTTCGATACGGCCGGTGACGTGATTGCCGTAGCCGATATTGAATTGATACTGCCGGATCAACCCTGATCCACTGGGAAACCTGGCCTTTGCGGGTCTTTCGCCAGCCAGCGACTCATCGGAAGGCGGGTGCCGACCGGTCTCAGGGGACATGCCGCGCTCGGCGCGGATCCGCTAGCGTTCGGGGTCAGTCTGGGGATGCGGCAGCGCCTTCGTGAACAGGAAGACCAGGCGCGTACGCAGCGCGACTAAGAATCTTCGAACGAACGGCAGCCGAAAAATCAGCAACAGCGCGATGAGTATTCCATAATTCTCTGGTGCGCTGATATCGCCTGACAAATGAAAGATGTCACCCTTCACGGCCATGGCGTAATGCAACGCGGCAATGGGTGCGGTGAAGTACACGGCCAGATGCAAGCGCTTCCAGTTTTTCCCCAGGCGCACTTTCCAAACGTCGAAAGAAGTCATCGCCAGCGGAACCAGCAGAAGGAAAGTGGCCATGCCATACAGGATATAGGATTTTTGAATCACGGTTTGGATGAGCAGGTTCCAGGCCAGCCCATTATCCAGGTCCACAAAGATGATCACATGCAGGACGGCATACATGATGGCGTACAATCCGAGAGCGCGGCGGCGCTTGAGCAATTCACGCCAGCCCAGCAGCGTCGTCAATGGTGTGCAAGCCAGGGAAAGCACAAGCAGCGCGATGGCATGACGCCCAGTTAGAATTTCCATCTGCTGGATCGGATTGACCGTCAGATGGTGGGTGAACAAGCCATACACAATGATCACCAATTCCGACCATGCGTAGGCGTGCATCGCGATCTGCAAGGGCGTAAAGGGAAGCCGTTTAAGCCAATTGACGAAAGACATTTTAAGAATTATATACCCTGACATACGATGCGGAATCCGTTTCATTCCAAACGGATTCCGCATCGTAGATACGACCGTTCCAGCAGCCGCTAGTAATTCAGTTTCAAGTCCATGCCTTGATAGAGATAAGCAACCTTATCTCCATACCCATTGAACATCAACGTTGGGCGCATATTCAATTCGCCGATGCGCCGCTCCTCCGCCTGTGACCAACGCGGGTGCGGCACGTTAGGATTGACGTTCGCATAGAATCCATATTCATCCGCGGCAACATCGGACCAAAATGTGGTGGGTCGGTCGGCAACGAGTTCGATTTTTACAATAGCCTTGATGCCTTTGAAGCCGTATTTCCAGGGCACGACCAGGCGGATCGGCGCGCCATCCTGATTCGGCAAAGGAGCGCCATACAAACCGGTGGCAAGGAGGGTCAGATCGTTCATTGCCTCGTCGAGGCGCAGGCCTTCATGATAAGGCCAAGGCCAATCATTCGTATCCGCCTCCGCCGGAAGTTGCTTCGTGTCCATCAAAGTTGTGAAGCGGACATATTTGGCATCCGAGGTCGGCTGGACGATCTTCAGCAAGCTCGCCAGCGGAAAGCCCTGCCACGGAATGACCATGCTCCAGGCTTCCACGCAACGCAGACGATAGATGCGATCTTCCTGGGGGAACATGGTCAGCAAATCATCAATGGCATAGGTTTTCGGATTGCTGACAAGGCCGGACACCTCCACGGACCAGGGACGCGGCTTGAAATTCTTGGAGAGCGGAGCGACGGCATCCTTGGCCGTGCTGAACTCATAATAGTTGTTATAGTTGGTGATGTCGTCATACGAATTAAGCGGATCGCCCAATTCATCCGTCTTGCCGGCGTAGGAGGCGACGCTGGCGGGGTCGGCAGACGAAGTGCCGCCCCCGCCGGAGGGCGCACAGGCGGCCAGCACGGCACCGCCCGTCATGATGCCAGCGGCTTTGAGAAAATCGCGCCGATTAAAGTATAAGGACTTGGGCGTGATCTCAGATGGCAGTACAGGAATGGGTTTGTAAATGTCACTCATAGCAACCTCGCGTTCTAGGGATAGGATTCAGCCAATAACGCCTTTATGTTTGCTTCGATTTCGTCGTAAGCGCCTTCGCCAATGTGAACATAACGGATCTCGCCACGCTTGTCAATCAGATAAAGCGCAGGCCAGTACATATTGTGATAAGCGTTCCATGTTGCGCCGTCATTATCCTGCGCCACCGGGTATTGAATATCATCGTCGGCAACGGCGGTTTTCAAATTATTGAAGTCGGCTTCATAG
>Ga0335081_10000219_pt1 | contig 108654 bp, 101 predicted proteins | sample Lox_Sample_35_FD_206713 | JGI IMG/M metagenome (GOLD analysis project Ga0335081, IMG submission 206713) | Soil microbial communities from Loxahatchee National Wildlife Refuge, Florida, United States - Lox_Sample_3.5 | ecosystem: Environmental > Terrestrial > Soil > Wetlands | place: USA...
CGCGCGGGCTGAGCCGCCCCATCCGCCCATGCGCGTAGGCGAAGACGAGGGCGAAGATGCCGCCGAGCGCGCTCGCGTAGACGACGATGCCGGTGAAGAGCCCGGCGGTGCTTTGAACGGCGCGGCTGACGAGCTCCGGCTCGGGCGCTTCGCCCGCCATCTGCTGCAGGTGCGTCTCGAAGGCGATGGCGAGGTCGACTTGCGGCTCGCCGAAGAGCCAGGCGAAGGCGAACGCGAGCAATCCCGCGACAAGGCCCGCGAGCATCCCGCGCGCGAGAAGCGAGCCGACCATCGGGTCGGCGTCAGTGGCAGGGGAAGCCGAGCAGGTGCCGCCCGTCGTGGACGAACTCGTGGATATACATGCCAGGGAAGATCGAGGTGGCGCCCTGCTCGGCGCCCACGAAATAAAGCGCGAGCAGCGCGAGGAGGCCGCCGAACACGGCCCACGGCAGAATCTCGCGAACGGGAATGGCGACGGGCTCTGATGCCGGCGTGAAGATCGTGGTGGTCGTCATGGTGCCTCCTCGGGATGACGCGTCCCAGTGCCGAGTCCGGGCCCGGGAGAGGTCTGACTTCCGGCGGAGCAACTTTGCCGGTGACAGTGGCGCGACCGTGCCGGATTTGCACCGGCTTCTCGTCTCGGGGCGCGGGAAGGCTCGCAGCAAAAGCCCGCAGTGTCAACACGGGCGGGCCGGGCGAGGGTGACGCCAACTCGCGCGGTCGGACTCTAGCGCGTCAGCGTCTCGCGCAGGACGGCGGCGTCGTTGTGCGCCTCATCGCGGGCCGCGTAGACGAGCGTCACCGGCCCCGTCCGCGCGAGGGCGCGAAGCTCGCTCAAAAGCTCGGCATGATGCGCGAGCTCGGTGCGATAGCGCCGGGCGAATTCCTGCCACCGCTCCGGGTCATGGCCGAACCACTTCCGCAGTTCGTGGCTCGGTGCGAGGTCCTTGAGCCAGCGATCGATGGCGGCATCGGCCTTTCGCACGCCGCGCGGCCATAGGCGATCGACCAGGATCCGGGTCCCGTCATCGGCGGATGCCGGCTCGTACGCGCGCTTCAAGCGGATGTCGATCTTGCGCGGCATGCGGGGCCGCCGAAGAAATCACTGCGCTCGTCGAGGCGATCTGGAGCGGGCGAAGGGATTCGAACCCTCGACCCCAACCTTGGCAAGGTTGTGCTCTACCCCTGAGCTACGCCCGCGGCTCCAAGGCGGCGGATGATACCGTCCGCCCTTGGCTTTGCAAGGGCGCGCACGGCCCTTTAACGTCGCCGCCATGCCGGCCGCGCCCGCGACGCCCGACGATCTCTTCCGCCGCCTCGATGCGCTCGGCATCGCCTACCGCACGCACACCCACCCGCCCGTCTTCACCGTCGCCGAGGCCGTGGCGTTGCGCGGCCAGCTTCCGGGCGGACACTGCAAGTGCCTTTTTCTCGAGGACCGCAAGGGCGGGCTCTGGCTCGTCGTCGTGCTCGAGGAGCGCCGGCTCGATCTCAAGGCGCTCTCCGAGCGTCTGGCGGCGCCGCGCTTCTCGTTCGGCTCGCCCTCAAAGATGCGCGCGGCGCTGGGCGTCGAGCCGGGCAGCGTCACGCCCTTCGCCCTCGTCAACGAGAGCGCTGCCGCGGTCACCGTGGTGCTCGACGCCGAGATGCTGCGGCACGATCCGCTCAACTACCACCCGCTCGTCAACACGGCGACGACGGCGGTCGCGCCGCGCGACCTGCTGCGCTTCCTCGAAGCCTGCGGCCATCGTCCGCGCACGCTCGATCTGGCCGATCTCGACCGTGCCGCGCCGGGCTGAGGCGCCGGGCCCCGTCTTGTCAGAGCGGCCCCGGCCCGCCATGTTCTAGGGGTCTCACGAGGGACTTCGAATGGAACAGCTTATCGGCGGCGGCGCTCCCGCTGACGCCTCGGCCGTCAAGAACGGCTCGACCGCGACCTTCATGGCCGACGTGATCGAGGCCTCGCGCGAGGCCGCCGTAGTCGTCGATTTCTGGGCGCCGTGGTGCGGTCCGTGCAAGCAGCTCGGGCCCGTGATCGAGAAGGCGGTGCGCGACTCGCGCGGCAAAGTCCGCCTGGTCAAGATCAATGTCGACGAGAACCAGGAGCTGGCGGCGCAGATGCGCATCCAGTCGATCCCGGCCGTCTATGCCTTCAAGGACGGGCGCCCGGTCGATGGCTTCGTCGGCGCGCTGCCGGATAGCCAGGTGAAGCAGTTCGTGCAGCGCCTCGCGACCGCGGCGGGCGGCGCCGTCGCCGATCCCGTCGCCGAGGCCTTGGCGCTCGCCAAAGAGGCGGCCGCGGCCGGCGACCAGGCGCGCGCCACCAACATCTACGAGCAGATCCTCGAGCACGAGCCCGGCAATGTCGACGCGGTCGCGGGCCTCGCGCGCGCCGCCGTGGCGAAGAAGGATTTCGCCAAGGCGAAGCAATATCTGGCGCAGGTGGCGAAAGAGAATGCGGGCCATGCCGAGATCGCTGCGGCGCGTGCCGCGCTCGAGCTGGCCGAGGCGGGATCGAAGACGACGGGCGCCTTGGGCGAGCTCAAGGCGCGGGTGGCGAAGGACGCGGCCGATCACCAGGCGCGCTACGACCTCGCCGCCGCGCTCTTCGCCGCGGGCGAGCGCCAGCAGGCGATCGACGAGCTCCTGGAGTTGATCCGCCGCGACCGCGTTTGGAACGAGGAGGCGGCAAGGAAGCAGCTCTTGAAGTTCTTCGAGGCGATCGGATTGAGCGATCCGCTGACGGTCGCGGCACGCCGGCGCCTGTCCGCGATCCTGTTCTCATGACGCAGAGCGTCTTTGATCCGTCCTTTGCCGACCTGCCGGCGCGTCTGCCGGTCTTTCCCCTGACCGGCGTGCTGCTTCTGCCGCGCGGGCGCCTGCCGCTCAACATCTTCGAGCCGCGCTATCTCGCGATGACGCGCCACGCGCTCGCGCATGGGCGCATGCTCGGCATGATCCAGCCGCAAGAGGGCGCCGGCGACGTGGGCGATCCGCCGCTCTACCGTACCGGCTGCATGGGCCGCATCACCGAGTTCCGCGAAACCGACGACGGCCGCTATCTCATCACCTTGAAGGGCTGCGCGCGCTTCGACGTGAAGGCGGAGCCGCCGCGCGACACGCTCTTCCGCACGGTCGTGCCCGACTGGGGCCCGTATGAGGGCGATCTGGCCGAAAGCGAGCCCGAGCTCGAGCGCGAGCGGCTCGTCGCGGCGCTGAAGCCCTATTTCCGCCGCACCGGCATCGAGGCCGATTTCAAGTCGATCGCCGGCGCGCCGGCCGAGCGGCTCATCTCCTCGCTCGCGATGCTGTGCCCGCTGGCGCCGGGCGAGAAGCAGGCGCTGCTCGAAACCGCCGGCTGGAGCGAACGCGGGCGGCTCTTGATCGCGCTCCTTGAAATGGCGGCGCGCGCCTCGATCGAAGACGCGGGCCCCGCGCGGCACTGAGGACCAGATGACCGAGGTCGATCCCAAGCTGCTTGAAATCCTTGTCTGCCCCTTGACCAAGGGGCCGCTCACCTACGACCGCGCGGCGCAAGAGCTGGTGAGCCTGCAGGCGGGCCTCGCTTATCCGGTCCGCGATGGCATCCCGATCATGCTGGTTGACGAGGCGCGCACGCTCTCCGACGAGGAAAAGACACGGTCTGCCGGCGCGCCCAAGCCGCCGGCGCCATGAGCGAGCGCCTCGGCACGCAGCACTGGCCCATCGAGCTGCGCCTCAAGACCGCGGAGAAGCTCGTCGAGATCGACTTCGACAACGGCGCGAAATTCCGCTTGGCGGCGGAATATCTGCGCGTCGAAAGCCCCTCGGCCGAGGTGCAGGGCCACGGGCCAGGCGAGAAGCAGCTCGTCGCCGGGCGCCGCCATGTCGGCATCCTGCGGCTCGAGCCCGTCGGCAATTATGCCGTGCGCATCGTGTTCGACGATCTGCACGACACCGGCATCTATTCGTGGAGCTATCTCTACGAGCTCGGCATCGAGCGCGAGAAGCGCTGGGCGCAGTATCTCGCCGCGCTCGAGAAGGCGGGACAGTCGCGCGAGCCGAAGCGAAGCTGAGGGAGGCCGGTCATGGGCAATTTCGTGCTGGTGGTGGAATTCGAGGTGAAGGAGGGCGAGGGCGAGCAGTTCCTGCGCCTGATATCCGAGAACGCGCGCGCCTCGGTCGCGACCGAGCCCGGCTGCCTCCAGTTCGACGTCGTGCGCGACGAGAAGAATGCGCACCGCTTCGCGCTCTACGAGGTCTATCGCGACGCCGCCGCGTTCGAGGCGCACGGCAAGATGCCGCATGTCGCGGCGTTCTTCGCCGCGGCGAAGCCCCTGATCACGACGCAAAAGGCGACGCGCTTCTCCCGCGTTTCCGCCAACGCGAAGTAGTTCGAGCCTGATCCAGCTGCCTTAGAACGGGGCGTCTCTCTAAACCCTCTCCCCTCCGGGGAGAGGGAAGGGTGAGGGGGACTGGCGACATCTCTCCGAGAGATCGCCCCCTCACCCGCACGGCGCTTACGCGCCACGCTGCCCTCTCCCCGGTGGGGCGAGGGTAATTCCAATTCGCGGGGTCAGACCCTAAAGCCGTTCGCCGCGCGCGAGCCGCGGCAGGTTGCCATAGGTTCCCATCGCGTGGCGCATGAAGAGGCGTTTCAGGGGCGGCGTGCGATCAACCGCGGCGAGGCCCAGATCGCGCGCAAGGCGCAATGGCCCCGCATCATTCGAGAAGAGCCGGTTCAGCCCATCCGTCACCGTGCCGAGAAGTGCGGCGTCGAGCTGGCGCGCGGCCTCGAAGCGGCGCAGCACCGCACCAGCGCCAATGTCGAGGCCGAGACGGCGCGCATCGACGATCGTCTCGGCCAACGCGGCGATGTCGCGGATACCGAGATTGAAGCCCTGGCCCGCGATCGGGTGGATGAGATGCGCCGCCTCGCCGACGAGCGCCAGGCGCGGTGCCGTGGTGCGCGTCGCGAACAGGAAACTCAGCGGATAGGACCAGCGCGGGCCCTCGACCGCGAGTGCGCCGAGATGGTCGCCGAAGCGGCGCGCCAATTCGTCGTGGAAGTCGCTCTCGCTTGCCGCGATGAGGCGCGGCGCGAGCGCGCTTGCCTCGGTCCACACGATCGACGAGCGGTCGCCCGTCATCGGCAGGATCGCGAACGGCCCCGCCGGCAGGAAATGCTCGACCGCGACGCCGCGATGGGGCTTCGCATGCTTCACGGTGCAGACGATCGCCGTCTGTGGATAGGACCAGCGGATCGTGCGGATCCCTGCCGCGGTGCGCAGCGGCGAATCCTTGCCGTCGGCGGCGGCCACGAGCGCGGCGCAGATGACGCTGCCGTCGGCGAGGAAGGCGCGCGCGGCGCCGGCTTCGTACTCGACGCGCTCGAGCGCCATCGGCGCGAGGTGCACGAGGTTCGGCAATGCGCGGCAGCGCTCGAGGAGCGCGCGGCGCAGCACGCGATTCTCGACGATGAAGCCCAGCGGATGATCGCCGACGAGCGCGTGGTCGTAGTGGAGGAAGAGGCGCGAGCCGCCATCGGCGACGCGGATCTCGCGGATGGGCGAGGCGTCCGCTTCGACCGCCGACCAGAATCCCAAGGCGCGGAAGATGAGCTGCGAGCCCCACGCGATCGCGGTGGTGCGCCCGTCATAGGGCGCGGCGAGGAGCGTCCCGGGGGCTGCGCGCTCGACGAGTGCGGTCACGATGCCGGCGCTTGCCGCCGCGAGCGCGAGCGTCGTCCCGGCCAGCCCGCCGCCGACGACCAGAAGCTCGACATGCCGCGGCGCCATTGGCGCGAGCATGGAAGGGCCGCGCGCGCCTGTCCAGCGCACGCACAAAAAAAGACCGGGGCGGATCGCTCCGCCCCGGCCCCAACTCGGAGAAAAGACCTCTCAGTTTTTCCCGGCTACTCGCCTTCCGCGCCGATCGCGTAGGCGGTCTCGCCGTGCACCGCGTCGTCGCCGACCTTGAGCGTCGCCTCGTCCATACGCAAGGGCGTGATGAACGAGATGACCTTGAGGATGATGAACGTGGCGATGACGTTGAAGACGATGATGAACGCCGCCCCTTCGATCTGCAGCACGAGCTGCTGGGCGTTGCCATAAAGGAGGCCGGTGACGCTGACGCCCGGCGCGTCCTTGTCGGTGCCGATATATTCCAGCATCGCCGGGTTGGCGAGGATGCCGGTCAGGATGCCGCCGGTGAGGCCGGCGACGCCATGGGTCGAGAACACCGAAAGCGTATCGTCCACCTTCTGCATCAGCTTGGTCTTCTGGAACTTGTTCATGCTGTACCAGGGGATGATGCCGGCGACGATGCCGACGATGATCGCACCCGTTCCATCGACATAGCCGGCGCACGGCGTGATCGCCACGAGACCCGCGATCATGCCGTTGACGGCGCCGATGATCGACGGCTTGCCGTAGGCCATCTTGTCCATCAGCGTCCACACGATGAGCGCCACCGCGGTCGCGGTGTTGGTGTTGAGCACGGCCGCGCCGGCGTCAGCGTTGGCGAAGTACGGGTCGCCGCCGTTGAAGCCGTTCCAGCCGAGCCACAGGACGCCCGCGCCCGCGAGCGTGATGAGCAGGCTATTGGGCGGGAAATGCTCGCGGTCGGCCTGAAGACGCGGCCCCACCATGGCCGCGGCGACAAAGCCCGACGTCCCGGCGGCGAGATGAATGACATAGCCGCCCGAGAAATCCGCGACGCCCAAGCCGGCAAGCCAGCCGCCGCCCCACAGACTGAAGGCGCCGACGGTATAAACGAGCGTCATCCACACCGGACAGAAGATGACCCAGGCGCGGAAGCTCATGCGTCCCAGCACCGAGCCTGCCAGGATGATGACGGTGATCGCCGCGAACACGAACTGGAAGAAGACGAGCGTCGCCATCGGGAAGGCCATATCTGGCATGCCCGAGGCCGCGGCCGGGACGGTCGCCTGGCCGGTCGTGAAGGCGGCCGAGAGCGCGGGCAGCGGCTGGCCCAGGAACGGGAGCCATTGCGGCCCGAACGCCAGGTTGTAGTCGAACAGGATCCAGACGATCAAAACCGACGCGAAGGCGTACATCGACATGAAGGCCGAGTTGATGGCCCATTTCTTCTTGACGACGCCGCCGTAGAGGATCGTGAGACCGGGAATGCTTTGCAGACCGACGAACGTCGCCGCCGCCAGCTGCCAGGCATTGTCGCCGGTATCTAGCCATTTTGGTGAAGGTACAAGCATGGGCCTTTCCCCTTGTTGATACAGAACCCCAAGGCGCCGGAGCCGAGGGCACGCGAGACGAGACCGCGTCTCCTCGCGCCGGCGCACACAGCCGGGCGTTCCGCAATATCCATGCCAAGGGCGGCCACAGAGCACAGGCCGCATGCCCGACCTTGATTCCGGCGCTTTATGCGAGTCGCGCTCAGCGTGCCTGAATAAAAAATCCGCAGAGTGTTCAGTTTTTAGGCAACGACTCGGGCGGCCGGCTCAAAACGTTGGCAGCGCCCGCTCCTTTGCAAGCGGCATGGATTTGGCTAGGAGTGATCCCGGCCAATGCAGGTGCATCCATGATCTTTTCGTCGCGCGGGCTCGTGCCCGCCGCCCTCGCCGCTGTCATGGCGTTTTGCGCCACCGCCGGTGCGGCCCCCGCCGCAGCCGGCGCTACGGCGATCACCTGCACCAACTCGGCGAGCGGCTATACTTGGCAGATCGAGGTCGACTACGCCAAGCGCACGGTCAATACCTATCCCGCGCGCATCAACGCCGACGAGATCTCCTGGCGCGACGAGAAGGACGGCTACAACTACACGCTCGACCGCGCCTCGGGGAAGCTGACGCAGGTGTTCGCCTCCTCCACCGGCGGCAACATGCTGTTCCATAGCTGCGCGGTGAAGAACTGAGACCCGAGCCCGTGCCGCCGTCCGCATCCATCACGGCGGCCGCGCCGGCGCCGGGATCGGGCGTGCGCGCCACCGTGGGCTTCGCCACGGACAAGGGCCCGCGCGAGCGCAATGAGGATTTCGGCGGCGCCGTGTTCGGCTGGGAGCTGCCGGAGCCGCGGCGCGACGTGGTCGCGGCGATCGCCGACGGCATCGGTGGCGCCAAGGGCGGGCGCGTCGCCGCCGAGACCGCGGTCAGGGGCTTCCTCGACGGGTTCTGCGACCTGCCGGAAACGATGGAGGTGCGGCGCGGCGGCGCGCGCATCGCCACTTCGCTCAACGCCTGGATGCATTCGCTCGCGCGCCAGGATCCCTCGCTTGCCGGCATGGGCTGCACCTTCACGGGCCTCGTGCTGCGCGGCCGCATCGCGCACGTCCTTCACGTCGGCGACACGCGGGCCTATCGACTCTCGGGCGACAGGCTCACGCTCCTCACCACCGATCACGTGCGCGAGGAAGCGGGCCCGCGCCGCTCGAACGTGCTGACGCGCGCCTTGGGCATCGAGACCGAGGTGCGGCTCGACTATGCCTCTCAGCCGGTCGCGCTCCACGACCGGCTTCTCTTGTGCAGCGACGGCGTGTGGGGCTCGCTCAGCGATGAGGTCATCGCGCGCACGCTGCGCGAGCGCTCAGGCCCGGAGGACACCGCGAAGGAGCTGGTGCGCGCGGCGCTCGATGCCGGCAGCGACGACAACTGCACCGCGCTCGTGCTCGACGTGGTGGCGCTCCCGAGCGCGGACTCGGCCGACATCGGCAGCGCCATCATGCAGCTGCCGCTCATCGCGACGCCGATCGAGGGCGAGACGGTCGACGGCTACGTGCTGAAGGTGCTGCTGTCCGACGGGCGCTACAGCCGCCTTTTCGGCGCGCAGGACGACGTCGAAGGCGGCGAGGTCGCGCTCAAATTCCCAAAGCCGCAGGTTGCCGCCGTCGCCACATATCACGCCGCCTTCGTGCGCGAGGCGTGGGTCGGCGCGCATGTGCAAAGCCCCTGGGTCGGCCGCATCATCGAGATGCCGCCGGGACGCCAGACCTGTCTCTACACGGTGATGCCGCTCTATCAGGGCGAGCTCCTGGAGAACCGCCTGACGCGGCGGCCCGCGCTCGGGCTCGAGGAAGGCCGCGGCATCGCCGTGAAGCTCGCGCGCGCGGCGGCGGCGCTTCATCGCGTCGACATCGTCCATCGCGACATCAAGCCCGACAACATCATGCTCGAGGCGAACGGGTCGCTGAAGCTCCTCGATCTTGGCGTGGTGCGCGTTCCGGGGCTCGAGGATTTTCCGCCCGAGCACATTCCCGGCACGCCCGCCTACATGGCGCCCGAGATGTTCGCGGGCGAGCCCGGCAACGTGCAGAGCGACATCTACTCGCTCGGCGTCACCATGTTCCGCGCCTTCACCGGCGAATACCCCTACGGCAACGCCGACGCCGTGAGCGAGGCGCGCCGCACGCGGCCCAAGGAATTGTGCGCGTTGCGCCCCGACCTGCCGGCCTGGCTCCAGGCCGTGCTCGAGCGCGCGATCGCGTTGGATCCCTCGCAGCGCTTCCGCGACATGGGCGAGTTCGCGGTCGAGATGGAGGCGGGGCCGGAGCGCGCGCCGGCCGTGGCGGTCCGGCCGCTCACGCTCCTGGAGCGCGCGCCGGTGCGCTTCTGGCAGGGCGTCGCCGCGTTTCTGGCGCTCGTGATCCTGGCGCTGCTTTACTTCCGCCACTGAGGCGCATCACTTGTCCGGCATCGCGCCGCCTTTCAAACGCCACATGTAGAGCGCGAGGAGCGAGCGGTTGGGCGCGAACAGCGCCGCCTGCTTCTCCGGCTTCCGGCGCCCGATATAGCTCTTGAAGCCGCGCGAGACGGCGAGGTCGCCTTCGGGCCAGATGTCGAGCTCGTGGTAATAGAAGATCGCCATCATGTCGGCGGTCCATTGCCCGATGCCCCAGATGGCGCAGAGAAGCTCCGAGCGCGCGCCGTGATCGAGCGCGCGGAGCGCCGCGAAGGGCGAGGCCATCGCCGCCGCCTGGATCGCCAGCACCGCCTTCACCTTGTTGCCGGAAAGCCCGCATTGTCGCAGCGCATCGTGATCGACGCGCGCGAGAAAATCGGCGAGCGTCTCGCTCCGCGCCTCGGCGGCGGCGCGCACGCGCCCCCAGATGCTGCGCGCGGATGCGGCCGAGATCTGCTGCGCCACGATCGAGCGCGCGAGGAACGCGGCAGGCCCGTGATCCTCGCGCTCGGGGAACCAGATCGGTCCGATCCCGGCGATGTCGCGGGCGAGCGCGGGCGAAAGCCCCTTGGCGGTCGCGATGAAGCGGCGATGAAGCTCCGGGGACATCATGGCGGGAGGATGGGTCTATCCATCAGGCTGTCATTGCGAGGAGTGAAGCGACGAAGCAATCCCCATCCGGCAGGAGATTGCTTCGGCGCGCGCGCGCAATGACAATGGAAGCGCCCCCTCACACCGCGGGCGCGGGCTCTGCCGCCACCTCCTCCGGCGCGCCGTGGCGGAAATGCGGCTGCGTCTTCAGGATCAAGAGCGCGACGGTGCCGAGCAGCACCGGCGTTCCCGCGAGGTAGCACATGGCCGTCGGCGTCCAGTGCATCTGCAGGAGGAAGCCGCCCATGAGCGGCGCCACGAACGCGCCGCCGCGCCCGCCGATCGCATAGGCATAGCCGACGCCGGTCGAGCGCACCGCCGCCGGATAGGAATTGGCGGCGAGCGCCATCAGCGCGTTGCCGCTGCCGCCGGCCGTCCCGCCCTGCAGCGTGATCGCGCACAACAGCAGCCAGAACGGCGCCGTCAGGGTCGCGCCGATCGCCCACATCGACAGCGCGATGACAATGAAGGTCCACGGCAGCACGCGGTAATAGCCGACCTTGTCGACGGCTTTGCCGATCAGGATGCCGCACACGATGCTGCCGATGTTCCAGAACGCGAGCGATGTGCCGAGCTCGGTGATCGAGCCCGTGGTCATCTTGATCATCGTCGGCACCCACGACAGGAAGAACACGAGGATGCCGTAATCGAGGAAGAAGAGGATCCAAAGCAGGATCGTGCCGAGCGCGCGCCCCTCGGTGAAGAGATGCTTCAAGGGCACGCCCTCGAGCTTCTCCTCCGAGGTATAGAGGACGGCGTCGGCCGGCAGGTTCGGCGCGATCCGCCGCGCGATCTTGTGGATGCGCTCCTGGCCGCCATCGCGCGTGCCGAGAAACACGATCGATTCCGGCAGCAGGAACGCAAGCACCACCATCAGCACGAGCGGCACGACGCCGGCGGCGATGAAAAGCGCGGGCCAGCCGCCGAGCGGCAGCAAGTAGACGGCGCTGAAGCCTGCGCACATGCCGCCGACCGGCAGCGCGGTCCAGATCCAGGTCGGGATCGAGGCCTTGAACCGCTTCGGCGCATGCTCCGATCCGAGCGCGAGCGCCGCCGGCCCGATGCCGCCCAAGCCGATCCCCGCGAGCACGCGCAAGGTGACGAGCGCGGTCACCGTCGTGGCAAAGGCCGTCGCGAGCGAGAACACGCCGAAGACGACGCAGCACAGGATCATGAGCCACTTGCGCCCGATCCAGTCCGACGCCGGCGCGAGGAAGAGCGCGCCCAGCGCCACGCCTGCCTGGCCCGCGGTGATGACGACGCCCAAGGTCGCGGGTTCGAGCTTCAGCGTCTCGCGGATGCCTGCGGCGGCGACGCCGATGATCTGCACGTCGTAGCCGTCGATCGCGATCGCGAGACAGCAGAGGATGAAGGTCAGGATCTGATAACTGCCGTAGGGGCTCTCGTCGATGAGCGCCCGCGTGTCGATGCGCGCCGCCATATGCCCTCCCGTCTCTGCCGTCTCGTTGCTGCGGCGGCAGTCAGGGAAGGATTTCACTATTCGCTTGCGCTGACAACAGTGCTGAAGAGACCAGACTCTGCTCTGCGAAGTTGGATCACTCTCGCCCCACCGGGGAGAGGGTTCTGTTTCGACACAGCTAAACTACACCCTAGAGCCGCGCGGCGAGAAAATCGGCAATGACGCGCACCTTTGGCGAGAGGTGCCGCGTCGGCGAATAGACGAGCGAGATCGGCGTCGCCGCCGGATTGAACTCCTGCAGCAGCGGCACGAGCTCGCCCGCCGCCACCGCCGCGTCTGCGGTGTAGTCGTTCATTTGCACGAGGCCGAGCCCGGCACATGCCGCGGCGATGATGGCGCTGCCGTCGTTGAAGCTCATGGCCGCGTCGGGCGCGATCGTCACCTCGCGGCCATCGCGCCGGAAATACCAGGGCCGCGCGACGCGCGTGTCGCGCACCATGTAGGGCAGGCGCACGTGAGCGGCGAGATCGTCCGGCCCGCTGGGCCGCCCGCGCCGCGCGAGATATGACGGCGCGCCATAGACGCAGAGTTGGCTGTGGGTCAGGCGGCGCGCCACCAGCGTCGAATCATCGAGCGCGCCGACGCGCACGGCGACGTCGATCCCCTCCTCGACGAGATCGACATAGCGGTCGGTCAGGCTCACCTCGAGGCGCAAGCCCGGATAGCGCTCCTCGAACGCGCCGAGATGCGGAATGATCTTGAGCCGCCCGAACACGATCGGCAGATCGAGCCGGAGCCGCCCCGTCGGCGCGTGCCCGGACTGCGTCAGCGCCCGCTCGGCCTCGTCGAGATCGGCGAGGATGCGGCGCCCGCGCTCATAAAGCGCCGCGCCGTCCTCGGTCAGCGTCACCTTGCGCGTCGTGCGCGCGACGAGCCTGACACCGAGCTGAGCCTCGAGCAGGGCAATCGCATTGCTCACGCCCGACTGGCCCATGCTAAGCTCATGTGCCGCGCGCACGAAGCTCAATCGTTCGCCGACCTTGACGAAGATGCTCAGGGTCTTGAGGTCGAGCGCCATAAATCACTTTTAGCAATTAATAATATCACATCATCGGTGATTATCCATTTTCGAAAAAGAGCCTAGTTTGCGGCCATGTCAAGCATGAGGAGTGCTTCCATGACCTAACGCACCTCTCGCCCGGCCGCACCATTGGCTCCGGCGGCGGCCGCATGTTTCCGTACAGCCGGCTGCGCTCTCCGCGGCGGTGCTCGTGCTCATCACCGTGGCACTCGTGACCATCGTGCTCGTCACCGGCGTGCCGCAGCTCGATCCGGCGGCGCAGATGTTCGTGGTGCCGTGATGAGCGCGGCATATTCCGATCTGCCGCGCTCGACGCTACGCCGGGCGCCGCACGCAGCCTCGCGCGGAGCCCTGTGGTACGAGCTTTTCACGACCTGGCTCCAGCGCCGGCGCGAGCGCGCGCAGCTCTTGCAGCTCACCGAGCGCGAGCTGCGCGACATCGGCATCACGCGCTGCGACGCGCTGCGCGAGGCGGCGAAGCCGCTTTGGCGCGAATAGGCCGAGGCGTGGCTTGACGGCGGGCCGCCGGCGCGCCACATCTGCGCTGTACGCAAACAGCGGGAAGGGCGCCAGACGCGTGGTGCTCGGCAATATTCCCGAACGAAGCCAATTCCGCCGCGCGGGGCGATTTGACCGAACGAACCCAATTCTACGGTGTGAAGCTCGGCCTTCGAGTCGAAGCCGAAATTGCCAAACGAACCCAATTCGCGGGGTCGGCGACCTACATATAGTAGTGTAGGTGCTGGCGCCCCCTTGATATGGGGCTGACTTGGCGGCCTCGCGGCAAGCCTCTATGCTTTCGCCGACTTGGTGCGGAGGCCCGGCCCCCTTGGTGAACCCCCGCCTGCTGCGGATCGACGACAATCCCTGGGCGCGCCTCAGGGCGCTGCTCGATGCCGCGCCGCCCAAGACCAACCTGCCGCATGTGCTGATGTCGCTGGGCGAGCCGCAGCACGACCCGCCGCCCTTCATGGCGCGCATCATCGGCGAGACCCAGAAACTGTGGAACCGCTATCCGCCGATGCAGGGCACGCCCGCTTACCGCACGGCCTGTGCCGAGTGGCTCCTACGCCGCTATCGCCTGCCGGCCGGGCTCGTCGGCGAGCAGCACGTCCTCTCGCTCAACGGCACCAAGGAAGGGCTCTTCCTCTGCGCCGCGATGGCGGTGCCGCAGGAAAAGCGCGGGCGCCCACCGGCGGTGCTCATGCCCAACCCCTACTACCTCGTCTATAACGGCGCGGCGCAAATGGCGGGCGCCGAGCCCGTGTTCCTCGACGCCACTGCAAAGACGGGCTTCCTGCCCGATCTCGACGCCATTCCGGACGCCGTGCTCCAGCGCACCGCGCTCTTCTATCTCTGCAGCCCCGCCAACCCGCAGGGCGCCATCGCGTCGCTCGATTATCTCAAGGCCGCGATCCGGCTCGCGCGCGCGCACGACTTCGTGCTCGCGGTCGACGAATGCTATTGCGAGATCTACGACAAGGAAGCGCCGCCCGGCGCGCTCGAGGCGTGCGCCGCGCTGGGCGGCGATCTCACCAACGTGCTTGTGTTCCACTCGCTGTCGAAGCGCTCGAGCGCCGCGGGCTTGCGCTGCGGTTTCGTCGCCGGCGATCCCACCCTCATCGGCCTCATGGACACGCTCAGAAGCTATGGCGGCGCGCAAGTGCCGCTGCCGATCCAGGAAGCGGCCGTCGCGCTGTGGCGCGAGGAGACGCATGTCGAGGAGAACCGCGCGCTCTACCGCCGCAAGTTCGACGTGGCCGAGCGCGTGCTCCAAGGCCGCTTCGGCTTCTACCGCCCGCCCGGCGGCTTCCTCTTGTGGCTCGATGTCGGCGACGGCGAGGAAGCGGCGCGGACGCTGTGGCGCGAGGCGGCGGTGCGAACGCTCCCCGGCGCCTACATCGCGCGGGCCAACGCGCGCGGCGAGAATCCGGGCCAGCGCTATATCCGCGTCGCCATCGTCCATGACGACGCGACGATCGAAGCGGGCCTCTCGCGCATGGTCAAGGTGCTCGCATGAAAATGCGTTTCTCCTGCCGCCGCCCCCTCACCCCAACCCTCTCCCCGGAGGGGAGAGGGAGCGCGCAACTGAACCCTCTCCCCACTGGGGAGAGGGCAGGGTGAGGGGGACATGACGCTCGCGAACGTTGCATCGAGCGAAGGCTTCTCGCTGCGCCGCCTCGGGCTGCAGGCGTTGGGTCTCTTGCTGCTTGTCGCCGCGGTGCTGCTGGTGCTCGCGCTCGCGACATATGACCGTGCCGATCCGTCGTGGGATCACGCCATTGATCAGCCGGTCGGCAACGCGCTCGGATATTTCGGCGCCTGCCTCAGCGACGGGTTGTTGCAGGGGCTTGGCCTCGGCGCGTGGCTCTTGCCGGTGGTGCTGCTCGATTGGGCGATCAGGCTTCTGCTCGCGCGGGGGCTCGCGCGATTGTGGCTGCGCCTTGTCGTGCTGCCGCCGATGCTGCTCGCGGCGGCGCTGGCGCTGTCGATCTTCCCGGCGCCGTCGGCCTGGCCGCTCGCGGGCGGATTGGGCGGCGCGCTCGGCGGGCTTGCCGCCAAGGCGCTCGATGCCGCCAGCCTTGCACCGCCGGTGACGGCGATGGCGGCGGCGGGGCTCGTGGCGCTCATGCTGCTCTATGTCATGGGCTTCTCGCCAGCCGCCGTCGCGAAAGCGCTCGCGACGCTTGCGCGCGAGGACCGGCCGCAGCGCCCGGGTCTTTACGCGCGCATCGCCGCCCGTGTCTCAGCGTGGCGCCAGCGCGCGCGCGAGATCGATGCGCCCGCTCCCGCGCCCGAGCGCCGCGAGCCGCTCCTGACGCGCACGGCAACAGCCGAGCGCGACGACGACGAGGGCGACGAAGAAACGCCGCCCCAGCGCCGCACCGCCACCGTCGATCTGCCGCAGCGCATGAAACGCCGTCCCGATCCGGCGCGCCAGGCATCGCTTAATCTCCGCGGCTCGGGCGAGCACCTGCTGCCGCCGCTCGATCTTCTGAAAGAGGTGGCGCCGACGAAGGCCGCTGCCATCAACGAGGAATCACTGCAGCAGAATGCGCGCCTGCTCGAATCCGTGCTCGAGGATTACGGCGTCAAAGGCCAGATCGTGAAGGTTCGGCCGGGCCCGGTCGTGGCGCTTTACGAGCTCGAGCCCGCGCCCGGCATCAAGGCCTCGCGCGTCATCGGCCTGGCCGACGACGTCGCGCGTTCGATGAGCGCCATCTCCGCCCGCATCGCCGTCGTCCCCGGCCGCAACGTCATCGGCATCGAGCTGCCGAACCAGAAGACCGAGATGGTCTATCTGCGCGAGCTTCTGGCGACCGAGGCTTACGAGCGCACCGGCGCCAAGCTGCCGCTCGTGCTCGGCAAGGACATTTCCGGCGCGCCTGTCATCACCGATCTCGCGCGCATGCCGCATCTTCTCATCGCCGGCACCACGGGCTCGGGCAAGTCGGTCGGCATCAACACGATGATCCTGTCGATCCTCTATCGCCTGCCGCCCGACGAATGCAAATTCATCATGATCGATCCGAAGATGCTGGAACTGTCCGTCTATGACGGCATCCCGCATCTCTTGGCGCCGGTGGTGACCGAGGCGCGGAAGGCGGTGGTCGCGCTCAAATGGACCGTGCGCGAGATGGAGAACCGCTACCGCGCCATGTCGAAACTCGGCGTGCGCAACATCGAGGGCTACAACCAGCGCCTCGCCGAGGCCGCCGCCAAGGGCGAGACGCTGATGCGGCGGGTGCAAACGGGCTTCGACGATGACGGCCACCCCGTGTTCGAGGAGCAGCCGCTCGAGACGACGTCCTTGCCGCTCATCGTCGTCGTGGTCGACGAGATGGCCGACCTGATGCTTGTCGCCGGCAAGGACATCGAGGCGGCGATCCAGCGCCTGGCGCAGATGGCGCGCGCTGCCGGCATCCACATCGTCATGGCGACGCAACGCCCGTCGGTCGATGTCATCACCGGCACGATCAAGGCGAATTTCCCGACCCGCATCAGCTTCCAGGTCACGTCCAAGATCGACAGCCGCACCATCCTCGGCGAGTCGGGCGCGGAGCAGCTCCTGGGGCGCGGCGACATGCTCTACATGGCGGGCGGCGGCCGCATCACCCGCGTGCACGGGCCCTTCGTCTCCGACGACGAGGTCGAGGGCGTCGTCCGCTTCCTCAAGGAGAATGGCGGCGAGCCCACATATCTCGACGAGGTCACCGAGGGCGACGGCGACGACGGCGACAGCGTGTTCGGGATCGGCGGCGAGGACGAGGACGGCGGCTCGGGCGACCAGCTCTACGATCAAGCCGTGGCGCTCGTCTGCCGCGAGCGCAAGGCCTCGACGAGCTTCGTGCAGCGCCATCTCCAGATCGGCTACAACCGCGCCGCCCGGATCATCGAGCGCATGGAGACCGAGGGCGTGGTGAGCGCCGCGAACCATGTCGGCAAGCGCGAGGTCTTGGCGCGCCGCGGCGAGTAGGGTTTGAGCCGCCGTGCGTCCTTCGACTGCGCTCGCTGACGCTCGATCCGCTCAGGATGAGGAGTTTGGGGTGAAGCTCAAAGAAAGCTCCTCATCCTGAGCGTAGGCCCGAAGGGCCGAAGTCGAAGGACCCACCATGCTTTCGTGCGGCGGCAAAGCGCCGCGCCAGGTGTTATCTAAGGGCCATGACCAAAATCGCCCCTTCCCCGCTGACGCGTCGCGCGGCCCTTGCGTTTGTGGCCGCCGCGGCGCTTGCCCCCCGCATCGTGCGTGCCGCCCCGCCCGCGGGGCCGCGACCGGCCCAGCTCGACGCCGCAGGCCACAGCGACGTCATGCGCGTGCAGCAGTATCTCAACGGCATCCGCACCATGCAGTCGCGCTTCGAGCAGGTCGCCGACGATGGCGGCGTCGCTGCCGGAACCATCTACATGCAGCGGCCGGGCCAGATGCGCATCGTCTACGATCCGCCGTCGCCGATCCTCATCGTCGCCACGAGTGGGCAGATCTATTACTACGACAGCCGGCTCAATCAGGTATCCCGCACCTACGTCACCGACACGCCGGCCTGGTTTTTGCTGCGCGATCCGATCCAGCTCTTCGGCGACATCACCGTGACCGATTTTCGCCGCGCTGCCGACACGCTTCGCCTCACTCTGGTCGAAACCAAGGACGCCGGTCTCGGCCAGGTCACGGTCGCGTTGTCCGACCAGCCGCTGCAACTGCGGCAATGGACGGTGCTCGACGCGCAACGCAAGCAAGTGACGGTGACGCTTCAGAACCCGCAATTCGGCATGCCGCTCAACGCCAACCTCTTCTACTGGACCGACCCGCGTCCTGATGCTCATCCTTAACGGACTTTAAGTCTCATTGACTTGCACGCTGGCGCGGTTCGGTTCATATAACTGCCATGCCAGCTCCTTTCGGCGGCCGCGAGCCGCTTCCCGTCATCGGTATCGTTTGTTGCGTGCGCACGGAAGGCGAGCACACCTTCCACACGGTCGGCGAGAAGTACATCGTCACCGTGACCGACGCGGTCGGCGGACTGCCGCTGCTGATCCCGGCGGCGGGCGATCGAGTCGGGGCCGAGGAGTCGGTGCAGCGGCTCGACGGGCTTCTGTTCACCGGCTCGCGCACCGACATCGAGCCGCACCATTACGGCGGGACCGATTTGCTGCCGGAGCGCAAGATCGATCCGAAGCGCGACCAAACGTCGCTGCCGCTGCTGCGCGCGGCGGCGCGGCTCGATCTCCCGGTGCTCGCGATCTGCCGCGGCATGCAGGAGTTGAACGTCGCCCTCGGCGGCAGCCTGCACACGGTGCTGCATGAGGTGCCGGGCCGGCTCGACCATCGCGCGCCGAAGCGCGACACGATGGATGAGCGTTATGCCCATCTGGCGCACCCGGTCGAGCTTGCGCCGGGCGGGTTCTTCGCCGCGCTCAATGGCGGCGCTGCGACGCTCGACGTCAATTCGCTGCATTTCCAGGGCATCGACCGGCTCGCGGCGGGCCTCGTTGTCGAGGCGACGGCACCCGATGGCCAGATCGAAGGCGTCTACCTGCCACAGGCGCGCTTCATCGTCGGCGTGCAGTGGCACCCCGAGTACCGGCATCAGGAAACCCCGTTCTCGCGCGCGCTCTTCGCCGCCTTCGGCGATGCCTGCCGCGCCCATGCGCGCCGCCGCCGCGCCGCCTGACGTGCGGGCGGCGGCGCTCGCGTTCGGGCTGCTGCTCGCTCCAGCCGGCGTCGCCGCGGCCCCCAGCGAACCGATCGCGCCCGACTGTCTTACGCTTCTCACAATGGTGCGGCAGGACCCATCGAGCGTCCGCGACACCGCACCGCTTCTCTCCGTGAGCGCGATCGTCGCCGACCAGACCTCGACACTCGACGTGCGCATCTGCACCGGCATCGGGCACTATCGCGACAACGACGTGCCCGTCACCTACACCGCGCACTGGCGTCCGGCGAAGCAGGATTTCGACATCGAGCTGCATGCCACGACCGACGACGAGGCGGCAAGCCGCGCGGTAAGTCTCCGCACGCTCTATCATCTCGCCGGGGAGGACGGCACTTTCTCGCTCCTCGACACCGCCGGCGGCTGTACCGACCCCGATTACCGCGTCCTCGCTGCACGCGAGCTCAGAACCGGAATCAGCTTCCGCACCTCCTTCTTCCGCGAACCGCGCATCGAGATCCTCAACCTCGTCTCGAACGGATTCGGCTCGGGCCTTCTCAGCAACTGCATCGCCACGATCAGCGACGGCAAAGAGCAGGGCGATATCTTTCTTGGCACCAACTGGACCGGCTCTTCGAGCGATCGACGCATCCAGTTCTATGTGCTTGATGCCGGTCCCGAGGGGTTCAAGCTCAAGGACCGGCTGTGGCAGCTCGACGGCCAGTGATACCGCTACTCGGCGGCGAGCCGGCGCAGCAGCTCGATGAGCTGCCGGCGCTCGGCTGCGGAGAGGGCTCCGGCCCAGTCGCTCTCATGCGCGCGCGCCGCCTCCTCGAGCCGGCCGAGGAGTTCGGTGCCTTTGCTCGAAAGGCGCAGCGCGTGCGAGCGGCGGTCGTTCGGCGACACCTCGCGCACAACAAGGCCGCGCTCTTCGAGCGCGTCGATGAGCGCCACCATGGTCGAGCGATCGATGCCGAGCGCGCGGCCGAGCCCGGTCTGGCTCAGGCCGGGATTGGCGCCGATCATGGCGACGACGCCAAGCTGGCCCGGCGTCACGCCGGCGCGGCCCACGGTGCGCGCGAAGTGCTGGAACAGCCCGACCTGCGCGCGGCGCAGGTGATAGCCGATGAGGGTATCAAGAAAGCCGAGACGCACGGCGCGCGCCTTGTGCGGCCGATCGCTCGCGTTGAGAGGCGTTTCCCCCTTCATCGCGGCCAGTATAGCTGCGCCGCGGCACGCGGGTCATGAGCGCGCCCTTCCGCTCGCTTCCTTCGGCCGCCGTCATCGAAGCCGCGATGCCGGATGGCGCGGTGTTGCCGGTCTATCGCATGGCCGGACCCGCAGGCGCGCCCCCGCTCCTTTTCGGTCACGCCAATGGCATGGCGGCGGGCTCCTACGAGCCGTGGCTTCGCATGCTCGCCGAAAGAACCGAAGTGTTCGCGTTCGACGCGCGCGGGCACGGCGGCTCGATCTGGCCCGAGGGGGCGATCGCGACTGTCTTCGCCGTCGACCGGATCGCCGATGATCTGCTGCATCTGACGCGCGCGGTCGCGGCGGCGACTGGGGCACAGGAGCTCGCCTTCGTTGGCCATTCGCTCGGCGCGGCGGCGGCGCTGCGCCTTCTTGCCCTGGGCCGCGCGCCGCAGTGGCGCGTGGTCGTCGCGTTCGAGCCGCCGATCTTTCCGCCGCCTGGAACCGCGGCCCACGCCGAGGCGGTGGAGAAGCAGCGGCGCCTCGTCGAGGGGACGCTGAAACGGCGCGAACACTGGGCGAGCCCCGAAGCGCTTGCCGAGCGGCTCAAGGGACGCGGCATGTTCGCCCGCTTCGAGCCCGCCATGCTCGCGGCGCATTGCCGCGCGACGCTCCGCCCCGACGATGGCGGCGGCTTCCGGCTCTGTTGTCCGCCGGCGGTCGAGAGCTTCATCTTCAAGAGCCAGTCGGAAGCGGACACGTGGCATCGTCTCGGCCTCATCGCGCGCGACGTAACACTCGTCGGCGGCGATGCCGCGATCCCCGACAATGACTGGGTCTCGAGCGCATTGCCGGAGATGGCGGCGGTCATGCCTAGGGCGCGCTTCGTTCCGATGCGTTGCACGGGCCATCTTCTCATTTCCGAACAACCACGGCGTTGCGCGGAACTCGTTTGGGACGCGTTGCGCGCGTAATCCATGCCCCGAACGCCGGTCCGCCATGCGTGCGGCCCGGGTTCTGAGGGCACGGCGGCCTTCCTAAGTACCTGTAGAGAAGCGGCCGGCGCTGCCGGCGGCCTGGCCTCCGTGCCGGGCTCCCCCCTCCGCGGGGGACTTCCGGCGCCCGGTCATCCCCCCTGACCGGGCGCCCTCGTATTTGGGCGGCTCAGTCGTAGTCGTGGATGTCGAAGAGCGCGAGCCCGTCCATTCCCTTGGGCCGCGCCAGCGACGAGGGATGGTGCAGCGTGCGCGCGGTATCGGAATAGCCCGCGCGCCAATGCTCTTCCATGCTGAGGCGCGAGAATTCGTAGTCCTTCGAATCGCCCTCGTAATGACGCGCGTGATAGATCAGGTGGACGAGGCTGTAGATCTTGCTGTCGCCGAAATCGGCGAGATACGCGTATTCCGGCGTCTGCCGCTGATCGGAAGGCACGGTCTCCAAAAGCTTTGCGGTAGCGTGGCGAAGACGCTGCGCATGTTTGAAGCGATCGACGTTTTCGCGCGTGCGGCTCGAATAGAGGATCTCCTTCTGCCGCGTCGCGACCTCGGCCATGCTTTCGGGGAAATCGCCGTGCGCGCTCCACAGATCGACCTCGAAGGCGAGCGTGTCGCGCCGCGGTCCGTATTGTAGCACCCATTGCAGCGGCGTGTTCGAGACGAGACCGCCATCCCAGTAATGCTCGCCTTCGATCTCGGTCGCGGGGAAGCCGGGCGGCAGCGAGCCCGACGCCATCACGTGCTCGGGCAGGATGGGGTGATGGCGGTTGTCGAAATAGACGAAATTGCCGCTTCTGACATTGACCGCACCGACGCTGAAGCGCATCGCGTCGGTGCTGTTGACGCGGTCGAAATCGACGAGCCGCTCGAGCGTGCTCCGCAAGGCCGAGGTGTCGTAATAGCTTGTGGCTTCCATGCTGCCGCGCGGCTGCGCCCATGGGCTCGGAAAGCGCGGCGCGAAGAAGCCCGGTACGCCGGTCATCGCGGTCGATGCGGCGCTCAGTTGGTTGACGAGGAGGCGCGCGTCGGTACCGCGCGCATAGCGCGCCAGCGGATCGCCGAACACGTCCCAAGTCGAAGGCGCGGTGACGCCGTACCAGAATTCCTTGAGCCTATCGACGCGCTTCTCGGGCGCGTTTCCGGCGATGATTGCCGCGTTGATAGCGCCGATCGAGATGCCGGCGACCCAGTCGGGCTGGAGCGCCGCTTCGGTCAAGGCTTCATAGACGCCGGCCTGATAGGCGCCGAGCGCACCGCCGCCCTGCAGCAGCAGCACGATGTTCTCGAACGGCGGACGCGGCATCGGTACGAGCTTATGCTGCGGGTGCGAAGGCATGGGGCGAATCTTGCCCGCGCGGCGCCGCCGCGCAACCCGGCCGATATTGACAAATTGTTCGTATAGCTGATAATTCGCTTTGCGGCTCAAATTGCTGCGCCGCCGGCGCGGCGATAGAGTGCTGCGCGAAGGGTTGCGCGGGAGGGCTGACATGGGCGTGCTCGACGGACGGGTGGCGCTCGTCACGGGCGCCGGACGAGGCATCGGACGGACAATCGCGGAAACGCTGCACGCCGCCGGCGCCGCCGTCGTGGTCGCCGACTCCGGCACCGACATGCGCGGCGACGGCGCCGATCCCGGCGTGGCATCCGCCGTGGCGAAGAGATTGGGCGATCGCGCCGCCGCCTTCAGCGAAAGCATCGCCAGCCCCTCCGCGGCATCGGCCGCCGTCGCGCTCGCGGTGCAAAAATTCGGCGGCATCGACATCGTCGTCAACAACGCTGCGATCCTGCGCGATGCATTCATCTTCCGCGCCGACGCGATGGATTGGGAAGCCGCGCTGCGCACCAATCTGTCGGCGCCCTTCTATGTTCTATCGGCGGCGACGCCGATCATGCGCGAGCAGCAGAAGGCCGGGCGCGGCGGCGAGTACGATTGGGGCCGCATCGTCAACATCGTCTCGACCGCGGGCTTCTACGGCAATTATGGGCAAGTCGCCTATGCCAGCGCCAAGGCCGGCCTTCTCGGCCTCACGCGCGTCGTGGCGCTCGACATGGCGCGCACCAAGGTCACCTGCAACGCGGTCGCGCCCTTCGCCGCGACCCGCGTCACAGAAAGCATCAAGCCACAGAACCCGACTCAGGAAGCCTATAAGGCGCATGCGCTCAAAGTGCCGGCGCAGCCGGTGGCCGATCTCGTCGCCTGGCTCGCCGGGCCCGAGGCGGGCCATGTCTCGGGCCAGCTCTTCGGCGTGCGCGGGCGCGAGCTCATGCTGTTCTCGCAGGCGCGCCCGGCCGTGCGCGCCGTGCTGCCCGAGCGCGCCCGCATCGGCGAGACCGTCGCGCATGCGCTCGCATCGCATTTCCTGCCGCTTTCGACGGACCTCGAAGCCTTCGGCGCCGAGCCCGTCCTCTGATCGAAAGGTGCCGTTATGCCGGTGAAGACCGTCGCCAACATTGAGGCCTTCAACGACGCGCCCGAGGACTACCGTACCGCCGTGCGCAAGATCGTGCGCAGCCACGCGGTGAACGAGCTTTACGGCGCGCAGGTCTTCGACGAGCCGGCGATCGCGCTGGCGCCGACGCCTTATGCGAAGTGGCTCACCTGCCGTGTCGCCATGGAGGAATACGGCCACCACGTGCGCTTCCGCGAGCTGGGCCGCCAGATCGGCCTGAGCGAGGAGGAGATGACGCCCAAAGGCCGCCGTCCGCTCTCGATCTTCGAGTTCCCGCTGCAGACGTGGGAGGAATTTTGCGTCATCAAGCTGTTGGCCGATCTCGCCGAGATCATCCAGGTCGAGGACCTCAACCACTGCAGCTTCCAGCCGCTTCGGAACCTCGCGCGCGTTACCATGCCGGAGGAGAAATTCCACGCCCAGTTCGGCAAGGATTTCTGCACCGAGCTGTGCCGCACCGAAGCGGGCCGCACCAAGGTGCAGGATGCGATCGACCGCTACTTCCCGATGATGCCGCCCTTCTTCGGGCGCAGCGATTCCGCGAATAGTGCGCTCTTCCGCAAGTGGGGCATCAAGCAGCACAGCAACGACGACATGCGCGCCGATTTCATGGCGCGCGCCCGCGCCGTCGTCGAGGACCACTTGCACCTGAAGCTGCCCGAGGTGCGAGAGGCGGCGTGAGCGGCCTCGCCGACAGCATCAGCGAATTCCTGGACGAGATCGCGCGCGCCGCGTGGTTCGCTTCCTGCGGCGAGGACTTGAGCGAGAGCGAAATCGCGGACGCGCGGCTTCTGGCCGCGGCGATGGGCTTTCCCGCTGTGGCGCTCGCGCCGGTGCCGGACTGGCGCGCGGCCGCGGCGGCTGCGCAAAGCCCTGATTGGAGCCGCGTCTGGTGGGAGAGAGAGGGCAAGGCCGAAGCCGCTCTCAAGGCGGAGCTTGCGCGGCGGTTCGGCGCGGCGCCGATGCTCGAAGAGCTGAGCCGCGTCATGCTCGCGGCGGCTGCGCTCAACGGTGCAGCTGCGCTCGCGCTCGCTCGCGCCAATGTCGCCGACGAGGCGCTGGCGCGCGTGGCGGCGGGTGCGGCTGCGCAAGCCTGCCACCAGGCGGCGCTGGCGCATGCGGCGGGTGCCGGCCCGGCGCACGGGTTTGCCGCGAAATTCCGGCTTTTCGGCGGCGGACGGTGGCCCCTTGGAGTTGTCGGCGACAGGCTCTTCGTGTTCTAGATATCGAGCTCGATGTCGATGTCTTAGAACGTCCGCAAAGCTCTGTGTTTGTGGTATTCTTGTTGGCAATTTGCAAACTAGTCGCTTGGGTTGGCGTCTGCGCTTCGTCTGCGCAGCGCATGGGAGCTTGGCCGACATGTTTGAAAGATCGATGCGCACTACCCTGACGGCCGCGCTTCTCGTCGGGGCAGTCGAGTCCGCGGGTGCAACACCCTTCACTGGCCCGACCGGAGCCTATTACTTAGATAACTTTGACGTCGACGTAAGCGGCGCCCCCGGCGCGCTCTACGTCGTTCAGGGCTCGACAGTGATCAACAGCTTTGCCGTCGTCTACGGGCAAAATTTTTCAAGCGGTTGTATTGACCAAGTGTGGTGCGAGGGTAACCTCGCAGTTACCAACGTTATCAGCACAACCGGGTTTGGAAACGGTGGTGGGGGCACTGGCAGCGCGGGCCAGTACACGTTGGGCGGAACGCCGACAGGTGTAAATTGGATCGACACACCACCGCCATCGGGCCAAAGCGAGGTTAGTTTCTACGACGGCACTGCCGATGGAACGCACAATTACACCGTGGAATATGATCTTGGCTCGGGAAACGACTATGTCGTCGAAACTAATCTCAACTGGCAGAATCCGGTTCCGATCTTTTCGCTGGGCAAGTCGAATGGCGGCTGGCTCGGCATTGCCTTCGATCCGGCCAATGACTCCCTTTGGCTCAGCGGCTCGGGATTTAGCGACACCATCGCCGACTACTCCCTGAGCGGCGTTTTGCTCTCGTCTTTCACGACCGACGTGCTGGCAATGAGCGCGCTCGCGTATGATCCGACCGACGGGACCCTCTGGTTCAACCAGGCCCTCTCAAGCACGCTCTATCAATATTCGACCGACGGGCAGAGACTCCAAAGCGGCACACCGGTCGGATTGCCGGAGGGCTTCTATTCCGCCGGTGAATTTTCTGAGGAGATGCCTATTCCCGAGCCATCCTCGCTTGCTATCTTTGCGGCGGGCGTCCTCGGACTCGGCATACGACGCTCTGTCGCCAATGACGGCCTACGATGGCTGACCGGCCGAATTGGCCGGGAGCAGCCGTCGCTCAACAGAGGCGTTCGTCTTTGATCTAATATCGACTTGCATTTAGCCTCCCGCACGTACGTTCGGATTCCGCCGATGGCGCTCAACATTCTCACCTGGAACATCAACTCGGTGCGGCTGCGCATCGGCAACGTGAAGCGCCTCGTATCCGAATTCCAGCCCGACGTCATCTGCCTCCAAGAGACGAAGACGCCGGACGAGTTCTTCCCGAGCGCTGACATCGAGGCGTTGGGTTACAAGCATCAGCATTTCCACGGCATGAAGAGCTACAACGGCGTCGCCATCCTGTCGCGTGTGCCGCTCGCGAACGCGCGCGTCGAGCATTGGTGCGACCGCGAGGATTGCCGCCACGCCATCGCCGAGCTGCCGGGCGGCGTCGAGCTGCACAATGTCTATGTGCCGGCGGGCGGCGATATTCCCGATCCCGACGAGAATCCGAAATTCGCGCACAAGCTGCGTTTCCTCGACGAGCTGGCGCGCTGGTTCCGCGGCCAGCGCAAGGCTGCGAGGCCGATGGTGCTCGTGGGCGATCTCAACATCGCGCCGCTCGAGATGGACGTGTGGTCGCACAAGCAGCTTCTGACCGTCGTCAGCCACACGCCGGTCGAGGTGAAGAAGCTGGGCCGGCTCCAGGCGTCGGCCGAGTTCGTCGACGCGGTGCGCCATTTCGTTCCGCCCGAGCAGCGGCTTTATACCTGGTGGAGCTATCGCAATCGCGACTGGGCCGCCTCCGATCGCGGGCGGCGGCTCGACCATGTGTGGGTGACGCCGGGCCTCGCGCCGCATCTCGCCGCGGCGGAGGTGCATCGCGCGGTGCGCGGCTGGAGCAACACCTCCGATCACGTGCCGGTCGCGATCCGGCTCGACGGGTGAGATGGCGCTCGACCTCAAGCCCTTCTTCGCGCCCAAAAGCGTCGCCGTCGTCGGCGCCGGCGAGCGGCCGACCTCGACCGGCGGCGCGGTGCTGCAGATGCTGCGCATCTCGGGCTTCGCCGGCACGGTCGTTCCGGTCAATCCGCGCGGCGGCACGATGTACGGCTTGCCGGTGCGGCGCTCGCTTGCCGAATTGAACGAGCCCGCCGATGCGGTCGTGATCGCGATCCGCCCCGATCTCATCCTCGATGCCGTGCGCGAGGCGGCGGCGAGCCGGCATCGCCACATCATCATCCTGCCCGGCGGCTTCGCCGAGGCGGGCGAGGAAGGGCGCGCGCGCGACCGCGAGCTCAAACGCGTCATCGCCGAGCACGGGCTTACGGTCGTCGGTCCCAACTGCGCCGGCATCATTCACCTGACGCGCGGCGCGCGCTTTGCCGCGACCTTCCTGCGCGACATGCCGCCCGGCCCGAACAAGAACGGCGCCATCGCCTTCATCACGCAGTCGGGCGCCTTGGGCGAGGAACTGATCGCGGCCGCGCACCGGCTCGCCATTCCGCTCGGCACGGTGGTTTCCGTCGGCAACGCGACCCAGCTCGGCGTCGCCGATTATCTCGACCATCTCGGCGATGATCCCGAGACCGCCGCTGTGCTGCTCTATATCGAAAGCGTCGAGGACGAGGCGCGCTTCGCCGCCATCGCGCGCCGTGTCGCCGCGCAGAAGCCGGTCGTGGCGCTGATCGGCGGCCGCACCGCGCCGGGCACGGGCGCGGCCCACCGCCATACCGGCGCCGCCGCCATGAGCGAGCTCGAGGCACAGGATTTCGCGACGCGCGCGGCGCTCCTGCGCGTCCTCTCGCTGCGCCAGCTTCTGCTCGCGGGCAAAGGCTTCGGCGCTTTTCCCAACGGCATCGGCCCGCGCGTCTTCATCCTGTCGAACTCGGGCGGGCCGGGTGTCCTCTGTACTGACGAGGCGGCGGCGCAGCAACTCGCTCTGCCGGCGCTGCCCGTGGCGATGGCGGCGCGGCTCCGCGCCGACCTGCCGCAGGAGGCGGCGGTCGCCAATCCGGTCGATCTCCTCGCCGACGCGCGCGAGGAGCGCTTCGCCGCGACCCTCGAAACGGCGGTGCGCGAGGGCAAAGGCGCGTTCGATGCCATCCTCGGCATCCATGTCGTGCCCTTCATGGTCGATGCCGGACCGATCGTCGCGCGTCTGGCCGCGGCCGCGCCAAGCGTCGGCCTTCCTTATCTCCACAGCATGATGGGGACGCTGCCCGGCAAGGCCGAGTGGTTCGCGGCACTCGAAGCGGCGGGCGTGCCGGCCTTCAACAATGTCGAGGAGATGGCCGAGTGCGCGGGGCTGCTCGCGCGCTATCCCGCGCTCAAGGCGGCGGCGGGCCGCTGAGGATCAGACGCTCGCGTCCCGGCCGTTCGCCCGCTCGCCCGCTCGCGCGGAAGCCCAATCGCTCGAGCAATCGCCATGAGGCGCGGTTCTCGCGCCGGCATTCGGCGACGATGTCGCGCCCGGGATTTTCACGCTGCAATGCCGCCACGACCGCGCCCACCGCCTCGCTCGCAAATCTCTGGCGCCAGAATTTCGTGCCGAACCAGTAGCCCACTTCGAGCGCGTCCCCGCTGTTTCCGGTACCGACGACGCCGATGAGATTCATGCCCTGCCACACGCCCAAGAAACGCTCGACGCCGTGAACGTGGCCGCGGATCAGCGCCTCGGCATTTCCGAGCGTGAAGGGCGCGCTGAGGAAATGTATCGCGGCGATGATCGCGGGATCATCGGTGATTGCGCGAAGCGCCGGTGCGTCAGTCGATTTGAGTGCGTCGATACGGAGCCGCGCGGTGGTGATCGGCAGCATCGGACGCTTATAGCGGGAAAATTATGGGACGAGGCGGTAGCCGCCCGGCTCGGTGACGAGAAGCTCGGCCTTTGCCGGGTTGCGCTCGATCTTCTGGCGCAAGCGGTAGACGTGCGTTTCGAGCGTGTGTGTGGTGACGCCGGAATTGTAGCCCCACACCTCATTGAGCAGCACATCGCGGCCGATGATGCGCTGACCGGCGCGGTAGAGATATTTGAGGATCGCCGTCTCCTTCTCGGTGAGGCGCACCTTCTTGCGCCCGCCTTCGTCGACGAGGAGCTTGGCGCCGGGACGGAAGCTGTAAGGGCCGATGGTGAAGATCGCGTCCTCGCTCTGCTCGTGCTGGCGGAGCTGCGACCTGAGCCGCGCGAGCAGAACGTTGAGGCGGAAAGGTTTGGTGATGTAATCATTGGCGCCGGAATCGAGGCCGAGGATCGTATCCGCCTCGCCGTCGGCCGCGGTCAGCATCAGGATGGGGGTGCGCACGCCGCTCCGTCGCATCAGGCGGCAGAGCTCGCGCCCGTCCATGTCCGGAAGGCCGACATCGAGCAGGACGGCGTCGCAATGGTGCGCGCGGACCTCATCGAGCGCCTCGGCGCCCGAGCCCGCCTCGCGGGTCGAGAATTCCTCGTGGAGCTGAAGCTGCTCGGCGAGCGAGCGCCGCAGCAGCGCGTCGTCGTCGACGATCAGGATGGTCCGGCCGGCGCTCATGCGGATACAACCTCCCGCTTCTTATAGGCACCCTCGCCCATCCCCCTCCCCGCCCGCCTTTCGCCCGCCGCCGTCTGACCCGCCGCGGCCGGGCGCAGTTTGTGGCCGACCGGCCGGAATTGCCAGCCCGGAGACGGGGCCCGAGATGCTGCCGGGCCGGCGGCGTTCCCATATAATGCCTTGATAGATGACTGAAGAACTGCTCGAGCCCGCCAACCGCTTGCGCCAGGTCGACCGCGCGGTCGCCGAATTGCGGCGCGGCGAGATGGTCCTTATGGCGCATGGCGGTGCTGACCTTGCCGTCATGGCGGCCGAGACGCTCACATCGGAAGATCTCGCGCGCCTTGCGCGCCTCACCGGGCGCAGCCTGGCTCTGGCGCTGTCGCGGCGCCGCGCTGCGATTTTGGGCCGCAGTCCCGCCGCAGAGGGCCCGGGCGGGAGTGTCGTGCTGCCGATCCCCGAGGGCAGCGAGGTCGAGTTTCTGCGCGAGCTGGCCGATCCTTCGGCTCATCCGGGCGTGCCGCCCGCCGGCGGCATCGCCGGCGTGCCACAGGCGGCGGCCGATGCCGCGGTCGAGCTGATGAAGCTCGCGCGGCTTCTGCCGGCGGCGATGTTGGGCCCGCTTGCGCCGCGTGTCGCGGCCGAGCTTGCGCGCGGCGGCGCGCATAGCGTCACCAGCGCCGACGTCATGGCCTACCAGCAGGACGCGGCGCAGTCGCTCCGTCCCGTTGCCGAGGCGCGCGTGCCGCTCACCGACGCCGAGAACACCCGCATCATCGCCTTCCGCCCAAGCGATGGCGGCACCGGCCACATCGCCATCGTCATCGGCTCGCCCGATCCGGCGCAACCGGTGCTCGTGCGGCTTCATTCCGAATGCTTCACCGGCGACCTGCTCGGCAGCCTGCGCTGCGATTGCGGCGACCAGCTGCGCGGCGCGATCGCCGAGATCGCGCGCGTGGGCGCGGGCATCCTGCTCTATCTCGCGCAAGAGGGGCGCGGCATCGGTCTCGTCAACAAGCTGCGCGCCTATAACCTCCAGGACGCCGGCCTCGACACCTACGATGCCAACGAGCAGCTTGGCTTCGACGCCGACGAGCGCGTCTACCTGCCGGCGGCCGAGATGCTGCGGCAGCTGGGCTTCGCGAGCGTGCGGCTCATGACGAACAATCCCGACAAGGTCGCGGCGCTCGCGCGTTGCGGCATCGCCGTGGTCGAACGCGTTCCGCACGTCTTCCCGTCGAACGCGCACAACGAGCGCTATTTGCGCGCCAAAGCGACGCGGCACGGCCACCTGCTCTGATCCTGCCGGGCAGATTCTGCCGCCCGCGCCCTGGAACCTGCGGAAAATCGGCGTCTGACCGAGCTTTCGACATGGCACGGCGCTTGCTCATTGCCGAGTATGAGTGATGCCGCCGCTGCCCTTCCCGCTGCTTCGGCGCCAATTTCGCCACCCGCCCCGCAGGCCAGGACGGCGTGGCACAACGCCTCGGGCTTCAGCTTTCGTGACATCCTCGACATCATCAATCCGCTGCAGCACCTACCAATCATCGGCTCGGTCTATCGCTGGCTGACCGGCGACCGGCCAGGCGCCGTAGCGCAAGTCGCGGGCGACGCGCTTTATGGCGGACCTATTGGCGCCGCGGTCGGCTTCGTCGGCACCGCGCTCGAGGACAATTCCGGGCGCGACGTCGGCGAGCGCGTGCTGACGGCGATGTTCGGCTCACACGACAACCCCTCCGGCACCGCCGTTGCCGCCGCGGCGCCATCTGCCGCGCCTGCGTCTGCGGCCACCGCGGTGGCGAGCGCGACGCCCGCGCCCGCCAATCCGCCGGCGTCGCCGCTGCCGCTGCCGGCGCGGCCGGACCATGCGCCGCTCCCGCTGTTCGGGGGCATCGCCCAGCCGGTGCCCGCCGCGCAGGCCGGGGTGCCGACCGCGGCCTCGACCCTGACCCCGGCGCAGCAATTCCTGGCGCAGACGACAGGCGCCATCCGCCCGGCCGCGCCTGTCGCCGTCGCACCTGCGCGTCAGGCCAGCGCGCCGCCGACCAAGATCGTGCCGCTCTCGCTGCCCGCAGGCGCGCTTCCGGCCAATACCGCCACCACGGTTCCCATGCCGGTCAACCCGCAGACGCCGGTCGATATCTCGCAGAAGATGCTCGACGCACTCGACAAGTATCAGCGCCTCGAAAAGCAGCGCGAATCCTCAGGCTCGCCGGGCCAACCGGCGCCGCAAGGGGTCGATCTTGCCCTCTGAGGGGACCGAACTTTGACACTCGCGCGGTGGCCGCGGCCTGGCCGACCATCCTCGGCGAGAGGCGGTCATGGGAACATTCGAACTCTTGCAGGCGATCGATCCCGAGGTGATGAAGGTGGCCAGGCTCGCTGCGCGCCGGGCCGGCACCCGGTTTGTGATCGGCTGGTGGGTCGAGGGGGCCGAGCGGCGCCTGATGCTGCTGCCGGAAGGGCACCATGTGACGGCCGAGCCGCCCTTCGTCCCTGTCGTGATCGTGACGCCGTCCGGCGAGGCCGAGCGCCTCGCGGCCTAAGCCCTTTATTCTGCTGGATAACTCCTTCGGGTCGGTCGCGCGCCCTGGCGCATGCCTGCCATTCTTTTCGCGGGCGCGAAATAGTACCGAACTGGTCTTGAATTTGACCTTGTCCGGCGCCATTTTCCCATTCGTTAGAGGTAGCCCGTATTGTCGGGAGCACGGGAGCAGGGCGGCGGCGTTGGTGCTCTTGTTCCGGAGGCAGCCTCTCACGGCCGCCCGTGAAAGAAACGGATATGGATACGAAGATCGATACCAGTCTCGTCCGCTTTGTCGAGGAAGCAAAACGCTTCCCGATGCTGACGCCCGAGCGCGAGCATGAGCTGGCGCTGGCGTGGCGGGACGAGCATGACCGGACCGCGCTGAAGGAGCTCGTCGGCAGCCATCTCCGGCTCGTCGTCAAGATCGCGCGCGGCTTCTCGGGCTATGGCCTGCCGCTCTCCGATCTCGTTGCCGAAGGCAATGTCGGGTTGATGCAGGCGGCCGAGAAATTCGACCCCGATCGCGGCTTCCGCTTCGCGACTTACGCGATGTGGTGGATCCGCGCGGCGATCCAGGAGTACGTGCTGCATTCCTGGTCGCTCGTGAAGATGGGCACGACCGCGGCGCAGAAGAAGCTGTTCTTCAACCTGCGCAAGCTCAAGGGCCGCATGGAGCAGCTCGAGCAGGGCGATCTCTCGCCGGAGACCGTGCACGCGATCGCGACCGAGCTCGACGTGCCCGAGTTCGAGGTCATCGACATGAATCGCCGGCTCGGCGGCGCCGACACTTCGCTCAACGCGCTCGTCGGCACTGACGGCGACAGCGAATGGCTCGAGATGCTGCCGGACGAGCGGCCGAGCCAGGAGAATCTCCTCGCCGATCGCGACGAGTTCCAGCAGCGCAAGGAACAGCTCGGAGCGGCCCTGAAGACGCTCAACCAGCGCGAACGCGACATCATCGTCGAGCGCCGCTTGAAGGACGATCCCTCGACGCTCGAAGAGTTGTCGCACCGCTATGCCGTCTCGCGCGAGCGCATCCGTCAGATCGAGGTGCGCGCGCTCGAGAAGCTGCGTCACGCGATGACGCATCCGGCAAACCTGCCGAAGCCAGCGAACGACCTCTTCTACGCCGCCTGAGCGGCCTCAGCCGAGGGTCAGGACGCCCAGCGCGATCGTGATGATCGCGGTGGGCGCGCCGATCTTCGCATAGGTCCAGAAGCCGATCTCGACGCCGTGGCGGCGCGCGCGCTCGACCACGATGAGATTGGCGACCGAGCCCACGATCGTGAGATTGCCGGCAAATGTCGACGCCATCGCAAGCACCAGCCAGGCGTGTTGTGGCGCGGCGAGCTGCGAGATGAACGGCTTCAGCACGAGCACCGCCGGCACGTTGCTGACGAGGTTCGACAGAACCGCCGCGACGAGCGACAGCACCGCGGGCCGCGCGAGACCGAGCGCGGCGATGTCATGGGCGACCTTTGGCGAGAGCGCGGCCGCATCGAACCCGGCGACGACGATGAACAGCCCCGCGAACATCAGCAGCAGCGCCCAGTCGATCTCGGCATAGACGCGCTCGGGCTTGACCCGGCGCGTGATGAGGAGAAGCGATCCGACCACGATCGCGGCCTTGGCCGGCGCCACGCCGATGAAGAAGAGCGCGATCAGCACCGCCATCGCGACGAGCGAGCGGGCGAGGAGCGCGCGGTTGACGCGGACGCGAAGCGCTGTTGCCGCAAGCCGCTCGCGCGTCAGAAACTCGCGCGGGAAGATCGCCGCGAGGAGGATCGCCGCCACCGCAAGCCCGGCCGCGGCCGCGGGCGCCAGCCCTTGCGCGAATGCGCCGTAGGGGATCTGCGACAGGCTGCCGATGATCATGTTCTGCGGGTTGCCGGTGATGGTGGCGGCGCTGCCGATGTTGGACGCCATCGCCACGGCAAGGAGATAGGGCACCGGGTTGCGCCTCAGATTGGCCGCGGTCTCGGCCACGAGCGGCGTCAGCACGAGGCACACGGTGTCGTTGACGAGAAAGGCCGAAAGCGCGCCCGCGACAATGATGACGCCCAATAGGAGCATGAGCGGATGGCGGGCGAGCCGCGCGACCGCCACGGCGGCGAGCCCGAAGAAACCCGAAAAGCGCAAATTCGCGACCACGATCATCATGCCGAGGAGCAGCACGATGGTGGCTGCATCGATGGCGCGGAACGCCTCGTCGAGGCTCAAGGTCCCGCTCGCGACCATGAGGCTCGCGCCGATGAGCGCGGCCCCGGCGCGGTCGAGCCGCGCGCCCGGCAGGCGTCCGAGAGCGATCACGGCATAGGTCGCGACGAAGATCAGGGTGGCGAGCAGGGAATGCTCCGAACCGGCAGGGCCTCGGGCCACCTTCGCCCCGGCGCCGCCACGGGGCAATACGATCTCCGAACGGGCCGGCGTTTACCCCTAAGGTGATTTTGCGGCGAAGGCTGGATCGGCGACCGTGGGTCTCGAACCTGTGGTAAAAGCGCGGGCCATGCCGGGCTCAAAGGACTACGACTTGCGCGCCGATCCGGGCGACCGCGGCGGCGGCCCGCGCCGGCCGAAGAAGGCCGCGCGCGACAAGCCGCCGCGTCGGAAAGGCGCGCGCGGGCGCTGGTGGAAATGGGGGCTCCTTGCCGCGCTGTGGCTCTTCATTCTGGGCGGCGGGGCGCTCGGCTATTTCTGGATGACGCTGCCGTCGACGAAGGATCTCGCCGTGGCCGATCGGCGGCCGTCGGTGACGCTGCTCGCGGCCGACAATTCGCTCGTGGCCACGTTCGGCGACCTGTTCGGCGAGCCGCTGCGCCTCGCCGAGATGCCGAAATATCTCCCCGAGGCCGTGATCGCGACCGAGGACCGGCGCTTCTACAGCCATTTCGGCATCGATCTCTGGGGCACTTTCCGTGCCGCGTTCGCCGACCTGCGCGCGGGTCACGTCGTCCAGGGCGGCAGCACCATCACGCAACAACTCGCCAAGAACATCTTCCTCACGAACGAGCGCACCTTCTCGCGCAAGATTCAGGAGACGATGCTCGCGATCTGGCTCGAGCACGAGTTCACCAAGAACGAGATCCTCGAGATCTATCTGAACCGCGTCTATCTCGGCGCCGGCACATATGGCGTCGATGCCGCCGCGCACCGCTACTTCGCGAAATCGGCGCGCAACGTGACGCTCTACGAGGCGGCGGTGATCGCCGGGCTCCTCAAGGCGCCGACGAAGTTCAGCCCCTCGCGCGACAGCGAGGCGGCAGCAGCTCGCGCGCAGCAGGTGCTCGCGAACATGGTCGACGCCGGCTACATCACGACGGCGCAGGCGGCCGCCGCCGCCGCGGACGAGAAGCGCGCCTTGGCCGAGGCCGCGCGCACACCGCCCGGTAGCCGCTATTTCGCCGATTGGATCGCCGATCAGCTCGGCCGCCTGCACGAGGCGCAGGGCCGCGACATCGTCGTGGTGACGACGCTCAATCCGAAAATGCAGGGCGAAGCCGAAGGCGCCGTGCTCGACACGCTGACGCGCGACGGCGACAAGTTCAAGGCGGGCGAAGGCGCGCTCGTCGCCATGTCGCCCGACGGCGCGGTGCGCGCCATGGTGGGCGGGCGCGACTACGCCGAGAGCCAGTTCAACCGCGCGACCCAGGCGCTGCGCCAGCCGGGCTCGTCCTTCAAGCCGTTCGTCTATCTCGCCGCGCTCGAGCATGGTGTGCGGCCGTCCGACCACTTCAACGACCACCGCATCCGCATCGGCAAATGGGAGCCGCATAATTTCGAGAACAAGTATATGGGCGACGTGACGGTCTCGGAGGCGGTGGCGGAGTCGCTCAATTCGGTCGCGGCGCAAGTGATCGAGCGGGTCGGCGTCGATAACGTGATCGAAGTCGCGCACCGGCTCGGCATAGCGAGCAACCTCGCGCGCGACGACAGCCTTGCGCTCGGCACGAGCGTCGTCACGCTCCTCGATCTCACGACGGCCTATTGCTCGTTCGCGAGCGGCGGCATCGGCGCCTGGCCTTATGGCATCACCGAGATCCGCGATCCGCAGGGCAATGTGCTGTGGCGCAGAAGCGGCGCGGGGCCGGGCCGCGTCATCGATCCCGGTATTGCCGGCGAGATGAACGAGCTTCTCTCCGGCGTTATTGCGCACGGCACCGGCAAGGCGGCGCAGCTCGACCGCCCGGTCGCCGGCAAGACCGGCACGACGCAGGATTTTCACGACGCGCTCTTCATCGGATTCAGCGCCGACCTCGTCACCGGCGTGTGGTTCGGCAACGACGACAATTCGCCGATGAAGAACGTCACGGGCGGCACCTTGCCGGCGCGCACCTGGAAGACCTTCATGGCGCAAGCGACGCAAGGCATGCCGGTGCGGCCGTTGCCGTCGGCCGAGGAGAGCCCGCGCATCGCCTCGGCCGGCAGCGCGCCGCAGCACGAAGGGCCCGGCGTCTTCGGCAGCCTGCAGAACCTGTTGCGCTCGATCTTCGGCGGCGGCCAGCCCGCGTCAGCGCAGACGCATTAGAGCGCCGGCGCGTCGATCGGCTGGCCGAGCGCGACGCGGCCCCAGAGCGTGCCGTTCACGTCCCAGCTCAGCGCATAATGCGCATTGGCCGCGGCCGCGTCGCGAAAAGCGCGCTGCACCGGGTGGCTGAGATAGACGCCGGCGCCGCCGATCGCGGTGAAGATCAGCTCGACCGCCTTGGTGCACATGCCGGCGGCATAGGCGCCGTCGCGGCGCCAACGCGCCTTCTCTTCGGTCGAGGGCACGGCGCCGGCTTCGGTCGCGCGCGTCGCATCGTCGCAATCCTTGAGGATGAGCGCCTCGGCGATGTCGGAAAGCGCCGAGGCTTCGGCGAGGCGAAGCTGCACGCCAGCGAGGTCGGCGAGGCGCTTGCCCGTGTAGGAGCCGATGCGGTCGCGCATCTGCGCGCGGTAATCCTCGATGGCGCCGCGCGCGAGGCCGAGCGAGACGGCGGCCACCACGAACGAGAACAGGCCTAGCGCCGGGAGCTTGTAGAGCGCGCCCGGATTGAGGGCGCTGCCGGGCGTCGCTCCGCCGGCGATCGCCGTTGGCGGCAACGTGCGGTGCGCCGGGACGAACGTCTCGTCCATCGCCACGTCCTTGCTGCCGGTGCCGCGCAGGCCCGTGACGAACCACGTATCGAGGATGCAGTAGTCGGCGGCCGGGACAAGAAAGATGCGCTGCTCGACCGGCCGATCGCGCTCGTCGCGCACGACGCCGCCGACGAGGTTCCAGCGCGAGGCATCGATGCCGCTCGAGAACGGCCAGCGACCGCTCAGGAGGTAGCCGCCCTCGACCACGCGCGCCCGGCCGCCCGGAAAGACGAAGGCCGAGCCGATCAGGTGATCGGGCGACGGGCCCCAGACCTCGTCTTGTGCCGCCGCGGGCCACATGCCGAGCATCCAGTGGTGGCTCGCGAGGTTGGTGAGCACCCAGCCGGTCGAGCCGCAGCCTTGCGACACGATCGCGCCGAGCTCAACGAGCGCGCGGTAGGGCAGCTCGCTGCCGCCGACGCGCTTCGGCTGCAGCATGCGGAAGATGCCGCTCGCGTGAAGGTCGGCGATGGTGGCGTCCGGGATGCGGCGCAGCTCCTCGGCCTCGCGCGCGCGGTCCCGGAGCACCGGCACGAGCGCCTCGGCCCGCGCTTTGAGCGTCGCGAAATCAGGCGGAGGGGTGCTCATGGCGCGCCCGCATAGAACGGGGGCGCGAGTGGCGCAAGCGCAGGAGTTCGCCGCCCACTCCGAAGATGGGCAGATTTTGTGGTTGCATCCCACGCACCCCTCGCCTCGAATTGCCGCGACTTGGGAAAGAGGTGTGGGCAATGGCCGAGCCGAAGACGGATTGGGAGATCGCGAATTCGGTAACGCCACGGCCGATCCTCGACATCGCGCGCGAGCGGCTCGGCATTCCGGCGGAGGATGTAGAACCTTACGGCCACTACAAGGCGAAGATCGGCCTGTCGTTCGCCGAGCGCTGCCTCGCGGAGCGGCCGGACGGCAAGCTCATCGTCGTGACCGCGATCAACCCGACGCCGGCGGGCGAGGGCAAGACCACGACGAGCGTCGGGCTCGCCGACGCGCTCAATCTCATCGGCCAGAAAACCATGCTGTGCCTCAGGGAGCCGAGCCTCGGGCCGTGCTTCGGCATGAAGGGCGGCGCCGCCGGCGGCGGCTGGTCGCAGGTCGTGCCGATGGACGAGATCAACCTGCATTTCACCGGCGACCTGCACGCCGTCGCGGCGGCCAACAACCTGCTCGCGGCGATGGTCGACAATCACATCTACTGGGGCAGCGAGCCGGCGCTCGATCCGCGCCGCGTGACCTGGCGGCGCTGTCTCGACATGAACGACCGCGCGTTGCGCGAAATCGTGTCCTCGCTCGGCGGCGTCGCCAACGGTTTCCCGCGCGAGGACGGGTTCGACATCACCGTCGCGTCCGAAGTGATGGCGATCCTTTGTCTGGCGTCGTCGACGGAGGACCTCGAGCGGCGCCTTGCCAGTATCGTCGTGGGCGCATCGCGCGACAGGAAGCCGGTGCGCGCGCAAGATCTGAAGGCGCAGGGCGCCATGGCCGCGCTCCTCAAAGACGCGCTCAAGCCCAATCTGGTGCAGACGCTCGAGCACAATCCTGCCTTCGTCCATGGCGGCCCGTTCGCGAACATCGCCCACGGCTGCAACACCGCGCTCGCGACGCGGCTGGCGCTGAAGCTCGCCGACTACGTCGTGACCGAGGCCGGGTTCGGCGCCGATCTGGGCGCCGAGAAATTCTTCGACATCAAGTGCCGCAAGACCGGGCTGCGGCCCGATGCGGCGGTGATCGTCGGCTCGGTGCGCGCCTTGAAATTCCATGGCGGGGCCGCACGTGCCGATCTCGGCAAAGAGAATGCCGCCGCCGTAACGAAGGGCATGGCCAACCTCGCCCGCCACATCGCCAACATTCGGAAATTCGGCGTGCCGCCGCTCGTCTGCATCAACCGCTTCGGCTCCGACAGCGAGGCCGAGCTCGCCGCCGCGGTCGAGGGCTGCCACGCCTTGGGCGTCGAGGCGTTCGTGTGCGAGCATTGGGCCAAGGGCGGCGAAGGCGCCGTGCCCTTGGCGCGCGCGGTGGTGAAAACGATCGCCGAGGGCAAGGCGGCATTCCGCACGCTCTATCCTGATGACATGAAGCTCGTCGACAAGATCCGCACGATCGCGCGCGAAATCTATGGCGCGGGCGAGGTGACGGCGCCGAAACCGGTGCTCGACCGGCTCGAGGAGCTGGAAAAGCTGGGCTTCGGCGCATTCCCCGTGTGCATGGCCAAGACGCAATACAGTTTCTCGGCCGATCCCGAGCTGCGCGGCGCGCCTTCGGACTTCGCGCTCCCCGTGCGTGAGGTGCGGCTTTCGGCCGGGGCCGAGTTCGTGGTCGTCATCTGCGGCGACATCATGACCATGCCGGGCCTGCCGCGCGTGCCCTCGGCCGTGGGCGTGCACCTCGAGCGCGATGGTCGTATCGTCGGCTTGTCGTGAGCGAATTCCAGAGCTGGGGGGAGATCGCGGTCTGGCGGAAGGAGCGGCGGCGGGCCCTGATGGCCGCGCGCGCGGCGCTCGGGGCGGTCCAGCATCGCGCGAAGAGCGGCGCCATCTCCGGTCGGCTCGATGCGTTCCTGCCCGCGCTGCAGGGCGGCCTCGTCGGCATCTATTGGCCGATCCGGCACGAGTTCGATCCCTTGCCGTTCGCGCGCCGCTTCATCGCCGCCGGCGGCGCCGTGGCGCTGCCGGTCGTAATCGCGCTCGGCAAGCCGCTCGAATTCCGGCGCTGGACCGAGGCAAGCGAGATGGCGAAGGGCGTCTACGACATCCCCTATCCCGCCACGGGCGAGGCGGTGGCGCCTGCGGCGCTCATCGTGCCGCTGCTTGGCTTTGACGACGCCGGATATCGGCTCGGCTACGGCGCCGGCTATTACGACCGCACCTTCGCATCGTTCGCGACGAAGCCGCTGGCGCTGGGCGTGGGTTTTGCGCTCGGGCGCCTGCCGACGATCTATCCGCAGCCGCACGACGTACCGATGGATCACGTCGTGACCGAAGAAGGCGCCTACGACCGCGCGGCCGGTCGGCTCGTTCCGGCGGAAGCTTAGGCGGCGATCGCCCGGGGCTCGACAAGCGGCAGACGGATCGCGACGCGCGCGCCCTTGCCCTGCGTGCTGTCGAAGCGCACGTCGCCGCCATGCTGCTCGACGATCTGCTTGACCGCCGGCAAGCCAAGGCCAGTGCCGAAACCTTTTGTGCTGTAGAGCGGCTCGAACACGCGCGGCAGGACTTCAGGGGCAACACCTGGTCCGCTGTCGGCGATGGCGAATTCGAAGACGCCTTGTGTCGTGTGCGTGGAGACCTCGATACGGCCGCTGCTGCCCGCCTCGGCGATCGCCTGCACCGCATTCTCGATGAGATTGTCGACGACGCGCCGCATGCGCCCCGTGTCGCAGCTGACGCGCGCGTCCGCGGCGTGGAAGTCGCGCACCAGCGTGATCCCCTCCGGCAGGGTCTGCTCGCGGAGCGTTTCCTCGAGCCACGTCTCGAAGGCGAGATTGGCGCGGCGCAGCTCGCGCCCGCGGGTGTAGTCCAGCAGATCGCTGATGATGCGCTCGCAGCGCGCGACGCTGCGTTCGACGCGCGCGATCGGGCGGTCGAGATCGATACCCTGGTCGTCCAGCATCTTGCGGATGATGAAGAGCGAGTTGCGCGCGGCGGAGAGCGGATTGCGCAGCTCGTGCGCGACCGTCGCCGTGAGCTGGCCCATGGTCGAGAGGCGCTCGTTACGGAGAAGTTCCGCCTGCGCCTGGTGCAATTCAGCCGTGCGCGCAGCGACAAGCTCGGTGAGATGCGCGGCTTGGTCCGTCGCTTGCCGGGCGAGGCGATCGTCGGTGACCGCGCCGGCCAAGCCGATCGTGATGATCACCGCAGTGACGCCGGCGACGGCGACCGCCATGAGGTTGGGCGGAAAGGCCGCGAGCGGAAGATCGACGCTCGGATCAAACTCGAGCGAGAGCGCCGCCATCGCGGTGAAGTGAAGGGAGACGATCGCGAGCACGAGCAACCCCGTGGCGGCGAGGCGCCGGCCGAGGCCCGCGTCCTGCGACAGGACCGCGAACGCGACCGAGGAAAGCGCCATGCCGACCACGATCGAGGCGACGACGTAGGCGGGGCTCCAGTGGAAAATGGCGGGCGCACGCATGGCGGCAACGCCGGTGAAATGCATGGCACCGACCGCCGCGCCGACTACCGCCCCGCCAAGCTTGACCGCGCCGTACTGCGTCGCAATCGCGAAGCCGACGCCGGCCAGCACGACCGCGATCACGGCCGAAAGCGCTGTCAGGCTCTCGTCGTAGACGATGGGCAGGCCCGGGCGATAAGCGAGCTCGGCGACGAAGTGCGTCGTCCACACGCCGCAGCCGAACACGACCGCCGCGCCCGACATCCACAGGAGGCGGCGGGCGCGGTGGCTCTCTTCGGCGCGGACGTAGAGATTCGTCGCGGTGAAGCAGGCGAAGAGGCAGACGAAGGCGGCAAGCGCCACAAGCCGAAGGTCATGCTGCTCGGCCACGCAGACGTATAGGACGCGAAGCATGAGGCAATGATTGCCTCGTACGCGTAAATCTTCTGCTAAGTTTCCGGCCCTTTTGGCGCCTTGGGGGCTCGAGAGCACGTTGCCGAACCGCACCCGGCGGTTGCCGTCAAACCGCATAAGTTGCATGTGGCGGATCGAGGTGGAGTTCCGAGGGCTGGCCGCCCCCGTGATCGCTCGCCGCTTTCAGCATCAACCACCGTCGCGGCCTGGCTCCAGGAATTTATGAAATTCTGATCGTTCGAATCCCGGTTCGGTATCTATTTCTTCATGGAGGCATGCAGGCCACGACGCGCTTGCCGCAATCGACGCGCTCCCTGAGGCTTGCTTGAAATCGCGGCGCGGTCTTGCGACGATTGCGCGACCCATAACCCGGAGGCACCCATGGCGGACGTACGGCGGCAGCAGAGCATCGATGTCGAAAACATCGCACACGGCGCGCCCATCCCGGTCGCGAGCCGGGTCGGCAACGTGCTGATGACCTCGGCGATCGGCGGACGCGACCTCAAGACCGGCAAGCTTCCGCCCGACGGCGACACTCAGGCGCGGAACGCGTTCGAGAGCCTCAAGGCGATCCTGGCGAAGGGCGGCATGGGATTGGGCGACGTCGTCAAGATCACCTGCTTCGTGACCGACGACAATCTGCGCGACAACATCAACAAGTACTGGAACGAATGCTTCCCTGATGCGGCGAAGCGCCCGGCTCGGCACACGCTCGTCCTGCCGCTCCGCGGCGGCGTGCTGCTGCAGATCGACGCCACCGCCGTCGCAAACTGAGGCGAGGTCGGAAGGCGAGGCGCGCGGCGCGCTTCGCCTTCGCCCGCTGGCTCAGCGCTGGCTCGTCGCGACCCCGAGCGCTTTGGCGTAGGGATAGACCATCTTGCCGGTCACAAGATCCTCCGGCGAGACGATGGTCACGTGACTCGGGTCCTTGAATTGGGCGAGCCCATTCCCGGTGATGCCGTGATATTGGACCTGCAGCAGCCGGTTTTCAGCCGTGTCGCCATCGGCGTTGAACGTGAACTTGCCGTCGACGGTGCTGAACGTGTGGTGGTGCATGTAGTCGGCGATCTTGCCCTGATCGAGCGAGCCCACCGCATTGACGGCGTCGCCCAGGATCTGCACATAGGCATAAGCGGCTGGCGCGAGGAAATAGCCAAGCGGGTCGACGCCCTGTCCTGCCGCCTGGGCCTGATAGCGCTTCAGCATGTCCATGACGCCGGGATACATCATCGGCTTCAGCGGCTCCCACGCGGCGAAAGCGACGATGCCGTTCAGCAGCGGCCCCAGCTGCATCTGGATATTGGTGATTTGCAGTCCCACCATGGAGCCGCCGAAGATCTTTGGCGTGAAGCCCGCTTCGCGGCTCGCGCGCACGAGGCCAAGCGAATCCGGCGGATATGACGCGGCGAAGAAGATGTCGGGATTGGCGGCCTGGGCTGCCCGGACGATCGGTGAGAAATCGACCGTCGATGGCGGATAGGTCTGGTCGTAGACGATCTTGAGCCCGTCCGCCTTGGCGTTCTTGCGCGCACCGGCAATGTTCTGGGCCGAAAATTCCTGATCGGCCGAGACGAAGGCGACGGTTTGGGGCTTCGGGGTCTGCTTCATCGCCGCGTCGAAGAAGCCCTTGGAGAAATTATCGACCGGGTCGCTGCCCAGCGCCGCCGGGGCGAAATAGCGCGGATAATGGAAGCGCGAGTTGACGTTGAGCGCGACGAGGCTCGTCATCACCATGTTGTGCGCGATGACGATCGGCATGGCCGGCGCCGTCATCACCGTGCCATAGGGGCTGACGACGAGATCGACCTTGTCGATGTCGAGCATCTTCGTGTAGATGCCGGGCACGTTCGCGGGGTTGCTCTGGTCGTCGTAATAGACGAGCTGCACCAGCCGCTTCAGCAACCCGCCCTTGGCATTGACGTCATCCTGCCACAGCTTGATCGCGATGAGCGCCTGCTTGCCCGAGACGGCGTAAGGCCCGGTGAGTGACATCGCGAAGCCGATCTTGATCGGGGCGGCGCCGGACGCGGCGAACGAAGCGAACGGAATGAACACGAGCAGCACGAGCGCCACCGCGCCCGCGCCGCAACGACGCAGCACCTGTCGGATCATGGCGTCCTCCTTGGACTGCCGGCTTCTGCGCCATTGGCGCGCGCGGCTTGTCGCACAAGCCTCGCACGCGGCCGCGGAGGGAACCAGCGGCTTTTCCTTACAATTTTGTAACGTCCCCCCGCCCCTTGGAGGCGGGGGCAACCATCACTTCCGCGCCTTGGCGAGCGCGGCCTTGAGCCGCGGGAAGACGCGGTACGCGTTGTCCTCGAAGATTTTCTGCTTCTCGGCCGCGCCGATCTTGAGCTGGTCGATATAGCGCTTGGTGTCGTCGTAATTGTGCCCGGTGTCGGGATCGACGCCGCGCACCGCGCCGACCATCTCCGAGGCGAAGAGAATGTTCTCGACCGGGATGACGCGCGTCAAAAGCTCGATGCCCGGCAGGTGATAGACGCACGTGTCGAAGAACACGTTCTTCAAGAGATAGTCCTTCAGCGGCGGCTTCTTCATGTCTTGCGCCAAGCCGCGATAGCGGCCCCAGTGGAACGGCACGGCGCCGCCGCCATGCGGGATGATGAGGCGCAGCGTCGGGAAATCCTTGAAGAGATCGCCCGTGATGAACTGCATGAAGGCCGAGGTATCGCCGTTGATGTAGTGCGCGCCGGTGCCGTGGAAGCAGGGATTGCACGACGCGCTCACATGCACCATCCCCGGCACGTCGAGCTCGACCATCTTCTCGTAGATCGGATACCAGTAGCGGTCGGTCAGCGGCGGGTCCTTCCACCAGCCGCCGGAAGGATCGGGGTTGAGGTTGCAGCCGATGAAGCCCAGCTCCTTGACGCAGCGCTCGAGCTCGTCGCGGCAGTTGGCGGGCGAGACGCCCTGCGATTGCGGGAGCATGCATACGCCGACGAAATTCTCGGGGAAGAGCGTGCAGACGCGATGGATGAGGTCGTTGCAGGCGCGCGACCAGGTGACGCTCGTCGACGCGTCGCCCTGGTGATGCGCCATGCCGGCGGCGCGCGGCGAGAAGATCGTGAGGTCGGTGCCGCGCTCCTTCTGGAGCTTCAGTTGCGCGTTGACGATGCTGTCGCGGATCTCGTCGTCGCTGATCGCGGGGCGCGTTGGGATCGACTGCTTACCTTCGAACGCGGCGATCTGCTGTGTGCGCCAGCCTTCATGCTGCTTCGGTGCGGTCGTGTAGTGGCCGTGACAATCGATGATCATGGCGAATGCCTCCCCTTGATCTTGGCGCGATGCTATGAAGGCGCCCGCTCGCTGTCAAACCAGCCCATATCTGGTACGATGGCGATCGAGGAACACGAAGGGGAGACATCATGCCGGAACTTCCGCGCCTCAATGGCGTCATCCGCGCGCTCGAGCAGGGCACCGCTTTCACCGCTTTCGCCAACGCCGACACCGAGACCGCGATCGCGATGAGCGGAGCGAAATACGACGGCATCGTGTTCGAGATGGAGCACAACCCGTGGGACATAAGGGCGCTCAGGGATTCGCTCCAATACATGCTGAACCGCGGCCAGATCGCAAGGTCCGGCTCAGTGGCGCCCGGCGTGACGCCGATCGTGCGCATCCCGCCCAATGGCGGCGAGCTCAACCAGACTTACGCGAAGCAGGCGCTTGATCTCGGCGCCTACGGCATCGTGTGGCCGCATATCAGCACGGTGGAGCAGGCCTACAACGCCGTCGCGGCGTGCCGCTATCCGAGCTTGAAGGGCGTTCCGAACTATGAGCCCGCCGGGCTCCGCGGCGACGGCCCGACGCAGGCGGTGCGCTACTGGGGCATTACGCAGCAGGAATATTACGAACGCGCCGATGTGTGGCCCTTGAATCCCAAGGGCGAGATTCTGGTCATCCTCATGATCGAGGACACGGTCGGCATCGCCAATCTCCCCGATATCCTGAAGAAGGTGCCGGGCGTCGGCGTCGTCCTCATCGGCGAAGGCGATCTGTCGCAGGAACTGGGCTATCCGCGCCAGTACGAGCATCCGAAGGTGGTCGAGGCGATGGCCGAGATCGTGCGCGTCTGCAAGACGGCGAACGTGCCGGTCGGGCACCCGCATGTGGGCGGCGCAAATGTCGAGCGCATCGTCAAGGAAGGCTATCGCTTCCTCATGGCGGCGCCGGTCCGGAGCTATGCGGCGCTCGAGAAGGGCCGCGAGCTCGTAGGGCGAAAGTAGGAGACCGAAGATGGCACTCCCCGATCTCCTCCGCGATCTCGTCACCGCGAACCGCATCCTCGCGCACGAAGGCGTGGTCGATGCCTATGGCCACATCAGCGTGCGCCATCCCGACCGGCCCGACCGCTTCTTCCTGTCGGGCTCGCGCAGCCCTGAGCTCGTCACGCTTGACGACATCATCGAGTACGATCTCGACTGCAACCCGATCGATCTGAAGGGCCGCGCGCAATATACCGAGCGCCCGATCCACGGCGGCATCTTGCGCGCCCGGCCCGATGTGCAGGCGGTGATCCACAATCACGCCTACGAGGTCATTCCCTTCACCGTGGCGAAAGGCGTGAAGCTTCGCCCGGTGCTGCACACGTCCGGCGGCATTGGCGCCGAGCTTCCGGTCTGGGACATCCGCGAGAAGTTCGGCGACACCAATCTCCTGGTGACGACGCTCCCGCAAGGGCACGATCTCGCGTCGAAGCTCGCGAGGAACCAGGTGGTGCTGATGCGCGGCCATGGCTCGGCCGTCACCGGCATGTCGATCCAGGATGCGGTGAGCAACGCGATTTATCTCCGCGTCAACGCGCAGCTCCTCTCCGAGGCAATGCGCTTCGGCGCCGAGATCAATTATCTGAGCGATGGCGAAATCGCCGAGATCAACCGCATGGCGCGGTCACAGGGCGGGACCCACGCCCGCGCCTGGGAATACTGGTCGCGCCGCGCCGGGGTGACGAAGTAGCGTTCCGCAAACGCAATGCCCGGCATTGATGCCGGGCATTGACGTCTCAGTCGCGGATGGCCGGGACAAGACCGGCCATGACGATCCAGACGCTCAGTCGTCGTGATTGAGCCGCGCTTCCCACACCGCGATGACGGCGGGTGTGCCGCGCCGCACCTGCGCCAGGCCGCGCTTGATCGCCGGGCCAAGCTCCGCGGGATCGCGCACGTTCTCGCCATAGGCACCGGAGGCCTCGGCTTCCTTGGCATAGTCGGTCGGCGGATCGAAATAACCGCCGGGATAATCCGCCTTGTGCGCGTAATTTTCGCCGAACGCCTGCTTCGTGCCGGTGGTGCCGGTCGAGAAGCTGCGGTTCTGGTGGATCACCGTCAGGAACGGCGCGCGGTGATGGGCTGCGGACCAGATCGCCGCGTTGGGGACGGCGAACTGCCAGAACCCGTCGCCCGTCACGAGCACCACATCCTTGTCGGGCGCAGCGATCTTGGCGCCCAAGGCCGCTCCCGGTCCCCAGCCGCCGCTCGAGCCCGGATTGTGGATGTAGGAGCCGGGCTGCGAGCAGTTGACGAACTCCGGAAAGCGCGGGCTGCGGAGCGATTCATCAAGCACGATGCAGTTGTCGTCGATCGCCTGCGCGAGCGTGTGGCTCACGAACATCGGATCGACCGGCGTCGCCTTCGCCTTGGCCGTTGCCTCTTCGGCGAGCTTCTTGCGCCGCGTCGCCGACATTTCGCTGAAGCGCTTGCTGCGGTCGGCCGCGGCGCTGCGGTCGCTCGCGCCCAAAAGCTTCTCGGCCTCGGCGCGGATGCCGCGGATCGCCATGAGCGGGCTCGCATTGACGCGGAGATCGGCGGTGAACTCGTAGGTCGGGAAGCGGTTCTTCGCCGGATCCTGGTCGATCGCCGCGATCCACGCGCCGGGACCTGGCGCCATGCGGCCGGGCATCCACGGCACGGTCGATTCGAGCACCAGCACGACGTCGGCATTCGCGAGCGACATGGTGTTCTGGTAGAGCGGATGGTTCATCGGGAACGACAGGAAATGACGCGCCGCGCCGTCGACGACGGCGAGGCCCAGAAGCTCGCACAGCGCCTGGAGCTCCGGCACCGACTCCTTGTACTTGCCCGAGGCCGAGACGACGACGACCGGGTTCTTCGCCTTGATGAGGCGCTGGGCAATCTCCTTGGCGCTGTCTTGGTCGATTGCGGTCGGGCGCGCGACGCCAAGCTGGTCGGCCGTCGGGAATTTCGCCTCGCCCTGCATCGGCAGCAGGATGATCTCGCGCGGGAAGCTCATATAGACGGGGCCCATCGGCTCGGTCCGCGCCACCTGCAGCGCGCGGCTCACGAGGAGGCCGGGATTGTCCTGGTACTCGAGCCGCTTGTCCCACTTGGTGTACTGCCGGAGGATGCCGCCTTGGTCGAACACCTGCTGCGACCAGAGATGCGCGCCCTCTTCGCGGGAGCCGAGCATCGAGCCGGTATAGGCCGAGGGCGCACCGCCCGCGGTGATCATGACCGGAAGTCCGCTGCGCCAGGCGGTATGGATGGCGCCGCCATAATGCTGCGTGCCGCAATCGACATGCGCCGCCGTCGCCGCGACCCGGCCGCTCACCGCCGCATATCCCAGCGCGGCGTTAAGGCTCACATGCTCGTGCGTCACCGTGACGAGCCGCGGCACGGGCCGGTTGTGGTGGCGCGCCTTCGCGACCGATTCCTGATAGAAGGCGAGTTCCGACCCCGAGGTGAAGAACAGATGGTCGACGCCGCCCATTGCCATCGCCGCGACCACGGCGTCGCCGCGATAATCCGCCGGTACCGTCGTCCAATTCTCGGGTTCCGCAGCCATGTCCATCTCCTGATCGCGAGTTCGATTTCGCGGCGACGGTAGTGGAGCAGGGGCGCGTGGGCAAGACACTCGCAGGGCTGCCGCCGTTCTGGTGACGGGGCGCGCGTGAGGGGGTAATCTGCGGCGAAACGGAGGTTCGCCATGGATCAGTCGCAGGGATTTGCCGGCGCGCGGCGCAACGACGTGTCGGAGAAGGAATGGACGGCGCGCGTCGATCTCGCCGCGGCGCACCGGCTTGCCGCCGCGAACGACTGGACCGATCTCATCTTCAACCATTTCACCGTGCGCTTGCCGGGCGAGCCCGACCGCTTCCTCATCAAGCGTCATACGCTTCTGTTCGAGGAGGTGACGGCCTCGAACCTCGTCAAGGTCGACGCGGGCGGCGCGCCGGTCGGGACCGACGAGGACGTGAACCCGGCGGGCTTCACCATCCATTCCGCGGTCTATCAGGCGCGCCCCGATGTCAATGCCGTGATGCACCTGCACAGCAAGGTCGGCATGGCGATCAGCGCGCGCAAGGCGGGCCTGCGTTTTCTCTGCCAGGACGCGATGCAATTCTACGGGCGCGTCGGCTATCACGACTTCGAGGGGATCGCGCTCGACACTGACGAGCGCGAGCGGCTGGGCCGCGATCTCGGGACTCACAACACGCTCGTCTTGCGCAATCACGGGCTCCTCACCTGCGGCGACACGGTGGCGCATGCCGCACTTCGGCTGCGCTCGCTCATCATGTCGGCGGAGGTGCAGCTCGAGATCGAGGCAACCGGCGCCGAGATCAGCGAGCCGCCGCCCGAAGTGTGCATGCGCACGGCGGAGCAGTTCGAGCGGCAGCAGAAGAAGTCCGACCGGCGCGACGAGTGGCAGGGTGTGCTGCGCTCGCTCGACCGCACCGATTCCTCCTACCGCAACTGAGCCGCGGGCGCGCGATGGCCGACACGATCGGGAATGAGCCCACTGCGGTGCGGCAGGAACTGCTGGAGCGCGCGGCCGCGCTGGCGCCCGTGCTGCGGTCGCGTGCGGCCAAGGCTGAAGAGCTGCGGCGCTGCCCGGAGGAGACCGTCGCCGACCTCGATGCCGCCGGGCTCTTGCGCATTTGCCAGCCCGCCCGCTTCGGCGGCTATGAGCAGACCTGGGACGTGCTGTGCGAGGTGAGCCGCGTGCTTGCACATGGCTGCGGCGCGCAGTCGTGGGTCGGCAACATCTATTGCGACCACACGCAGCTTCTGGGCCAGTTCGAGCTCGAGGCGCAGGCCGATGTGTGGGGCAAGGACCCCGGCGCGCGGCTTTCGGCCTCGGTCGAGCCGGTCGGCAAGGGGCGACGCGTGCCCGGCGGCGCGCGCGTCTCCGGCCGGCACCGCTTCGCGAGCGGGATCGACCACGCGCACTGGCTCCTCTGCGGCGGGCACATCGAGGAAGACGGCAAGCCGCCCCGGGGTGCCTACTTCCTCGTGCCGAAAAGCGATGTCACGGTGATCGACGACTGGCATGTCATCGGGCTCTCCGGCACGGGCAGCAAGAGCTTCGAGGTGAAGGATCTGTTCGTGCCGCAGCACCGCATCCTGAGCCGCGACGCTTCGGACGACGGCGATGTACCGGGCGCCAAGGTCAATCCCGGCATCGTCTACCGCATGCCGCGCCACGACGTCGCCGGCAGCGGCTTCGCCTCGATTGCCGTCGGCATCGCCGACGGCTTCCTCGACGAGTATGTGAATTACACGAAGCCGCGCCAGTCGCGCGGCACGCAGATCGCCGATCTCATGGGCACGCACATGGGTATCGGCAGCTCGGCGGCGGAGATCATGGCGGCAGGGCGTCTCGCGATCGGTGCCGCGCGCGACGCCATGGCGACGCTCGAGCGCGGCGAGCATCTGTCGCAGGAGCAGAGGAAGCGCACGCGGCTTTCCTCTTCCTACGCGGCGCAGCTTTCGCTCGCGGCGGTGCAGCGTCTCTTCAACGCCGCCGGCGGCCGCGCGCTCTTCGTCGAGAACGCAATGCAGCGCCAGATGCGCGACCTCTACGCCGTGGCCGCCCATCGCGGCCTCGCGTGGGATTCGAGCATCGCCAATTACGGCGCGCTGCTGGTGGGAGGCGGCGCATGAGCCTTCCGCCCGCCTCATCTGCGCTCCAGGACATCACCGTCATCGATTTGACGCGCGTCCGGGCCGGCCCCACCTGTGTGCGTCAGTTCGCCGATTGGGGCGCGTCCGTCGTCAAGGTCGAGATGCGCGAGGAGCCGGGCAGCGCGACGCAGACCGATTTCGCGCAGCGCAACGATCCCGATTTCCAGAATCTCCACCGCAACAAGCGCTCGCTCACGCTCGACCTGAAGCATCCTGACGGCCAAAAAATCTTCCGCCGCCTCGTCGAGCGTGCCGATGTCGTCGTCGAGAATTATCGCCCCGACGTCAAGTTCCGCCTTGGCATCGATTACGAGAGTCTGAAGGCGATCAACAAGCGCATCGTCTATGCCAGCATCTCGGGCTTCGGCGAGGACGGGCCTTATCGCGAGCGGCCCGGCGTCGACCAAATCGCGCAAGGCATGTCGGGTCTCATGTCGATCACCGGCGAGCCGGGGCGCGGGCCGATGCGCGCCGGCATTGCCGTGGGTGACCTCGCGGCCGGGCTCTTGGCCGCGCTCGGCATCATGGTCGCGCTGTGGGAGCGGCAGCGCTCGGGCGAGGGGCAGTGGATCAAGACCTCGCTCCTCGAAGCTCTGCTCTTCATGCTCGATTTCCAGGGCGCGCGCTATCTTATGAAAGGCGAGGTGCCGCGCCAGGTCGGCAACAACCATCCAACCGGCTCGCCCACCGGCACCTTCAAGACGCGCGACGGTCACATCAACATCGCGCCGACGCCGCCGATGTGGCGCCGCTTCTGCACCGCGCTCGGGCGCCCGGCCTGGATCGACGATCCCGAACTCGCGACGCCCGCCGCGCGGCGCAAGAACCGCGAGCGACTCAACGCCATGATCGACGAGATCACGGTGCTCGAGGACGGCGCGGCGCTCATCGCGAAATTCAACGCCGCCGGCATTCCGTGCGGCCCCATCTACTCGATCGACCAGGCGTTCGCCGATCCGCAGGTCAAGCATCTCGGCATCGCGCAGCAGGTCGAATCGAAGCTTCTCGGCCTTATTACCCTCATCGGCCAGCCGGTGAAGCTGAGCCGCACGGCAAGCCGCCTTGCCGCGGCCGCGCCCGACTATGGCGAGCACAACGACGAGGTGCTACGCGACCTCGGCTATGGCGCCGCCGAGATCGAGGGCTTCCGCAAGGTCGGCGCGATCTAGGTGACAAACCTCTGAGCGGGCGATGATGGTCGAGCTGGCGTGGCTTGCGGCCAGCGTCATGGTTGCCGGCGTCGTGACCGGCATCCTGGCCGGGCTCTTTGGTATCGGCGGTGGGGCTGTCGTCGTCCCGGTGCTGTTCGAAGTCTTCCGCCTCCTCGGCGTGCCCGATGATGTGCGCATGCAGCTTTGCATCGGCACCTCGCTCGCGATCATCGTGCCGACCGCGGTGCGCTCCTATCGAGCGCACAAGGAGCGCGGGCTCGTGCTGCGCGACGTCATGCGTCGATGGGCGCTGCCGGCGATGGCGGGCGTCGCCCTGGGCTCGGCTCTGGCGGCGCTCGCGCCGCCCGGCTTGTTCGAGGCGGCGTTCGTGGTCATCGCCTGTCTCATCGCGGCGAAGCTTCTCGTCGGCGACCGCGCCTGGGCCTTGGGCGACGAGCTGCCGGGCGCCGCGGCGATGACCGGCTATGGCTTCGCCATCGGCCTCGGCTCGTCGCTGATGGGAATCGCCGGTGGCTCGCTGGTGACGATGGTGCTGACGCTCTACCGCAAGCCCATCCACAACGCGGTCGCGACCGCCGCCGGCCTCGGCGTTCCGATCACGCTTGCCGGCACGCTGGGCTATGTACTTGCCGGCATCCCCCATCGCGCCGAGTTGCCGCCGCTGTCGCTCGGCTTCGTCTCGATCGTCGGCGTCGTGCTGATCGCGCCGCTGTCGAGCCTCGTTGCGCCATTCGGCGCCCGCCTCGCGCATCGGATGTCGAAGCGAGCGCTCGAAATCGCGTTCGGGCTCTTCCTGCTCCTCGTCGCCGCCCGCTTCCTCGTGAACCTTGTCGCGCAGGCGATGTGAGGCGCAAGTGCGCGCTACGCGTTCTTCTTCGCGACGACGCGCGTCCTGAGCGTGCCGACTGCGGGCGACTTCACCTCGACGGTGTCGCCGGGCTTCAGGAACCGCTCCGCCGACGGCGTGCCGTCTGCGAGAAGCGGGCTCGAATCCGCGGCCGTGCCGGCGGCGGTGCCGCCGCTGATGATGTCGCCTGGATAGAACGTCATGTCGCGCGACAGGAATTCGAGGTATTCGCCGAACGAGAACACCATGTCCTTGGTGCTGAAGCTCTGGCGGCGCTCGCCGTTGACGTAGGTCTCGACCGGCGCGTTGAGCGCGTCGGCCTCGCCCACCGAGATGCAGGGGCCGACCGAGCAGCAGGTGTCGAAATTCTTCTGCATGGCGAAGCGCAGCGGTCCCGGCTCCGCGACGCCGCGGACGCTCCAATCGCCGAGGAGCGTGATGCCCCAGATGTAGTCCTTCACGTCCTTGGCGCGGATGTCCTTCCCCTGCTTGCCGATGACGATCGCGAGCTCGCCCTCGTAATCGAGCCGGTTGCAGCGCGCGGGATAGATCAGCTCGCCGTCGGGCTCGACCATGTCGCGCGTGATCTTCCAGAAGCCCCAGATGCCGGTCTTGCGGATCTCGGCGGCCGGATCGCCGGTGAACGGCTTCACGTCGCCGGTGCGGTTGCGGTTCGCCATGGCGGCCGCGTGGTCGGCGAAATTACCGCCGGCGCAGGCGATGCGCGCCCCCGTCGGAACCGGGGCGTGCAGCATCACTTCGCTCGCGGTCTGGATGATCTTCTCGCCGTGAGCGCCTTTTTGGTGCTGCACCTCGCTGAAGAGGTAGTCGAGCGCCTTTTGCGCGTTGTCGAGCGCGCGCTGGCCGCCGTCGATGAAGTGGCCGAGTTCCGGCGGGCAGAGCGCATTCGCAAGCCGCCGCGGATGCCGCTCGCCTTGGCGCTCCTTTAGATACTTGGCGAAAGCGAGCGAGATATCGACCACCGTCTCATCGCGCAGAACGCCTGTGCGCCGGTCCGGGCCGAAAGTCACGATCTTCATTTTGTATGCCTCCTCGGTTGCGGCGATCCTAACGTGAAACAGGCCGCGATTGGAAGATTGCGCGGTCCCGCGCTCGTTGACACCCCTTCTGCCCCATGCAGAATTGCGCGAGAAGACCGCGCGATCGGCGAGGGAGGACCCTGTTGTTCCGTTCCGTGACCGATCTGTTGCGGCCGAAGACGATCGCCATTGTCGGCGCCTCCGATCGCGGCGGCGACGGCTGGTCGAAGGCGATCTACGACAATCTCGCGCATTGCGGCTTTCCGGCGAAGGTCTATCTCGTCAACCCGAAGCGCAGCGAGATCTGGGGCAGCCCCGTCTATCCCGATTTCGCGTCCTTGCCCGAACGCATCGATCTCGCGCTCACCATCATTCCGGCGCCTGCCATTCCCGCAACGCTCGCCGAGGCGGCCGAGCATGGCCTGAAATGCGCGCTCATTTATGCCGCGCGCTTTGGCGAGGGCGGCGATCCTGAGGGCGAGGTGCGGGCACGCACGGTGCGCGATTTGTGCGCGCGGACGGGCCTGCGCGTCTCCGGCCCCAACTGCATGGGTGCCGTCGCGCTGCGCGAGCGGCTCCTCCTTTATCCCGCCGCGCGGGTGCGCGCGCTCCCGGCGGGCGAGGTTGGCATCGTCTTCCAGTCCGGCGGCACGTTCCAGTTCTGGCTGCAGCAAGGGGCGACGCGCGGGTTGGGCTTCTCTTATGCCGTTTCGAGCGGCAACGAGCTCGACCTCGATCTGGCCGACTATATCAACTTCCTCGTCGAGGACGAGGGCACGCGCATCATCGCGTGCATGGTGGAGGGCGTGCGCCGGCCGGACGCGTTTGTCGCCGCGGCCGAGAGGGCGCTTGCGGCAGGAAAGCCGCTCCTCGTTCTGAAGCTCGGGCGGAGCGCGCGGGGCCAGGCCGCGGCGGCCTCGCACACAGGCGCACTCGCGGGCGACGATCGCGTGTTCGACGCGGTCTGCCGCAAGTACGGCGTGCTGCGGGTGCCGACCCTTGACGATCTGATCGAGGGTTGTCTCGCCTTCGGACCACAGCGTCTGCCCAAGGGACGGCGCATCGCCATCGCCGGGTTTTCGGGTGGCGCCAAAGGGCTGCTGCTCGACTACGCGCACGAGCAGGGGCTCACTCTTGCGACGCTCGCGCCCGCCACGGCGGCGGCGCTGGCGCCGCGCATCGATCCCGGCTTGCCGGCCGAAAACCCACTCGATGTCGGCGCCACGACCGGCGTGCAGGCGGCAAAGTTCAGCGAGATCTGCCGCCTCGTCTCGGGCGATCCGAACGTCGATCTGTTCATCATGCAGGGCCAGCTGCCGATGACGGCGGACGAGCCTTATCCGCTCGCGCCTTTCCAAGAAGTGCTTGCCGCGACCGACAAGCCGGTCATCTGCTATGGCCGCACGGCGCAGAATGTGACCGATGCCGGCCGCGCCTTTCAGGCGAAGGCCGGCCTTCCCTTTATCCAGGGCCTGCCCGAGACCTTGCGCGCGGCCGCCGGGCTCATCGCGCATGCCGAAGCGCTGCGGCGCTGCGTGGCGCCCTTGCCGCCGCCGCGCGGCGAGGCTGCATCGCTCGCGGGCGCCGCGTTCGACCGGATGCTCGATGCGCACGGATTGACGCTGCCGCGGAGCGCGCGCGCGAAAACGCCGGAAGAAGCGGCGGCGCGCGCCGCCGACATCGGCTTCCCCGTCGCGCTCAAGCTTCTCGCGCCCGCGGCGCTGCACAAGACGGAGGTGGGCGGCGTGGCGCTTCATCTTGCCGACCGCGAGGCGGTACGGCGGGCGGCCGCGGCGATGGCGGCCCGCGTGCCCGAGACGGAGGGCTTCCTGGTGCAGGAGATGGTGCAAGGGCTCGAGCTCATCATCGGTGTGCGCGAGGATGCGCAGTACGGACCGGTGCTTGCGGTTGGGCTCGGCGGCGTTATGGTCGAGGCGCTGGACGACGTGGCGCTGCGGCTCTTGCCTGTCGACGAGGCGGACGCCCGCGAGATGCTGCTGTCATTGCGCGGCGCGAAGCTGCTCGGCGCGTTCCGCGGCACGCCCGCGCGCGATGTCGCGGCCGCATGCCGCGCGATCGCGGGCCTTTCGCGGCTCGTCCTCGACCATCGCCCGCACATCGCCGATCTCGAGATCAATCCGCTGATTGTGCTCGGCGAAGGCGAGGGCGTGCGCGCGGTCGATGTGCGCCTCGTGCGGCGCTGAGCGATGGGGGACGCCATGGACGCGAGCCAGGAGATGAACTTCGAGCTTCCGGAAGAGCTGCGGATGCTCAAGGACACGGTGCGCAAGTTCGTCGATCGCGAATTGATCCCGATCGAGCGTGAGGCGTGCGACGGCCACAAATTGAAGCCCGACGTGCGCCGCCACCTCGAGGCGAAGGCGCTGGAATTGGGCCTCGCCAACTACGACGTGCCCAAGGAGCATGGTGGCCTCGGCCTCGGGCTTCTCGCCAAGGTCGTGGTGTGGTCGGAGATGGCGCGCAGCATCGCGCTCCCGTCGCGGGCGTCCGAAATCTTCGGGCCCAATGTCAGCCCGATCCTCTATCACCTCGACGAGGAGCAGACGCGGCGCTTTCTCCTGCCGACGATCGCCGGCGAGATGAAATGGTGTTTCGCCCAGACCGAGCCCGACGCCGGCGGCGATCCCGGCTCGATGCGCACGATCGCGGTGCGCGAAGGCGATCACTACGTCATCAACGGCATGAAGCGCTTCATCACCGCCGCCGACGAGGCCGACTGGGCGCAGCTTTTCGCCGCGACCGACCGCGCCAAGGGTTCGCACGGCGGCATTTCGGCCTTCCTCGTCGACATGAAGTCCAACGGCGTGAAGCTCCTGCGCGCGCAGCAGACGATGATGGACGACCGGCCGTGGGAGATCGCGTTCGACAACGTCAAGGTTCCGGTCGAGAACCGCATCGGCGCGGAAGGCGACGGCTTCCGCCACGCGCAGAACTGGATCAACTCGGGCCGCGTCCGCCACGGCGCGCGCGGCATCGGCGTGATCGAGCGCTGCCTCGAGCTCGGCACGAGCTACGCCAAGCAGCGCGTCACCTTCGGCCGGCCCTTGGCCGAACGCCAGGCGGTGCAATGGATGCTGGTCGACGGCTACATGGACCTCCACATGCTGCGCCTCATGGTCCAGCACGCCGCGTGGAAGCACGACCGGGGCGAGGACATCCGCGTCGAGGCTTACATGGCCAAGATCTTCGGCGACACGAAATCGTTCGAGGCCGCCGACAAGTGCATGGAGCTCCACGGCGGCATCGGCCTCACGACCGACCTGCCGATCGAGAAATTCTGGCGCAACCAGAGAAGCTTCATGATCACCGAGGGACCGATCGAGATTCTGAAGATGACGCTGGCGCGGCACGTGCTGCGCAGCTTCTGGTAATGGAGGAGAGCATGGCCCGATACCAGTACGAATGCGTCAAGGTCGAGATCAAGGACGGGATCGGCTGGGCGATCCTCAATCGGCCGGAAAAGCGCAACGCCATGAGCCCGCAGCTCCATTACGACATGGACGATGCGCTCGCGGAAATGGAGACCGATCCAGAGGTCAAGGTCGTCGTCGTCACGGGCGCCGGCGGCAATTTCAGCGCAGGCCAGGACCTGAAACTCTTCTTCCGCGCGCTCGAAGGCAATCCGCGCGAGCGCAAGAAGGCGGCCGAGGCCGCCAACCGCTGGCGCTGGGCGCGGCTTTACGGCTACGACAAGCCGACGATCGCGATGGTGCATGGCTACTGCGTCGGCGGCGCCTTCATGCAGCTCCTGGCGTGCGACTTCGCCCTGGCATCCGAGGACGCGACCTTCTCGCTGTCGGAGGTGAACTGGGGAATTCTCCCCGGCGCGCTCGTCTCGAAGGTGGTGGCGGACATGGTGCTGCCGCGCCACGCGCTCTACTACGCCTGCCTCGGCAAGCCGTTCGACGGCAAGGAGGCGGCGCGCATCGGCATGGTGAATTTCGCCGTGCCCCAGGCGAAGCTCGAGGACGCGACGGTCGAGCTTGCGCAGGAGTTGATGAAGAAGAGCCCCAACGTGCTGCGCGCGACGAAGCAGGCGATCAAGCACGTGCGCCGCATGGATGTCGATCAGGCTTATGACTATCTCGCCGAAAAAGGCAAGGCGATCCGCGTCGGCGACCAGGAGGATTCATACAAGACCGGCATGAGCCAGTTCCTCGACGACAAGAGCTACAAGCCGACCTACGAACCGTTCAAGCTGAAGGGCGGGCGGAAATAGCGGCGGCGGCCGGCGCGGCGAATGAGAGGCTAGGGTGGCCGACGACACGCTGCAGACGCTGCTCGCCCGCATCGGTGAACGCGGTGCTGCGCCGGCGATCATCGCCTTCACCGGCGAACGGGCCGAGGAAACGAGTTTCGCCGACCTTGCCGCCCGCGCGCGGAGCCTGGGGCGTGCGCTGCTCCAGCGCGGCATCGGTCCGGGCGCGGCCGTGGCGCTCGTCGCGCCCAACAGCGCAGCGTGGATCGTGGCGTTCTGGGCGATCGTCGCGACCGGCGCGACAGCCGTGCCGATCGACGTGCAGACCGAGGACGCGGAACTCGCGGATCGGCTCGGACGCGCGAACTGCCGCCTCGTCTTCACGACCGCGGCGCGGGCGGGACGGGTCGGACGGGACGCGATCGCGCTCGACGAGGAGCTGCCCTCGGCGTCCGAAGGCTCGGCCACGTTCGCCGCACGAAAACCCGATGATGTCGCGGTCATCCTCTTCACGTCGGGCACGACGGCGACGCCCAAGGCGGTGCCGCTGACGCACGGCAATCTGCGCTCCAACATCGATGCCATGCAGGCCACCGGCCTCGCCGGCGCCAAGGACCGCGCGCTCCTGCCGTTGCCGCTTCATCACGCTTACCCGCTAACGGTCGGCATGATGTCGGGGCTCGCCTGCGGGACGACGATCGTCCTGCCCGCGGGCGTGTCGGGGCCGGAGATGATCACGGCCTTGCTGAAGGGCGGTGTCACTATCCTCATGGGCGTGCCGCGGCTCTACTCGGCGCTTCTCACCGGAATTCGCCAGAGGATCGCGGGACGGCGACCGCTCGCGCGGCGCGCCTTTGCGCTGCTGCTCGCGCTGGGGCGGCGCCTACGCGCGACCTTCGGCAAAAGCCCGCGCTTCCTGTTCCGGCCGGTCCATCGCCAGCTCGCCCCATCGCTGCGACTTCTCGTTTCGGGTGGGGCGAAGCTCGACGACGAGGTCGAGGGCGATCTTGCCGCGCTCGGCTGGGACGTGATGACGGGCTACGGCCTCACCGAGACCTCGCCGATCCTTACGTTCAACGCACCCGGCGCCGCGCGCCCCGGCTCGGCCGGCCGCGCGCTTTCGGGCGTCCATCTCCGCATCGTCAACACGGACGCCGAAGGCGTGGGCGAGATCGAGGCGCGAGGCGCGAGCGTCTTCGGCGGCTATCTCGGCGATGAGGCGGCAACGGCGCGCGCCTTCACCGCGGACCGCTGGTTCCGCACCGGCGATTTCGGCCGCATCGACGACGCGGGCTTTCTCTTCATCGTCGCGCGCGTGTCGGAGACGATCGTCCTCGCCGACGGCAAGAAGCTTTTTCCCGAGCCGGTCGAGGCGGTCTATGCCGAGATCCCGCTCGTCGCCGAGGTGGCGCTCTTTTCGCTTAAGGGGGCGCTTGTCGCTCTCGTCGTGCCGGATCTCGACGCCGTCCGCGCGCAAGGCGCGGTCCATCTGCGCGAGGCGATCCGCGATGCGCTTGCCGAGCGCGCGCGGACCTTGCCGAGCCACGCCCGCCTCAGCGGCTTTGCGCTTGCGCGCGACAAGCTGCCGCGCACGCAGCTCGGCAAGATCCGCCGCCATCTCGTGCCTGCGCTCTATGAGGCGGCGCTCGCGGCGCCGCCGGCGCTCAAGCCCGCCGAGCTTTCGCCCGAGGATCAGAAACTCCTCGCCGACGAGACCGCCGCCCAGGTGTGGGACTGGCTCGGCCGTCGCTATCCGACGCATGGCCTCGGGCTCGACATGAATCCCGAGATGGACCTGGGCATCGATTCGCTTGGCTGGGTCGATGTCACGCTCGCGCTTGAGCGCGAGCTTGGCGTGCGGCTCACCGAGCATGAGATCGGCCGCATCGTGACGCTGCGCGACCTCCTGCGCGAGGCCGTCGAAGCGCGCGGCCGCCCCGCAGCGGCGCACGAAACGAAGGCGCCGGCGCTGCCCGTCCTCGGCCCCGGCTCATACTTGCTGCAGGACATGCTCGCGGCGCTGATCCGGCTTCTCATGCGGTGGCTCTTCAAGCTCGAAGCCACGGGGCAGGAGAACCTTCCGCCCGCAGGTTACTTTCTCATCTGCCCCAACCACGAGAGCTATCTCGATCCGTTCGTGGTCTCTGCGGCACTTCCCAAGGGCCGGCACCGGCGCACCTGGTGGGCCGGCTGGACCGGCATCATGCTGGCGACCGCGGCGCGCCGCTTCTTCAGCAAGATCGTGCAGCTTCTGCCCGTCGATCAGTATCGCGGCGGCGGCGCGAGCCTCGATCTTGCCGCTGCGGCATTCGAGCGCGGCGGCGCGGTCGTGTGGTTCCCCGAGGGCGGGCTCTCGCGCGATGGCGAATTGCAGCGTTTCCAGGCCGGCGTCGGCGTGCTGGTCGAAAAGCATCGCGTGTCGGTGGTGCCGGCGGCGATCGCCGGCAGCTATGAGGCGTGGCCATATGGCGGCGGGTTTCCGGGCGGCTTCAAGAGCTTCCATAAGATCCGCGTGCGCTTCGGCGCGCCGATCGAGGCGGACACGCTCGTCGCGGCCGGCAATGGCTCGGCGCAGGGAATTGCCGATGCGTTGCGCGAGCGGATCGCGACGCTGCGGACTGAAACGAGAGGGAGGACGACATGAAGGCGGAGGCACTGTTCGACGTGCGGGGCCGCGTCGCGCTGGTGACAGGGGCGGCGAGCGGTCTGGGCCTCGCCATGGCCGAGGTCATGGCCGAGAACGGCGCGCACGTGGCGCTTGCCGACAAGAACGAAGCCGCGCTCGCGCGCGAAACGGCGCGGCTCAAGGCAGCGGGCGGCGCGGTCGAGCCCGTGGTGGTCGATGTCGCCGATCTCGCGGCCTTGAGCGCGGCGGTCGCGAGCGTGGCCGCTCGTCACGGCCGGCTCGACGTCGCCTTCGCCAATGCCGGGATCAGCGCGGGCCCGAGCTTCATGACAGCTGAAGGCGCGATCGAGGCGGTCCAGCCAGCGAAGTGGAGCGAGGTGCTGCAGGTCAATCTCACGAGTGTGTTCGAGACGATGCGCGCGGCGTCGATCCCGATGAAGCGCCAGAAAAGCGGTCGCATCGTCGTCACGGCATCGGTCGCGGGCCTCAAGGCCGAGCGCATGGTGGGCTATGCCTATGCGGCGACGAAGGCGGCCGTCATCAATATCGTGCGCATCGCCGCGCTCGAGCTTGCGCCCTTCAACGTCATGGTGAACGCGATCGCGCCCGGCCCCTTCCTCACCAATATCGCGGGGGGCCGTCTCCACCGCCAGCCTGAGATCGCGCGACAATTCGAGCGGATCGTGCCCTTGGGGCGCATGGCCGATCCCAAGGAGCTGAAGGGCCTGGCACTGCTCTTGGCCTCGCCCGCCTCGAGCTTCATCACCGGCACGGTCATTCCGATCGACGGCGGCATCAGCGCGGGATAATTCTTTTTCCGCGCGATCACAGGGGAGTCCAGCGATGCGCCTCCACATCTGTCTGGTCCTCGCGACCGCGCTCGTTGCCGCGAGCGTCCCGGCCGCGCAGGCGCTCGATTTTTCCCAGGTCACCTGCCACGAATTTCTCGCCTCCGGGCAAGCCAACATGGCGGCGACGTTCATGTTTCTGCGCGGCTTTCACGCCGGCAAGACCGGAACTATCGCCTATGATTCGAAGGGTCCCTATCCGGGGAGGCTCGGGAAATACTGCCGGGACCATCCGCGCGCCAACCTGATCGAATCCTCCGAGCAGATTTTGGCGGAGCTGGATCGAGGCATCTGATCGAAGAGCCTATCCTTTCCCTTCGACGTTGGCGCGGATGCGCGCTGCGAGTGCTGCGGGATCAAGCTGGTGCACGCTGCCCGCGCCTGCGAGGTCGAGCGCGTGCGCGGCGGCTGCGCCCATCGCGATGCACGGGCCCATGACGCGCACGCTCGACAAGGCCGCCACGTCGCCATCGATGCAGCGACCCGCCGCCACGAGATTGTCGGCGTCGGGGGGCGCGAGGCTGCCGAACGGCACATAATGCATGTGATCCTCGCCGAACGGCTCCCACACCATGCCTTCCGCGCGGTCGTGCAGCTCGATCGGCCAGGCGGTGCGCGCGACGGCGTCGGCAAACCGCGTTCCCGCGCGTACGTCGTCGGCCGTGAGCTGCTGCCGTCCCACGATCCAGCGCGTCTGGCGGATGCCGGGGAAACCATAGGTCCGAACGCGGGCATTGCCGAAGGCGGCGGGATATTCGCGCTTCAGGAATTCGACGACCTTGTCCGCCTGCGCGCGGCCTTCGAGCGCATTCCTCGACGAGGCGACCGGCTCGAGCGGCGTCTCGACATGCGTGAGGTTGACAAGCGCGGTGCCGCGGCCGGGAAAGACGAAGGCGAAGCCATCGTGGCGCACCAGCCCCGCCGCCGCAGCGCGCTCCTTGACCCGCGCCGACAATTCCTCGCGCGTTGGCTGCGCCGCTTCGTCGATGCCTTCGAGCACGATCATCTGCGTGCCGTAGACGGGCCCGTCGGCGGCCTCGCGGCACGGCAGGCCTGCGAGCCACGCGAGCGCCGCGTCGCCGCTCGCATCGACGAAGCCGCGGGCGGAAACGGCGAGGTCGCCGAACCGGGTGGCGAGATGGAGCCTCGCGATGCGCCGTCCTTGCCATACGACCTCGCGCAGGACCGCGCCCAGCACCGGCACGACGCCGGCGGCGCGCACCGCCTCGTTGATCCAGCGCGCGAGCGCCACCTCGTCATACATCACGACCGTGGTCATGGGCCCGCGGCGATAGTGCAGCGCGTCCTCGCGCCCCAACTCGCGCAGGATGTCGTCGGCGATGCCGTGCGTGAGCTGATAGCCATGAGTGCCATTCGAGAAGAGGCCGCAGAACGTGCCAATCACGGAGTTCACGGCTTGGCCACCCAAGGCCGGCAGGCCATCCACCAGCACGACCTTGCGTCCGAGCCGAGCCGCCTCGAGCGCCGCCGAGACGCCGGCGATGCCGGCGCCGACGACGCAGATCTCGGTCTCGAGCGTTTGCGGTGCTGCGGCCGCGCGGCGCACCACCCGCGTCGCGGTGCTGATCGCCATGCTTATTCGATCGCGATCACCACCTTGCCGAAATGGCGGCCGGTGGCGAACTCGCGATAGGCGGCGATCGCGTCTCGGAACGGGAACACGCGATCGACCACGGGTTTGATATGATTTGCGGCGATCGCGCGGTTCATCGCTTCGAACATGGCGCGGCTGCCGACATTGATGCCGCTTACCTTGAGGCCGCGCTGCAGGATCTGGCGCCGGTCGAGCTCGCCGTCCGGGCCGCTCCTCGCGCCGATGATGGCGATGTGGCCGCCGGACCGCATCGCCGCGATTGCCTTCGCCGTGGTCTCGCCGCCCGTGACGTCGAGCACGTGATCGACGCCGCGCCCACCGGTGGCGGCGCGTACGCGATCCTGCCACTCCGGCACGGACTTGGAGTTGATCGCCTCGCTCGCGCCCAACTCGCGCGCCTTGCCGAGTTTTCCCTCGTTGGTCGAGACGACGATGGCTCGCGCGCCCGCGGCCTTCGCGAATTGCAGGCCGAAGATCGAGACGCCGCCGGTGCCGAGCAGCAGCACGGCATCGCCGGGCCTGACGCCGCCCGCCTCGACGAGGCCATTCCATGCCGTGAGCGCGGCGCATGGCAAGGTCGCCGCTTCCTCGTACGAAAGCCCATCCGGGATCGGCACCACGCCCTCGCCTTCGAGGAGCGCGTGGTCGGTCAGCATCCCGTCGGCGGTGCCGCCCAATGCCGCATCCTGGATGTCGGGCCGCACCGGTCCCGCAAGCCAGCGCTGGAAGAAGATGCCAGCGACGCGGTCGCCCGGCTTGACGCGGCTGACGCCGGCGCCCGCCTCGACCACCTCGCCGGCGCCATCCGAGAGCGGGATCAGCGGAAACTTGGCGCGGCCGGCATAGCCGCCGCCGGCGATCATCACGTCACGATAGTTGAAGGACGCCGCCTTGATGCGCACCAGCACCTGACCGGGCCCCGCCTTGGGCGTCGGCCGCTCGGCCGCCTTCAGCGCGTCAAAGCCTGAACCGTTCTGCAACTCGATGCATTTCATGGGCCGCCTCCCCGCTGCCGCGATTGTTCCCGGGGCGACGCCGCGGTCAAGGGTTCCGCCGGCCCGTCCGTTGGGGCAGAATGGCGGAAATTCTTGTAGGAGGTTAGGCCATGGCAGACGGTGCGACGGGCGACAAGATCGGGCGCATTCGCAACGTGCCTTCGCTCGAGGCGCTCTATCAGGAGACGGCGGCGCTCAACATGATGCCCGGCTGGCTCCGGCGGCAGGAGACGAGCCCCGAGAAGCCGCCGCAATCGGCGTTCGCGCCCGCCCACTGGCGCTATGACGAATGCAAGGCGGCGCTCGATGCCGCGGGCCGGCTCATCGATGTGTCCTTGGCCGAGCGGCGCAATCTCGGCCTGCGCAATCCGGCGCTCCAAGGCCCCGGCATGTGGACGACGCGGACGCTCGTCTCCGCCTACCAGATGATACTGCCGGGCGAGAAGGCGCCCTCGCACCGCCACACCGCGCACGCGCTCCGCGTCATCATCGACGGCAAGGGCTCCTACTCGACCGTCGACAACGAGAAGACGCCGATGGAGTCGGGCGATGTCGTGCTGACGCCGGGCTGGTGCTGGCATGAGCACGGTCACGATGGTGACGAGCCGGCCTATTGGCTCGACGGGCTCGACGTGCCGCTCGTCGCTGGCCTCGAAGCGCAGTTCTACGAGGAGAATCCGGAGCGCTACGCCACCAACGCCACGGCGGTGACAACCTCGCCCTACCGCTTCACGCAAGCCGACATCCATCGCCGGCTCGATAAGGCGACAGCCGACAACGAAGGCTTCCACGGGCCGCAGACCGTGCTCGAGGCGCCGACGATGCCGACCATGCTGCTCACGGTACAGCGGCTTCCCACCGGCATGAAGACGCGGCGCCAGCGCTCGACCACGAACCGCGTGTTCTGCTGCATGGAGGGAAGCGGCGAGAGCATGATCGGGGATCAGCGTTTCACGTGGGGCGTGGGCGATGCCTTCATCGCGCCGCTTTGGAGCTGGTTCGAGCACAAGTCAACGAGCGACGCGCAGCTCTTCGAGATGTCGGACGAGCCGCTGATGAAGTTCGCGCTCTACTACCGCCACGAGGCCGAATAGGGGCTAGCCCCACACCTCGCGCGCGACCTCGACGACGAGGCGAAGCTTCTTTACCTCGTCGTCGACGGTGACCTTGTTGCCCTCGACCGTGCTCGAGAAACCGCATTGCGGCGAGAGCGCGAGCTGCTCCAAAGGCGCGAACTTCGCCGCGTCCTCGATGCGGCGCTTCAGCTCATCCTTCGTCTCGAGCTCGGGGCGCTTTGTCGTAACGAGGCCCAAGACCGCGATCTTGCCCTTGGGCAGGAAGCGCAACGGCCGGAAGTCTCCGGCGCGCGGACTGTCGTATTCGAGGAAATAGGCCTCGACATTCACTTCGTTGAAGAGCGATTCCGCGACCGGCTCGTAGCCGCCTTCGGCCACCCAAGCGCTTTGGTTGTTGCCGCGGCAGACATGGATGCCGACCGCCATGTCCTTCGGGCGCTTGGCGATCGCCGCATTGAGGAGCTTCGCATAGACGGCCGGGAGCTTCGCCGGGTCCTCGCCGATATTGCTCTGCACCTGCGCGCGGAGCGACGGGTCGCAGAGATAGGCGTAGTTGGTGTCGTCGATCTGGATGTAGCGGCAACCGGCGGCCGCGAGCTCGGAGATCTCTTCCTGATAGACGCGCGCGAGGTCGGCGAAGAAGAGATCCATGTCGGGATAGGCCTTCTCGTCGACCGCCTTCCGCCCGCCGCGGAAATGGAGGAGCGTCGGCGACGGGAACGTCACCTTGGGCACGCCGTTCTTCGCCACGCCTTTCAAAAACTTGAACGCGTCGACGAAGATGCCCTTGGGGTGCGCGAGCTTTCCTTCGATGCGGAAGCCCGTGGGCTTCACCTGGAACTCGCCCGCCTCGGAATGGAATCGCGTCGCGATCTGGCCCTCGACCGTGCGCACGCCCGAGAACCCTTCGAGGAAGTCGCGGTTCCACGAGCTGCGCCGGTATTCGCCGTCCGTAATCGCGCGGAGCCCGACATCTTCCTGGAGACGCACCGCCTCGCGGATCGCCTCGTCCTCGACGCGGGCAAGGTCGGCCGCGGAAAGCGCGTTGCGCTCGTGCGCATCGCGCGCTTTGCGCAGCTTCTCAGGGCGCAAGAGGCTGCCGACGTGGTCGGCGCGGAATGGCGGCAGGGTACGCTCAGGCAAGGCGGGCCTCGCTTCGGGAATTACTGGGTTGGCGGATGCTGCTCGTGCCAGGGATCGACCACGTCGGTATAGGTCTTGATCGGCACGTTCATCAGCCGGCCGTCCACCTTCCCGATCCGGGTGACGTAGATGTTCTGGACAGTCTCGCGCGTCTTGGGATCGATCCGCATCGGCCCGCGCGGGCTCACCCACTTAAAACCCTTTGCCGCCGCGAGCATCTTGTCGCCGTCGTGGTCAGGCACCGTCTTCAGCATGTGAAAGATGAGATTCATGCCGTCATACGCCGCGACCGCGGCGAAATCGGGCGTATCGTTATATTTCTGCTGCATCGCCGCGACGAACGCCTTGTTTGCGGGATTGTCGAGCGCCGGCGTGTAGCTGCTGACGCCGTACTGGCCGATCAGGATGTCGCCAATCGCCGGCATGTCGCGCTCGAACACGCCGCCGCCCAGGTAGCCTATGCCCTCCTTGCCCCAGCCGCGCTCGGCGAAACCGCGCGCCATGCCCAACGACATCGGCCCGCCCGGCATGAAGACGTCGAGCACCTGCGGCTTGTTGTCGGAGATGCGCTGGAAGTATGTCGAGAAGTCGGTGGTGCCCATCGGCACCTTGATCACGTCGACGACCTTGCCGCCCACGTCGGCCAGGACCTTGCTGTAGACGTCGACCGTGTCCTGGCCGGGCGCATAATCGGCGGCGACGATGGTCGCGCGCTTCATGCCCTGCTCCGCTTCCCATCGGGCGCCGATAGCGCCCGTTTCCCAGGTGGTGAAGGTCGGCCGGAGATAGTAGGGCGATTTGTCGACGACGAAGTCGCTCGCGGAATTGAAGATCACGAACGGCATCTTGGCGCGGCTGATCACGTCCGCGACGGCGAGGACCGTCGTGGTGAATTCGAGTCCGCCGAGTACCGCCACGTGATCGCGCACGATCAGGTCCTGTGCCAGCTGATGCGCGCGCGGCGGATTGTCGCCGCCGACATCGCGGTACTCCACCTCGACCGTGGGGTTGCCATCCTTACCGTTGTGCTGAGCGAGATAGAGCCCGATCGCGTCCTGATATTCCTTGCCCCAGGGCGCGTAGGGACCGGTCGTCGTGACGAGGATGCCGATCTTGACCGGATCGGCGCCGGCCGACGCCGAGGCTGCGACGAGAAGCGCGCCCGCGAGCGCGCAGGCCCTCATGCTCATGCGTCCCTCCCGCTTTGTGCGCCGCGCCCAACTAAGCGGGCGGGTGCATCTCGTGCCAGGGATCCTTCACATGCTCGTAGGTCTTGATCGGCACGTTGGCGAGGATCCCGTCTTTCTTTTCGACGCGCGTGACATAGAAATTCTGGATCGGCTCACGTGTCTTGGGATCGATGGTCACGGGTCCGCGCGGGCTCTCCCAGGAGAAGCCTTTCACGGCATCGACCATCTGCATCCCGTCGCCCTTGCCATTGGTCTTCTTCAACATCTCGAACATGAGATGCATGCCGTCATAGGCGTCGACGGTGGCGAAGTTCGGCAAGTCTTGGGGCAGCTTGTCGCCGTACTTCTTGGCGAAGGCGGCGCGGAACGCTTTGTTCGTCGGATTGTCGACGAAGGGCGCATAGTTCAGCACCGAATTGAGGCCGAGCGCGGCGTCGCCCATCGCCGGCAGATCGACCTCGTCGACGCCGCCGCCGATATAGCCCATGCCCTGCTTGCCCCAGCCGCGATCGGCGAAGCCCTTCGCCATACCAATCGACATAGGCCCGCCCGGCATGAAGACATAGAGCACGTTGGGCTTCTTGTCGGCGATGCGCTGGTAGTAGCTCGAAAAGTCAGTGGTGCCGAGCGGCACTTTGATCACGTCATAGATGTCGCCGCCGTTCTGCTTCATGCCGTAGGTGAAAGAATCGATCGCGTCCCCGCCCGGCGCGTAGTCGGCCGAGATGATCGTGCCGTGCATCCATTTCTGGTCGGTCGAATACTTGGCGGCGATGACGCCCCCCGGCCAGAGGTTGAAGCAGGCGCGGACGTAATAGGGCGACTTGTCGACCACGACCGAGGTCGCGGAATTGAAGATCACGAACGGGATCTTGGCCTGGCTGATGAGGTCGGCCATGGCAAGGTTGGTAGTGGTGAATTCGAGCCCGCCCAGAATCTTGACGTGATCGCGCACGATGAAGTCCTGCGCGAGTTGGCGGGCGCGCGGCGGATTGTCGCCACCGACGTCGCCGCTATAGACGACTTCGATCTTCGGATTGCCGTCCTTGCCGTTGTGCTGCTCCATGTAGAGATCGACGCCCTGCTGGTAGCGCTTGCCCCAGGGTGCATAAGGACCAGTGGTCGTGATGAGGACGCCGACCTTGATCGGCTCGTCGGCTGCGAAAGCGCTGCGACCCAGTCCTGCGGCGAGCGCCGCAGTCGACAGCATGAAAGTGCGCCGCTGCATGTTTTCCTCCCCAGGTTTTGCGGCATTATTAAGCTCTTGGCGCCGACGCCGCAACGAAATAGCGCCGCACACAACGAACGAGCGGCAGCGGCAGTTCGGGCGCGCAGCGGCAGGAGAATCGTCCCACGACCATGGGCAAGCTCCCACTGGCGGCGCTTCGCCGATCTAGCCTTGTCGCCGCATGCGCCGACCTTTATTCCTGTACAAAAATAGAAACAGGGAGGACGAGGCCGTGGTAATGAATTTCGGGGCGACCGCCGTGGCGCTTCTCGTCTCCGGCGTCGCCTATGCGATGATCCTTTTCCTCATGTCGGTTGGCCTTACCGTGACCATGGGCGTCATGCGCATCGCCAACCTCGCGCATGGCGGCTTCGCCATGATCGGCGGCTATGTCGGCTTCGCGCTGATGAACGAGGCGCATTTCAACGTGTTCGCGGCGCTCGCCGTCGCCGCCGCGGCGACCATGCTGCTCGGCGCGGTGCTGGAACGGACCGTCTATCGCTGGGTCTATGCGACGGGCGAGCTCGGCCAGATCCTGATGACACTGGGCCTCACCTTCATCATGGTGGCGTCGGCCAACCTTTGGTACGGCTCGAACCTGCATTCGATGCCGCTTTCGGCGGCGATGTCGCAGGACATGGACTGGGGCCCGATCAGCATCAATGCCTACCGTCTGTTCATCATCGTGATCAGCACCGTGATCGCGGGTGTGCTCTGGGTGATCCTCGAATACACGAACTATGGCGCCAAGCTCCGCGCGGCCGTGGACAACGCGCGCATGGCGCGCTGCGTCGGCATCGACGTGCCGCGCATGTTCTCCGGCACGTTCGCGGTCGGCTGCGGGCTCGCGGCCGCGGCCGGCTTTCTCGGCAGCCCGATCTTGCCGCTCGAGCCCTATTACGCGGTCGAATATCTCGTGCCGCTCTTGATGATCGTCGCGGTCGGCGGGCATGGCAGCCTGAAGGGCTCGTTCTATGCGGCGCTGCTTCTCGGCGTCATCGACACGTTCGGCCGCTATTACGTGCCGGCTCTGGGCGCCTTCGTCATCTATCTCGCGGTGGTGGCGCTGCTGCTGTGGCGGCCGCACGGCGTGTTCGTGCGGGGGCTCGCCTGATGAACACCGCGGCGGCCGACATTCCGGTGCGCACGGGCACGGTGCAGGACGCCTTCTCGCGCCATCCGCTGTCCTGGATCGACACGCTGCCGTGGATTGCGGCCTTGGGGCTTTATTTCGCGTTTCCTGGCTATCTCGCGCTCGGCACGCAGGTGATGATCCAGGCCACCTTCGCCCTGGCGCTCGATCTTGCGCTCGGGTTCGGGGGGGTGGCGAGCCTCGGCCACGCCGCGTTCTTCGGCATCGGGGCCTATAGCGCGGCGCTCTATGCGCTCCACGTCTCGTCGGAGCCGATTTCCGGTCTCGCCGTCGCCGCGGTGGCGGGCGGGGTGTCGGCGCTCTTGGTGGGGCCGGTGATCCTCCGCACGCGCGGCATCACGCTCGTGATGCTGACGCTCGCGGTGGCGACCTTGCTGCAGAATCTCGCGAACTCGTTCGATGCGGTGACCGGCGGCGCGAACGGCCTCATGGGATATCCGGTGGCGCCGCTCTTCGGCACGTTCACCTTCGATCTCTTCGGCAACACCGCCTATTGGTACGCCGCCGGCGTGATGGCGGTCGTGTTCTTCCTGTCGAAGGCGCTCGTCAATTCGCCGTTCGGCCTCACCATCCGTGGCATCCGCGAGAACCAGGTCCGCATGCGCATGTTGGGCGTGCCGGTGGTGAAGCGCCTCGTGCTGCTCTACGTCATCTCCGGCGCTTTTGCGGCGGTGGCGGGCGCGGAGTCGGCGCAGGTGACGACGCTCGTCGGGCTCGACAGCCTCGCCTTTTCGTTGTCCGGCAATGTTCTCGTCATGCTGATCCTGGGCGGCATCGGCAGCCTCTATGGTGCGTTTCTCGGCTCCTTCCTGTTCGTCGTGCTCTCGGACCGCGCGGCGGCGGTCGACCCATTCAACTGGCTCTTCGCGGTCGGCATCGTGCTCGTGCTGGCGGTGCGCTATGCGCCCAATGGGATCGTTGGCCTCGTCGAGCGTGCGGCGGCCAAGCTCGGCCGGCGGCCTCTTCCGTGAGCGGCTACGCGCTCGAGATCGAACGCGTTTCGAAGAGCTTCGGCGCGCTCCGCGTCGCGCGCGAGGTGTCGCTGGCGCTTCTGCCGGGCGCGCGCCACGCGCTCATCGGCCCGAACGGCGCCGGCAAGACGACGCTCGTCAATCTCGTCACCGGCCTTTTGCAGCCGTCTTCGGGCACGATCCGGCTTGCGGGGACCGACATCACCCCCCTCACTCCCGAGCGGCGCGTGGCCTTGGGCCTCGCGCGTACCTTCCAGATCAGCTCGCTCTTCCCGAAGCTCACGGTGGCGGAGAACGTGGGCCTCGCGCTCGAGGCGAGGGGCGGCGTCGATCAGCGCATCGTCGGCCGCCTGCGCGACCGCCCCGAGATCGTCGACGGCGCCGCGCAAACGCTCGACAGCCTCGGCCTCCTCGGCATCGCGGGACGCAGGATCGCCGATCTTCCCTACGGCCAGCGCCGGCTCGTCGAGATCGCGCTGGTGCTCGCGCTCCAGCCCACGACGCTGCTGCTCGACGAGCCCGCCGCCGGGCTCGCGTCGGCCGACCGGCATGCCGTGCTCGACCTTCTGTTGCGGTTGCCGTCTTCGCTCACCGTGCTCGTGATCGAGCACGATATGAGCCTCGTCTTTCGCCTTGCCCAGCGCATCACCGTGATGGTCGAAGGCGAGGTGATGGTCGAAGGCGCGCCCGCCGAGATCCGTTCGAACGAGCAGGTGCGTGACGTCTATCTCGGGAAGCGCCACCATGGCTGAGATGCTGAGCCTCGACGGCGTCACTGCGGGATATCGCGACACGGTCGTGCTCGAAGGCGTCTCGCTCGCGATCGCGCCCGAGGAGGCGTGTGCGCTTCTGGGGCGCAACGGCGTCGGCAAGACCACGCTCCTCCTTACCGTGATGGGCTTGACCGAGCTGCGCAGCGGCCGCATTGCCTTTGCCGGCGAGGATGTGACCGCGGCCGAGCCGCATCGGCGCGCGCAACGTGGTCTCGGCCTCGTACCGCAAGAGCGCGAGATCTTTCCCTCGCTCACGGTCGACGAGAATCTCCGCGTGGCGGTCCGGCCCGGCGACTGGACGATCGAGCGCGTCTACGACCTCTTTCCGCGCCTCGCCGAGCGGCGGCGCAACTACGGCAATCAGCTTTCGGGCGGCGAGCAGCAGATGCTCGCGGTCGGCCGCGCGCTCGCCGGCAACCCCAAGCTCCTGATGCTGGACGAGCCGTTCGAGGGCCTTGCGCCCGTCGTCATCGACACGCTCGCGGCGGCGCTCGTGCGCATGCGGCGGGAGAGCCGGATCGCGACGCTGCTCGTCGAGCAGCAGGTCGACATTGCCCTCGAGCTCACCGAGCGCACCATCGTACTCGATAAGGGCCAGATCGTCTGGCGCGGCGAAAGCGCGGCACTCGCCGCCGACCGCGAGAACCTCGCCGTACTCGTGGGATTGCAGGAGGAAAAGGGATGAAGAGAAGCGAAAGGCGCATCCTCACGACCCATGCCGGCAGCCTGATCCGCCCGCCCGAGCTTCTGGGCTATCTGCGCGCGAAGCAGGGCAGGGAGAGCTACGACGAGCAGGGCTATCAGCGCTGCCTCAAGGACAGCGTCGCTTCCGTGGTGCGCCGCCAGGCCGAGGCCGGCATCGACGTCATCAGCGACGGCGAGTTCGGCAAATCGTTCTCGTGGTCGCAATATGTGATCGATCGGCTGTCGGGCTTCGAGCGCCGTCCGGCCAAGACCGATCCTTATGCGAAGGGCGCCGACCGCGAGCGCTTTGCCGAATTCTATGCCGAGCTTGACGCGGGCGACCCGCGCGCGACCGTGTTCGACACGGTCTGTGTCGGCCCCGTGGCCTATACCGGCCAGGCGGCGTTGCAGCGCGATATCGATAATTTCAAGGCGGCGCTCGCGGATGCGAAGGTCGAAGAGGGGTTCCTGCCGGTGGCGGCGCCGTCGAGCGTCATCCCGGACCGCAAGAACGAGCACTACAAGAACGACGAGGAGCTCGTCGACGCGATCGCCGCGGCAATGCGCACCGAGTACAAGACCATCGTCGATGCGGGCCTGCTGGTGCAGATCGACGACGCTCGCGCCGCCGTCACCTTCGACCGCATGGTCCCGCCCGCCAGCTTCGAGCAGTACTACGCCTGGGTGCGCCGCCACGTCGATGCGCTGAACCGGGCGCTCGAGGGCATTCCCGAGGACCGCGTGCGCTACCACGTGTGCTGGGGCAGTTGGCCGGGCCCGCACACGACCGACGTGCCGCTCCAGGCGATCGTCGATCTCGTGCTGCGCGTGCGCGCCGGCGCCTATGTCATCGAAGGCGCCAATCCGCGCCACGAGCACGAGTGGGTGGTGTGGGAGAAGGTCAAGCTGCCGCCCGGCAAGGTGCTGATCCCCGGGGTCATCTCGCACGCCACCAACATCGTCGAGCATCCCGAGCTGGTGGCCGAGCGCATCGGCCGCTATGCCCGCCTCGTCGGCCGTGAGAACGTCATCGCCGGCACCGACTGCGGCTTCGCGCAAGGACCGTTCCATCGCCGCGTCCATCCTTCGATCCAGTGGGCGAAGCTCGAGGCCATGAGCGAGGGCGCGCGCATCGCCAGCAAGGCCCTGTGGGGGCGCTGACGGATCGGCTATACTCGCGTTAACTCGTTGGAGGAATGCGATGAAGATCGTGCAGGGCGAAGAACTGCAATGGACGCGCGGGCTCGAGCACCGCGGCGGCATGTTCCATTTCCGCAACCTCATGGAAGGCGAGCAGGGCTCGATCGATAACTTCCAGCTCTCGATGGGGCGCGCCGGCGGCGACTTCTACTCGCCGCGCCATCGCCATAATTTCGAGCAGGTCCGCTTCCAGCTCGCGGGCGAGCTCGATTTCGCGCGTGACGGCAAGATGAAGACCGGCATGGTCGGCTACTTCCCCGAGGGCATGGCCTATGGCCCGCAGTCGCAAGACCCCGAGAGCCAGCCGATGACGATCGTGCTGCAGATGGGCGGGGCAAGCGGCAGCGGCTATCTCTCTCGCGCCGAGGTGAAGGCCGGCATGGACGCGCTCCAGTCCGAGGGCGAGTTCAAGGACGGCGTCTTCCGCCGCCGCGCCGAGGTTCCGGGCAAGCGTAACGTCGACGGCTACCAGGCGATCTGGGAACACGTCAACAAGCGGCCGATGACCTATCCGCAGGCGCGCTACTCGCGGCCGTTCATGATGGACCCCGCGAATTTCGAATGGATCGCGGTCGCGGGCGCGCCGGGTGTCTCAGAGAAGTTCGTCGGCACCTTCACGGAGCGGCGCACGTCGGCGCGCTTTCTGCGGCTGGATCCGGGCACGACGTTCGAGGCCGAGGGGCGGAGCCTCTATGTCGCGCTGAAGGGCCACGGCTCGGTCGCGGGCGAGACCTTGCAGCCGCTCACCACGCTCTATCTCCGGCATGGCGAGCAAGCGACGATCACCGCGCGCGAGCCGGTCGAGCTCTTGCATCTGGGCCTGCCCGATCTGCGCGGCATCGCCGCCGAAGGCCTGACGGCGGCCGCGGCCGAATAGATCCCGAAACTTAGATGGGCGCCGGTCTTATTCGGCCGGCGCCGGCGCCATGCGGCTGCGCATCGAAGCCTTGGCCGAGCCCATGCAGAGAAGGCTCGCGGCCAAGAGCACGGCGGCCATCACGAGTACGTATTCCGGATGGCCGTGGTCGATGAGGAAGCCGAACGGGACCGGCACGAGCGCGCTGCCCAAGGGCAATGACGCGCTGATATAGCCGAACACTTTGCCGATCTCGCCGGGCGGCGCGAAATCCTTCAGCATCACGTCGCGCGGTGTGCGGCTGCCGCCAAGGCAGAGGCCCGAGAAAAACATCATCGCGATGGCAACGAAACCGGTGACCGGCGTCACGCCGACGAGCAGCGTCGTCACCGACGAGATGCTCGTCAGCGCGATGACAAAGGTCGCGAGATGGCGCTTGCTCTTGGCGTGGTCGGTGGCCCAGCCGCCGCACATCACGCCCGTCGCCGAGCCGAGCAGATAGGCCGTGAGCGCCGCCGAGGCGAGCGCAATCTCGATCCCCTTCACCTCGTGCAGTACGGTGATGAGCCACGCCTGCACGCCGCTCCCCGCCATCGCGCCGAGAAGATAAAAGCCGAAGAACAGCATCATGGTGCGATTGAGAAGAAGATCACGCACCGTGAGCCGGCTCTCGCGCTTCTTATCGCGCCGCGATTCGTCCTGGAGGATCGCGCTCTGCCAGATGACGGCGGCGACGACCGGCAGGCCGAGAAGGCCGAGGATGAAGAGCGCAGGGCGCCAGCCCATGAACAACATCAATCCCGCGACCACGGGCGGCGCCACGGCGAAGCCGAGATTGCCCGTGAAGCTGTGGAGCGCGAAGGCGCGCCCGATGCGCTCCTTCGCCACCGAACCGGCGAGGATCGAATAGTCCGACGGATGGAACACGGCGTTGCCGATGCCCGAAATCGTCGCCAGCGCGACGATCTGCCAGTAGTGCGTCGCGAACGCCATGCCCGAGATGGCGAGCGACATGAGCAGCGTGCCGCCGATGAGATAGGGCCGCGCGCCATAACGGTCGACGAGGAAGCCGATCGGCGTTTGCAGGCACGCCGACATGATGCTCATCACCACGACGGCGAGGCCGAGTTCGGCGAAGCTCACGCCGAATTCGTGCTGCCACACGATGAAGAGCGGCGGCAGCACCAGCGCATAGAAATGGGACAGCGTATGTCCCATCGAGATCAAAGCATTGACCCGAAATTCGCTGCGCGGCATGGCGCCATGATGCGGGGCCGCGGTCGCGCCGGTCAAGCTCGGCCCCGGCAGGTCACCCCACCCGCGGCTGCATGGCGGGGCGGCTGCTCCCGTTATTGCGCCGCAGCAGCGGCGGCCGGATTGGTCCTGGCGGGCACGCGGTCGCGGAAATGCGGCAGGATTTCCGCCGCGATCGCCTCCTGGTTCGCCTTCACCATCTCATAAGGCAGCGTGCCGAATTGAGTCTTGGTCAAGGAAGTGTTGAAGCCGGCGAGGTCTTGATACTCGGCAAGCTTCTCGCGCACGGTGGCCGGGCTGCCGACAATGACGACGCCGAGCTTCACAAGATCTTCGGCCGTCTGGGGCTTGCCGGTGGTCTTGACCGCCCGGATGCGCTTCAGCGAGTCGTTGCTGGTATAGCCCGGCGGCAGCAGCATCTCGGTCGGCATCTTGAGGAAGCGGTTGGCGAGCGCCTCCAAATGCGGCTTTGCCTCGCGCATCGCCTTCTCGTCGGTCTCGGCAACATAGATCGAGTTGGACCAGGCGAGCTGATCCGGCGAGGCCTGGTAGCCCGCCTTCTCGGCCTCGTCGCGATAGAGCTGGAAGAAGCGCGCGACTGCGGCGATCGGGCTCAAGGTCTGGCAATAGGTGTAGCGCATCTTCGCCGCCCACTTGATCGTCGAGCTCGATCCCTGCGACGGGATCCAGATCGGCGGGTGCGGCGTCTGGTAGGGGCGCGGCCACGGATTGACGTATTCGAAGCGGTAGTGCTTGCCGGCGTAGCGGAACGGGCCTGGCTCGGTCCAGGCGCGCACGATGAGGTCGTGCGCCTCGTTGAAGCGATCCTGCGATTCGGTCGGGTTCATGCCGGTCGAATGGTATTCGGCGCCGATGCCGCGCACGAAGCCGGCGATGAGCCGTCCGCGTGATAGATTGTCGAGGATGGCGTATTCCTCGGCGACGACGAGCGGATAGTTCATGAGCGGCAGCGCCCGGCCGAGAACGGCGATCTTCGCGCGCTTGACGCTGCGCGCGAGCGCGCCCGCAAGCACACCGGGGGTGGGCATCAGGCCATAGGCCGTCTGGTGATGCTCGTTGAGGACAACGCCGTCGAAGCCGAGCTTGTCGGCATATTCGAGCTCGTCGAGATAGCGGTGGTAAAGCTCCGCCCCTTTGATCGGGTCGTAATTGCTGTTCGAGAAGGTGATCCAGGCCGAGCCGTTCCGCTCGATCGCATCGAGATCGGCGTGGGCATAGGGCATCAGGTGGAAATTGAAGATCTTCATGGGGCGCATCCTCCGCGCGCTTCCGTTGGCACCAAGCATGGCAAAAACGGTCTCCGACTTCAAACCCCTGGGGTCGCCGGGGGCGGGCCCCGGACACCCCGCGCGACTCGCGAGTCGCGGCATCGCGGTGCAATCGCCGCGCAATCCAGGCTGTTGATCGCCCAAATTTTTCTGATATATGAAAATCCATAGGCAAGTCCCGGCATCCGCTCGCGGGCAACAAACAAGAGCGGATCCCGAGGAAAGGGGAAACGCGGAATGAAGACTCCGAGCCCGAAGCCGCGCGAGTGGAGCTGGTGGTACCTGCTCTTCATCGTGCAGTTCGTCATCACGCTGTGGCCGCCTTTCTACAACAAGGTCGAGCCTGCCTGGGACGGCATCCCGTTTTTCTATTGGTATCAGCTCCTGTGGGTGCTGATCGGCGCCGTGCTGACCGCGATCGTCTACTTCGCGACCGAAGCCGGTCGACGCTGAGCAAGAGCTCGAGGAGGGACGCGTGGCACTCAACTGGACTGCACTCATCATCTTCGTTCTGTTGTTCGGCTTCATCACGTGGCTGGGCTTCGCCGCGGCACGCTGGCGCCGGGGCGATCTCGACCTGCTGCATGAGTGGGGCCTCGGCGGCCGGCGCTTCGGCACGGTCGTCACCTGGTTCCTCGTCGGCGGCGATCTCTACACCGCCTATACCTTCATCGCCGTTCCGGCCTTGGCGTTCGGCGCCGGCGCGATCGCCTTCTTCGCGGTTCCCTACACGATCGTAATTTATCCGATCCTGTTCCTCGTCTTCCCGCGCATCTGGAACGTCGCTCACAAGCACGGCTACATCACCTCGGCCGATTTCGTGCGCGGCCGCTATGGCAACCGCTGGCTTGCGCTTGCCATCGCCATCACCGGCATCGTCGCGACCATGCCTTACATCGCGCTCCAGCTCGTGGGGCTCCAAGTGGTGATCGGCGCGATGGGCATTTATGGCGAGGGCTGGATCGGCGATCTGCCGCTCATCATCGCGTTCGTCATCCTGGCCGCCTTCACCTATTCGAGCGGCCTGCGCGCGCCCGCCGCGATCGCGATCGTGAAGGATGCGCTCATCTACATCACGGCATTCGCGGCCATCATCGTCGTGCCGGTGGAGCTGGGCGGCTATGGCAAAATCTTCTCCGCCGTGCCGCAGGCGAAACTGCTTCTGGCGCATCCCCCGGCCGGAAGCTGGGGCACGTATGGCGTCTACTCGACGCTTGCCCTGGGCTCGGCCCTGGCGCTCTTTCTCTATCCGCACTCGCTGACCGGCATCCTCAGCGCGAACAGCGGCCATGCCATTCGCCGCAACGCCGCGCTCCTGCCGGGCTATTCCCTGATGCTCGGGCTTCTGGCGCTCATGGGCTTCATGGCGATCGCGGCCGGCGTCGACAAGCTGCCGCAGTTCGCGAGCGGCTTCGCCGCGTTCAAGAACAATTTCGCGGTGCCGGCGCTCATCCTCTACGCCTTCCCGTCGTGGTTCGCGGGGATCGCATTTGCCGCTGTCGGCATCGGCGCGCTTGTGCCTGCGGCGATCATGTCGATCGCGGCGTCGAGCCTTTACACGCGCAACATCCACCGCGAGTTTTTCCGCCCCGACTGCTCGCCGAGGGAAGAAGCCCAGATGGCGAAATGGGTGTCGCTGGTCGTCAAGTTCGGCGCGCTCGTCTTCATCCTGTTCGTGCCGACGCAGTACGCGATCTACCTCCAGCTCCTGGGCGGCGTGTGGATCATCCAGACTTTGCCGGCGGTGGTGCTGGGTCTCTACACGCGCTGGCTCGACAGCTGGGCGCTCCTCATCGGTTGGGCAGTCGGCACCTTGGCCGGGACGTGGATGGCGGTGGCGGTGAATTTCGCTGCGGCCTATCCGGTGACGATCGGCGGCTTTGCCATGCCGGGCTACACGGCGCTCTACACCGTCATCCTCAATCTCGTGGTGGCACTGGTGCTGACCCCGGTCTTCCGCGCGATGGCGAGCGGCGCCGCGGCCGATGAGACACAGGCAGCCGACTACCACGCCTGAGGATCACGCGTCGACGCGATAGCGCTCGGCCATTGCGTCGTATTGCGGCAGGCCGACGAGCGCGGTTAGCTCGGCAAAGGAGAGCAATTCCGGCATCTCCGCGGGATTATCGTGCGCGAGTGCCCCGAGCGCTTGCGTGACGGCGCGCGCGGCCGCGTGCATGAGCACGTTGTAGGTCACGACCTTGAAGCCCATCGCCTGGAGTTCGCGACGGTCGACGACCGGCGTCTTCGGCATCATGTTGGCCCAGGTCGCGGCGCGAAATCCGCCGGCGAAGCGCTCGAGCTCGGCGCGCGTCTCGAGCGCCTCGGCGAAGACGATGTCGGCGCCTTCCTCCTCGAACGCGTGGCAGCGCGCCATCGCCTCCTCGAACCCCAAGGACGAGCGTGCGTCGGTGCGCGCCATGATGAGGATATCGGCGCCATCGGCCGCGCGCGCCTCGACCGCGGCGCGGATCTTCATGCGCGCCTCCTCACGCGGGATCACCGGCCGGCCGCCGCCGTAGTGGCCGCACTTCTTCGGCCAAACCTGGTCCTCGATCAGGATCGCGGCCGCGCCGGCGCGCGCGAATTCCGCGACCGTGCGGCGCACGTTCATGGCATTGCCATAGCCGGTGTCGCCGTCGGCCACGACCGGAAAGCCCGGCACCGCGGCGCACGTGTTGCGCACCTGATCCAGAACCTCGGTGAAGCTGATGAGGCCCGTGTCGGGGAGCGCAAAGCGCATGGCGGCGATGCCAAAGCCGCCGAGGAGCGCCATGGGCAGGCCGGCCCGCTCGACGAGCCGGGCCTGCATTGGGTCGCCGATCACGGGGCAGACGAGAAGATCGCGTCCCTCGAGCAGCTTTCTGAGGTTCTGGGCTGCGTTCGCCATGTGATCCTCCTCGAAAAAGGGCCGAGACTTTATCCCCAGCCGTTAAGTCGCCGGTAAGGATACCGCGGCTAGGCTTCGCGGCGATGAAGCGCCGCATTTTTATCGTCGACGACGATCGCGACCACGCCGAGAGCATCGCCGACATTCTGGCGATGCATGGGCACGAGGTCGACCTCGCCTTCACGGGCGAGGACGCGGTGCGCCGCTTTGCCGAAGCCTATTTCGACTTGACGCTGATGGACGTGAAGCTTCCGGGCATGAACGGCGTCGAGGCTTTCCTCGCCCTGCGCAAGCAACGCGCCGACGCGCAAGTCATCATGATGACCGGCTTCAGCGTCGAGCAGCTGCTCTCGCGCGCAATCGAGAACGGCGCGCGCGGCGTGCTCTACAAGCCGCTCGCGATTCCCGAGCTGCTGCGCGTCGTCGGCGAGCCGGACAAGCTGGCGAAGCCAGCCTGACCCCGGGCTCAGCCGAGGCGGATTGAGACCGCCTCGGGGCCCTTCATCCCCTGCGCCACCTGCATCACGACCGCTTGGCCTTCGGCCAAGTTGCCGATGCCGCCCTGCTCGAGCACCGAGACGTGGATGAACACGTCCTTGCCGCCTTCGGGCACAACCACGAAGCCGAACCCCTTGGCGGCGTTGAACCACTTCACGGTGCCGCGCATCTCGACCGTGGCCCCCATGTCGCGCTCGCGCCGCGGTGGACGCGGCCCGCCGCCGCCGCCGCCGCCGCCGCCGAAGCTGCGCGCCGGCGCGGCCTGGGCCGTGCTTGCGTCCACCTCCATCACCTCGGCGACCTGGGCGCCTTTCTGGCCCTGGCTCACCCGCACGAGGAGCGAGGTGCCCGGCTGAACCGGGCCTTGCCCTGCCCGCTGCAGTACCGAAAGGTGCAGGAACGCATCACCCGTGCCGTCCGACAGCTCGACGAAGCCGAAGCCTTTCTCGCCGTTGAACCATTTCACTTTGGCACGGGTCGGTGGCCCACCTGGGTTCATCTCCATCGGCGGCCTTGGGCTTGGTCCCCCGAAACGAGGCGGTCCCCGCCGCGGCCCCGAATCTGCATCGAATGTGTCGTCGTCAAAGCCCCGCCGCCGTGGCGGGCGCCAGTCATGGCCTCTACCCATTAGTCTTTTTGCTCCGGAATTTCATACCGGCCCCGCCCAACCCCTTTCTTGATCCGCGGGACGCCGGCGCGACCGAAGCCTAGCAGAGGCCGCGACAGAACGGAATGAGGTCTCGGAGCCCAGCCGGAACGGCGGCGTGCCGGCCAACGACGGCCCGGGACTCGCGCTTGACTCACTCGGCCTCAATCGCGATTGTTAAGGGTTGCGCCTGCAAGGTGGGATCCGGCCAAATCTCGGTGGCGCGGGGGGAATTGGGGATCCGATGCGGAGAAGGGGTGTCGAGCATAAATGGTCCTACGCCAGGGACTATACGATCCGGCTAATGAGCATGACGCGTGCGGCGTCGGCTTCGTCGCGCACATAAGGAACCTCAAAAGCCATCGCATTCTGCTCGACGGTCTCAAGATCCTCGAAAATCTGGCGCATCGCGGCGCCGTTGCGGCCGATCCGTTGGCGGGCGACGGCGCGGGCATCCTGATACAACTCCCCGATCGCCTCTTCCGCGCCGAGGCACAGCGCTTGCGCTTCAAGCTGCCGCAGCCCGGGAGCTACGGCGTCGGCATGGTGTTCCTGCCGCGCCATGCCGAGACGCGCGCGGCGTGCGAAGAGACGATCGCGCAGTTCATCGCGGCCGAAGGTCAGACACTCCTCGGCTGGCGCGAGGTGCCGCGCGATCCGGCCGTGCTCGGCGAAAGCATCAAGCCGATCGAGCCGGTCATCCGCCAGTTCTTCGTCGCGCGCGGTGCCAACTGCGCCGATGCCGACGCGTTCGAGCGCAAGCTCTTCGTCATCCGCAAGCAGTGCCACAAGTCGATCCGCGCGCGCCGACTGCCGGAGGGCAGCGCCTTCTATATCGCGAGCCTGTCGACGCGCACGGTCATCTACAAGGGGATGATGATCGGCGACCGGCTGCAGCGCTACTACAAGGACCTTGGCGACGAGCGCGCCGAGTCTGCGCTTGCGCTCGTTCACGCGCGCTTCTCCACCAACACTTTCCCGTCATGGGAGCTGGCGCATCCGTTCCGCTATCTCGCGCACAACGGCGAGATCAACACGCTGCGCGGCAACATCAACTGGATGATGGCGCGGCGTCACAACATGACGTCGAAGCTTCTGGGCGCTGACCTCGAGAAGCTGTGGCCCCTGATCGGCGACGGCAATTCCGATTCGGCAACGCTCGACAACTGCCTCGAGCTGCTGGTCGCGGGCGGCTATTCGCTCACTCACGCGCTCATGCTGATGATTCCCGAGGCATGGGCCGACAATCCGCTGATGGAGGCGAAGCGCCGCGCCTTCTACGAATATCATGCCGCGCTGATGGAGCCGTGGGACGGGCCCGCGGCGCTGGCCTTCACCGACGGGCGCCAGATCGGCGCCACGCTCGACCGCAACGGGCTGCGCCCGGCGCGCTTTGTCGTGACGGCCGACGATCTCGTGGTGATGGCGTCCGAGGCCGGCGTCCTCGACCTGCCCGAGGAGCGCATCACGCGCAAATGGCGGCTCGAGCCCGGCAAGATGCTGCTCGTCGATCTCGAGCGCGGCCGCATCATCGATGATGACGAGCTCAAGGCAGAGATCGCAGCGGCGCATCCCTATCAGGCGTGGCTCGATCAGACGCAGATCAAGCTCGAGACGCTGCCCGACGAAGTGACGCCGATGCCGCCGCCGCGCAATGTGCTGCTCGATCGTCAGCAGGCGTTCGGCTACACGCAGGAGGATCTGCGCTTTTTCCTGAAGCCGATGGCGCTTTCGGCCGAGGACACGGTCGGCGCCATGGGCCGCGACACGCCGCTCGCGGTTCTCTCGGGGCGACCGAAACTGCTCTTCGACTATTTCCAGCAGCGTTTCGCGCAGGTGACGAACCCGCCCATCGATTCGACTCGTGAATCGCTCGTCATGTCGCTCGTGACGCTCGTGGGCCCGCGGCCGAACCTTCTCGATCTCGAGACCGGCGGCAAGCACATCCGGCTCGAGATGCACCAGCCGGTCCTGACCAACGTCGACCTCGAGAAGATCCGCCACATCGAGGACAATTCGCAGGGCAAGTTCCGCACCTTCACGCTCTCGATCTGCTATCCCGCGGACGACGGCGCCTCCGGCATGGCGGCCGCGCTCGACCGCATCTGCCGCAAGGCCGAGGAAGCGGTCCGCGCCGGCTACAACATCATCGTGCTGTCGGACCGCGCGATCGACGCCGACACGATCGCCGTGCCCTCGCTGCTCGCGGTGGCCGCGGTCCATCATCATTTGATCCGCGGCGGCCTGCGCACGGAATCGGGCCTCGTCATCGAGACGGGCGAGGCGCGCCAGCTCCACGATTTCTGTCTGCTCGCCGGCTATGGCGCCGAGGCGATCAACCCCTATCTCGCGTTCGACACGCTGGCTGCGCTCGAGCGCGAGATGCAGGGCAAGCTCTCGCCCGGGGAGGCGCAGGAGCGCTACATCAAGGCGATCGCCAAGGGCATCCTCAAAGTGATGTCCAAGATGGGCATCTGTACGTTCCAATCCTATTGCGGCGCGCAGATCTTCGACGCCGTGGGCCTGTCGAGCCTCTTCCTCGACAAGTATTTCAGCGGCACGGTCTCGCCGGTCGAGGGGATCGGGCTCGAGGAGATCGCGGAGGAGACGGCGCGGCGCCACCGGCTGGCGTTCGGCGACGCGCCCAATCTGCGCGAGGCGCTCGACGTCGGTGGCGAGCTCGCCTTCCGCGTCAATGGCGAGCAGCATGTCTGGACATCCGACACCGTGTCGCTGCTCCAGCACGCGGTGCGCGGCAACAATTACCGCAAGTTCAAGGAATATACGCGCCGCACCGGTGAGCAGGAGGAGGGGCTCGTCTCGCTGCGCGGGCTTCTCGACTTCAAGTTCGAGGCCGATCCCATCCCGCTCGAGGAGGTCGAGCCCGCGGCCGAGATCGTGAAGCGCTTCTCCACGGGCGCCATGTCGTTCGGCTCGATCTCGTGGGAAGCGCACACGACCTTGGCGGTTGCCATGAACCGCATGGGCGGCAAGTCGAACACGGGCGAGGGCGGCGAGGATCCACAGCGCTACAAGCGCCTCGCGGGCGGTGATTCGATGCGCTCGGCGATCAAGCAGGTCGCGAGCGGCCGATTCGGCGTCAACGCCGAGTATCTCGTCAACGCCGACGTGATGCAGATCAAGATGGCGCAAGGGGCGAAGCCCGGCGAGGGCGGCCAGCTCCCGGGTCACAAGGTCGACGACTGGATCGCGCGTGTGCGCCATTCGATCCCGGGCGTCGGCCTGATCTCGCCGCCGCCGCACCACGACATCTACTCGATCGAGGATCTGCAGCAGCTCATCCACGATTTGAAGAACGTCAATCCGCGCGGCGCCGTCAGCGTCAAGCTCGTCGCCGAGATCGGCGTCGGCACCATCGCCGCCGGCGTCGCCAAGGCCTATGCCGACCACGTCACGATCTCCGGCCACGAGGGCGGCACCGGCGCCTCGCCGCTCACCTCGATCCATCACGCCGGCGAGCCGTGGGAGATCGGCCTTGCCGAGACGCACCAGACGCTCGTCCTCAATGGCTTGCGCGGGCGCATCGCCGTGCAGGTCGACGGCGGTATCCGCTCGGGCCGCGACGTCATGATCGGCGCGCTCCTCGGCGCGGACGAGTTCGGCGTCGCCACGGCGGCGCTGGTCGCCGCCGGCTGTGTCATGATGCGCAAATGCCACCTCAACACCTGCCCGGTCGGGGTGGCGACGCAGAATCCCGAGCTCCGGCGCCGCTTCAACGGCCGGCCGGAGGACGTCATCACGCTCTTCCATTTCCTCGCCGAGGAGGTGCGCGAGCTGATGGCGAAATTGGGCTTCCGTACCTTCAACGAGATGATCGGCCGCTCCGACAAGCTCGTGATGCGCCGCGGCGTGAGCCAGAAGAAGGCGCAGCGCGTCGATCTCTCGCGCGTGCTCTATCGCCCCGTCGTGCCGGCCACGACCGCCACATATTGCTGCGAGAAGCAGAACCATCGGCTCGAGCGCGCGCTCGACCACAAGCTCATCACCGCGGCGAAGCCGGCGCTCGACGATGGCGAGCGCGTCTCGCTCGCGTTCCCGATCCGCAACGTCAACCGCACCGTCGGCGCCATGCTGTCAGGCGAGGTGGCGCAGCGCTATGGCGACGACGGCCTGCCCGATTCGACCATCGCCGTCAAATTCACGGGCACGGCGGGGCAGAGCTTCGGCGCCTTCCTCGCGCGCGGCGTCGCCTTCGAGCTCGAAGGCGCCACCAACGACTATTGCGGCAAGGGCCTCTCGGGCGGGCGAATCGTGGTCTATCCGCCGCGCGAGAGCCGGCTCATCCGCGAGAAGAGCATCATCGTCGGCAACACCGTGCTTTACGGCGCGGTCTCGGGCGAATGCTATTTCAGCGGTGTCGCCGGCGAGCGGTTTGCCGTGCGCAATTCCGGCGCCATCGCCGTCGTCGAGGGCGCGGGCTCGCATTGCTGCGAATACATGACCGGCGGCATCGTCGTCGTGCTGGGCGAGACGGGAAGCAATTTCGCCGCCGGCATGAGCGGCGGCATCGCCTTCGTGCTCGACGAGCACGGTCACTTCGCCGAGCGCTGCAACCAGGCGATGGTCGATCTCGAGCCGATCGCCGACGAGGATGACGCGCTGGGCGCGCTCGAAGGCCGTTCGGGCGACCTCGAAAGCCACGGCCTCGTCGATCTCGCCCACCACATGACCGAGCGCGACGCAACGCTCCTGAAGCGCCTCATCGCGCGCCACGCCGCGCTCACGGCGAGCCCGCGCGCCAAGCTCATCCTCGCTTCCTGGGACCATTTCCGGTCGCGCTTCGTCAAGGTGATGCCGATCGAGTATCGCCGCGCCCTGCAGCAGATGCAGTCTTCCGCCCGCGCCACCGAGCGGCCCGACGTGAGCGTGGCCGTGGGCGTTTGAGGCGATGGGCAACCCAAGCGGCTTCCTGGAGTTCACGCGGCGCGACCGCTCCTACAGCGCGGTCGACGAGCGCCTGAAGCATTGGCGCGAGTTCGTGAAACCGCTGCCCGAGGATGAGCTGCGGCGCCAGGGCGCGCGCTGCATGGACTGCGGCACGCCGTTCTGCCATCACGCCTGCCCCGTCAACAACCTCATTCCCGACTGGAACGATCTCGTCTACCAGGCGGACCCGCGCGGCGCGCTCGCAACGCTTCACCAGACCAACAATTTCCCGGACTTCACCGGCCGCATCTGCCCGGCGCCGTGCGAGGCTTCGTGCACGCTCAACCTCATCGAGCAGCCGGTGACGATCAAGACGATCGAGCACGCGATCGTCGAGCGCGGCTGGGCCGAGGGCTGGATCGAGCCGATCGTCGCCTCGCATCATACGGGCAAGCGCGTCGCCGTCGTGGGCTCCGGCCCCTCCGGCCTCGCCTGCGCGCAGCAGCTTGCGCGCGCCGGCCACAGCGTCGCCGTCTATGAGAAGGCGTCGCGCATCGGCGGCCTGCTGCGCTACGGCATTCCCGACTTCAAGCTGGAGAAGTTCACGATCGACCGGCGCATCGCGCAGATGCGCGCCGAGGGGGTCGAGTTCCACCCCAACAATCATGTCGGTGTGACGCTGCCGGTCGAGCGGCTGATGCGGGAGTACGATGCCGTCGTGTTCGCGATCGGTGCCGAGCATCCTCGCGATCTGCCGGTGCCGGGACGCGAGCTCGCGGGCATCCACTACGCGATGGAGTTCCTGACGCAGCAGAACCGCCGTGTCGCCGGCGACAAGCTCGATGAATCGCAGGCGATCATGGCGACCGGGCGCAACGTCCTGGTGATCGGCGGCGGCGATACCGGCTCCGACTGCATCGGCACCTCGAACCGGCACGGCGCCAAGTCGGTGACGCAGATCGAGATCCTGCCGATGCCGCCCGAGCACGAGGACAAGCTGCTCATCTGGCCCGACTGGCCGATGAAGCTCAGGACCTCGAGCTCGCACGAGGAAGGGGTCGAGCGCGATTGGGCGGTCGGGACGAAGGCGTTCACCGGGCGCGATGGCAACGTCACAGGGGTCGAGCTCGCTCGGCTCGAATGGCGCAAGAGCAACGACGGCCGCATGGAGATGCAGGAAGTCCCCGGCGGCAATTTCCAGATCAAGGCGGAGCTCGTGCTCTTTGCCATGGGCTTCGTCCATCCCGAGCACAAGGGCGCCGTCGAGCAGCTGGCGCTCGCGCTCGATCCGCGCGGCAACCTTAAGGCCAATACCGACGACTACCGCACCTCGGTCGACAAGGTGTTCGCCGTCGGCGACGCGCGGCGCGGCCAGTCGCTCGTGGTGTGGGCGATTCGCGAGGGCCGGCAATGCGCCCGCGCGGTCGACGAATATCTGATGGGACATTCCGACCTGCCGCGCTGAAGCGCGTGATCCCGAGGACGAGGAGCATCCCGTGACGCGCTCACTGAAATTCCTCGTCCCGGCCGTCCTGGCGCTGGGCTCGTGCACCGTCGGCCCCGACTTCACGCCGCCCACAGGACCGACGGAGAGCGCGCTTACGCCCGATCACGCCGCCGAATCGGGCGCCGGCGACCAGCACTTCGCCGTTGGCCAGAAGATCGCCGGCGACTGGTGGACGCTGTTTCACAATGACCCGCTCAACGCGACGCTCGAGCAGGCAATCGCCGGCAACCGCACCATCGTCGCCGCGCGGGCCACGCTTGCCGCGTCCGAGGAATCTGTCGCCCAGGCCGAGGCCGGGCTCTTCCCGCAGCTCGATCTCAGCGCCGGGCCGCTGCGTCAGCACATCAACGGCGCGCCTTTCGGCCTCAAAAAGATACCGGCGCAATTCCCGCCTTATTCGAGCATCTATCATGTCGGCGCCACGGTGAGCTACGCGCTCGACATCTGGGGCGGCACGCGGCGCTCGATCGAATCGAACGAGGCTCTGGCCCAGTTTCAGGACTACGAGCTCGATGCGGCTTATCTCACTCTCACCGGCAACGCCGTCTTGGAGGCGCTGACAATCGCGGCGCTCCATGCGGAGACGGCGACGGTCGACAGCATCATCGCCGACGACGAGACCAACCTGCGCCTCGTCAACACCGAGGTGCGCGCCGGGGTCGCGACGCAGCTCGACATCGAAACGGCGCAAAGCCAGCTCGCGACCGACCGCACGCTATTGCCGCCGCTCAGGCAGCAGAGAGACGCCGCGCGCCACGCGCTCGCGGTACTGGTGGGCCGCGCGCCTGGCGACTGGTCGCCGCCCGATTTCGATCTCGACACGCTCGCGCTTCCGGCCGAGCTGCCATTGAGCCTTCCGTCCGACCTCGCGCGCCAGCGCCCCGATATCCTCGCGTCCGAGGCGCAACTCCATTCCGCCAATGCCACGATCGGCGTCGCGACGGCGCAGCTCTACCCCAACATCACGCTCACCGGCTCGCTGACGCAGCAGGCGGTCACGATCGACACGCTCTTCCACGGGGCCAGCGACGTGTGGACGATCGGCGCCGGTCTCGCCTATCCGCTCTTCCACGGCGGCGCGCTCGAGGCGCAAAAGCGCCGGGCCGTCGACAATTTCAACGCCGCGCTCGCGACCTACGAGCAGACCGTACTGACATCGTTCCAGCAAGTGGCCGACGCGCTCGACGCGCTCGAGCACGACGCCGAGCAGCTGGCCGAGCAGCAGCGCGCACTCTCCGCGGCAGAAGCCTCGCTCGATCTCACGCGGCGCGCCTATACGCTCGGCAGCGTCGGCATCGTCCAGGTGCTCGACGCACAGCGCCAGCTCGAGCAGGCGCGATTGGGCTTCGTGCGCGCCCGCGCGCAGCGCTATCTCGACACGGCGCAGCTCTTTGTCTCGCTCGGCGGCGCGTGGTGGGACTGGCGCGCGAAGGACGCGCCACCGCCGCAATCGGCGGCGGTGATCCCCGCGGCGGCGCACTGAGCTAGGGCTGCAGCAGCAATTTCCCGAGCACCGCCCCGCTCTCCAGAAGCTCGTGCGCGCGCTGTGCCTCGCTGAGCTTGAGGCGGGCGAAGATACGCGGGCGCAGCTCGCCCTTCGCGAGCATGTCGATGAGCGCTCGCATGCCGGCGCGGCGCTCGTCGGGCATGTGGTCCCAGGCGTGGATGCTGAAGGTGCGGATCGCCGGGGAGATGCGGCCGAGCTTGCGCATCTCGGCGAGCACGTCACCCCAGTTGCGCCCGCCAAGCCCGCCATAGATCACGAGCATGCCCATCGGCGCCAGCAGCGCGAGATTGCCGGCGACCGTCGGCCCGCCGACCGGGTCGACGATGAGGTCGACGCCGCGCGCGCCCGTGATGGCCTTGACCCGTTCGCCCACGTCCTCGCTCTTGCGGTCGATCACCGCGCCTGCGCCGAGTTGGCGCGCGAACGCCGCCTTTTCCGCGCTGCTGACGACGCCGATCACCTCGAGGCCCCAGGCGCGGGCGAGATCGATGATCGCGTTGCCCATGCCGCCCGCGGCCGCATAGAGAAGCAGGCGATCGCCTTTCCTGACGCGCGCCGCGTCGCGCAGGAGGTGATAGCCCACTTGGTAGTTCGCGAGCGCGGCGGCCGCCTCGAGGTCAACTCCTTCTGGCAGGACGAACGTCGTCTCGGCCGGGGTGACGATGTATTCGGCATAGTGCCCGCCGCGATGCGGCCGCTCGCGCGCCGAGGCGACGACGTGCTGGCCCACCTTGCGGTCTCTGACGCCCGCGCCAATCCGCTCGATCACGCCCGAGAGCTCGGTGCCCGGTGTCGCCGGCAGCGGCGGCATCCAGTTGTAGGTCCCGGCGCGGATCAGGGTATCGGGAATGCCGACGCCGATCGAATGCGCCTTGACCAGCACTTCGCCCGGCGCGGGCTCCGGCACCGGCCGCTCGACGCAGCGCAGCACGCTGGGCGGTCCCGGGCTTTCGAACACGATTTGCTGCATCTTTCCCCTCCCGCGGACTTTGCGGTCCACTCTAGCGCGCTCTAGACTGGTGCGCGCCAGGGAGGCGCTATGCCACGAGACAGCGGCCGCGGACGCGGCGGCGGCGGCCAGGCGCGCAACGTGCTGGGCGCGCCCCTCGAGACCTGCTCGGTGAAGCCGATGACCGGCTTCTTCCGCAATGGCTGCTGCGACACGAGCCCGCAGGATGTCGGCAGCCACACGGTGTGCATTGTCGCCAGCGCGGAGTTCCTCGACTTCTCGAAAGCGCGCGGCAACGATCTTTCGACGCCGATCCCGGCCTACTCGTTTCCGGGCGTGAAGCCCGGCGATCGCTGGTGCCTCTGTGCGCCGCGCTGGCAGGAGGCGCTCGAGGCCGGCCAAGCGCCACGCGTGGTGCTGCGTGCGACGCATGAGGGCGCGCTGAAGCATTGCTCGCTCGCCGACTTGAAGCGCTTCGCCATCGATCTTTCCTGAGCAGCACTCAGAGCCCGCCCCACGCGCCATGCCGGCCCCAGCGCCGGCGCCAGGAGATGTAGGAGCGCAGCCAATAGCCGGCGGCGAAGACGGCGACGTAGCTCAGGACAAGCAGATATTCCATGCGCCAATCCCCCGACGTGGCGATTGAAAAACGCCTGTGCCCGCATTTCGGCTCTCGGAACCCATTCGCTGCATTGAACGCGCGACCGCCAACCGGAAATTTGGAACGAACGCGGACGCCCGCCGTTTTTCGGCGGCTGTGTCGTACGGATCTCCTTCCATGGTTTTCTTGACCGGCTATTTCGCGGTCGGGCTGGTGCTGGGCTGGGCCTGGAACCGGGTCGAGTTCACTCGCTCCGGGCTGCGCGGCACCGCCGGAAGCTGCGCCGCCTTTCTCTTCGTCTGGCCGCTTTTTGCGCTTTACGCTGCCGCGGCTACGATTATGTGGCGGCGTTTCTTCGGCATCTCCAATGGCACCGGCGCGTCCGGGCCCCTTGCCGCGCCGTCCGTCCCCAAATCCGCTGCCATCCCACCCGATCCACCCGCGTTGACAGGCCGCGCCGCGGCGCATTAGCTGGTCCGTCGACGGGGTGGGAAGGACGGGTCATGGCGGGGGCAATGTGGCCGCGCGGCAAGCGTATCGCCATTCTGGTGAGCGTCCTGCTCGAAAACTGGAGCGAGGGGCGCTCGCCGACATATTTCCCACGCACGACGCCGTTGAAGCCCGGCGCCATCGACCATGGCGGGGTGGAGTGGTCGCACTACGGCGGACGCGAAGGCGTGTGGCGGCTCCTGCGCGTGCTCGACCGCGCGCATGTGCGTGCGACGGTCTTCGCCAATGGCCGCTCGGTCGAGCTCTATCCCGAGGCGGCGCGCGCCGCGCTTGCCGCCGGGCATGATCTCGGCGGCCATTCCTACGCTCAGGACCAGTATCTCTCCGATCTCGCGCCCGACGCGCAGCAGGCCTTGATCCGCCGCATGCTCGACATTTTCGAGGGCGCCACGGGCAAGCGGCCCACCGGCTGGGTCAGCAACGTCTACAGCGCCACGCCCGAGACGCCGGGCCTTCTCGTGCGGGAGGGCGTGCGCTGGTATGCCGACGCGCTCGACTGCTCGCTGCCGCGGCTCGAGAAGACGCCCGCAGGCGAGATCGCGGCGCCCGGGCCGATGATGGCGGCGACGTTCTTGGCGAAATGCGCCGGCGTTTCCGGCGTCGCCGATTTCATCTCCTTCAAGTGCGCGTGGTAATTCATGCCGCAGGAGAGGACGAAGCCCGGATCGAGGATGGGCGCCAACAGCTTCGCCTTGTCGCGCGCCACGAGCGCGCCCTGATCGCGCAGGCGGCTGGCGAGCGCCTTGCCGCTCGACACGTCGTCGACGATGCGCCGCACCGTTGCCAAAGCTTCCTCGCCGCCGGCGAGAATGCCGCGCACCGAGTGCGGCACCGTGCGCGCCGCCGGCACAACCTCGTCGATCGCGCCGAGATCGAGGATCTCGTCGCCGACATTGACGGCGGGCGCGGCGCCATGGCGCGAGGTTTCGATCGTGTAGAGATGCATTCGTGCTCTCCTCAGCCGACGCGGCGGAAGCCGCGGGGAAATTCGTGCATGCTCTTTGCGCCGGTCTCCGTCACGAGCACGAGCTGACCCGTCTGCACGCCGGCGCGGTCGTCGCGGGTGATGACGTTGGGCTGGATCACCATCATCATGCCGGGCGCGAGCGCGAAGTCGGGAATGGGCCCCGACGAACGGCTTTTCGAGCCCAGCACCGGCGGCAGATACCCACCGCCATAGCCATGCACGATGTCGTCGTTCGTGGTGAAGCCGCGCTCTTCGATGACGCGCGAGGCGGCGACGAGATCGGCGGGCTTCGCGCCTGGGCGGACGGCGGCGAAGATCGCGTCGAACGCCGCATCGGCGCAGGCGTGGAGGTCGCGATAAAGCTGCGTCGGCTCGGCGCCCACGGCAAAACTGCGCAGCACCTGCCCTGAATGGTCCCAGAAGGCGCCGCTGATCTCGGTCGTGACGACATCGCCGATCGCGACGCGCCGCGTCGAAGGATATTGTGCCGGCACCGGAAGGTGCGGGTCGGCCATCGCGGTAACGCCGAGGAAATGGATGACGTTGGTACCGCCATGCGGGAGCCACGCGCCCTCGATGATCGCGCCAAGCTCGCGCTCGCTCAATCCGGGGCGCAGATTCTGTTCGAGCGCGGCGATGCCGAGGTCGCAGAAATGCGCGCCGATGCGGAACCAGAGGATCTCCTCCGGCGACTTCACCATCCGCATCTGGATATAGGGCCGGTTCAGGTCCTTGATCCGGCCGAACGCGCCTGATAGCGCCTCATAGCCGCGAAACCCGAGCGGGCCGATGACGCCGACCCGGTCACGCCTGGCGCCGCGGCGCTCGAGCTCGGCGATGGCGCAGCCGACCGCCGACTGGTCGCCCCATTCGATCTGCGCCTCGGCAAGCTTCCGCGCCTGATGGATGTGGTTGTAGTAGTGGATATAGAGGCAGTCGCGCTTGCCCGGCGTGTGGATGCCCGCCGCCTCGCTCAGCACCGGCCACTGCGTGAGATACTGGATGATGTTGCCGGTCCGGTTGGCACCGTAAATGAGGAGGTGATCGACCTCGGCCGCCGCCATCGCGGACGCTATGGCTTCGCGCCGGCGCGCCATCTCGGCCGCGGAGAAGCGCGGGAACTCCGCTTCGACGATGGCCCGCAATTCGGGCGTCAGCGTTGGCGGCGCGAGCGGGCGCTCCGTTTCGCTCATGATGCCTCCTTTGCCGATTAGGCTGCGTTCGCGGCGCTTTGGCAAGACGGCGGTCTTGCGGGCACGCGGCACGCCGCTAAGATCGCGCACGACCAACCCGGATATGAGGAGGGAGACAAATGGCCGTTACGATGTATTCCGCGTCCGTGCCCGTGTTCATTCAGTTGCTGGGCGGTTTGAAGGGCGTCCTTGAGAAGGGCGAGGCCGGGGTTCAGGCAAAGAAGCTCGACGCCAATGTGGTGCTCAATTTGCGCCTCTATCCCGACATGTTCACGCTCGCGCGCCAGGTGCGCCAGGCCTCGGAGCATGCGCTGGGCGCCGGCCGCGCCGCGGGCGTCGAAGTGCCGAAGCTCCCCGATCTCGACAACAGCTTCGAAGAGATGAAGTCGCGCATCGACAAGACGGTGGAGTTCCTGAAGACGCTGAAGCCGGCGCAGCTCGACGGCAAGGACGATGCGCAGATCACCGTCACGGTCGGCGGCCAGCCGCGTCAATTCAAGGCGCAGAACTATCTCTATCACCTGGCGATGCCGAATTTCTATTTCCACATCACCACGGCCTACAACATCCTGCGCGAGCTCGGCATCGAGATCGGCAAGCGCGACTTCATGGGCCAGTCGCCGTCCTAGGATTTACGCTCGGTCGGAACCCCGTCGCCCCCGCGAAAGCGGGGGCATACAGTTACGTCGTCATTGCGAGCGCGAGCCGAAGCAATCCCATCCGACACAGGGATTGCTTCGTCGCTTGCGCTCCTCGCAATGACAGCGCGATTGACGAGCGCGGATCGGGCTCAATACGGGTGGTTATCGACCTTATCGAAGGTCTGGACGCGCTTGTTGACAAGCTCGCCCGTCGCCTTGTCGCGCTCGATCTGGAAGATATAGACCGGCTGCACCACGTCGCGCGTCTCGGGATTGATCGAGATCGTACCGCGCGGCGTGTCGAACGAGAGCGTCTTGAACACCGCCATCGCCTTGTCGCCGTCGATCTTGCCGCCGAGCTTCTGGATCACAGCATAGATCGCCTCCATGCCGGAATAGGCCGACGACGACATGAAGTCGGGGTGGAGTTCGGTGCCGAAATATTTCTTGTAGTCGGCCACGTATTTCTTGTTGAGCGGGTTGTCGATCGTCCAGGAATAGTTTTGCACGATGTAGGCGCCGATCTCGCTGTCGCTCGTGCCCCGCGCGGCGGCGGGCGATTGCTGGAAGAGGTCGGTGGCGCCGAGGAGCTTCGTGCCGGCGGCCTGGAGCCCGGTCTGCACATAGAGCTTGGCGAATTCCTCCGACTGCTTGGTGCTGGCGAGGAAGAGGAAGATGGCGGCGGGCTTCTGGTCGGCGATGCGCTGCACATAGGGCGCGAAATCCAACCCCTGGAGCGGCACGCCCATCTCGCCGACGATCGTTCCGCCGGCCGCGGTGTAGGCCTTCTTGAAGCCGTCGCCCGCGGCATGGCCCGCGACATAGTCCGACACCACGACGTAGCAGTTCTTGAAGCCCTTATCTGCCACCCACTTGCCGAACACGGTCTCGAGCGCCTCGAGCGTCGAGGAGACGCGCACGAAATAGGGCGAGGTGCCGGTGATGCTCATGGTCGCCGCGTTCATGATGACGGACGGCTTCTTCGCGTCCGTGATGAGCGGTGCCATCGCGAAAGCGGTCGGGCTGAAATCGATGCCGGCGATGAAGTCGACCTTGTCGCGCACGATGAGCTCTTGAGCGAGCTGCTTCGCGCGCTCGGCGTTGGGGCCGCCTTGGTCGCGCTTCAGGATCTCGATCTTCTTGCCGTCGACCGTGTCGCCGTGCTCGCGGATGAAGGCTTCGACGCCGTTGCCGATCTGCTCGCCGAAATCGGCGAACTGGCCCGAGAACTGGTCAAGAAGGCCGATCTTGATGGTGTCTTCGGCGCGCGCGCCGGGTGCAAGCGCAAGCCCTGCGGCGAGCGCCGCCGGCAAGATCAAGGCGTCATGAAGCTTCATCGCGTTCCCCCACTCGTGTTCTTTGAAGAATGCGGCGGTTTTGCCGTTGCCGCAAGCGCCGGGCTTAGCGCCAGATCGCCGCTGCCGCTTCGAGCACGCGGCCGAGCTTCCGCTCCTCGTCCTCGCGCGTGAAGCGCGCGGTGGTGAAGGTGCTGGCGAAGCCGCATTGCGGGCAAAGCCCGATCCGATCGAGATCGACGAAGCGCGCCGCCTCGTCGACGCGGGCGCGGAGCGCATCGACCGGTTCCAAAGCCTTGAGCTTCGTGCTGACAAGGCCGAGGATCGCCATCTTCGGCTTCGGCAGAAAGCGTAATGGCGCGAAATCGCCGGCGCGCGGCGTGTCGTATTCGAGGAGATAGCCGTCGACATCGAGCCGCGCGAAGACGCGCTCGGCGATGGGCTCATAGCCGCCCGAGGCCATGCCCTGGCCGGTATTGCCGCGGCACATATGCATGGTCACGGTCATGCCGGGCGGGCGCCCTTTCAGGATCGCGTTGATGGCGTCGACATAGAAATCGACGTTCGCATCAGCAGATTCGCCGCGCGCTTCGACCCAAGCGCGGTTCCTCGGATCGCACAGCACCGGGATCGCGCATTCGTCGATCTGGAGATAGGTGCAGCCGCGCTTGGCGAGGTCGTCGAGCTCCTCGCGATAGATCGCGACGATGTCGGCCATGAATTCGTGGCGGTCGCGATAGACTGCGCGATCGAGCGCCGCGTCGCCGGCCTGATGGTGCGCCATCGAGGGCGACGGGATCGTCGCCTTGGGCACGCCCTTGGCGAGCGGCTTGAACCACGCGAACTCGTCGGCGACGAGCGGCTTCGTGCGCTTCAATCGTTCGGCGACACGCGGGACGGGGCGCGTGTCGGTGACAGTGCCGTCGTCCTGCGTGAACTTGAAGGTGCCGGGAATGGTCTCGCGCGCGAGGCCGGAGACGGATTCGCGGAAGACGAGCATCCACTGCTCGCGCCGGAACTCGCCGTCGGACGTCGTGGGGAGGCCAAGCCGGTTCTGCATCGCGACGACGTCGCGGATGCATTCGTCCTCGAGCGCCGTAAGCTCGGCGCGCGGCAGCTTTCCCGCCGTCCAGGCCTGGCGCGCGGCGCGCAATGGTTCGGGCCGGACGAAGCTGCCGACATGCTCGGCATGGAAGGGCGGGCGCGTTCGCTCGCTCATGCGGCATCTCCCAAAAGCCCGCCCGCGCGCGCCAAAGCGCGCAGGTGATGGTCGGCATCGCCGAACATGAGGTCGATCATCGCCAATCGTTTCATGTAGTGCCCGGCCTTGTACTCCATCGTCATGCCGATGCCGCCGTGGAGCTGGATCGCCTGCTGCGCGACGAAGCGGCCGGAGCGGCCGATCTGCACCTTGGCGGCGGCAAGCGCGCGGGCACGCCCGGCATCGTCCGTGTCTTCGGCCATCATGGTCGCGAAAAGCGCCATGCTGCGCGCCTGCTCCTCGGCAATCAGCATGTCGGAGGCGCGATGCTGCAACGCCTGGAAGCTGCCGATGGCCACGCCGAACTGGCGCCGCGTCTTCAGATATTCGACGGTGAGGCTCGTCAGTTCCGCCATTGCGCCGACGGCCTCGGCGGCGAGTGCGGCGATGGCATCTTCGGCGACGCGCCGCAGGATAGGAAATCCGGCGCCCGGCGCGCCGATCGCGGCATCGTCGGCCACGCGCACGCCCGCAAAAGTCACTTCCGCGGCGCGCATGGCGTCCTGCGTCGGATAGGCGCGGCGCGAAAGACCCGGCGCTTTCGCATCGACGAGGAAGAGGGCGATGCCGCTCTCATCGCTTGGGTTCCCGGAGATGCGCGCCGAGACGACGAAGCGGTCGGCCGCGTCGCCATGCAGCACGAGCGTCTTTTCGCCGTCGATGCGCCAGGCGTTCCCTTCGCGTCGCGCGGTCGCCGCAACGGAGGCGAGGTCGTAGCGCGCCTCGCGCTCGGCATGCGCCAGCGCCAGGATCGTCTTGCCCTGCGCCACGCCCGGCACGAGCGCCGCAAGCTGCTCCGCGCTCGCGCCGTGACGAAGCGCGCCGCCCGCGAGCACGACGGTCGCGAGATAAGGCTCGACCGTGAGCGCGCGGCCCATCGCCTCCATCACGATCATGGTCTCGACCGCGCCGCCGCTGAAGCCGCCCTGCGCCTCGGCGAAGGGCAGGCCGAGAATGCCGAGCTCGGCATAGCGCGCCCACATCTCGCGGCTCCAGCCATCGGCGCTCGCGATATAGGTTTTGCGCTTCTCGAAGGCGTAATGGTCGGCCATGAGGCGGCCGACGCTGTCCTTCAAGAGGCTCTGTTCGGGCGACAGGTCGAAATCCATCGCTCAGAGCCCCAGGATCGCCTTGGCGATGATGTTCTTCTGGATCTCGTTCGAGCCGCCATAGATCGAGATCTTGCGCCAGTTGAAATAGGTGGGCGCGATCGGCGCGGCCCAGTCGGGCCCGACCGGTGGCTCGTTGGCGCCCTCGCTGTCGCGCGCATAGGGAAGCGCATAGGGGCCGATGATGTCGAGCATCAGCTCCGAAACCGCCTGCTGGATCTCCGCGCCCTTGATCTTGAGGATCGAGGAATAGGGGTCGGGCTTGTTCCGATCGCGCGTGCGCTCGGCCGCGACGACGCGAAGCTGCGTCATCTCGAGCGCCTTCAGCTCGATCTCGAGCGCCGCGAGCTTCTCGCGGAAGCGCTCGTCTTCGAGGATCGGCCGGCCGCCGTCGCGGGTTACGGACGCGAGCTCGCGGATGCGGCGGATGCGCTCCTTCGAATAGCCCACGCGCGCGATGCTGGTGCGCTCGTTGCCGAGCAGGAACTTCGCATAGTCCCAGCCCTTGTTCTCGGCGCCGACGCGATTCTCGACCGGCACCTTCACGTCGTCGAAGAACACCTCGTTGACCTCGGCGCCGCCGTCGATCGTCACGATCGGGCGCACGGTGATGCCCTTCGTGCGCATGTCGATCAGGAGGAAGGTGATGCCCTCCTGCTTCTTGACCTGGGTGTCGGTGCGCACGAGGCAGAAGATCCAGTCGGCGTGCTGCGCCATCGTCGTCCAGATCTTCTGGCCGTTGACGATATAGTGGTCGCCATCGCGTTTTGCCGCGGTCTTGAGCGAGGCGAGATCGGAGCCCGCGCCTGGCTCGGAAAAGCCCTGGCACCACCAATCGTCGAGATTGGCGATGCGCGGCAGGAATTGGCGCTTCTGCGCCTCGCTGCCGAAGGCGATGATGACGGGTCCGACCATGGCGACGCCGAACGGCAACGGCGCCGGCGCGGGCGCCTGCTGCAATTCGTCCTGAAAGATGTATTGCTGCACCGGCGTCCAGCCCTGTCCGCCCCACTCGGCGGACCAATGCGGCACGGCCCAGCCTTTCGCATTGAGGATGCGCTGCCAGCGCACGATGTCGTCCTTGGCGAGATGGCGGCCCTCGACCATTTTGGCGCGGATCGACGCCGGCAACGCCGTGCGCATGAAGTTCCGCACCTCATCGCGAAAGGCGAGTTCCTCGGGAGTGAAGCGCAGGTCCATCGTTGCCTCACGCGATCTCGAAGAGACCGGCGGCGCCCTGGCCGCCGCCGATGCACATGGTGATGACGGCATAGCGCACGCCGCGGCGCTTCCCTTCGATGAGGGCGTGCCCCGTCATGCGCGCGCCGCTCATGCCATAAGGATGGCCGATCGCGATCGCGCCGCCATCGACGTTGAGCCGCTCCATCGGAATGCCGAGCCGGTCGCGGCAATAGATCACCTGGCTCGCGAACGCCTCGTTCAATTCCCAGAGGTCGATCTCCTCGACCTTGAGCCCGTGGCGCTCGAGGAGGCGCGGCACCGCGAAGACCGGCCCGATCCCCATCTCGTCCGGATCGCAGCCGGCGACGGCAAGGCCGCGGAAGATGCCCATCGGCCGTACGCCGCGCCGCGCCGCCTCCTTGTCCGACATGACGACGCAGGCCGAGGCGCCGTCCGAGAGCTGGCTCGCATTGCCGGCGGTGATGAACTGGTCGTCGCCCCGCACCGGCTTGAGCTTGGCGAGGCCGGCGATCGTCGTGTCGGGCCGGTTTCCTTCATCCTGATCGAGCGTCACCGCTTCTTCGTGCGTGGCGCCGGTGTCCTTGTCGGCGACGAGCTTCACCGACGGCAGCGGCACGATCTCGGCCTTGAGCCGTCCCTCGCGCTGTGCCGCGGCCGTGCGCTGCTGGCTCGTGAGGGCGTACTCGTCCTGGCGCTCGCGCGTGACGCCATAGCGTTTCGCGACGATGTCAGCGGTCTCGATCATCGGCATGTAGATGTGCGGCAAATGCTCGAGGAGCCACGGATCCTCGTAATTGCTCTTGTTGAGGCTCGCTTGCACGAGGCTGATCGATTCAAGCCCGCCCGCCACCGCGACCGGAACGCCGTCGACGATGACGCGCTGGGCCGCGAGCGCGATCGCCTGAAGGCCCGAGCTGCAGAAGCGGTTGACGGTCATCGCCGCGGTCGTCACCGGCAGCCCGGCCCTCAGCGCCGACTGGCGCGCGATGTTGCCGCCGGTCGCGCCCTCGGGCAGTGCGCAGCCCATGACCACGTCCTCGACATGGCCCGGCTCGATCCCGGCGCGCTGCACCGCGTGGGCGATGACGTGCCCGCCCATCTCGGCGCCATGCGTCAAATTGAAGGCGCCGCGCGCGGCGCGTCCGATGGGCGTGCGCGCGGTCGATACGATGACGGCATCGGTCATGGCTTCTCTCCTACTGTGCCGCCTCGGCGGTGGCGGCCGAGCGCCGCTCCTCCTCGACCAGCTCGCGGCGCGATACTTTCCCAACGGCCGTCTTCGGCAGGCTGTCGCGGAACTCGAGCGCCGCGGGCAGCTCGTGCCGGCCGAGCCTGTCGGCGAGGAACTCGCGCAATTCCTCGAGCGTGAAGGCGCGGGTGCCAGGCCTCAGCTTCACGAACACCTTCGCCGCCTCGCCGCGATAGCGGTCGGCGACGCCGATGACGGCCGCTTCCTCCACCGCCGGATGCTCGTAGATCGCGTCCTCGATCACGCGCGGATAGACGTTGAAGCCGCCCGAGATGATCATGTCCTTCTTGCGGTCGAGCAGATAGAAAAACCCGTCCGCGTCCATGCGGCCGATATCGCCGGTGAGGAGGAACCCGTCGGCAAAGGCGGCGGCAGTCTCCTGTGGCCGGTTCCAGTAGCCTTTGGTGACGTTCGGCCCCTTGATGCGCAACTCGCCGGTCTCGCCCGGCGGAAGCACGCGGTGCGGATCGTCGAGCGCCACCACCTCGAGCACCACCCCCGGGAGCGGCAGGCCAATCGTCGCCACGCGGTCACAGCCGGGGGGAATGCCGGTGCCGGCGGGCGAGGTCTCGGTCATGCCCCAGCCACCGGTGAGGCGCTTGCCGAAGAGGCGCTCGATGCGCTGGGCGACCTCGGGCGGCAGTGGGGCCGCGCCGCAGCTCGGCACGCGCAGCGAGCTCAGGTCGCGTCGCTCGATCCCCGTAAGCGCCGTAAGCGCAATCCACATGGTCGGCACGCCGGACAGGATGGTCGCGCGCTTCTCCTCGATGTCGCGGACCGTCGTTTCGGCGTCGAAACGCTCGCGCAGCAGGATGAGGTTGCCGGCCGCGAGGTGGCGCAGCAGCACGCTTGTCAGTCCGTAGATGTGAAAAAGCGGCAGGACGCAGATGACGCGCTCCTCGCCGGGGCGATAGGAAACGGTCTTGCTTCCCCACGCGTCATAGATCGAGACGGCGGCGGTGAGATTGCCGTGCGTCAGGAGCGCGCCCTTGGGCGTGCCGGTGGTGCCGCCCGTATATTGGACGAGCGCAACATCGTCCTCGCTTACCTGGGGGAAGGGCGGCGGCGGTGCGTCATCGTTAAGAAGCGCGGAGAACGGCGTGATGCGCCCATCCTCTTCGGGCGCGAGCGCGGCGGCGCCGAAGCGCATCTCGTCACCCAGGATGACGCGGTCGACGAGGCCGCGCTCGAGCAGCTTCCGCGCCATCAGCGCGAAAGTTCCGGCATTGATGGCGACGAGCGTGCGCGCGCCGCTGTCGTCGAGCTTCATGGCAAGCGTGCGCTCGGCATCGAGCGGCGAGAGCGGCACGATCGTGGCACCTGCCTTGGCGGCAGCGAAGAACGCCACCGGATAGTACGGCGTGTTGGGGAGGTAGAGCGCCACCCGCGCGCCTGGGCCGATGCCGCGGCGCAAGAGCGCCGCCGCCGTGCGATCCACCATGTGGCCCAACTCGGCATAGCTGATGTTGTGCCCGCGGAATTCGATCGCGGCGCACGTGCCGAGCCGGGCCGCGTCGTCGACGAGCCGGCCGAGCGTCGCGGTCGCGATCGGCGCGTCCCAGCGCAGGCCCGGCGGATAGGATTTTTCCCAGGGGCGAGGCGCGGCGGCCGTCATCCCATACCTCGCTGACACGGTCGCCCCGAGTATAGTAGTTTCACCGTCACTTAGAAGCTGGCGGTTGACCGGCACGGCCACGGAGGAACGGATGAAGACCTTGCACACGCTTGCGATCGTAACCGCGCTCGGCCTTGCCGCGGCGCCCGCATTGGCTCAGAAGCATTATGATCCCGGCGCCTCCGACACCGAGATCAAGATCGGCAACATCATGTCCTATAGCGGCCCTGCCTCCGCCTATGGCGTGATCGGCAAGACCGAGACCGCCTACTTCAACATGATCAATGCCCAGGGCGGCATCAACGGGCGCAAGATCAACTTCATCTCCTACGACGACGGCTATCAGCCGCCAAAGGCGGTGGAGCAGGCGCGCCGGCTCGTCGAGAACGACCAGGTGCTGCTCATCTTTCAGAGTCTCGGCACGCCGTCGAACTCGGCCATTCATTCCTACATGAACGAGAAGCACGTGCCGCAGCTTTTCCCCGCGACCGGCGCCACCAAGTGGGCCGATCCCGAGCACTTCCCCTGGACCATGGGCTGGCAGCCGAATTACCAGACCGAGGGGCACATCTACGCCAAGTACATCCTCGAACATCATCCGCAAGGCAAGATCGGCGTGCTCTATCAGAACGACGATTACGGCAAGGATCTCTTGAAGGGCCTGACCGACGGACTCGGCGACAAGGCCAAATCGATGATCGTCATGCAGGCCAGCTACGAGGTTACCGATCCGACGGTCGAGCCGCAGGTCGTGCAGCTGAAAGGCTCGGGCGCCGACGTGCTGGTGACGATTGCGACACCCAAGGCCGCGGCGCAGGCGATCCACAAAGTGGGTGATCTCGGGTGGAAGCCGACGCATATCATCAACAACGTCGCCAACAGCGTCGCCGCGGTGCTGAAGCCCGCTGGGCTCGACAATGCCAAGGACGCGCTCTCGACCGCCTACTACAAGGAGCCGACCGACCCGCAATGGCAGAACGGCGACGACTACAAGGCCTGGCTCGCGTTCATGGACAAGTATTATCCCGATGGCGACAAGAACAACAATTTCACGGTTTATGGCTATGTCGTGAGCCAGCTCATGACGCAGGTGCTGAAACAGTGCGGCGACGATCTGACGCGCGCCAACATCATGAAGCAGGCGGCCAATCTCCATGACGTACATCTCGCCATGCTGCTGCCCGGCATCACCGCCAACACGAGTCCGACGGATTTCCGGCCCGTGAAGCAGATGCAGATGGAGCGCTTCGACGGGACGATGTGGAAGCTCTTCGGCCCGGTCATCAGCGGCGGCGAAGGGTCGTAACGCACGGCTCCCGCTCCCCGGCGCGATGGCCGGGGAGCGGCGCGAGCTTCAATCCGCGAGCGGATCAGGCCGCAGCTGGAAGTGGAAGACGAGCGGGGTCGAGCCCTTGCCGCCTTCCTTGAGCCAGGGCACGCGGTCGCCGTTGGTGGTCCATAGGCCGCGGCCCTTCCAGCCGGCATTCGGGTCGTCAATGCGCCCGTCGAGACCCTTGGCATAGAAGCTGATGGGATAAGGCACGCGCAGGATCACCCACTTGCCGTCCTTCAAGGCGAGGAGCGCGTCGTTCTCGTTCCCGGTCGAGACCGGCACGTCGTTGCCGAGCCCCAGCGTGTTGTGCTGGTCGACCCAGGTGTAATAGCTGGCCTCGGCGCTGTTCTTGCCGATGCCGGCGAAGCCGGGACCCGGATACTGGTAGAACGACCAGCCCTCCTTGCATTGGTCGCCGGTGGCGTTGGCGCCGTCGAGCGGCTCCTTGCACTTGCGCCGGTCGAAGCTGCCAAGCTGGCCGCTGCCGAACGACACCCACACCACGCCCTTGCTGTCGATGTCGCCGCCGCGCGGCGCGAAGCCCGGCATCGGCACTTTGAAGAACTCGGTTAGGGCGGTGTGGACCGGGTCGGGGCCGGGTGCGACGCGGACGACGCCGCCCGGACCGCCGAAGACGTTGACGGTGGCCCAGACCGAGCCGTCCGCCGGGTTCGGCATGATGGCGTAGGCGCCCGAGCCGGCGATGCGCCGGTCTTTCGCGGGATCGGCCGGCTGGTTGGGCTCGACGTAGGCATCGCGCTTGCCGTTGCCGTCGGTGTCGAGCACGTAGGGTGTCCAGCCCTGTGCCGCTTCGGAAGCCTTCTCGGCATCGCCGGTCGCGGCCAGCACTTCGTCGAACTTCTTCACGTCAAGCCAACCCATGACCGGCCCGCCGCCGCTCGTCCACAGCGTGTCGTTGGCATCGAAGCCGAACTGCAGATGATGATCGTCGAAGCAGGTGTCGACGAACGTCATCTTCATCGTCTTGGGATCGAGCATCGCGAGCTGGCGGCGGCTGTCCTTGAGCGGGAAGATCGCTGCAGCCGGGTTCGAGCCGTCCTTGCAGAAGGCCGGCTCGCTCGCGGGCGCGCGCACCGCCGCGGTCATCCACAGGCGGCCCTTCTCGTCGAACATGTCGTTATGGTTGTTGATCTGCTGGCTCCAGATCTTCTCGGCGCCCCAATAGGCCGAAGGCATCATCGGCTTCGAATCGGCGGCGTGGCCGGGGCCCAGGGATTCCGGCATGTCGGCATCGCGCACCGGCGCCTTGAACGAGGAGACCGTGTTTGTCTTGGGGTCGAGGATCGGAAGGTCCTCGGTGCTGTACTCGGTCGAGCCGAAAATCGGCCCGTAGGCGTTGACCGTGGGGTTGCGCTTGTCGGTCGAGATTTCGTCGTGAAGGTACATGTGGTCGGTGCCCCATGCCCACTCCGTGATGACGACATTGCGCTCGAGGCCTTGCGGCCGCGGCGGCTTCGCGTGCGGCAGCTCGCCTTTGGCGATGCGATCGGTCCAGTCGGCGAAATATTTGAACGGCGCGCCGCCCAGATGTCCGGCGAGCGGATTAACCATGAAGGGCGCCGACTGGCCCGATTGCACGCGGCGCATCCAGGCGTCGACCGACGACATTTTGCTGAACGCGGCTGGGATGGTGCGCGTCGCGGCCTGGCCGAGCTGATGACAGCCGACGCAGTCGCGGTTCTTCATCGTGGTGAGCCACTCGGTCTGGGTGATGTCCTTCGGGATGTCGCTCGAGCCGCCGAACTGTTTCGCGTCCGGAATTTTGAGCATCGAGTACCAGTAGATCGCCGGGTAGTACTGCGCGGCGTCGGACTCGCTCGGCGCCGGCACGGCTTCGAGATCGAGGCGCCGGCCCGGCGCGCCGCGCATCTTCGGCGAATCGACGAGGCCGTAGCCTCTGACCCAGACATAGTAGTCGGCCGTCGGCAGGTCCGGCACGACATATCGGCCCTTGTCGTCGGTAACGACGATGCGCGTGAACTTGGTCGGCAGCTCCGTCGTCTCGGCGATGACCCAGACGCCGGCCTCGGGCCCGTGCGGGCTCGTCACGACACCGCCGATGTCCTGCGGCCCGATATGAATTGCCTCGGATTGCTTTTGCTGCGCGCGCGCCGCGGGTGCGGCGAAAAGGGCGAGAGAGACGGCGATGGCAGCGCCGAAAGCCAGTGGCGACACGCGCATGGTCATGCTCCCCTTTTGCAAACGACCCCGCGTCATTACGCACGCCGTGTCCGCCGGGTGTCAATGGGATGCCCTGGCACCGCGCTTGCGGCCAGCGCGGCGGTGGCTGATAGTCCCGGCGAGGAGAAGGGCATGGCAGACCCGCGACCGCTCAGCGCCGCCGATCTCGCGCGCATTCTCAAAGTCTATCTGCGCATCGTCGAGGAACTGCCGCCCGATACCGAGACCGGGTTCCTCGACGACCAGGGCCACGTCCATTTTCTGCGCGATGTCGGCCAGAAGCTGCGCGCGTCGCGCGAGGCGGCCGGCGTCTTGGAACGCATCCGCAAGGGCGACGAAAAAGATTAGGGCCGGGACCTAGTCGCGGCGATAAGGAAAACAGCGCGCGCGGTCGAGCGCGATGTGGAAATGCTGCGCCAGTGCCTTGATCGCGTCGGCATGCTCGACATAGGGATCGACGTTGCGCGGGCCGACGACGATGGGACGGAACCCGCTTTCGTCGCGTCCGCGCGGCGGCAGCATCGCCGTCACGAGCGGCGTGCCGTCATCGGCGCGCAGCGTGAGGAAGAGCGGCATCTCGCGCTGCAGGTGCGACTTCAGGCCGATCTCCTGCTCGATATAGATCGTCGAGGTCGGGCGATAGCTTTGCGTCGCGCGCTCTTTCTCCTTGCGGAAATATTTTTCCACGGCGTGCTGCATGATGTCGGATTCGTTCGCGGCCTCGGGCTCGGTCTCGATGCCGAACCAGGTCTTGTTGGCCGGCGCGTCGCACACGTATTTCATTAATCCTCCCCGAGCGGCTCACACTGTATTTCGATTCCGTCGTGCGCTCCTGTCAAGGAGCAATACATTAATTCTTACGCCGCGAGTGCGCGCCGGCACACGGCGAGGAACTCGTCCACCTCGTCCTCGCGTGTCATGAACGAGGCAACAAGACGGATCGCGGGCGCCCGGCCGCCGCTTTGGCGGTAGAATTTGGCGCCGGCCGCGTCGAGCGCCGCAAGCACCGGCTCCGGCAGCACGACGAAGACCTCGTTCGCGTCGACCTTGAACAAGAGTTGCGCGCGGGGAAGGCGCTCGAGCCCGGCCGCTAGCCGCGCCGCCATGCGGTTGGCGTGACGCGCATTCTCGAGCCACAGATCGTCCGTAACATAAACTTCAAGCTGGGCCGAGACGAAGCGCATCTTCGAGAAAAGATGCCCGCCGCGCTTGCGCCGGTAACCAAGCTCTTCGCTCTTCGCGGGATCGAACAGGATCACCGCCTCGGCCGCGAGCGCGCCATTCTTGGTCGCGCCGAAGGAGAGCGCATCGACCCCGGCGCGCCAGGTGAGATCGGCCGGCGCGCATTGGAGCGCCGCCACGGCGTTGGCGAAGCGCGCGCCGTCGACGTGGAGCCCAAGCCCTTCCTTCCGCGCGAAGGCGCCCAAGGCCGCGATCTCCTCCGGATGGTAAACAGCACCCGCCTCGGTCGTCTCGCTGATGCTGATGGCGGCGGGCTGGGCATGGTGAACGAAACCGCGCGTGCCCATGTGCGCGGCGATCGCTTCGGGCGTGATCTTGCCGGCCGCGCCGGACATGGTCACGAGCTTGGCGCCGGAGAAGAATTCGGGCGCGCCGCATTCGTCCTCCGCAACATGCGCGTTCTCGTGGCAGAAGATGGCGCCCCAGGGCGGCGCGAGCGCGGCAAGCGCAAGCGCGTTCGCCGCCGTTCCGGTCGCGACCGGGAAGACTGCGACCTCATGCTCGAAGAGCGCGGCAAAGCGGCTCTGGAGCCGCGCCGTCACCGCATCGGCGCCGTAAGGGGAATCCGTGCCGGCGTTGGCGCTCGCGAGCGCCGCGAGGATGGCGGGCGATGCCCCCGCCGTGTTGTCGCTGCGGAAATCCACGACGCGGGCGCCCTATCCGACCAGCAGCACGCTCGAGCCCGTGGTGCGCCGCGCCTCGAGGTCGCGATGCGCGTTCGCCACGTCGGCCAGGCGATAGGTCTGGTTGAGCATGATCTTGACCGCGCCGCTGCCGATCACGTCAAACACGGCGCGCGTTGCGGCACGGTAATCCTCGTCCGCGATCGTGTAGTCGAGGAGGCTCGCGCGCGTCAGGAAAAGCGAGCCCTTGTCGTGCAGCGTGTGCGGATCAACCGGCGGCGCGGCGCCGGAGCTCTCGCCGAAGCAGACGAGATAGCCGCGCTTCCTGAGCGCGTCCATCGAGCGCAGGAACGTGTCCTTGCCAACCGAATCGAACACGGCCGCGACGCCTTCGCCGCTGGTGAGCTCGCGCGCACGCTTGGCGAAATCCTCGCGCGTATAAAGCACCACATGGTCGCAGCCGTGCCGGGCGGCGAGCTCTGCCTTCGCCTCGCTGCCGACCGTGCCGATCACGGTGGCGCCGAGATGCTTCAGCCACTGGCACATGACGAGCCCGACCCCGCCCGCGGCGGCGTGGACGAGAATGGTGTCGCCGCGCTTCACCGGATATGCGCGGCGAATGAGATATTCCGTCGTCATCGCCTTGTTGAAGATGGCGGCGGCGTTGGCCGCGCTCATGCCGTCGGGAATGCGCGCGACGCGGTTCGCCTTGACGATCCGCTCCTCGCAATAGGCGCCGAACTGGCCGGAATAGACGACGCGATCGCCTTGCTTCAGGTCGCCCGCGCCAGGACCGATCTCGAGAACCGTGCCCGCCCCTTCGCCGCCGACGATGCACGGCAGCGGCGCGCGCAGCGGATAGGCGCCGCCGCGGATATAGGCGTCGAGGAAATTGACGCCGCACGCTTCGTGGCGGATGAGCGCTTCGCCCGGCCCCGGCCGCGGCGTCGGCAGATCGTCTTCCTGAAACACCTCGGGGCCGCCGGTGCGGTGAATGCGCATCGCCTTCATTTTCAGAATTCCTCGAGCAGCGGTCCGAACCCTGCGATCTTGTCCTCGATCCCCGACGCGCGAAGCGCATGCCAATAGATCGCGGTGTTGATGGCGACGACGGGCTTGCCGAGCCGCCGCTCCGAAAAAGGCGCGCTCCGCGCCATGGCGAGGTTCGTGCCAACCTGGATCACGGCGTCGATGCCGGGCCCGTCGGCCTCCGTCACGGCCGCGTCGAGCTCGCCCTCGCTCACATGCGCGATGAGCACGGGGCTGCGGCATTTGAGGCCAACGATCTTCCGCACTTCGAAGCCGGCCTCGGCGAAGAACTGCGCGACGTTCTTGTCGCCGACCGGCCAATAGGGCGTCACCACGCCAATGCGCTTGGCGCCGAGCCGCTTCAATGCGGCTTCACTCGCCTCGGCGCCGAGCGACACGGGCAAGCCCGTGTGGATTTCGAGCTCGCGCTTCAGCTTTCGCGACAGCTCATAGCCGCCCCAGAACGTCTCGACCGAGATGCCGAGCACGATGCGGGTCGGCTCGGCCGTCATGACGCTGTCCACGGCCTCGATCTGCCCCGCGGCGATGTGCTCGACCAGGCGCGAGAAATCGTCGTCGTTCTCGAGCGCCATGTTGGGGATGCGGATGCGGCTGATGTGGTTGGTGACGCCCGCGGGGCGCATCGCGTCGAACTCGGGTTGGACCGATGTGTTGGTCGACGGCACGAGCACGCCGAACTTGGCCCGGTATCCGAGCGAATCCGTCACCTCATGCCTCCTGTCTTCGCGCCATGATAACAGGATTCTCTCGACGCCACCGATGGTCTATAGCTGCCCTCGTCGGGCCCATGATGGGAAGCCGCAGGGAGGTCATGTGATGGTACGCTCATTCGTGCTCGCATTTGCGCTCGGCGCACTCGCCGCCGGGAGCGCTGCGGCGGATCCGGTGAAGCTGCGCGTGGGGTACGTCGTGCCGGGCGCGGATTCGCCGCTCCTCATGTTCAAGAAAGCCGGCATCGCCAAGCACGAAGGTCAGAGCTACACCCTCGACACGATCCGTTTCCAGGGCACGCCGCCGATGATCACGGCGCTCGCCGCGGGCGAGATCGACATCGC